>Ga0075425_100002646_pt1 | contig 17956 bp, 15 predicted proteins | sample SoiMethybrSBSTD4_FD_75300 | JGI IMG/M metagenome (GOLD analysis project Ga0075425, IMG submission 75300) | Bulk soil microbial communities from a Populus tree surrounding site in Tennessee, USA - Soil MetaG P. TD hybrid SBSTD4 | ecosystem: Environmental > Terrestrial > Soil > Tree plantation... | reverse complement strand
ATCGCTTCCTTGGTCGTGGTCTTGCCGGCAGAACCAGTGACCCCCACGACCGGCTTTCCCCACAAGCGCCGCACTGCAGTGGCCAGCGTTTGCAAAGCGGCGAGCGTGTCGTCCACTGCGAAAAGGCACGTCTTCACCGAAAAGCGGGCTAACTGATCCTTGCGGACCACGGCAGAAACGGCTCCACGCTCGAGGGCCTGCTGAACGAAATCATGTCCGTCGAAACGCTCGCCTTTCACCGCGAAGAAAAGTTCGCCCGGCTGAATGGTGCGAGAGTCGATGGAGTATCCCTGCGCAACGTCCTTGAGTTCGCACTCACCGGCAGCGCTCAGAAATTCTTCGATTTTCGAGAGGGGAAGCTTCATGCTTTCTTGGCGGCGCTGGCTCTTTCAGGCTGGCACTCGTAGCCCGCTTCGGCGAGAACTTCGCGGGCGACGTTCACGTCATCGAATGGAATCGACCCATCGCGGGAAACCTGTACCTTCTCATGACCCTTTCCGGCCAATAACACGATGTCTCCGGGACGCGCTTCGAGAATTGCCCGCGCTAAAGCGGCGTGACGGTCGGGTTCCATGATGTATTTCGCACCCGAACGCTGCAGTCCGACTTTCGCGTCATTCATGATCGCCAGAGGATCTTCGCTGCGCGGATTATCCGACGTCAAGATTACGAAATCGCTGCCCCTGCCAGCGGCTTCTCCCATCAATGGACGCTTGGCGCGGTCGCGATCGCCACCGCAGCCGAACAGAGTAATCACGCGTCCTTTGAGGCCGGCCTGCGTAACGAACTCCCGCGCCAGCGTGGTCAGATTCCGAAGCGCATCGTCCGTGTGTGCGTAGTCGACCACCACCGTGAAGGGCTGGCCGCAGTCGACCCGCTCGAACCGGCCCGGCACTCGCTCGAGGGCTGCAATTCCCTGAACGATGGCGTCGCGCTCGCAACCACGCGCAAAGCCCGCTCCCGCTGCCGCGAGAATGTTGTAGACGTTCACTTTGCCGATCAGCGATGAAAAAATAGAGAACGTTCCGCCGGGAGTGATCAGGTCGAACCGCGTTCCGCGTGAGCCGATCTCGACGGCTTGGGCATGAAAATCTCCGCTGCTCAGACCATACGTATAGACCTTTGACCCCCGCTTCTTGCTGCCCTGGACCTGCTTGCGTCCGTATTCATCATCGATGTTGATTACGGCTGCTCGCGGGGGCTCTGTGCCACACCCGTCGAACAGAATCTGCTTGGCGGCGAAGTACTCTTCCATCGTGTGGTGATAGTCGAGATGGTCGCGAGTGAGGTTGGTGAAGACCGCTACGTCGAACGGAACTGCGAAAACGCGCTGTTGCGCCAATGCATGGGAAGAGACCTCCATCACCGCCTCGGTGGCGCCGTTGCTCAGGCCCTCCGCCAGCATCCGATTCAGTTCTAAAGATTCCGGGGTCGTGTGCGGCGCGGGCAGACACTTGCCTGCCACGTGATATTCGATCGTCCCGACCAGAACGCTTTTTCGTCGAGCCGCCGTCAGGGTCGATTCGATGAGGAAGGTCGTGGTGCTCTTGCCATTGGTGCCGGTAACTCCGGTGATTGCAAGTCGCTCCGCGGGACGCTTATAGAAATTTGCGCTGAGTTTCCCCAGAGCACGACGTCCGTGAGGTACCTGGGCCCAGGCGACGCCCGCTCGGGGCTTCTCGGCCGCGGAGTCCGTGACAACCGCAACAGCACCTGCCCCGATAGCCTTGTCGATGAACTTGTTGCCATCGCTGGTCTCGCCCTGCATGGCGACAAAGGCGAAGCCCGACTGTACGCGTCGCGAGTCGTATTCGACACCGGTGACGCTGGGATCGCCACTCTGAAAGAGCACTTCCGCGCCCTGCAGGAGTTGTTCGAACGTCATTGGGATGATTGTAGTGCAGCCGAAGAATCCAGACCCTATCGTTTCAGATGCCGGGTCTAGCCTCTGTCTAATGCGGTTCCTGCCGTGTGGTCCTTGCCATTACGTCCTCACCATTACGTCCTTGGCAGCGGCTCTCTCCTGTCATCCCGAGCAAGATATGGACTTCGCCCAAGCGAAGTCCATTTCGCGTCGAAGGACTTTGAGTTCGCCGGGTGACCCGCCCTTCCGCGTGTTTTTGCGGAGGGCGGGCTGCCCGCGTCACCGGTTACACACTATCTCCCAAACTTCACCACCACCCTCGAACCCGCGCTCACGTGCGACCCGGGAGCCGGAGACTGCTCGCGGGCAATGCCACTGCCTACCGGATTCAACTCCAAGCCGCTGTCCTGTGCCGTTTCCAGCGCGCTCCGCACACTCTTGCCAATGAAGCTGGGTACTTCGATCCCACCTTGCTCCACTTCGAGAACAACGGTCCCCTTCGATGGGGGCTCCGCCTGAGTTTCAACATTTGTAGATGACAACGCTTGACCGGCAGCTTTCGGTATCGGCTCTTTCTCGCGCAGAGCCGCGGGAACGAGTGGTCCCTGCACCGCCGAGGGCTTGCCTGCGGGCCGCGGAGGTACCGAGGGGGGCGCCTCGACCGGTCCGGCCTCAGCCACCTCTAGATCCGATCCGAAATGATCGGGGGAACCTTCATCCAGGTCCGAATCCTTCACTTTGTTCTTCGCTAGCCATACTTGTCGATTTGCTGGCAAGTCGAGATCGTGCGCGACGTGCTGGTATTCGAGCACCTGTTGGGCAATGCGCTGGAACACCGGCGCGGAAACCTGTCCGCCCTGGTGTGGCCCCACCGGCGAATCGAGAATCACGGCTATGGTGACCGAGGGATTGTTAATGGGGGCGAATCCCGCAAACGATGCGTTGTATTTGGTACGGGAGTAGACACCTGTGGCAGGATCGACCTTTTGGCCGGTGCCTGTTTTCCCGGCGGAACTATAGCCTTCCAGAATGGCTCTGCGGCCGGTGCCGTGCAGCACGACCCGCTGCATCATCTGCCGCATCTGAGCGGCCACCAGCGGAGAGATCACACGCTGCTCGTTTTGTGGATGGAACGTCACCAACTGCGGAGTACCTTGCGGCGCGGTGGTCGTCGCAACGATGCGCGGAGCAACCCTGACGCCATCATTGGCAAACGTCGAAACTAACGCGGCTAACTGAACTGCGGACACACCGATTTCCTGTCCGATGGAAATGGCGCCGATCGAGACTTTCGACCAGCGGTTCACGGGCTTGGTCATACCGCGTGTCTCTCCAGGAAGCTCGATGCCGGTCTGCTGGCCAAATCCGAAGGCGCGAATGTAGTTGTAGAAACGATCCTCTCCAAGACGGAGCGCAATCTTGACGGATCCCACGTCGCTCGATTCCGCCAGTACATCGGCAACCGTAAGCACGCCATGCGGCTTGGCATCGTGGATGCGCATGCCATTAATCACGATTGAGCCCATCTGGCAGTCGAACAATTCGTCCGGACGGGTGAGCTTCTCTTGCAACGCCCCGGAAATGGTCACGAGCTTGAAGGTGGAGCCAGGCTCGTAGATGTCGCTCACAGCTCGATTCTTGAGCGCTTCGTTGCGAATCTCCCTCTTAACGTTCGGATTGAACGTCGGACGATTCGCTAGGGCCAGAATCTCACCTGTATGCGGATTCTGCACAATGACCGTGCCCGCGATCGCATGCGTGTCCTTAATCGCCTGCTCCAGTTCACGCTCGGCGATGTACTGGATCTTTTCATCGATTGTGAGAACAACGTTGTTCCCTGCTTCCGGCTCCTTCTCGATGCGCCCGAACCATTTCTTCCGCGCGTCGACTGAGATGAGCATCTTCCCCGGCTTTCCTTGCAGCTGGTCGTTGTACTCGCGCTCGATGCCGCTCAGACCGTCATCATCCGTGCCTACGTAGCCAAGCACCTGCGCCGCCAGTTCGCGCTTGGGATAGAAACGTTTCGATTCCTTCTGGAAGTGGATGCCCTGCAGGTTCAGCGAGCGGATACGGTCGATCGTTTCGGCATTTGCCTTACGTGCGACCCAACAGAACGTTTTGCGGGCCCTGCAATCCGCCAGCACCATGCGGGCGTCTCCGCCAGTGATGCGCGTGATCAGCGAGATGGCGTTCGGAAGATCTGGAATTTCGGTGGGAACTGCGAAGGCCGAATCGACCTGGATCGACATCGCCAGTTCGCGCCCCTGTCGGTCGTAGATGATGCCGCGCTTTGCCGAAACGTTGATCGACCGCTGCTGCTGTCGCTCGGCGCGCTGCTGAAAATCGCCGTAGCGGAAGATCTGGAGATAGACGAGGCGCAGGCAAATGACGACGAACCAGCACAGCAGAAGCCCCCCCAACAAATAGAGGCGATGATTCGCGGCAGTGCGGGGAGCGGCCAATTCAGAACCTCACACGGTCAGTGTCCAGAGACAAACATGGCGGCTCACCGTTACCGGAAAAGCCGCCAAGTACCCTTGCTTCGGAGGTCACTGCTTTCCTCGAACTACCCAAACGAGTCTCAAGATGGAGTAGCGGGCCTGCCGCCCGCCCGACGGGCGAGGACGCCCGTCGCTCCACTGTCGTCAAGGAATCCGCTTTTGCCGGTTCGCTTTCTCTCTGTGCCTCTGTGACTCTGTGGTGAAAACCACCTTCTATCGAGCCGAAATGACCGAAATGGGCGAAATGCTCGCCAACACCGGGGCACCGCTGTCGACTGAACCATCGAGCCGCATCACTTGTCCTGCTTGCGGAGACTGCAGGCCCAGCCTGCGCGCCATCACATCGATGCGCTCGGGATCGCGCAATGAAGCGTCTTCCAGGCGCAGTGCGCGGTTCATCTCGATCAAGCTATCAGTCTCGATCTTCAGGGACTCGATCTTGTATCCGTACTCGATGGCCTTGAAGTGCTGCCATGCATAGGTCATGACCAGCAGGAACAGGCACGCAAGCGCGATGCCGAACTGGCGCATCTCGCGGCCGCGCCGTGGATCTTCCACCTTCACCAGGCGCGAGTTGTCGATCTGTTTGGAGAAGTAGATCTCCGGCGTGCCCACCCAAAACGAGGGACGAGTCACCGGCGGCCTTGAATGTGCAAGCGCAGCCGCCGCCATTACGCCACCCCAATGAGTTCGCGGTTGTATTGCATGGACTGTTGGTGATGCGCTGCGTACCAGCGCTCGAGTTCGTTGTCCTGTTCGGCTTCGCGGGCGTGCTGTTCCGCTCGCTCCACGGCCGCAATCAGATCGGCGATGATCGTTCCCTTGTGCATGGCCTGACTCCCGTCCTTACCGTGATTTCTCTCCGGAACGGCATCGAGAGATCGATAGGATTTTTGTTTCGCCCTTTTAGTGAGAGGCGATGCCGTTCCGGAAACCTTGCCCCGGCACGTCTTCCCTGAGCGTGCCGGGCTACTTCACCACATTCCACCCCAGCGCAAAGCGTCACGCCGGGGTCCCCCGGCAGATTCTCCGGGGAAAACTCTCTTACGACGCGGTCGGTTTTGAAAGGGCACGGCTTTAGCCCCTGCGGTCTGCGGCCGATCGTCGCCAACCTCCGTCAAACTCTTTCCCCCGCCCGCAACTTCGCGCTGCGCGAGCGCGGATTGCGATCAATCTCTTTTTCCGTCGCCGTTACCGGCTTTTTGGTCAGCAGCCGATAGTGCGCCTGCTTCACTCCGTCGCGGAGAGCATCTTTGACGATGCGGTCCTCCAGCGAGTGGAAGCTGATCACCACCAGGCGCCCGCCCGGTTTCAGCAGCTGCGGGGCTGCTTTCAGGAACCCCCGCAGGTCGTCCAATTCGCGGTTCACGAAGATTCGGAGAGCCTGAAAGGTTCGCGTCGCGGGATGAATTCTTCTTTCGGCCGGATTCATTGGCCGGGCCGCGGCTGAGACGACATCCGCAAGTTGTGCAGTAGTTCGTATCGGCCGCGACCGGACAATGGCTCTGGCGATTCTCCGCGACCTCCTTTCCTCACCGAATTCGTAAATCAGGTTGGCGAGTGTGACCTCGTCGACCTCATTTACCACTTGTTCGGCGGTCTCGCCGGACAACGGGTTCATCCGCATATCCAGCGGTCCTTCCGCCTGAAAACTAAAGCCACGCGCGGCATCTTCGAGCTGCAGGCTGCTGACTCCCAGGTCGGCGAGAATGCCGTCGACGCGTAATCGGTCGTCGGTCGTCGGTCGTCGGTCGTCGGCTAAATCTGCAAACGAACCATGCCGCAACTCAACCGTCGGCCAGTCTGTTCGCTCGTCCCCAGTCGCCTGCAACTGATCGTCGTCCTTGCCGACGACCGACGACCGACGACCAACGACCAGCTTCTCCCGCGCGATCTCCAGCGCTACCGGATCCTTATCGACCCCAATCAAACGTCCCTGTGCGCCGAGGCGTTTTGCGATTTCGTAACTGTGCCCGCCCAGGCCCACCGTGGCGTCGATATAGGTCCCACCGCGCCGAATGGCTAGAAAATCGATCGCTTCTTTTAAAAGAACCGGGACATGGCCACCCTGCCCATGCCCACCCCGCTCGGGGGTGTCTGTAGAACCCTCGCCCACTAGATGCCCAATTCGTCGAGCGTCTTCTCATCCTCAGGCGTGAACTTCTCTTGCAAAATCTCCTGGCGATAGGCTTCGAGGTTGCGCACTTCCAGATACTTCTGGTATCCGATCACCGCTACCTCGCCCTTGAGCTGCGCTGCTTCGCGCAACAACTGCGGCAGCAACAGCCGCCCCTGGCCGTCCATCTCCACTTGTTGTCCCCAGTAGTTCACCCGGGACAGGAACTTCTTCTTGGTGGGATTGAAGGTCGACAGGCCTGCCAGCTTCTGCTCGATCTGCTCCCACTCCTCGAAGGGATATATTTGTGCAACCTTGCCGTCTAAACTCGTGATGTAGAATTGCGTGCCGTATTTCTCGTCGATCACCCGCTTGTGTTCCGCGGGGACTTTGAGACGTCCTTTTTCGTCCACGCGCGTTGGGTGATTGCCGCGAAACATGTTTCTGTCTGCCTTGAGCGGGGGCTCCAAGTTTTCGGACAGCAGCTACGACAGCAACCAGGGAGGAGGTAAAAGCAGCGAACAACTGGGTCAATTCGGGTTCGTCCGGGCTGTTTTTGGGGGTGTCAGTCTTAAATTCCACTGGCGCCTCAAAGTGTTCCACTACCGCCCACCGACTCAGAATGCTTGACCACTTACTGCCACTTTTTCCCACATCCTACGCCTAAATGGTTTGTTGTCAACAACAAAGTTGAAGGTTAGGAGTGCCTCTCAGACCGCTCTAGGAAAACCGCCAAGTCTTGTAGCTAACTACCCGGATGACCACAAGATGTAGGGTTAAGGAATGTGATTCTTTCGGTGTTTCTTCGCTCCGATTTTGCTTGCAATTCGAAAAAATTCTGTGGATTTCTCCGCGATGGCTCAGCGGCAAGGGCACAGGCTTCTGAAAAATTCCTGTGGCAACACAAGAGGGAAGGGCACGAATTTATTCGTGCCGTGAGCCGTTGAAAAGCCGTCGGCGCTTCAGCGCCTGAGGTTAGCCGCTCGTCCCAGTCGTCGTAGAGATTGCGGAATCTTCCCGCAAGAAAAGCAGTCCTCAGGCGTTGAAGCGCCATTGCGACTCTCTACACTGCGGCACGAGTGAACTCGTGCCCTTCCCTTCTTGGACTGCAAATTGGCTTCGAATCGATTACTGATCCTCAGCTAGGCTCGCCGTCAACCTGATCACCCATAGTGGTAAGCAAGCGGCCCTGTAGAATTCTGGTGCGCCGAAACCCTCGAGGAACTAAACATGCCTGCTGTACCTGCGGTTTGGAAACACGATCTAACAAAAGAATTCACCACACCAGAGCGCTGTTCCATCCTCGAAACTTACGCGGTCGACGAAGAGTCGATGTCGATCGCCAGGGCGAGGGTCGAACCGGGTATCACCACGGCGTGGCATATCGTGGAGCACACGATTGAACGCTATCTAATCATTGAAGGCCGAGGACGCGTGGAAGTTGGCGACTTACGTTCCGCTGAAGTTGGACCCGGCGATATCGTTCATATTCCGGCCGGAACGCGACAACGCATTACGAATATCGGCGAAGGCGATCTGATTTTCTATTGCATTTGCACACCGCGCTTTCAGCAGCAGAACTACCGCTCACTGGAATAAGGCGGCCATCGCAATGATCGACCGCGTGCAATTCCAGCAATGGGTTCCCTTCCCGCTCGAGCAAGTGTTTCTCTTCTTCGCAAATCCTGAAAATCTGCCCCGCATCATGCCACCAGCTAGCCGAACGCGCATCGATGCTCTGAGGCTGGTTCCGCCCAGGTCCGATGCAAGCACAAGGGATGGGAGCCTTGTTCGTGGAGAGTCGGGTGTCCCCGCCCGACTGGACGGGCGAGCCCGTCCCTCCACTTTGGCCGCTGTTGGGTCAGAAATTGTCACATCGTTCCGCATCCTGCCTTCGCTTCCGTTCCGCGCACAGTGGATCGCACAGATCACGGAGTTCGAGTGGGACAGCTATTTCGCCGACATCCAGACCCGTGGACCATTCAGGAGCTGGCATCATCGGCATGAATTCGATGCGGAGATGAGAAACGGAGTGAACGGCACAGTTGTGCGCGACCGGATCGAATACGACGTCGGGCTTGGACTGCTGGGAGTGGCGGCACAGAAGATCTTTGTGAGATGCCAGATGGCGCGAACGTTCGGTCACCGGCAGGCCGCTTTGGAGAAACTTTTGCGCGACCGTGAGCAGGGTTTCCCCCGCTAGTCTTCGCTTCTTGTGCTCTTCAGTTCCTGGGCCTTTTTCATCGCGTCCTCGGCTTGTGACTTCATCCCCCTGGCGCGGTACGCTTCGGCAATCGCCCGTTCGTTTTCGGCATCGTCCCCAATCTCGCGTTGTTTAAGGAAAGCGGCGATGGCCGCGTCGTAATTCTTCAGGGCCGCTTCCGAGAGTCCCAGACGGTAATACACGCCTCCCAAATCGGGACCCGACTGGGCGGCGCGCTTGTACTCCTCGACGGCGGCGGCGTGATTGTTCTCGCTGGCCAGGGTAACGCCCAGGCCCATGTGCGCCGAGGCATCGTTGCCGTCGAGCGCCAGTATCTGCTGATAGGCATCTTTCGCCTGGGATGTTTTTCCTTGACCCAGCAAAACCGCCGCCAGTTGGAAGCGGGCATACTTGTCGCTGGGATCGAGTGCAATCGCCTTCCGGAACTCCCCTTCCGCCTGCGGAAGCTGATTCTTCATGTAGTGGACCTGCGCCAATGTCAGATGTGCATGAGCGAATTCCGGCCGCTGTCGAACCGTGGTCTGAAGTTCTTCGAGGGCTTGATCCATTCTGCCCTGCTGCAACGACGCCATGCCGCGCTGGTAGTGGATCAGGTAACTGCGCGAACGATACAACCATCCCCCGCAACCAAGCACCACCAGCGATACAGCGAGAACAACTGCGATGCGCGGGAAAAGACCTCGGCCGGGAGCAATGAGTGCGATGAGCGCGCCAAACAGCAGTCCGGTGACGAGCCCGCCGATGTGAGCAGCGTTGTCGATGCGGCCGAAAAAGGGCCCAATAATGAGAGAATATACAGAAAAGAAAACCAAACTCCGCAGATGAGCCCGAATCGCGAAGCGTGGCAGCGAAAACTCTCCAAGGAAGTAGGAAGCCATCAGCGCTCCAACGATACCGAAGATCGCGCCCGAGGCTCCCACGCTTGGAATAGCGGGATGCCACCAAACGCTCACCAAGCTACTCGCTAGGCCCGTTATTAAGTACACCGCGGCGAAGGTGGCATGACCGTAGAGCCCCTCGCATAGGGCTCCCAGGTTCCACAGGCACCACATGTTGATAAGAATGTGAAACAAACCTCCATGCAGGAACATGGAAGTCAACAGACGCCAAGGCTCCCCCCCCAAGGTCAGAGGAGCGTAGTTGGCCCCGCTAGCCACCAGATGCCTTGTGGTTGGTGCAACCGCATTGCCAGCAATAGCAACCGCCACATAGGCTACCAAGTTGAGAACTAACAACCCTTGAGTCACCATCGCGCCCGTGTCCCCGCCCGCCCAGGGGACCGGCATCACGGGCTGCATTACATCGTCGGGCTCTTCCCCGCGCTGCGCCGCTTCGTAACGCACACACCACTCGCAAATTCTCCGGAAGGAAAGCGCTGGAAGCTTTCGGCCGCATTGTTTGCAGGTTGCCACGGAAAGTCAGGTGTCAGGTCTCAGGTGTTAGGTCTTAGGTTTCTGCCCCAACGGTTCGCAGCGGACTTTGGTCCCTGCTCCGAACTCTTCTCAAGCAATTCCACACGCCTGTCAAATGCGAGTATCGACCCTCAGTCACCGGTCTTGGCTGACGACCGACGACTTGAATCCGACGACTATTTTGCCGGCTCCACGTAGACTGCGGTGCCGTACGCCAATACCTCGGTGACGCCTTGCATGACTTCGGTGGCGTCGTAGCGGGCGCCAACCACCGCGTTACCGCCCAGCTCGGCGGCGTGTTGCAGCATTAGGTCGAAGGCTTCGGAGCGCGTCTTCTCACACAGGTTGGTGAGCAGCGTGATGTTTCCGCCCACCAGGGTTTGCAAGCCTGCGCCGATGGTTCCGAAGATCGAGCGCGAACGCACCACGATCCCGCGTACCACCCCGAGCGTGCGCGTCACCCGGTAGCCGTCGAGTTCAAACTGCGTGGTAACCATGTTGTGCGAAACCATGCGGCCGGCGCTGTAGCTCGACATGAAAATCCTCCGTGGCTGAGTTCTGAGGCAGCGTCTCAACTATACCAAGGGTGGCGCGCACACTCTTGAGCGCGTCCGTGTCCGCCGCTAAGCGACGTCAAGGCAGGCAGAGAACGGGCAGGGCACGCACGCAAGGGGAAGGGCACGACTTCAGTCGTGCCACAAGCCGGCCCAAAGACTTGGCGCTTCAGCGCCTGAGGTGAGCCGTTCGTCGGGCAGGCTTTGAGATACTCGATTACAAGAACATTGCCGGGAAAGAGAGCGAACCTCAGTCGCTAAAGCGACATTACAGTTTCGCCAGATGCGGCACGAGTAAACTCGTGCCCTTCCCAGATCCACTGACGACAGGTTTTTTCCGCAGTCTCTAGAACTCGTGCCCTTCCCGCAATTGATTCGGGGTTCAAGCAGGCTGCATCATTGAGGCCAAAGCGGGCGCACACGCTCTTGAACTACCACAAATTGAAACCCACCAATTAGCGCGGTTGTTCCAGTTTTGCTATTCCAGTTCGGCGGAGATCAGGAATTCCTCGATCTCGGAATCGTAGGAGATGTGCAGGACATTTGGTTTGCAGCATACCTGGCAGTCTTCGACATAGCTCTGCCTGCCTCCAGCAGATTCGTCCACTGTCGTCTCGTTCCACTCTCCGCAACCGGCACATTGAAAGGCGGGAGGCATCGCCTCGATTTTACCGATTTCCCAAAACAAGAATCTTCATATAGCTTGTAGATTATTTTAATTTTAAACGATCCAGGAACTCGATTCAAGTGGCCCGATGAGCCTTGGGTCGTCCAAGCCTGCGATCGTCGCTCTACGGGCCTCCAAAGGCTCGCAACGGGCATTGTACGCTTCGATCGAATCGCAATTTTCGGCCGTGGAGGGACGACGGATCACAATCTTCCTTCATAGCTATAAGATTTAGAAAGACTTAAAGAGATGAGACGAAATTCTCGCCATTCGCTCCATACGCGAAGGAACCGCCGTCGCTCGCGACCTTGTCCCGTGGTGGTGCGGTGGGCGCGGACGCCCGTCTCTCCACATCCCGCCTATAATGCGTGCCCTATGCCTTCTCGCCGGAGCTTTCTTCAGACCACTGTGGCTTTGACCGGTACGACGCTGGTGTCCGCCTTAGCGAGTCCTCCAGCTGACACCAATCCCCTCCCCCCTGCGATCGCCAAATTGAAGTCCGTCAAGGACCAGGCGCATCCGATCAGCGCTGGGGAGCGCCGCGACCGTCAGGAGACAGCGCGTTCGCTCATGCGTACCAACGGACTGGACGCGATACTGCTGATGGAAGGCACTTCCCTCAACTATTTCACCGGCATTCGCTGGTGGGGTGGGGAACGGATGTTCGCCATGTTGCTTTCGGCCAAGGGTGACGCCTTCTACGTGTGCCCCGCATTTGAGGAAGGGCGCGCCCGCGAGCAGATCGCCAAAACTTTCGACGACCAGCAGGCCGATGTGCGCATCTGGCAGGAAGATGAGAGCCCTTACGAGCGCCTGGCGCAGGCGCTTAAAGATCACGGAATGCTCGCCGGCAAGATCGGGATTGAGGAATCCGTGCGCTTTGTCTTCAGTGACCGCGTAGCCAAAGCAGCGCCGCAGGCGCAGTTGCTCAGCGCGACTCCAGTCACCGCCGGATGCCGCATGATCAAAAGCCGCGCGGAACTGGATTTGATGCGGCTCGCTTCGAAGGTCACTTTGACCGCCTACCACGCCGTGTATCAGTCACTTCGCGATGGCATGACGCAAGCGGAAGTTGGGGACCTGATAGTAGCGGCTCACGACAAGCTCGGCTTTGCCGGTGACGCGCTAGTCGAAGTGGGCGAGTATTCTGCCTTCCCCCATGGATCCGTGCAGTCGCAGGTCGTCCGCGAGGGTATGCCGGTGCTGATCGATGGCGGTTGCAGAGTGGAAGGCTACGAGTCCGACATCACCCGCATGCTCTTGATCGGAAAGCCTCCAGACAAAGTGAAGAAAGTGTTTGAAATTGTGCAGCGGGCGCAGAACGCGGCGCTGGCTGCGGCGCGGCCGGGCGTGGAATGCGGAGCCGTGGATGCTGCGGCACGGAAGGTGATCACCGATGCGGGCTATGGCCAGGACTACAAGTTCTTCACACATCGTCTGGGTCATGGAATCGGGATGGATGGGCATGAGTGGCCTTATCTGGTGCGCGGCAATAAAACGAGGCTTGCTGCGCATATGACGTTTAGCGATGAGCCGGGAATTTATCTTCGCGGCGAGTTCGGTGTACGGCTCGAGGACGTCATGCACATCACGGAAGACGGTGCGGAGTTGTTCACGCCGCAGAGTCCGTCGCTGGAAGCACCTTTCCAAACCGAAACCGCTCAGGATGAGCGTACTCGGTGAACCTGGAAGGCTCGTCACGGGAGGCTGCTGTGTGCCAACTTCAGTGGTCTTTCTCGATCAGAGACGCTACAGCTTGCGACTAAGGGTATATCGATCGCGCTGAACACTCTAATTAGTCACCGCAGTGCCGTCGGGCTTTATCTGCCTGTTCGGCAAGACGACGCATGAACTTAAAGAAATCGGGCGACTGCCCGATGAATAGGCCCATGTCCGTCAAAAACTTGAGCGCTCCCATCGCCGCGCCGTTGGTTTCGGTGGGACGAATCACCGAACAGCTGGGGAGCTTTCGACTAAGAAACGGGCAAGGCTCGGGCATGATCAAGCTGGTCGTGAAATCTTCGCCACCCAACGGCGGAGCGTTGAGATCGGGGAAGGTCAATCCATTAGTGGAATCGGTTAGCGGAGGTGCGTCGCCTGCCAAGTCGGACCAGGTTTGGAAGTGCATTGTCTCGGTCGGGCCGATGCTAATCAGAATTCGTAGCACTTCTACGCTGCTTGCTCTCTGCGCCAACGATGGATAGAGACTGTTCCCGCCTTGCTCGATGGTAGGCATGTGGAAAATAGCTGTGTTGACGATGGCTTGAATATGGTCGTCGGGTGTCAAATCGTCATCCCTTCTCGGAATCGCCGTGAACTGTCCTTTCGCCAGGTCGGGGACCGCCTGAGGAAATGCGAAATTGGGATCAAGGTCCGGGTTGTGAGTACTGCTGCGATACCGGGTGTACCAACTCGTATCCAGCGTCAGTTGCATAAGGTTAGTGAGCCGAGGTTTTCCGCTGGAGCCCGTGGCTGTGCTGCCGGGCAAAGCGCGGAAAGGCTCTAGGTCGACTGGGTCCGCGCCCTTAGAGACGAGGTAAGCATTCAGAAAATTTTGATGCGTAAATTCGTCATCCGTATTGTCGTGGATGTATTGCGGAAAATCGTCGTCAATCGCTTCAAACTTTTCCCTGTACACCGGATTTCCGCTTCCGCCACTGACTTCGCTGTCCTGGATTCCTGCGAGTTCGTTGTACTGTACCCAAAAATCAGTCTCCAGGATTTCAGCCGCTGCCACGAACCTTAGCAAGGCAGCATCTCCCCTGCTGAGCCCGCGTCGTTCGCTTTCGAAGTCCTCTCGCGCCAAGAGAGACGGACTGGTGGCGAGCAGACCCGCGCCGACGGTTGCCGCGGTCAGTCCACTCTTTACGAACGAGCGTCGATTGAAGGAAGCCTGGGAGCTGTTCAGTGGGTTTTTCATGGTGAATCTCCTCGGATGAGGAGCTTAAGACTGACCAACGCATGCGATTGTCATGCGGCCGTCAAAAGCGTGTTAAAGGTTTGTTCACTCAGTGGGGGAATTCGGAGACAAAGCATCTGAAGAAGGCAGCGCTGTCACACAATGTTTTCTCTTGTTCGCTTCGTTTATCCGCGGATGTGTTCATCGGCGATGCCTAATGAAAGGGTGGTGCTGCCGCATGCGGAAAAGTGGACAGAAGTAATGCGGGCAGGTAGAGGCATCGTATGCCATTGCAATTCCCGGTGTTGGAGGGGCGAACGCCCGTCAGTCCGACAACTCCCGTCGCATCGTCAGCCCGTAAATTTGTAGCCGATCTTGTGGACGGTTTGGATCAATTCCGGCTTTTTCGGATCTTTCTCGAGCTTCTGGCGTAACCCCGCGACGTGCACATCAACTGTGCGGGTGAACGTGCCCGCTTCGTAGCCCCACACTTCGCGCAGCAGTTTCTCGCGTGGAATCACGATGCCGGCGTGCTCGACGAAGTAGCGAAGCAACTCAAACTCGCGCACCGATAAATAAATTGGCTCGCCTCCGCGAGTCACCTTCACATCACGGTGATCCAATGCTGCCCGCGTCTCAATGCGGATGGACCCGAACTGGTAGACGGCCTGCCCGGTGCGGATGGGCGCGCGCCGCAAGAGCGCCTCGATTCGGGCCATCAACTCCAGCATGTCAAAGGGTTTGGTGACGTAGTCATCCGCTCCCAGCTTCAGTCCGACGATCTTGTCGGAGGTCTCGCCGCGGGCCGTGAGCACGAGGATAGGCGTGCCCAGGCCGGCGATGCGGATATCGCGACAGAGGTCGAGACCGTTGCGTCCCGGCAGCATGATGTCCAGGACGATCAGATCGAAGGGCAGAGTCGTTGCTTTCTCAAACCCGGTCTCGCCGTCCGCGGCCGAGTCGACGACGTACCCTTCTCTGCGCAGACGGTCACTGAGCGCCATCTGCAAAGCTTCTTCATCTTCTACCAGCAGAATGTTTTCCTTCATGGTCGTGTCAAAGAGTCCGTTTGGACAAGTGGAATTGGCTCGCTAGCTCTCTTCCGGATAGGAAGGTGCAGCGTAAAGACGCTGCCCACGCCGAGTTTGCTGACCACGGTGAGCCGTCCACCCATGGCTTCGGCAATATTTTTGGCTAATGGCAGCCCCAGGCCGGTGCCGTGAATCTGCGCGGCGGCCACCGCCGGGCTGCGATAAAACGGATCGAAGATGTGCGGAATTTCGCTGCCGTCGATACCAATTCCGCGATCCTCAACGCTGACGCAAACCTCGTCGCGATGGTCGTGGCTTCTGTCGACAAAGGCACGGATGGTGACGCGCGGATGGTCACCGCCATATTTGACGGCATTGCTCATCAGATTCTGCACGCACTGTGCGATCGCCGACGAGTCACCGATGATCTCGGGGAGGTCGGATTCGATCTGCTGCTCGACGGTCAGTGTGGGATGCTCGACGGTCTCGCGGGTATTGCGCAGTACAGCGTCGATGATCTGTGGGACCTGCAAGGGGCGGAGGACGTAGTGCGTCCGGCCCTCCTTGGTGGAAGCAAAGAGCAGAATCTGATTTACCAGCTCTGTCAGCTGACGCGTCTGGTTGCGAATCACGGAGCCGTATTTGGCCAGCTGCTCTTTTTCTTCCACCACGCCGTCGGCAATGTTCTGGGCGGAGGCGCAGATGACAGCCAGGGGAGTGCGCAGTTCGTGGGAGACCGAAGCTACAAAATCCATCTGCAGCTTGGCGAGTTTGAGGGCGCTTAGCATCTTGGCTCTCTGAATCGCCCAGACGGAAACGCTGGCAAACAAAAGTGTAAAACACAACACGCCCACCAGGCGTGCGGCCGAGCGGCGCGAGGCCTGATCCACGATGGCGAGCCGGCTAGAAGCCTGCTCATCATAGAGGCGCTTGACGTCGTCCAGATCCCGGCGCACGCGGTCGAAGGACGGAACACCTCCGGCCAGGTCGAAATCGACGGCTTCCTTGATGCTGCCTTCCAGAATTGAGGCCAGCACTTCGTCACGTAACTTTAGATAGGCAGACCAGTCATACTCGAGCCGTTTTCCGAGATCGGTTTCGCTCGGGGTGCGCGCGTGAGTCAGGTAGTCGTGAATGCCATCGGTCACACGGCGATCGGCAGCGCGCGATTGGTCGGCATATTCCACCTGCAGGTTACTGTCATTGGTCGTGAGCGCGTAGAGCGTACTGCGGCGGGTTTCCTGCGCCTGGTACTGCAACTCGCCGATCTGCCGCAGCCCGAGCACTGAACCGGCATAGATCCTCTGTACTTCCCGATCGGCCGCACGCAGGTCGCGAATGACGAAGACAACGACGCCGGTTTCGACGCAGAACACCATCAGCAACAAGAGCGTGGAACTATAGCGACCGACTTCGTGCAGGAAGCCATCGATCAACTGCAAGGAGCTGTGTGCTCCGCCCCTGGCCACGCGACTGAGACGCTTCCTCATAGCTACTTGACCGAATGCCCTGTCATCCGCAGAGCATAGTCCTTATCTTCGGGAAGCCGGCCATCCACCCGAATGACTTTCACCGTCGAATCGACGTCGCTGGCGCGCACATAGCCGATCGCACCAGGGACGTTAAAGACAAACTTGCGTACACCTACCGGGCTCGCCAGAGTTTTGGGGGAAACGAAAACTTCACCAGTAAACAAGCCCTGCAGGAAATGACGGCTGAAGTCACTCTCCGTCATGCGATAGATGATGCGAAGCATCACTTTGCGCTCAGGTTGTCCGGCCTCCAGCATCACTAAGGTGATGCGGCGGCCGTTGGGCCAGTGGCTACGTTCTCCCAGGAAGATCGTGCGCAGTTCCTGGAAGGAGACGTTATCCACCGGATTGGACTGATTCACAATGATAGCGAGGCTCTGCTCGGATGCGGACTCTGCTTGGGGCGAGGCTCCGGCCGCATGCAAGGGTGCATTCGGGGACACTCCCAGCAGCAGGACAGCAGCAGCCACGATCCTCAGCACACCGGCAAGACGCCGCATTCGATGTTCCTCAGAAAGTGAACCCGAGCTGCAAAGTCAAGGCATTCACGCCTGACTGCTGGCGCAATGCGGTGTAGTCATATTGAAGCTTTAAAGCGACCGATTCGCTGGCATCGTAGCGGATCCCCGCAGACGGACCGGCTCGCAGCTTCACATCCGGGAATATGGGTTCCGCATTCGACGCATTAATGTACTGGTAACGGAAATACGGGCGGTACGCGCCGAAGCGCTTCGAGAGCTGAGTATAGAAGGCTGGCGTGTTAAAAACGCGAGAACTTCCATCCGGGGCATGGCGAATAAGCAAGGCTTCGTTCAGCCACTCGAAAGTGGGCACCTGATAGACGGCGTGAGCCGCCAGAATTGTCTCGCCAACATTGGTGGGCGACGTTATGGGCATCAGCAGGTCGTGATAAGCCGAGAATCCAACCTGCAGTCCTTGCACGGCGGTGGGACGCGCAAACAAGGCCAGGTTGAAGGCCTTGTGATTGTTTTCGTCGATTTCGTTCTGAACGGGCTCCTGCTCAAGTGGAGCGCGCGAACTTCGCCCGTTTCCTATTTCCGCGATGTAATGCAGGCCGAGCGAGCCCGATGGAATGCGGCCGGTAGCGGAAACGCCGACGTTGTGAATGGGTAGAACTCCGCCGCGGTCCTCGAAT
>Ga0075425_100002645_pt1 | contig 17965 bp, 7 predicted proteins | sample SoiMethybrSBSTD4_FD_75300 | JGI IMG/M metagenome (GOLD analysis project Ga0075425, IMG submission 75300) | Bulk soil microbial communities from a Populus tree surrounding site in Tennessee, USA - Soil MetaG P. TD hybrid SBSTD4 | ecosystem: Environmental > Terrestrial > Soil > Tree plantation... | reverse complement strand
CCACGTCCGCCTAACATCTGGGTCACCAGTAACCGCTTTCGCCTGCGCGGTTATTTCACCGATCGTCAACCCGGGCGCATTGAACAGCAATTGAATCGCCCGCTGATTCATAATTTCCTGAGCATCAGGATCGGTCATCCCTGTCGACGCCCATACTGCGATTGCGCCGCCCGGTGCCTTCAACATAGCTTCACCGAGGCCATCGATCGAAATATCATGGAAGAACCCGCTCAAACACGTCATCGCATCAAACAATGTCAACCTATCCGTATTATTGAGGTTGGGCGCATCAGCCGCCGACAGAATAGAGGCATTCGTCCACACCAACGTCGAACCGTGCCCGTAGAAATTGACAAACTTCGACCCCCGGTTGAGAGCATCCAGCAGTTGGCTACGAGAGTTTGAATCGCCGATCAGACCACGACGAATATCGATTATTGTCAGGTTGGCGGGTATCAAAGACTGGAGTTGTGTGTCCGCAGCCTCAAAGTCGTGTCCCTGGTTTTGATCCGCCATCAGCACCACACGTTGGGATCCTTCAGACCTGTCGTAACGGATTATCTTGGCTACAAGTGCGCCAGCTTCCGCGGGCGTGCGCACCGGTAGACGGCCTATTGCCATGTCCGGAACGTTGTCACCGTTGAAGTCGACAAACCAATCATCGGTTGCAGTCTCGTTGAAAATGGTTTCCACAAGCTTCGTCGGGACGAGGTCAAAGTCTCCGGTTCCGGTGTAGTTCTTCGGGTCATATGTTGCATCCCCCGCCAGCAACGCAAAACGAGGCGCAATCTTCCAGCTGGTCTTCGCATAGGCGAAGAAGTCTTTTAGCGCCTGGGGAGTTTTGTTTCCGAAACTGAACTCATCATAGATGTCTTCAATATCCACGACGGTGGTCTTCAGGCCCTGGGACTTTCGCTGGTCAATCAGCGGCTTGAAGCTCTCGATAAGGTCGCCGCGGGTCACCGCCACATAGTTTGCTCCATTTGAGGGCGTCCGCCAGGATGAAGGCTTGTTCACGGTTATTGCCGCTGGACTTTGTTGTTGATCCGCCGCGAACGCTAACAACGTTCTTACGCCCGCCGTCGATACCGCTACTGTTGCCGAGAACTCGCCGCCGCTTTGGTCGATAGTCGGCGTAAGCTCCACGGGCGAGTTAGGATCAGTAGCATCTACCACACGCACTGCGGCGCTACTGAAACCAGCAATTGTTATTTGCTGGCCACTGGCGATTGGAAATCGAATCGCATTACCGTCTGCTGTGTTTAAATGCTGATAGGTTACCCTGACGAATTCGACCAGACTAATGTCGCTGAAACCGGCCGGACTTACAAACTGTATCTGGTTATTACCCTCCAACAGTGAACTTTGAGCAACGGTGTACTGCGCGACTCCCTTCGACTGTCCATTGAATTCGACGGTTCCCAGCTGGGTGCCATTTAGCAGAACCGTCACGCTATGAGGCGCTGCGGTGTAGCCTTGAAGCGACACATCCAGAGTTGCGGTTCCCGCAGTTTTCGAGACATGTTGTAGTGTGACTGATTGATCCACCGCCTGCGCATTGTAGATCAGTGGTCCGAAGAACTTTTCTCCCCCGCCGTTCTTTAAAGATGAAAAGTAGACGACCTTATCCCTTCGTTCCACAGCATATGAAAAGGCGGTTGTCCCAGGAGAACCACTCTGGGGAGCTACTTGCGGGACGCGCAGCCCGTTTTGAGCACCTGCGATCAGATAGTACATGTGATTTGCGGTGAACGGGCTATCGATGCCAACGCCATAAAACTCAACGACGTCGGTCGGGTCGAGTGATCCATCTTGTTGACCGGTAACATTGATGGGCACTTCCTGACCGTCCACAATCAATTGAAGTTTCCGCGGATCAACATTTGTTGAGAGACCAGCGTTTATCAGTTCGGGTTGCGTGATGCGATACCAACCTTCGTGCTGCACTGAAATCTTTAGCGCCGGGTGAGACAGACTAGACGCCTGAAGCGCGAACTGCTTAGCAGTGGGTTGTCCCGGCGTCGCAAGCCTCTCGACGGGAGCTGATGAACCAACCTGCGAAGCGCCTTTTCCGATAACCTCCAGCGTTGGTGACTTCACTTTTTCTGACAGCAACTTAACATCGGAAACCGTATCGGTGACGCTAAATGGTCCGTGCATTGCCCTGTGTCCGCTAAGATCCAGGTCTTCGAGCCAGTAGCGACTGTTGTCGCCTTCGCCAGGATCATTGTCCCACCAGGAATAAGCCAGTCCTGCTCGGAGTGCGACCCGAGGTCCAAATGACAGCGCAGAACCGGCAACCGGCTCGGGATTAATCCTGATTAATTTGCCATCGATCTCTCTATATATATTGAAGCCGAGGTTGTTGATCTCATAACCGGTCTGCCATTCGAGCAGCACACGCCCGTCGTTGCGCGTGGCTTTTAACGTGGCAAACTCGACGGCAGTAGGTGAGAGAGACTTAAATGCTACAATCTGAGCGCGCCATACATCGCCGGGGGACGCAGTGGATGAAGTGCTTGTCACCGCGCCGGACGAGAGAAGGTCTGCGCCCTGAAGGGTGAGGTCATTGGTACCAGGTCCGTCAACCTGAAAACTCCGCCGCAAGTTGAAGCCGTTGCTCCAGGCACCAAAAGTATTGAAGTTTTTGATCGTAGCGCCGGCAACCAGTAAGTCGTTCGTAAAGGCCTTTCCAGTAATGCTGCCCGTTGAGACCGCGGTTCCGGTCGCTGAATTGCTTCCGGGTGTGCCGTCCAGGGCAATTGAGGTCGACGTACCGCTATACTCGTAAATACTTAATCCGATCGCGGCATTTGCAGAAACTGTGACAGTGACCGTTGTCGACTCTGCTGCGCCGGCGATTTTATAAAAGATCGCTTGGATCGGAGCCACAGCAACGTTATTAACGTCTTGTTTGATAGCGACATTCCAGCCAGTGGGCGTGGTGATTGCCTTTAGATCGTACGACCCGATAATTGCTACCAGAAGATGGTCCTGGCCGGGAGTTGCAGCAAAAGTAGCTGTCACCGAAGTACTATTTGGCGTGACGCCAGAACTCGACTGAACCAATGCGATCGCTGCCCGTGCCTCAAACGCAGAACCCAGAAATACGAACATAAAAACTAATGGCATGAGCGACACCGCCGGCCCGAGCTTTCTAATCGAAGCTCCAGCTCGCTGGCAACATCCCGCGACAACCAATTTTATTATTGCCGACAAGAGTGCCAAACCACGCCGCGGCTCGTCCTTGTAAATAGTAGTCATTATGACTCCCTCCTAAACATACCTATTCGAAAATACATTCGATTATCACGTCTCGTATTGAGTTCAGGGCATTAAGTGGGGGCTTGGTCCTGACGGTCCGAGCGACCAAAAACTGCGCCGGTACGCTCAGCGCTGTTCACAGTCGAGCTTGCGCGATACTACCACACCGACTCTTCTTGTCAACCCGAAATCAGGAATTAACACGCACTTGATTACCCAAATACTCAGAGAGGATTTCCAGCGTTTTGAGACCTTTTTCCCCGCTTCGACCCAAGATGCCTCGAGCCGTTTAAAGAGGGGACCGCAGAACATTACGTCATCACCGTAATTCAGGCTACGGGTACCACCGAAGGTACTCCCGAACCAATTCGGTTGAAGCGCACGTCCTGATACTGCTAAAGCGAAAGATTGAATAACCGCTCTAATCCCGGAAGCATGGATCAGCACTCTCAATCCTGTACTTTTGACATTAACCTTCGTAAACATCTCGTTCCCGTCGCAGTTCATCGAAAATGTCCTTGATCTTCCGCTTAATCCTGTCTCACCCGTTATCTATTGTCATCAACAACTGTTCTCAACAACCGTGCCACAACAGGACGAATGTGGTTCCGGTTGTCGCCAACGTCTTAGTCTTCGCTAGGGAATAGCGCTACAGTTGCAGCTCGAGTGCGTCGCAAGTCGTGTGGAACGTTCTTCGACTTACCCCCGCGCTGACGCGTTTCGCCCCTTAAGGCCATGGCCAATTAAACGCGGATAGCAAAAGGCATAAGATCAAAAGCGTGTCCGACCGCTAATGCGGTTTCGGTCAGAATGACCAAAGGATGGGGCCCGGTTTGGCAGTGGTGACCGAAAACGAGTTAAGACTCATTCTGATCAGCACGCTTCACGTGAGGCTTGAGAGTTTCTGACGTCGGCAGCAACAAGTGGTACTTGGTCAAGTCACGGATTGTGAAGCAAGGGAGTCGTGAAAGACAACACGGGACTCGACCCCGGTAAGAACGCCGGAGCGATGGTAGTCGGTCCGACGCCTCCAACCCGTGAACTGACGCCCAAGAGGTTACGAAGATCCTTCCGCCTATCCACAATCTCAAAACGGCGAAACACGGATTCGAACGTCGCTCAGCGATCGTCGGTTTGTCGTAGCCAATATCCTCAGCAACCCCGTGTGGGCGATGGTCAACAATTCATCATTCGTTTCAAGATTCCAAACATGTGAGCTTGCTTTTAAGCCTAATCAAAACTGAGCGGAAGCGGTAAAGCGTGGCATATATGGGTGATCTTTTGTTCGATTCTTTCACGCCGCTGTTTTGTGTGACTCGTCTCTAATCGCAATGGTCTCGTGATTGCACTTCACGGAGACGCTGGGTCCGACACACGGTAACATCGGTTACTTTCGACGATCTGCATGACGCAGGCGACGGCTGGAGTGTGGGCATTGGACCAACGAACGATTTGATGGATGGGAAAGAGGTTTCAATGAACATGCGCATCAAGAAGGTTCTAACAACATTGCTCTTAGCTTTTCTGATTATGGGTTTACGCGGAATTATTCCGGCCACGTCGCACGCTCAGGTGGAAATTGAGACTTCTCAGCCCAAGTCCCGTTTTGTCGCTGGACGGCTCCTCGTTAAGTATCGTAGCCAACAACCGGATCGGGTTAATGGGTTGATGAGAGCCGGAGGCGCCCGCGAGGTGAACAAGGTTTCCGGAACAGAGGTGCACGTCGTCGAGCTGCCCGCAAGCTCAGATGAACAAGCTTTTGTAAAAGCATTGCAGCAAGAGCCGGATGTGGAATTTGCCGAACTCGATCGCATCATCACGCCGGCTGAAATGGTGCCAAACGATCCCAATTACAGCGGTCAGTGGCATCTGCCGATGATCCAGTCACCAGCAGCGTGGTCAATTACCAGCGGCGCTCCTAACGTAACAATTGCCATTCTGGACACGGGCGTCGATCCTACGCATCCGGATCTTGTGTCCAAACTGGTACCCGGTTGGAACTTCTACGATAACAACTCGGACTCGAGCGACGTTAACGGACACGGCACTGCGGTCGCGGGCGCAGCCGCAGCGTCAAGCAACAATGGTCTTGGCGTTGCCTCAGTAGCCTGGGGGTGCAATATAATGCCCATTCGCATTTCCGATCCAAATGGTGACGGTACGCTGTCAGCGATGGCCAGTGGTTTGACATGGGCAGCTGACCACGGCGCTAGAGTTGCGAACATTAGCTATCAGGTCTCCGACAGCTTAACTGTCAAGAGCGCTGCACAGTATTTCCAGAGCAAGGGCGGCGTAGTAACAATTTCTTCCGGCAATGACGGCTCTTTTGACTCAACCGCTGATAACCCTTACGTGTTGACGGTAGGCGCGACTTATACCGACGACACCGTCGCCGCGTGGTCTACCAAGGGAAACAATCTGGATCTGGCTGCACCGGGGTCGCTGATTCAAACCACTAACCTCGGCGGCGGATATGGTACGTGGTCTGGCACTTCATTCTCGGCGCCAATCGTAGCCGGTGTGGCGGCTCTGGTTATGTCCGCGAACCCAAACTTGAGCGCATCTCAGGTTCAAACCGTTCTCAAACAGTCGGCTGACGATCTTGGGACGGCAGGCTGGGATACGAGTTATGGGTCCGGTCGTGTTAACGCCGCTCGAGCGGTGGATCTGGCGATTACCACGAACACTAGCGATACTACTCCGCCGACTGTCAGCATAACTTCACCGGCGAATGGCCAAGTGATTACTAACACGGTGAACGTTCAGGCGACGGCCGCTGACGATAGTGGAGTTACATCGGTTACTCTTAGCATTGACCAAAACGCAATTGGCACCGTTACCGCCGCCCCGTACAGTTTCAGTTGGGACACCACCACAGTTTCCGATGGAGTGCACGTCGTGACGGTCACAGCTGCCGATGCGGCCGGTAACACCGCGAGCGCAAGTCTGAACGTCACCATCCGCAACGCGGTTGGCATGCCGGTGATCAACATCGTATCGCCGAGGGACGGTGATGTAGTCCCCACCGGGAATGTATCCATCGATGTAGTCGCCACCGATGACGTAGCCGTGAGCAGAGTTGACCTCTACGTAGATGGAGTGTTGGAGGCCACGTCTAAGAGAGCGCCTTTCGGCACCAAGTGGAGCTCGCGCAAGGCGACAGCTGGCGCGCATTTCTTGCAATGCAAGGCATACGACCGCGACGGCAATGTCGGTACCTCGCCGGTTGTGACCGTTTATAAGTAAGAGCAATCGTGGGGAGTCCGAGCAAAGGAGACTTCCTAAAGAGCGGCGGCGCGGAAAGCGTCGCCGCTTTCTCCCTTTAACCGACCAGCACGATGATTCACCCAACGACACTCTCCTATTCAACGAAGCAGCCCAACACATACAGAGGCTAATCCGCGAGCTGTCCTTCTACTTTTAGTCACACCCATTCGTAGTTCGCAGCCGTCGTGATCATGTTGCCTCACCTAGGAGAGTGCCCGAACGCCGATCCCTCATCTTGAAATGAGCGCTCTAGGTCCCTATACTTGCGCTTGGTTATACTACAAATCTTTTGACAACTACGGTTAGTAGCCCAGGGCCGTCATCATAAGGACTTCAATGATCAAGCTACCCAGACCGACCCTGCTCGCAATCCTCCTGTTCGTTTCTACAGGGCCTGCTCACGCGACAGACCGAGCATCAATACAGGGAAAAATCTTAGACAAGCGCGGCTACGTCATGGCCGGACTTACCGTCACCGCGCGCAACAATTCGACCGGCGCCGAGTACCAGACAACCTCCAGGGCCGAGGTCGATCCGTCGCCAAGCGGTCGAGAAGAACCCGATCCACTGCGGCTGTCCGGATTAAAGACCGATGCAAGAGCCAGTTTTGCATTCGAAAACCTCGAACCCGGTCGCTATGTGCTCGCATCAGAGTGTCCAGGCGTGGATCGCATCCTTGGTTCCGCCCTGGTCGAAGCAGGCAAGATCGCCCAGGTAGAGCTACTTGCGCTCCCGCTTGCGGAGACCGGCAATGTAGCAGTCGACAAGTACATTGCGTCTTCGACAGTCCAGGGAGGTAGCTATCCGGCTGGTAATATAAGTTACCTAAATGTCAATGATGCTCTCGACATTTATTTCATGGCGGTCTACTTCGGGATCCTGGGATTGTTGTCGGTTTATGGAATCTACCGCTATCGCCTTGTCTATCTGTTTTTGCGCTATCAGAAGCATCGCCCACAGCCGAAAGCCAGATTTGCTGAGTCACGACTTCCACGAGTCACTGTTCAGCTCCCCTTGTTCAACGAGATGTATGTGGCCGAACGGTTGATCGACGCGGTTGTGAAGCTTGAATACCCACGCGAATTGCTCGAGATCCAGGTGCTCGATGATTCGACCGACGATACTCAGCAGATTGCTTCCGCAGCCGTACAAAAGTATTTCAATCAGGGTTTCGACATCGTCTATCACCATCGCGACGATCGGCATGGGTTTAAGGCGGGTGCGCTTGAAGCCGGCCTCAAAAAATCATCGGGTGAATTTGTTCTGATCTTTGACGCCGATTTTGTTCCACACGCCGATTGCATCCGTCGGATGATTAATTACTTCACTGATGAGCGGATCGGCATGGTTCAGATGCGCTGGAGTCACATAAACGCGGACTACTCGCTGCTGACCAAAGTTCAGGGAATAATGCTCGACGGGCATTTTGTAATCGAGCAGGTGGCGCGAAATCGGTGCGGCGGCTTTTTCAATTTCAACGGCACCGCTGGAATGTGGCGGCGAGAAGCAATCGAGTGGTCTGGAGGCTGGCAACACGATACTCTTGCCGAAGATACCGATCTTTCTTATCGAGCTCAGTTGATGGGATGGCACTTTGTCTATCTCGCGGACGACGACGTACCCGCCGAGTTGCCGGTTGAGATAAACGCTTTCAAATCGCAGCAGCGTCGATGGGCCAAGGGCGTAGTGCAGGTTGGAATAAAACTGTTTCGGCGGATGTGGCACGACCCGAGGCTGCCGATGCGCGTCAAGCTGGAGCAGTTCTTCAGATTGACTGGAAACCTGGCCGCTCCGTTGGTGATAGTTCTTGCGCTGATCAATCTGCCGATTCTGATCGTTCGCTACAACCAGGGATTGTTTCATCTGTTCGCATTGGATGTGCCGATACTGACATTCTCGACGGTGTCGGTCATCGTCTACTACCTCGTGACGCAGCGATATCTGCACCCGGACACCTGGAAACAGTCGATCAAATACATACCGTTTGTGATGAGCATGGGAATCGCGTTGACATTCTCGAATGCCCGAGCGGTTCTTGAAGCGGTGATGGGTGTCAAGACTCCGTTTGTTCGCACCCCGAAGTACCGGATTGAAGACACTCACGACACGACTTGGGTCAAGAAGCGATATGTACCGCGACATCTCTCATTGCCGTGGCTCGAGCTGATGTTCGCGCTGTACTTCGCGTTTACGATCTGGTTTGCGATCGACAGCGGAATATTTGGAACGCTGCCGTTTCTGATGATTTATTTGTGCGGCTATGCTTACGCTGCGGCGATGTCTTTTGCCCAGGCGCGGGTTAATCTGCGACGGAACAATTCAGGAAAGTAAGTTGTGTCGCACAAATACCCACAACTTCAGAAGGTGTGAAAGAATCCTCTCCACGACAGGGATGGCATATTTGTAGAGACGGACGGATATTGCACCCGCACCCCAGCGGGTGCAATATCCCACTTTCCGATTGGCCAATTTCTTCAACGTTGCGGTTTCTCTTATCGCATAATATCGCACCCTCCTGGGCGACGTTAATTGTGTCTGCATGCGAAGTCAGTCGTTAGCCTGCGTGTGGAGTGCCGCACGACGAGTCAGATTTGTCTCTGCAATGAGATGTATTGATGCAGATCACCCTCGTCGCCACGCCTGATCCTCCCGCCTAAAAGTTGAGTCTATATCTTTTAGTCGCGTGCTGGTGCGACATCGATCACAACGATGTCTCGCAAAGCTCTCTTGGCTTTCATTTTGCTGTTCGAGTGTCGTACCAACACGGCCGTTTAACGGCCAGAACCAAGGGAAGAGGAGCATCAAAAGCATGAAGAAACTTGTTTTTTTGCTATCTGCGTATCTGTTGGCAACGATTCCCGCTTTTGCTCAAAAAGACTACCCGAAAGCGGAGGTCTACGCTGGGTATTCGTTTTTCAGCGCCGACATCAACATCAACAATCCATTTGATACGGGAGGCAACCCATTCTTTCAGCAACGTGAAGGTTTTCACGGCGTCGGTTTCAGCGGTGCCGTGAACCTGACCAGGAACTTCGGCGCCGTGGCCGATTTCAGCTATCACCGAAAGACCTTTGATGTGCCCGGACCCGATATCAAGTTCACCACGTTTGAGTTTTTGTTCGGGCCGCGGATCACCGCGCGAGGTCGCCGCGTCGAAGGCTTTGCCCATGCGCTCATAGGCGGAGTGCGAAGGAAAATCGAAGATTTCAATTCAGATGTGGATCTCTCGCTCGGAGTCGGAGGCGGAGTCGACCTCAAAGCCAGCAGGAACTTCGGCATTCGATTGTTTCAACTCGATTATGTGCCGTTTAGGGATCGCGATCCGTTTACCGGCGACAAGGAATGGCGACAAAACGTCAGAGTAGGTGTTGGCGTGACGTTTCGACTCGAGTAATGAAACAGAACTGCTAAATCCACGCGAGGGCGGCATCCAACGCTGCCCTCCATCACAATCGCAGGCACAAGACCACAACTTCAGAAGGTGTGAAAGAATAACCTGCCCACCCCTGGCACGGATTTGAGATTTGATATTTGAGACTTGATCTTTGAGACTTGATATTTGTCATTATTCATACGGCTGAGTTAAAAATCTCAAATCTCAAATCTCAAATCTCAATTCTCAATTCTCAAATTCTCTCAAATCTCAGATCCTTGGCGGTAGTCGCTTTTTTTCACAACTCCACAGTTGTCGGTCTTACTCGTCTCCTGACGCCTTTTCATTTCTACAATTCGCCTTTCAGCGGTTTGCGCGCCCGTCCTTATCTTGGGTTAGAATACCTCTCCCTACGCGTCCGTCAGTGTTATTCGGCTATTCCGACGCGATACCAAATCACGAGGCCTTTTGATCAATGAGGAACTTCCTGGCAGCCCTGATACTAGTTGCGATTTGTTTGCAGTCTCTTTCCGTTTCAGTTTTTGCACAGGCTCAACACTCCAGTTTTACGAAGACCACGTTGTTGACTGACAACGAAGTATCCGCGCTCGGCGCCGAGATCAGTGGCTTGATTGCTAAAGACACGGTGATTGAGCTCGCGAGGTCGCATCGAGTACAGGCGTCTTCAGGATATTCACGGGCGGCAGCATACATCGCAGCGAAGGCGAAAGAGTACGGGCTGGATCAGGTGCAGATCGAGCGTTTCCCCGCAGATGGCGAGAAGACTTATTACACTTTGCGTTCGGCCGTCGGTTGGGAAGCTCAGTCGGCCGAATTGTGGGAGACCGAACCAAACAAAACCAAGATCGCAGATTGGGAAGAGATGCGCGTCGCGCTTGCGGATTACTCACAGAGCGCCACTGCTTCGACCACTCTGGTGGATGTAGGTCCCGGAACATCGGCGAAAGACTATGAAGGCAGGGATGTAATGGGGCGGCTCGTCTTGGCAGGAGGCAACCTCGCCACCGTCCACAAGATGGCCTGTGAGGAGCGCGGCGCCGCGGGCATCCTTAGCTACCAGCCCAATCAAATCACCGGCTGGTCGGGCGACTACGCCGACAACGTTCGATGGGGGCACCTCTCACCTTATAATCCCAAAAACAAGTTCGCGTTCATGATCTCACTTCGCAAGGCTCGCGAGTTTCAATCGCGGCTCGCTCGCGGTGAACAGATCACTCTGCGTGCTGTGGTAAAGGCCGAGATGAAGCCTGGCAACTATGAAGTCGTGAGCGCCGTCATTCCCGGCTCCGATGCAGCCGGAGAAGAGATCGTCTATTCCTGTCATCTGTGTCACCAGAAGCCCGGCGCCAATGATAACGCATCAGGTGCGGCGGCAATTCTCGAAGTTGCTCGGGCGCTTACTTCGCTGATTCGACGGGGCGAACTAGCAGCGCCGCGCCGAACGATAAGATTCATCTGGCCTCCGGAGATCAGCGGCACCGTCGCTTACTTCGCGCAACATCCTGAAATAGTGAAACGAATGAAAGCAGTTGTGCATCTGGATATGGTCGGGGGCAACTACGCGCTTACCAAGTCTATCCTACACGTGACTCACACTCCGGCGTCGTTACCAAGTTGCGTGGATGCGGTTGGAGACGTCTTTGGCGAATATGCGATCGCGGGTAGCGCCAAAGCTGCGTCAGGGGGTGGTCTTGAAGACGCATTGATTTCGCCCGAAGGAACAAAGGATAGCCTTGTTGCCGACATCACGCCGTTTGAGATGGGTTCCGATCACGACGTTTATGAGGAAAGCTCGTTTCACATTCCGGCGATTTATCTGCGAGATTGGCCCGATGTGTTTATTCACACAAACAACGATTTGCCGGTGAACATCGATCCGACCAAGATGAAGCGCTCGACATTCATCGCAGCCGCGTCCGGTTATTTTCTTGCTCGAGCCGGAGCGCGTGAAGCTGCACGTCTCGCCGATGAAGTCTTTGCCAGAGCTCTTGCGAGGGTTCCGAAGGAGCGCGATCGCGCGCGAGCGGTAGAGGCTAGCGGCATACCCAACGCAGTGGACGAAGGCCGCAACATCATCGCGCGATCGCTCGAGCACGACGCTGAATCGCTCTCGTCGGTTATGAATTTCGCTTCCGGAGATAAGGCTCTCGAGACAAAGATCGAAGGTCTGGTGGATCAGTTGAGCGGGATGTGGCTGTTGTTGACGGGGGTCCTGAGCGAGCAACGAAAAGGAAAGCGAGTGATCTTCACGCTCGAGCCGAAAGAGGAACCGAAGGAAGTGAAGCCGCGCAACCCGAAGGAAGCTTCGCGGCCTCGGACGGTAACGATCGATTTCAATCGAGTGCCAAGCCGTCGAGTCACGGGACCGATGAACATCTACTATTACGACTATGTCACCGAACGAGCGAGCGGCGACGATCTGAAGGTGATTGATCGGCTAAGCTCGCGACCGAATTCGGGTCTTGTTCAATACGAGATTCTGAACCTGGTTGATGGGAAGCGAACCATTCAAGCGATTCGAGACTTCATCTCCGCTGCTTACGGCCCGGTACCGATCGAAGACGTGGCCGATTACCTGCGGGTACTCGAGAAAATAGGCGTGGTGAAGCTCGAGGGGTAGCTTCTTCACAAAGAAGATAATCGCCTGGGGGCCCAAATTCACCGAATCCCGAGAATGGCAACAACGCAGTGTCCGGCACCGAACCGTGACTCAGGTTCATCAAACTAATGGACAAGGGTTGTAAATTATTTTCCCTCCTGGTTTCTCTTCTAGCGGTCCTGACATTTATTCATTCAGCAAGAGGCGAGAGCCCGTCGTGCAAGGTTTTCACGATTGAAAACGGGCTTGCTCATGATTGTGTAAATAGAATCGTTCGCGATTCGCGCGGCTTCCTGTGGTTATGCACCGCCGAAGGGCTATCGCGCTTTGATGGTTATGGATTTGTAAATTACGGTGTCACGAACGGTCTGCCACACGCAAATGTAAAAACTTTTTTGGAGACTCTCGAAGGTGATTATTTGTTTGGGACACAAGACGGATTGGCCCAGTTTGATCCGCTGAATTCATCTTTCGTGCGGATCTATACTGGCGAAAGAGAATCCGAGAAGTCGATAACCGCGCTCGCCGAGGACCAAGGTGGCGTCGTTTGGATCGGGACGCCTCACGGACTTTATCGACTGATAAAGAACGAGGGCAGTTGGCGGTCAGAATTCATCGAGTTTGAGCGAAAGACCGACAAAGAGCTTGCCTTTTATGGCCTAAACTCGATCTTGGTCGATAAGAAAAACTCACTCTGGATCGGAACCAGCGAATCGGGTGTTTTCCATCGACTAGCTGATGGACATTTTGAGCATTACACAGAGCTCGACGGCCTTCCCCAGAATGGCATTAGCGATATTTTTCAGGATCGAGAGGATAAGATATGGGTTGGGACAGGCATGGGCCTCACGCTATTAGTTGACGATCCGAAACCGGGTCGGAATGTTGTGGCTCGCATCTTTACCACCAAAGACGGTCTGTTTCGTGACCACATTGCGACGATCTTTCAGTCGTCAGATGGGCGATTGTGGGTTGGTGATCGAGGAGGGTTGAATTACCTTGTCAACAAAAGTGACGAGCAGGGCTATGCGTTTCGCGGCTACAGCGAAGAAAATAATTTGCCGCGAGTTCGGATACAAACCATCACCGAAGACGGAGACAGCAACCTTTGGGTCGGGGGCGAAATCGGTGGTGCGAGGAAATTGCCGCTGAAAGGTTTTATCTCCTACTTTGAGAAGGATGGGCTTGAAACTGCTCGCGTCGAACAGGTTTTTACCGACAGCCAAAACAACCCTTATATTTTGAGCGTCCACTCGAACACCAGCCTTCCATTAATTGGCCGTTTTGATGGTCGAAAATTTGCCGACGATACTCCCCCATTTCCGTCGGACACGGGTCTTAGCTGGGGAACGAATCAACTGGTGATGCGCGACCGCGAGGGTGACTGGTGGATCGGAGCACTCAACGGGCTCTTTCGGTTTGCGGGTGAGGGTTCCGATAATGGCTTACGTCACCTGCGTTTGAAAAAGCATTTCACGAAGAAGGATGGCCTCGACGAGAATAATATTTTTCGCGTTTTTGAGGACGTCCAAGGGGACATTTGGTTCAGCACGATCGGCGAGAACACGAAAAAATCCTTGCATCGATGGGACCGAAAAACCGATAAAATCGTCGCTTATGATTTGCCTTCGCTCGGCATTCCGCTAGCAGCGGCGACAGCGTTTGCAAATGATTCGGACGGAAATCTTTGGATCGGTTTTTATAATCGCGGCGTCGCTCGGGTCCACGACGGCCATTTCAGTTTTTACACAGAAAAAGATGGCGTCCCGAACGGTTCTATTCGCCACCTTTTTGTCGACAATCAAAAGCGGCTATGGATCGCGACGAGTCAGAATGGGGTTACGAGGGTCGATCACCCATCGGCCACAACGCTGGAATTTATCCATTACACAACTAACGAAGGCCTGTCGAGCAATGAGGTGACCACCGTCACCGAAGACAAATTCGGGCGAATTTATTTCGGAACCGGCCGCGGTATCGACCGCCTCGAGCCGGATTCAAATCGAACAAAACATTTTACGACTGCCGACGGTCTTGCCGACGATTCTGTCAATACGTCGCTGGCGGACGCCAACGGCGTGTTGTGGTTCGGGACTTTGCACGGGCTGTCGCGACTCGTGCCCGAACCGGACAAACCGCAAACCGTGCCGGCGGTCTTTATCAGTGGCCTGCGGGTAGGCGGGGTCAAACAAACTATCTCCGGGTTCGGCCAAACGGAAGTCTCGATTGCGAATCTCGCCACGGATCAGAATCAGCTGGAAATGGACTTCTTGAGTATTAGCAACGCGTCGGGAGATTATCTCCGTTATCAGTACAAGTTCGACGGCGACGCGGATTGGAGTGCGCCGTCCCTGCAACGGACTGTCACCCTGGCCAATCTGCCTCCCGCGAGCTATCGCTTTTTTGTAAGAGCGATAAATTCGGACAACGTGCCAAGCGAAGTTCCGGCCATCGTATCATTTCGTATTCTTCCCCCGGTTTGGCGAAGGGGTTGGTTCATCGCGCTTGGTTTACTGGTTGTAGGCGGAGCGATCACGTCAATGTACAAATTCCGAGTCTCGAATTTGCGGCGTGTCAATTCAGCCTTGAGCGAGGCGAAACTTGCAGAGGAGCGACTGCGAAAATCTCGCGAAGAGCGCCTTGCTGATCTCGAACGCGTTCGCTCGCGAATCGCGACTGACCTGCATGACGACATCGGCGCGAGCTTGACGCAGATTGCGATTCTGTCCGAGGTCGCGCGGCAAAAAAAACCGGCTCATGACAACAACGGAAATAGTGAACAGTTGTCGGCTATTTACGATCTCTCGAACGAGCTCGTCTCGACGATGAGCGATATTGTGTGGGCGATCAATCCACAAAAAGACAAACTTCATGACCTGACGCTGCGAATGCGGCGGTTTGCGAGCGATGTTCTATCTGCGCGGGACATCGAACTCGAATTCGAGGCTCCTGAGGAGATCGATGATTTTCCGCTTGATTCGAATCTGCGGCGCGAGGTTTTCTTGATTTTCAAGGAATCAGTCAACAACATCGTCAAACACGCCAACGCCGCCGAAGTCGAAATCGAACTCACGATCAACAAGAGAAATCTGTTTCTAACCGTCAAGGACAACGGTAAAGGCTTTAAGTTGCAGCCGCGCAAGGAAACGCCATCGGCAAACTTATTTGCCAATTACAAGGGCGGCAACGGCCTTGCAAATCTTAAGCGACGCGCAACCGAGATGGGCGGCGAATTCGAAATCTCATCGGAAATCGGCAAGGGCACAACCATCAACTTGCGCCTACCGATCACTATCCAATCGGGTGGTGACGCCGCGACGCTTGCGGAATAGAATCTTGCTCAAGATGGAAGTCGTGACTCCACCAAACATCAAAACAGCAATTATTGAGGATATCCGCCAGATCCGTGACGGGCTGACCACGCTGTTGGATTTTACCGACGGTTTTACTTGCACGGGCAGCTACCGCTCGGTTGAGGAGGCGCTGCAGAAAATCGGCCACGATGTTCCGGACGTGCTCTTGTCTGACATTGGGTTGCCGGGAATTTCGGGCATCGAAGGTGTCAGAGTTCTGAAAGAGAAATATCCACAGATGGTCATTCTGATGCTCACGGTTTATGAGGATGATGAGCGTATCTTCGACGCCTTGTGCGCCGGCGCGAGCGGCTATCTGCTCAAACATACACAGCCGGTTAAGCTGCTCGAAAACATCCGCGAAGCATTGGCGGGAGGAGCCCCGATGTCACCGGAAGTCGCGATGCGCGTCGTCAAGCTGTTTCGTGAAATCTCGCCGCCGGAACGCGCCGACTACGACCTGACGCCGCACGAAACGCGTTTGTTAAAGCTGCTGGTCAACGGCCACAACTACAAAACCGCTGCCAAAAAGCTCGGGGTCAGTTATAACACGATCAAGTTTCACGTTCGCAATGTCTTCGACAAACTGCAAGTTCACTCAAAAAGCGAAGCCGTTGTCAAAGCCCTGCGTGACCGGCTCGTATAGACCTACCCAACGGGATGGGGAAACCGTCCCTTTCTCCAAAGTGCAATAACAATCAGCGTTTTCAGCTACCCGGAAAGATGGCGACAGAGGTTGCTATTGTCCGTACCCTTTACGTGCGGCGACTTAATCAACCGCCCGAATGGGAGGAATGGATGACAAACTTCAAACTCGCTTTTATCGGATTGGTTTTCTGTATCCTGGGATCAACCATCGTTGGCAATGGCCAGACGACCGCGTTCACCTATCAGGGCAAGCTGACGGACAATGGCGCCCCGGCGAACGGCAATTATGACTTTATTCTTTCGCTGTGGGACGCCCCAACCAATGGCCTACAGATTGGCTCAGCGCTCTTTGCCACAAACACAGCCGTCGTCAACGGCATCTTTACTGTTCAACTCGATTTCGGGGCCGGCGCCTTCACCGGTGACAATCGCTATTTGCAAATCGCCGTCAAACCCTCAGGCAGTCCGTTCATCCTTCCGACGCTGCTCACGCCCCGTCAACTCGTCAGCTCCACACCCTACGCGATTCGCAGCAGCGAAGCCGCACAGGCGGATACTGCAACGAACGCGGCACAGGCGGATACCGCAACGAACGCGGTGAACGCCCAGAATTCATTGCAGCTTGGCGGCCTCGCGGCAAATCAGTACGTTCTAATCAATGACTCCCGCCTTTCCGATTCCAGGACACCAACGGCCGGTAGCCCGAACTACATTCAAAACAACACGTCAGTTCAAGCTTCATCAAACTTTAACATTAGTGGCGACGGTTCGGTGGCCGGGACGTTGACGGGCAGTATTGTTAATGCCACGACACAATTCAACCTGAACGGCTCTCGCATTCTTGGGGTAAACTTTGGACTGGCTAATCTGTTTGTCGGATCGGGCGCAGGTGCGTCTAACCCCACGGGCTTCGGCAATTCCTTCTTCGGCACTTTCGCTGGACAATCGAATACCAGCGGGTATCAAAATTCCTTCCTCGGCAGATCGGCCGGGCAAGCCAACACCAGCGGCCATTACGATACCTTCGTCGGCTATCAGGCTGGCACTTTGAACACCAGCGGTACGCAAAATTCTTTCTTCGGGACGTTTGCCGGTGTTGATAATCTCACGGGTGACAATAACGCCTTCTTCGGCCATCTGGCAGGAGTCTCGAACACAACCGGCTCGAATAACACCTTGATCGGCCAAAACGCCGATTTTTTTTCCGCAGATCCGACCGGCGACAACGACACACTTCTCGGCTCTAACACCCACGTCGATTCCGGAGTCTCATACGGGACGGCGATCGGCGCAAATGCATCGGTCACGCAAAGCAACTCGCTTATCCTTGGATCAATCAATGGCATCAACGGCGCAACGGCTGATACCAAAGTCGGCATCGGCACAACAGCGCCAACCACCACCCTGGACGTTATCGCCAAGTCAGCTAATGCAACAGAT
>Ga0075425_100002643_pt1 | contig 17967 bp, 8 predicted proteins | sample SoiMethybrSBSTD4_FD_75300 | JGI IMG/M metagenome (GOLD analysis project Ga0075425, IMG submission 75300) | Bulk soil microbial communities from a Populus tree surrounding site in Tennessee, USA - Soil MetaG P. TD hybrid SBSTD4 | ecosystem: Environmental > Terrestrial > Soil > Tree plantation... | reverse complement strand
GCGAATGCTTTAGTCACCAACTGGAGCGGTGTGTTGTTTAACAGCACGAATATCAACCTTACCGGGCCCGCCAGTGGATCCGTTGTTCACGGTGCTGGACTGCCCGTGACCGCAAGCGTAACCCCCGGTTCGGGAAGCGCGCTCCCGACAGGAAATGTAGCATTCTTCACCGACAATCCGCTGGGACTTTCGCCCTCGCTCGGAGTCGGGGTCGCGCCACTCGACAACACCGGCAACGTGAACGCATCTTTGAAAGCAATCCCTGGAGGAACGCATACTCTCACTGCGCGCTACGCAGGTGACGCCAAGTTCAGCGCCAGCACCTCGAACTCCATCGCCGTAACGGTGACACCTGAACCCTCAAATACGTTTTTCGTTGCAGGAGTAGGCGGAAGCATAGTGCAGTCAGCCGAGGCGAAGTATGGCGAAGCCCTCACGATGGCGGTGCTGGTGCAAGGACAGTCTACCTTCGGCCACCCCACTGGGCTGGTGACGCTCAGCGAAGGCGCCGACGTGCTGGGCTCGCGTTTGCTGAACTTCGGCGAACATGAAGATGCGCAGCAAGGAGCGAGTTCGGTCTTCGGTATTACTGGGTTTCCCGCCGGCGTGCATGCTCTGAGCGCCAGTTATCCCGGCGATGCCAGCTTCAATTCGAGCACGGGGAATTTCCAGCTCACTATCGACAAGAGCGACGCCGTCTTTTCCGGCTTGCACACGCAAGGCGCCTTTTTACCGAATGTGGCGGTCCCGATCTTCGGTCAGATATCGCTCGTATCGGGCACGATTTTGCCAATCTCAGGCACGGTCAATTTCTCGGCAGCTTCCAGCGGCAACTCTGTCAGCCTTGGGAGTGCGACGCTCGATACCAATAGCGGCACATTTGCTGGTGCGATCACGTTGCCCGCGGCGGGTACGTGGGTGCTGACCATCGCTTATAGCGGCGACGCTAATGTCAATGCGATTCAAACCAAAGAGCAGGTGGTCGTGGATAGTACAGAAGCCACAACGCTCACGCTGACCTCGAGCCTACCCGTTTCCTCAGCCGGAGGCTCGGTCACATTCTCGGCCCAGGTGAGTGCGGACGTTACTCGATTAGAGCCATCTGGAACCATCACCTTTATGGATGGAACCACCGCACTGGGCACCGCCACACTCGACTCGTTCGGGATTGGTAAGCTCACCACAACCACTTTGAGCGGTGGAAGCCATTTCATCACCGCGAGCTACAGCGGCGATGCCGTCTTCCGTTCGTCTTCCGCGAGTCTGACACAGATGATCAGTGATTATCTGTTGCAAGCCGTCACTGGCGCTCTGGCGATCGAGGCGGGTCAATCAGGCAGTACGCCGCTATCGATCGTTCCTGAAGGCGGATTTGACCAAACCGTAACCTTCTCTTGCTCGGGGCTGCCTACGGGCGCAAGCTGCAGTTTCGCTCCACCATCGCTGACTGCCGACGGTATGAACGTTGCCACCGACACAATGACGATTTCCACATCGCGCAAGACAGCAGATTCTCAGCCGCGGTCGCCGATTTTCGCGGCGTGGGCGAGTACTTCAGGTCTCGGGCTGGTTGGCATCTGCCTGTTTGTGCCCGTTTTGAGCAGGTGGAGACGTATCTGGCTTTATGCGCTCATCGGAGGGCTGCTGGCATTGGGAATGTTGGGTTGCGGAGGGGGTTCCAGCAATCCCAACAGGCACGTCACGCCCCCGCCAGTCGTTTCTCAGGTCACGGTTACGGCAACGACGGCCAACGGGTCAGCGCACACCACAACCGTGTTCGTAACCGTAACCCATTAACGCAGAGAACTGACACATGGGTCGCTCTGAACGGCCTTCTGTAAAGCATCCGCAGCGCAGGAAAGGTGAAGAACAATGACGAAGCGTGGTGATACTCAGAAGTCCATGGCATGGGCGTTGCTGGCTGTCGCGCCATTCCTTATTCTTACGGCTTGCGGTGGTGGAACCGGCTCAGCGCCGCCAGCATCCCCGCACGCCGTTAGTGTCACGATCACTCCGCCGTCGGCTTCGGTATCCGCTGGAGGGCTTCAGAGGTTCGCTGCGGCGGTAGCGGGCACGTCGAACGCGGCGGTTACCTGGTCAGTCGCGGAAACGAACGGCGGCACCATTGATGCCAATGGAAACTACACTGCGCCAATGAAGGCCGGCAGCTTTCATGTGATCGCCACCAGTCAGGCGATCCCTTCGGCATCGGCAACCGTGCCGCTCAGCGTGAGTGCTCCCGCGCCCGTCTTCAACAGCACTCCTCCGACTGCATCCGCTCAAGACACACTTTACTCGTACACAATATCAGCGACCGATCCTGCCGGCGGCGCAGTAACGTTCAGCCTGACCAGCGCACCGGAAGGTGCAGCGCTGAACGGCACAACCCTGACCTGGACGCCGAACTGGAACCAATCGCGCACCCCGAGCGGTTTCACGGTCACCGCCATTACTGACGGGGGTGGCAGCGCCACCCAGTCCTGGTCTCTCGCACCCGATGGCACCGTCTATGGACATTTCCTTCTTCACTTCTGGGGCGGCAATAACGAGGAGGTTGTTCCCGAGCGTGATTTTTCTTTGCCACCGGTTACCCGCAACCCAGGAACGCTTCTGGTCTGGGCCCCACAACCGGACGGTACCCTGGCAACGATTCAAGGGATCGGATTCGCGGATGGGACCTTCCAATTTCCCAACGTGCCCGCCGGTAACTATATTTTTTCGCTCAATGGACAGCCGGGGTTGGTGCAGGGAACTCAGGAGAGTTCGAGTACCATCTACTGGGACGCGGATGAAAACGGATTTCCGGTGTTAGATCCATCGCATTGGTGGCCGGAGGCACTTACCATCAACGTGACAGGATTCGATCCCGCTGTTGCTGCCACCGATGAATTTGATCTCTACGACCGCGACGGTGGATGGTTCTTCACGTCGTTCCCAGCCGACGGAGACACGGGGCTCACGTTCGCCATTCCTTTTCTCTTACAGAATGCTCCCACTGTGGATGATCGTTTTATCGCGGTTGAGACTCGTGGAGTTCCCGGGACTGATCCATTTACCTCACACATAGAAGGGCCATCGCTCATTCAACTTTTTTCGCAGATTAACAACGTGCCGGAAATCGGCACTGGCACCGTCGTGGATTTTTCTGGCGAACTCGGGATAACGACGCCGGGGAATCTGGACCTCAACGTTGACTTCTCCAGCATTGCGAATGGGTTCACCAATGCGGCGCCAGGACCTTCAGTGCCCAATGTATTCGCAGTTCTGGCGACTTCCGCGGAAAAGACCCCCTTTAGTTCGCTCTCCGATCCGCAGATAAACCAAGTCACCCCGATTCTGGCGGACGCTTTTATTCAGGGGCCGGTTTTCCCCGGAGATCCCGATCCTTGGCCGAAAGACGCGAATGGCAACGACACCTGGCCTGCCAATCAGGATTTCGGCACCTTGACCTATAACGATCCCTTCGGCACGCGCGAGAAGACCGTGTACATCGTCGATGCTCAAGCCAACTTTTCAATTCCCATACCGGGATCGGCGGACCCGCTGCCATGGACGATTGATATGAGTTATGCAGTGACCAATCTGTCCGGCGCAATTTCCGCGTTCATGTTGCCCCCAGCCAATGCCAAGGCCGATGGTGTCGATTTCTTGACTGGAGGCACCGTCAGCAGCGCGACTCCGACGTTGTCATGGGACGTCCCATCGGGCCGTCCAAACGGACCCACCGATGTCGTCACCTACGACGTCTTCATCTGTGAGCCGCAAGCGGGCGGTGGCGGAAAAGGCGGTGGGGGCGGAGTGGCGTGCGTATTTGATTTTCTGGCGAACAACGTTACGACAAATTCTTTCATAGTTCCAGCAGGAATCTTGCAAACGGGCCATTCGTATATTTTCAATGTCACTGCGGGCTCGGTCCGCGATTATGATCCTCTAAACCAACAGCGGTTCTCGTATCCCATAGCGTTCTCTCAAGTAACTTCCGCAGTGATGACCATCCCAGGAGGGAAAGCCGCAATCGCAACATCAGCGACAACGACAGCTCGTCCAGCAGTAAATTCGCCTATGCACCGGATGATCATTCCAAGCGTCCCAAGCGGGAAGCATGGACCAGTTTTGTACATCACGCCGTTGGATTATGATCCATCGAATCTGCGGCAACAATTCACGGTGCCCGCGCCATAGTAGGCGTTTCACGAGAAAGACTGCTGCTTGGACACGTTGCCGCGCAAGTGAGAATCCTATTGGCTGGTTAGCGGAAGCTTTTCCGCGAGCATGAGATTGCAAGTTTCAGCAATTTTCGCACAAGGATGCTGAATTGCGCTGGCATACACCGAATTAGCCTACCGTGGTGCCGGACGGGCTAATGTCAGGCTATTGTAGGTTGCCTCAGAACGCGGTAATGCCTCAGCTTTACTTCAAGAAGATGTTTCCCGCGACAGTCTCTCCATGCCTGCACTACCAGCGAATACTTCTGAGCACGAGAGAGCTCACGAATAGAACCGCCTCTCTTAAACTCCATAAGCACTCGACGGTTACATCATCGTTGTGATGGGCCATCGAGACCATCTGCTCTTGCTCGCCCCACGGAGTTCTGGAGTAACTCGGCAGTTCACATCGGGCGGATCATTACCATGCACATCACATCCATCGGCATCGATTTGGGCAAGCACACTTTCATTTGGTTGCCTTGGGTGAACGAACCAAGGTTCTGGTTGGTAAGAAGTTCGCACGTGCACAGCTGTCCGGGGCGGAATGCCTCTAGATCGTAACAAACTTCTGCAAGTGCCTTACGGCTGTATAACTACGTTCACTAGGTTCGAGAATGTTGGCGCCCAATCTGCCGAACCCAAGTATTCGGCTTTCACCACATGGTTACCGGTCGCGAGGACAACAGGCAAGGCGAATATAGGATTGCCCCCATTTCCAACTGTCAAGAACTGGGGAGATCCTAATGACTGAAAGGCGCTCCCGTTTATTGAGTCGAAAAACTGAACAAAACCAAAAGGCGTGGTGATTTGCGGCACCGCCGGATTGCCTACGACTGAAACCGAGAAGCTCGTTTGCATACCCCCCTTTACCGTCCCCGCCGGCGTAGTCAAAGACACGGTCGGTGTACCTTTCGTTACCGTCGTGGTCAGGATGTCACTGCTAAATGCTCTGTAGTGATCGTCGCCAGAGTAACCGGCGGCAATCTCAAAGGGACCAGCCGCATCGAACGTGAGTGGAAGACTGGCCTTCCCGTTGACTAGCGAAACCGGCCCTGCAAACACAGCCCCGTTGGGGCCGATCAGACTTACAGTACCAGTGGGCAGCAGGCCACCAGCCACTACTGGACTGACAGACACGGCGTAGCTGGCAGTTTGGGACAACGCGACCGTCAACGGCGTTTGCTGCACCTGAATAATGGTTTCGGCTCCCGACGCAGCAGCGACCGTAAAATCCACGTGCCCTTCAAGGTGATCTCCCAAACGGATCGAGTTGAAAGTCTTGTCGCCGGAGTACGTGAACTCCACATCGTGAAATCCTGCCGAAAATGAGGTAGTGAAGGCCGCCTGCGAAACTCCCGGCCCTAGCAATCCATCGAACTTAAGGGTCAGGTGGGCGCCGATCCTCTTGCCATTGTCGAATATATCTACCGTCCCGGTTGGAAGCACCTGCCCCAGAATAGCACCGACGAAAAGAAGAAATTGCGCGGGGGCTCCAGCTATCGGCGGGTTCGGCACTGCAAAGATGCGTGCGTTTGGCGATTGTTTGTTAACCATGAACGCTACATCGGCCGAGAGTGAGGGCTGAAAACTCGCGTCCCCGCTGTAGGCGGCGCGTATATCGTGATGGCCTACCAGCAATCCGGTAGCTGTCAGGTTATCGATTTCCGCAAAGAGATTCCCGCCTTCATTGAGCGGGACCGTGCCGAGCGGAGTTTTGTTATCAAAGATCGTTACCGACCCGGAGGGAGATCCAATTCCTGATTTCCCTGCGACATCGATCTGCGCAACAATAGGCTGGCCATAGAATGGATTATTGGGCGGAATGAGGTTGCCGAACTGAGTGACTTCGAGGCCCACTAGGGCGACGCTGGAAGGTTCGGGGGTAACGCTTAGAGGAACCGAATTCGAGTTGCTCGGTTTGAACATAGGATCGCCGCCATAGTGGGCCTGCACCTGGTATTGACCACCAGGGAGGCCATTCACAAAACCGGAAAATACTCCTTGCAAAAGCGTCCCGCCAAAAATCGAAGTGGATGATCCAGCAAACAGATCGAAATCTCCAGATGGCGCACCGTTACCGGAAACCGGCTGTACCGATACATTGACCGGAAGCGCGTGGCCGTGTTGCACTGCGGACACTGGTAGGGATAGCTCCATTTGCGTAGCTAGTTTGGTCCCCGTATTCCAGGAGTTTGCCAACTTAGCCGCGTTTACCGATCCTAACCCGGTGGCCAAATCAAAGCCTGGCCCGGCATTGAAGCCAAGTTGACCGGGTACGGAGTTATTGCTCTGGGTAACATCTTGGAAGATACAGTTTGGCCGCTGTAGTGGATTGGTTGACAGGGTGGAATTGCAATTAGCCAAGTTTTCTGTCGCAGCAAGCTTATAAAAATTGAAGTTCGCTAGCCCCTGGAAGGCGCCGTTCTTTTGCTCGACCAACGCCATAATTCCGGCCATGGCGGGAGTTGATGCCGACGTTCCGCCGACGACAAACGCACTGTCGAGGACGGTCTTGCCATTACTAATGCTCGTCTGGCAGAAGCCCGCAATACAAATCAAATATCCATCGTGGCCGCTTCCCGCAGTCAGCGACACGTCGGGCACATCGCGCACGCCATCATTAAGGATAGTTGGCCCGGCCTGCCATGAAGGCTTGGGATAGCCGTTGATGCAATTGATCGTGTTTCCCACAACCTGAGAATTTATACAGCTGCTTTTTCCTCCACTTCCTGCGGCGATGCTGTACCGGCCATCGCCACAATGGCCTGGATCGACTGTAGGGTCGCAGCTTTCGTTCCACACCGCTTCCGGGATGTAACCAATTGCAGAAGACAGATCGGCACGATTGCTGGCTAACCAGAAGCTGCCGTCATTCCCTTGCTCGGCAAATTGTGTCCCCCCTACCGCGATGTTAAACGAAGTAGAAGCAATCCCGTTCACATTAAGACCAAGAGTGGCAGGTACCGACCGGCCATCGAGAGGTTCATCGCAGCCAGCAGCCCCGTTGTCGCCTGTATCGACGAAGACCGTCATGCCCTGCGCTGCTGCCTGCTGATAGGTGCGTTCAAAAAAAGCGTTCCCCGCGGGGCTCAGAAAAGCTTCGCACAGGCCGAAGCTGCTGCTGACGATCGAAGCCACGCGATGGTCAATAATGTAGGCCAGGGACAGGTCAGATCCATCGGAGGTGAAGGTTGACGCGCTAATCACCAGGTTGATGGTTGCCTGTGGCGCGGCTGCCCCAGACCATTCTGTATCCAAATCAGCCTCGACTTCCTCGCCATTTTGATTGGCGCCAGGATCCACTCCGTTAATGATGAAATTCGGGTCTTTGGCGGGTAACCCGAAGATTTGGCGGAAGGTCTGCACGTCGGACAGTTCGATGTTCGACCGGGCCACAATACCGATAGAAATGTCTTTTCCATTGATCCCCGCGTTAAGCAGGGGCAAGGTGTTGTAGATTCGTGAAAAGTCTCCAGGAGCGAGTAAATGAAATTGGCCGGAGTGAAAAGTAAACTCCGGTACCAGCTTATTCGTGGTTGCATCGCGGCGCACCTTCACCGCTTCTGTGTGCATAGGGTGCTTTTGAAAATTATGCAACGACAGCACCCCTGCTACGACTGGAGTCAAGGCTTCCGGCAGGGAAATATCTTTTGCGTTGGCGATATGCATCTCGCCTTTTACTAAGTACTGATGGATTTCAGTATGGAATGTGTGTTCGACTTGCGCCGCTGTTCCTGAAAATTCGATCCATTGCTTCCCACGTGCAACTGAATTAACCCTCAACCCATGTGACTGGAGCCAACCTGTGACCTGGTCGATGTCCTCCTGCGCTGGCCCGAATCGCGCGCCGAACTGCTCAGGGGACAGCCACTGATGAAATTGCGGTGAATCCTTGTCGGATTGATGACTGATGAACCGAGTGAGTGCTGCTTTTTGATCTGCACTAGGCTGCAGCAGCAACATTATGCGATCCATGGGCAGAGTGTTGTCCACTCGTCCGACATCATTCGCGGACGTTGCCAGCGGATGGGTGCTGCCGCTTAATACTTTCACTGCGTTGTCATCGATCGGGTGAGTTATGCGTGCTGACTTTTGAGCTGACGTGGCGGTTGCGGCAAAAACGACGGATAAAGCAAAAAGGAAAGCTCGAACGGCACACTTGTCATCCGCGGACAAGTTGAGTCTCATGGTGTTCCCCCTCGAATCGACCGCCAGTCAGGCCTTGTGCTCGACTGGTCGGGACGCGAATCGTAATTTGTTTCTCGCCGGTGAGCAATGAAAATCGCCGGCGGACGTAACAATTTACAAACGCAGATTTTTGCATGTGCGTGACAACGTGCTGACAACTCAGACTACGTACTGAACTAATCTTAGAAATTTTCTTTATAGAGATATTGGCGCGCTGGCGCCGAGGAACGCCGCGCCGCGGCGAAAACGCTCAAAGCGAAAATGCAAGCAGGTGCAGATTTCGTTCCGCGTGGAGCACATGCGATGACGATCCCTCGGAAGGACCGGGACCTGGAGCTTGAAATCAGCCGCCTTCGGCAGATTCCTCGGTCGATTTTCGAGCAAATTCAATGCAGGATGCAGAGCTGGCAATATTCTGCAACCGCGAGCGCTCGCAAAACATAGACAAAAGAAGACACTAGGCGAGCCGTTCGCTCGCCCAGTGTCTCGTTGGATGTTGTTTTGTGTTACTTACTGTTCAGTCCGACGATCAATGTCGAAGTCGCGGAATGCACCAAGGTACGAGACGACCCTGTGAAGGTGAGCGTCGACGTGCCTTTCAACGCGCCCACAGGCGGCCCCATTTGAAATCGGGACCGCCTGCTAAAACGGCACTTATTTGACCGTCAGCACCAGAGGGATGTTGTTGGTCTCTGGCCCATCTTCTCCACTAATAACCAGCGTGAAGTTACGCTGGTTGCCCTTTCGGTGCACTTTGGCCATCGGCGCAACCGTTACCTGCAATGGAACGCTGGTGACAGTTGAGGTCAGATCGGCGGACGCAGGATTCACAATGCAAGAGAATCCCGGAGGCGCGCCGGCGCATGTCAACCCAACCGTTCCTTCGAACCCGTTTCCGTTCAGGAACACATTGAAACGTGCGGTTTGCTTCTTCGTGATGCTGACGGTGCTGCCTCCAGGCAGGGTAGCAAATGAGAAGAGCGCGGTTGGTCCCGCATTCACTATGACTGCGACCGGAGTTGAGTTCGATTGGGAAATCGAGTTGAAGTTGCCGTCACCGGAATAGGTGGCGGTTATGGTATTTGTTCCCATCGGCAAAGCGGGGGTTATCGACGCGGTGGAGGTGCCGAAAGCATCGCCGCTGGCGTTGGGGAGAAGCAGTTGATCGTTACCCAGAGGCTGGGCGGGGCCGCCGTTTACGGAATCAAAGAACTGCAGAAGTCCCTGAGGCGCACCCGAGCCAGCAGGTCCGCTCAGTGTCGCCAGCAAGCTGACTTGGGTGCCAGCCTGCACACTGGCGGCACTGGTGGTGAGGTTTAGTGTGGGATCGATCTTAGCGACCGAAATGTCCAATGGTGCACTGGCTGTTGGATTGAAGTTCGAGTCACCGTTATAAAACGCCTGCAGCATAGTGGTCGCATTGGGCATGATTCCGGTGAAGGTCAGGGTTCCATTTGACAATGTGAATCCACCACTGGTTGGATTCACGAAGGCCGCTCCGGCAGTTACAAAAATCGTCCCAGTCGGAACCGTAGTCGATTGATTAGAACTCACATTTACCGTGAGCGTGATCGGCTGTCCTTCAACAATCGGGTTAGTTGAAGTTGATAACGTGACAACGGGAAGCACTCCCGAGGGGTCCGCTAAGGGACGTGTGGTTAGAGAGCCTGACGTCGTCGTGGGCAGATAATTGTTATCACCCGAATACTGAACGCTCACAGTGTGGGTGCCGACGCTTACGTTGAAGTACTCGATAATGATCGCGGCAGGCATCAACGTGATGGGCGATCCCAAAGTAGTGGTGGTTCCGTTGAATGTATCGGTAAAGGTAATGGTCCCGGTTGGCGGAACGCCCAGGACAGACGTGCCGGTGGAGAAGTCGGCCCCCAATTCAACCGTTTGGTCCTCTATGCAGCAAAAGAAAAGCGATCCGAATTGTGGGGTGCCTTTGGTGACGGTAGCTGCCAGCGCCGGGGACGTGGCCGCCGTGTTGCTGCTGTCACCGGAGTACACAGCTGTCAGGCCGTGCGCGCCAATATTCAGGCAGAATTGCGCCGTCGTTGGGTTGCAGTTAGTGAACACGGCTTGACCGTTATTATCCAACGGAAGCGTGCCAAGCTGAGTTGTTCCGTCTACTAACGTGACTGTGCCAGTAGGGGTCGTATTATTGCCAGAGGCTGAAGTGACAGTGACGAGAAACGGCTGGCCAATGCCATAGCTGAGACTCATGGGTCCCGGAGAGGAGAACGGGTTTCCGTTCTGGTCATTTCCGCTGATCGCGACGGAGCTGTTTTCGGGCGAAATGTTGACCGGCACAACCTGCGATTCGCTGCCGCCGAAGGTGCCGTCTCCGCCATATTGCGCCACTACCTGATACTCGCCACCGGGCAGAGTGTTAATGGGTCCACTGAAAGTGCCGTTACTCAAGGTGCCGCCGCCCACCGCTGTGTTATTGAAGGCTGCCGGCGCGTTCTTTGCAATCAGCACGAATGCACCGCCGGGCGTACCCGAGCCGGAAAGTGATTTCACATTCACATTGAACGAGATCCCTTGACCGTGCTGGGTTGATGCCGACCCGGTGGTGGACAGGGATGTGCTTGTGCCGCGGAACGTGACCGATCCCCAGGCTTTGGCAAGGTTCGCAAGATCAACAGATCCAAGGCCAGTGGCAGAATCGTAGCCGGGCGTGGCATTGTAACCCACTTGACCGACGGTGTCTCCGGGCGGAACGTTTCCGCTCAGCGTGTCATTGCCGGGAACACCGTTATTGCCGACGGTCGTGTCGTTGAAGATGCAACCCGTGGGAGCAGGCTGCGTGGGATCGGTGCGATTGCTGGAATTGCAGTTGGAGAAAGTTTCCTGGGCCGCGAGCTTATAAAGGACATAGTTCGCCAAACCTTGACGTCCGCCCTGCTGCTGATCAATCAGCGCCATGAAGGCGGCAAATGTCTGCGCCGAGGCGGATGTTCCAGAAACCACCCCAGCGGCATTGAGCTGGACCTGTTTGCCGCTGTTCTCAAGAACACAGGGCTCGAACAAAGTCACGCAAAAAATGTAGCCATCGTGGGTAGCAGCGGTCAGAGATACGTCGGGCAAGTCGCGGGCATTGTCATTTGGCACGCCAGTCAAAGCAGTGCTTTGCCAACTGGGTTTGGAGTAGACCGTGCTCACGCCACCGCCCGTCCCTGCAAAGGTAAACAGACCCGAGCCTGGGGGGAAGCAGTTTGGATTCACGGTTGGATCACAGCTCTCGTTCCATACCACTTCAGGGATGTAGCCCAAAGCGCTGACAAAGCCAGGACCACTGGTAGGAGACCAGAAGGTCGCCTGATTTCCGTTTTCGTCGAATTGCGTTCCACCCACGGCGGTGTCGAACGGGGTCGAAGCCAAAAGATTTACCGCCAGCCCCGTGGTTGCAGGCCCACCGTTGAAGCCGGCGAACTCGCAGTCAGCCGCGCCGGCATCTCCGGTGCCAACGAAGACGCTGATTCCTTGCGCGGCCGCTTGCTGGTAAAGAGCGCTGAAGAACGCCACGCCGTCCGGCGTGAACTCTTGCTCGCAAGCATTGAAGCTCACGCTCATGATGTCTGCCAGATTGTTATCGACGATATAGACCTCGGAAAGAAATGATCCATCGGCGACTGGGGTTGATGCGCTCACGACCAGTTTGATGTCTGCATTAGGCGCGAGCGCGCCGGTCCACTCGGTATCGAGCGATGCCTCGACTATGTCACTGCTTAACACCTGCCCGGGGTCCTGCCCGTTGAGGACGATCTCAGGGTCTTTGGGGGGCAGGTTGAAAGCCTGGCGAAAGGTTTCGACGTCTGCTAATTCGATGTTGGTGCGGGCGACGATAGCAATGCTCGTCCCTGTTCCATCAATATTGTTCTTGTATAGCGGATTTATATCGTAGATGTTGGCGTAGTCGCCGGGCGCCAGAAAGTTGCCTCCGCCACCCGAATTGGCGTCGGGGCCGGTACGCACCAGCTTGCCGCTGCTGTTGCGTGTCACAGGAAAAGATCCAACCAGCGAGGGCTTCGAGAAGCTGAAGTTGTGCAGATTAACCCCGCGCACAATCCCCGCCATTGCGCGAGGAATCGAGATATCACTGCTGTTCGCCAGGTGCTTCTCACCCTTGAACTGGTAATAGCGCATCTGTGTACCAAAAGCTTGTTGCACTGTGCCCGCCGTACCGGAGAACTCGATGGTGCCTCTTCCGCGGGAGGGTTTTATGGTGTCAAAACCTTTTTGCTGGAGCCAATTCGTAATGGCGTCAATATCTTGTTGCGCGGGACCGAAGCGTTCGCCGAACTGCTCCGGTGTAAGCCATTTGTGGAAGTTGGCGGATTTCTTGTCGTGCTGACTGTCGATCAGGGCGCGTACCTGCGGCTGCACGTCTTCACTGGGGCCCAATAACAGCAGCATGCGTTCCATACGAAGAGTGGGCTCAGCTGGAGACAACTCGCGACCCGCGGTAGCAAGACCGTGGGTGGTGTGGTGCAAAGTTAAACGGTTGGAATCGTCAATCGCTGTGATTGCCGGACGCCGTTGCCCAACGGCCAAAACAGTGAATCCTGGAAGAAGTAAGACAAAAGAGAACAGCGTCAATACCGTGACAGGAAAGGCTTGCAGACCCCTCAAGGTTTTTTTCATGCTGCGAATTGTAAGTGGCTGGTTATCGAATCAGAACGGCGATTTGTAAATTGATTGTCAACAATTCAGGTGAGATGGCGTTGTTCGAGAGATATCCGAGTGGCAAAACAAAATTCCACCTCTCTGATCGAACCTAGCCCGGACGTTCTCATTTATGCAGATCTGCCCCGGTGGGAAATCCAGCAGCGCCAGCGAAGGAACAAAATTTTCAACTTGGGCGTCGAGAACAGGCATGATTCAGCCGGGTTGCGGTACAAGCACGACAGGCAAGAAAATGTTCTTGACGGTCACGGGCGTTAGGTTTAGAGGCCGAGGCTGGTAAGGAACAGGTCAACCTGCCGTTCGAGCTGGGGCCTGTCGTAACTAAGCAGTACCGTGCGAAACAGTCCTTGCACATAGGTGGCGAGGATCTGGGCTACACCCTCGGCGTCAAATTCGGGTGGCCCATTCGGCCTTCCGGGCGACTTTCTGATCGCGCCGTCCGGGCAGATCAAAGCGGCGAAATACAGGACCCATGCCTATGACCAGTGGTCCGTGGATGAGTTGATCGCGCTTGCCAAGGGCGCCGCCGTGCAGGCTGCTTGAAAAGAGCCCGCGTGTCTAGGCGTACAAACGGCTTCCTGTTTGAAAACCATCCACTATTGTGACCGAATCGCCCACCCGCAGCACGCCTCCCTGTAACACCGAACAATCCAGGGCCATGGTGCCGTCGAGCTCTTGCACAATGCGCCTCAGCACATTGCGATCCTGTTCCAAGGTGTCGGGATCGTAGGTGGTCATCACGCAGCGTCTGCGCAGTTGGGCGGCGTGAATGATAGCATCGCCGACACGCAAGTTGCGGCCTTCCCATTTTCGCTCTTCCAAGTCTTTCACTCCGCCAACGATCACATTGGGACGCAGCCGCCGCCCATCGAAACCCATGTGCTCGATTGCACCGTCGGTAGCGATCAGCAGCGGCAACACGTCGAAGCGCTCCACGCCTTCGTAGGAAACCAGCTTCGCTCCCGGACCGACAGCCTTATTCATTAACTCCAGGGCTTCCGGCGAGTCCCAGCGATGACCAGAAATGTGGGCAACGCCGTCATTGCCCAACGTGCCTTTCAATCCCAGCAGCCGATGATGTGTTCGCGAAGTGATAATGTGACCATCGGAGCCAAGCACCAGAATCTTCCTATCGTCGGCAAAGCCACCGCGAGTGAGTTCGATTGTCTGCACCTGCTCTCCAGCCATCGACTTTACAGGATAGCGCCACAGTTCTTTGACAAACACAGTTCGCTCCTTCAGCGAAGACGACGATCCGATTCCGCGATCTTCGCTTTATTGATGCTGGCGATGCGCCGCCGCATCAGGCCCGGATCATCAAATTCCAGAGTTCCGTACCATAGGACCGGTACCACTGTCGGTCCGCATCGTGCCAGTCGTACTGGAAAGAAACGGCTATCCGGTTCTCGCGGAATTTCCACAGGTGTCTTCTTCTGTTCTGGCAACCGTCGACGTCGACGGTCGAGCGCCTTGCATCCACCGAGATCGCTTGGGAAGAAAGAGACGGCACCAGTTCGGCGACGTCGTCCGGCTTGCCAGAGTTCTTCACAGCTGCGGGCCGCCAGCTGAATCCATGCCCTTCCTTGCGCGAAACGCCGCGCGATCGCCCTGCCGATTTCCCGGCCGGGTCCGGTGACGAGTACTCTCTGACCTGGAAACATGGATCTCGTGGTACCGTCATTTCAACGGCGACTGGCCAGGTTTGGCTTGAACGGAACGGACATCGTCGAGACGGAAGGCCTTTCCGCCGATGCCCCATGCGCCGCTTTTCACTTCCTCTACGACGATCCAGGTGGAATCCCGTAGGCCCTCGCCCACGAACGGCAGGACGGCTTCAGTGACGTCCTGAATCAGACTGGCCGTTTGGGCAGCCGACAATTCTTTCTCAAAAACCTTGATGGCTATGAATGGCATGATTCTCTCCTCTTGAACTCTGTGTTAGACCTGTCCGACTCGTGCGCCGACTTCGATTTCCGCGCTGGCAAGCGATGACGCGTCGAATCTGAGAACGACCGCATCGGCCGCTTCCACGATCACACGCACTACTGACTCGGGCGCCGAGACGAGCGGTGAATGGTCGGTGTCGCAAGAATGAACCCGAGCTACTATGCGCTCGGCCATAAAGTGTTGCGTCGCGGGCGAGATCATCCGGTCCTTCTCTGCAACGAGAAACCATGAAGGCTTTTGCTTCCAGGCTGGCACCATCATCGGCTCGCCGAGGCATTTGAGCGCGATAGGTTGCTGGTTGATTTCCATCAGAGCAGTTTCTTCTTTTGCTGCGTCAGGCGCGACCGCGTTTGCGAACGCACCCGGGGGCAACCAGAGAAAACCGTCCGCGTCGGGAGCGAGTTTCGGCCGTGTGCTGGGCTTCGGCTCGGCGCGCTGAAACAAGGCGCCCACGCTTTCGCCTTCGTCCGGAACAATTGCCGCGACGTAAACCAGCGCTTTGACCTGAGGATTGTCGGCGCCGGCGGCGGTGATCACGGCGCCGGCGTAGGAGTGGCCGACCAGCAGCACCGGCCCCTCCACCTGCCGCAGCAGTCTTTTCACCGCCGCGACATCGTCGCTCAGGCTGGTGAGCGGAATTTGCGCGCCCCGAGCACGGAGACCCAGCTCTCGCAGGCGAGCAGAGACCTTGCTCCAACTGGATGCGTCGGACCAGGCGGCATGCACGAGTACGGCGGTGAGGTCTTGATATTTTGATGTCGTCATTTTGAATCCCTTTAGTAATTGTCGAATTCGTATGCTTGATCGCCGCTATGTCGTCTGTTCGGCACGCTTGGCCTCAAGAAGTTCAGCATTTACGTGTACTTGAACTCGGGAGCCGACGGCGCAGCGCTGTAGCCGAAGCCGATGCAGTCCGGGGCGATCACGTGGAAGCGATCCTCGAGTTGCGGAATCAGGTCACGAAACATGTGCGAGGACGACGGGAAACCGTGCAACAGCACGATGATTGGCGCGCCCTTAGTGCCAGCCTCGCGGTAGAAAATGTTTAGTCCATCGATGGCTGTATTTCGGTATTGGGCCATGTTTGTCTCCTCGGTCGACGCTTGCGGCCGTGCAGCTCCTCCGTCGCTTCACTTCATCAGATTAACTAACCGATACAAAGATTCTTTATTGGTGTTTACAAACGGAGAAAAGTCCCCAGGAGCTCTCCTCATAACCGGAGAAACTACCCGCTTCGCGCAGCTCCGTGAGGCTGCGGGCTCACAATCGTCCATCAAAATTGTTCGAGCTTGGCGGCGCCGAATACCGCAGCGAGTGCCAAAGCTGGTTTGACGTTGCGACGATGATGGTCTGTTCTTGTGTTCTTGTGTTCTTTAGATCTCGGGCACTCAACTCTCACGCACTATTGGAGGCATGTTTCGTGCGAAGGTATTCTTCGTCATCGGGGCGGCCTTTTGTGCGAGGGGCGCAGTGGCTCGAAACATTCTCGAAGTCATTCACGCGGTGAGTAACGATGATTCTTTGACACCGTTACACAATTTGATGCACATCGGTCGCATTTCCAAAGGCTTTGCCCCGATGTTGACTGAGATTCTGGAAGACTACCTCTAACAGAACACAGGTGGGCCGCGTACCGATTACAGCGAATCAAAGCCGTCAAGCAGATGCTCGGAGTTAAGGCCAATGGTCAGGCAGCTATAGAGGGTGTATTGTCGGTGTCAAGTACGCGAATGACAACGCCGCCGCGCCGTACGCCCCGCGAGGCGGCGTTTATTTTTACAACAACCACCCTGCCGCCTATAGTTGACCACGTTCTTTGTGAGAGCCTGAACAGCATTCATACTGCATGAGATCGTAGAATCTACTTGAAAAACTCGCCCATATCGGGAGCCGCAGCGGAGGCTCCCGGAAAACTCTTTACGCCCAGCGTCGAGAGGACCACCCGCAACGTGCTTTGATGTTGAAACATTGTTAATCCTTGGAACCCGCTCTTTACATTGGGGCCGACCAGAACCAAGCTGACATGACCACCGCCGTGCGACAAATCGGTCAACACGCTCTCGTCAAAGACGATGATCAGCAAACCGCCGTCCTGAATCGCACTGCTCGCAATGAGAGGTGCAATATTCGTATTAAGCCATTGGTCGGCGGCTGCGAGTGTTCCGTCATGTGCATCATTGAGAGCATTCGGCACAATGAACGAAAAGTCGGGAAGAGTTCCGCCGCTCAGATCCGACGAAAATTGCGAAAATGGAACTACGTTGCCAGCCTGCGATGTTCCCTGTACATCCGAAAAATAAGTGAACGGGTTGTGGTGTCTAAAATACGGATAAACATCCCCGCCCAAATATCCGGAGCTGGGCAAACTTTCGGCGTAACTCCGCCAGGTCTTGTTGACCTTCACTAACTCGCGCACAATGTTGTCGTCCTTGACGATGCCGCCAAACGAGTCATCGAGTGTCTCAACCTGACCGCAGGTCAGCATGAAGTAATTTCCGATCGAAGGATGCACGTCGGCGTAGTACTGCGTTGCCAGACCAAATTTCGCCGCCAGGCTGTTCAGATACGGCATGGAGGGATTGCCAATCACCTGGGAGTAGCTGTGGTTCTCTTCGACCACTAGAAAAACGTGAGCCGACGCAGGCGGAGTGCCGTGACCCCCTAGAGTGCCCACGCCGCCGCATCCAGTGCTGAGGATCAGCAGTAGCCCCGCGACGACCCCGCTCACGCGATTTCGGGCACGCATTTATAGGTTCGATGCGTTTGCCAGAATATACGGCTGTAAACAACGATAAGGGGGGAATGAAGTCGCGTCCGACGATCGTGAACTGGGGCCCAGTCGGATTCGGTCTCAATGAGTGATAACGTGTTAACAACAGTTGACTTCCGGTTTGCCCGTCATTCGCCTGGAATACATGGCATGGCCCAT
>Ga0075425_100002642_pt1 | contig 17970 bp, 15 predicted proteins | sample SoiMethybrSBSTD4_FD_75300 | JGI IMG/M metagenome (GOLD analysis project Ga0075425, IMG submission 75300) | Bulk soil microbial communities from a Populus tree surrounding site in Tennessee, USA - Soil MetaG P. TD hybrid SBSTD4 | ecosystem: Environmental > Terrestrial > Soil > Tree plantation... | reverse complement strand
CCCGTCACCCAGTACGGGAAGTTGTAATCCGCCGCCACGTGATAGATCTGCGCGATCGACTGATTGATCCACGAGCTCCACGTCGGATACTGCTCGAGCCCGTCGACGCTGACGATGGCGCCCTGATCGCTCGCAAGGATCATCCGGTTGCCGTCCTCGGGCGCGATCCAGAGCTGGTGATAATCGTCGCCGCCCGGCGATCCCTTGAACGGCTCCCCGAACGTCTTCCCGCCGTCGCGCGATCGGAAGACGCCGGTGTTGGAGATGTAGACCAGATCCGCGTTTTTCGGATCGACGACGACCTTGCCGAAGTACCAGCCGCGCCCCCAGATGCGCTGATCGTTCGACGCGAGCGCGAACGTCGCGCCCGCATCGTCCGAGCGGTACAGTCCGCCGGCCTTCGCGTCGACGATCGCGTAGACGCGGTTGCGGTTCGACGGCGCGACGGCGACGCCGATGTGGCCCACGCCTTCGCTCGGCAGGCCCGCGGTCAGCTGCGTCCAGTTCGTGCCGCCGTCGGTGGACTTGTAGAGCCCGCTCCCCGGTCCGTATGACGGCGGGTAGACGCTCCACGGCGGACGCCGCGTCGCCCACAACGACGCGTAGACAGTCTGCGACGACGCGGGATCGAAGGCGAGATCGATCGCGCCGACGTCGTTGCTCTTGAAGAGCACCTTCTGCCAAGTGGCGCCGCCGTCGCGGGTACGGAACACGCCGCGATCGGGGTTCGGTCCGTATACGTGTCCGAGCGCCGCGACGAAGACGACATTCGGATCGCGCGGATCGACGATGACGCGGCCGATCTGCCGCGTGTTGTCGAGGCCGATGTGCGTCCACGTCTTCCCCGCGTCGGTCGACTTGTACATCCCGTTGCCGTACGAAATCTGCGAGCGCATGTCGGCTTCGCCGGTGCCGACATAAATGGTTCCGGGGTTCGACGCGGAGACGCCAATCGCGCCGATCGACGCGATCGGCTGCGAGTCGAAGATGGGCGTCCACGTGCGGCCGACGTTCGTCGATTTCCACACGCCGCCGCCGACCGAGCCCAGATAGAAAATGTTCGGCTGGCCCGGCACGCCGCTGACGGCGTTGACGCGGCCGCTCCGGAACGGCCCGATCGAGCGCCATTTCAACGCGGAATAGAGCGCGGGATCGATGCGTCCGCTCTGAGCGGAGGAATGATGGAGAAAAGCGACGGCTACGAGTCCGACGGTGGCGATGAGCTTGCGCATGCGCGGATTGTAGCCTTACCTGCCATGGCCCACCCGCCTCACCTGCATTACCCGCCTTACCGTCCCTGCGCGGTATTAATGGCTGACCAGAGCCGCTGCCTGGTTTCTGGAGCGGCGACGAACAGATCGTCCGGCATCCGAGACACGTTGCGCAGCATGTCGGCGTAAATGGCATCCGCCTGGTACAGGTTCAGCCCAAGGCCGGCGAGGTACTGCAGGCGCAGATTCTTGTCGTGATTGATCTGAGCGTCCTTCAGCCAGCCCGCCAGATCCGGCTTGCGGCCTGCATACGTCGAGAAGAGATCGATCGCGTTGCTCATGCCGATCTCGCGCAGCGACTTCGCCACCGGCGCGTATTCCGGGCGCTTCAACCGCTCGTCGATCGCGTCGACGTCGATCTTCAGCGGCTCCAGCGGCCCGAGCAGCACCAGATCGTAGCCCTTGCCCTCGTTCGTATTGCCCCACACGATGCCGTCGGGGAACACCTCGAGGAACGAGGCGATCTCGCTCTTCACCGCCTCGGTGTTGCTCTCGTACAGCTGGACGAACAGCGTGTAGACACCGCCCGGATTCAGATGCTGCTTCGCCATCGCGAAGTATTCCTGCGTGTAGAGCATCGCGGCGCCTTTGACCCAGGGATCCAGCGGATCCGACGTGATGGCGTCGAACTTCTCGCTCGTCGTCTCGACGAAATGGCGGGCGTCGTCGATCCGGATGTGCACCTTGGGATTGCGGACGACGTCGAAGTTGTGCTGGGCGAAATACGTCGAGACGACACGCGGGACGAGCGGCTCGATCTCGGCGATCGTTTCGTGCTCGAGCGCGGGGTCGACCGACACGGCCCCGGCGGTGACGCCGGCGCCGCAACCGATGACGAGGACTTTCTTCGTCTGCCGCGGAATGAGCGTCGTCAGGTGGCCGAGCATGCGCTGCAGGCGCATGTCCTGCGGCTCGCTCGACGCCTGCACCTTTCCCGCGTTGTGATAGTTGCGTACGCCGTTCGAGAGCTCGGACACGGCGACGGTGGCGTTCAGGCCCTCGCCGACATAGATGATGTCGGCCTGCCCGATGCGCGTCGCCGCATAGCGGCCGTACGCGACGAGAAGACCCGGCAGATCGTGGACGCTGCGCGCCAGGAGGCCCGCGGCCACCATCGCCACGGCGAGAAAAGCGGTACCCGCGAGGCTCCATCCGGAAGCCGGCGCGTTCTCCGTAGTGGTTGCCCTTCCGAACGTCGGTTCGAGCGCGACGAGCGCCCCGAGCGCGGACGCGATGATGATCACCTGCTCGCTGTGCGAGCTGCCGATCCACGGCACCAGAGCGAAGCTCGTGACGAGCGAACCCAGAATCGCGCCGACCGTGTTGGCCGCGTACACGCCTCCCGACAGCCGCGCCGCATCCTGCTCCGTCGTCGCCACTGCCGCGAGCGCCAGCGGGAAGCTCGCGCCCCACAGAATCGCGCCCGGCAGCACGACCCAGAAGCAGCGGACGAGATCGAGCTGGAACGTGTACCACGGCGACGTGGAGATCGACGGATTGATCGGCCAGTAGGTGAGCGACTCGGTGAGCATGTACGCGGCCCACGCGACCGCGCCGCAGATGAGCAGCTGACACCAGCCGAGCGCGCGCCGCGCGGACAGCGCATCGCGCGCGGTCATCGACGCCACGGTGCTGCCGATCCCGAGGCCGACGAGGAACACGGCGAGGATCAGCGCGAACGTATAGACCGTCGCGCCGAAATGCAGGGACAGCAGGCGCGTCCACACGACCTCGGACGCGAGCGCCGTCATGCCCGACACCGCGATGACGAGGTAGACGCTCCACGTGCCGGCCGCGACGGCGGGACGCGCGGCGACGACGTCGGCCGTGTACGTCGAGCGCCCGGCGACCGCGAACGCGATCAGCGCGACGATGACGTTGATCGCGACGGCGGTGAAGGTGGCGACGTAGACGTCGTGGACGCGGAGCAGATAAAAACCGGCGGCGAGGCTGCCGAGCACGCCGCCCGCGATGTTGCCGCCGTAGAAAAAACCGAGCCACGAGATGCCCTCGGGCGTCGCCTTCACCCAGCGGGAGATCGCCGGCAGCGTCGCGCCCATCAGCATCGTCGGCGGCAGGAGACACAGGCCGGCGACGATGGCGCGCACGAAGATGCTCGTCATCCCCTCGCCCGCCGCCGCGGCGTAGATGCCGCCCACGAGCGGCATGCCGAAGAGAATCAGCACGCCGAGAACGCCGATGCCGAACTCGAGCGACGCGTAGACGCGCAGCGGATGCTGATCGGCGGCGACGAACCGCGGCAGCAGCAGGCTGCCGAGACACATGCCGCCCATGAACGTGCCGAGGAGAATGCCGAGCGAGATCGAGGACGATCCGATGACGAGTTGAAGGAGCTGGAACCAGACGATTTCGTAGATCAGCGCCGCGCAGCCGCTGCCGACGAAGAGGAGAAAAAGCGCAGGAAGATACCGCCGTGATGACGTCATGCACGCAACCTTAAGAAGAGGATGCGCGATGCTATCTCACGGCGGCCCCGTTGTGCTACTTGACGTGCTTGCTCACGAGCTTCGTCATCTCGAACATGTTGACCTGCGCCTTGCCGCTGAAGACGGCCTTGAGCTTGTCGTCCGAGTGAATGTTGCGCTTGTTCTTCTTGTCCTGCAGGCCGTTCTTCTTGATGTAGGCCCACAGCTTCTTCGTCAGCTCGGTGCGCGGGAGCGGCTTGCTGCCGACGATCTCCGACAGCGCTGCATCGGGCTGCACCGGCTTCATGAACGCCGCACTCGGCTTTCTCTTCTTCGCCATTCGTGTCTCTCCTCTTTTGCTCGCCGGGGCTCTGCCCTCGGTCGCTCGCTTGGCGCCCCGACGGGACGGCCCAAAGCTGCACTATTATCCCCGGAACTGCACCCCTGTACCACTCTGTTTTCGGGTTTTCCCTCTCAAGGCGTAAATCCCGCGTGGTCGACCGTCCGGCCCGCCGCCCCCTCGGAAAAGGCCTTCCTGATGGGATCGGGAATCGCCAGCTTCGTCAGCGTTTTCACGTCGACCAGGACGTACACCGTCTCGACGGTCGCGATGAGCGGCTCGCTGCCGGCCAGGCGGAATTCCGTGCGGAATGTAAACGATGTGTTTCCGAGATGAACCGGCGCAATCGACAGCTCGAGCACCTGATCGAAGCGCGCCGGCGCTTTCCATTCCACCGTCTGTTTGACCAGCTGAAAGTCGAGAGGGCCGGTCACGAACTGAGCGTGGACGCCGGCGGCGCGGAGGAATTCGTTGAGGCCGACGTCGACGTACTCGGCGTAGCGCGTGTTGAAGACCACCTTCTGCGCGTCGCATTCCGCGTAGCGGACGCGCACGTAGTAGCGGAACGGCGTCAACGATTTGCCGCTACGTCGGTCGCCGCTTTCTTCACCCAGTCAGCGAGCGTCTTCCACTCCGGGTCGTCCTGCGACATCCAGTGCTTGCCGCCGGGATGGAACTCGGTGCCGCCGGCTTCGTGCGCGAGCGGCATCAGCAGCAGGCGGCTCTCGAGCGGCATGCCGGGCTTCACGAATCGCGCGACCATCTGAAAATTCTTCTGCGTCTCTTCGTCGGTGTACGCGGTGCGGCCGGACGGCAGCGGCTGCAGCCGGAACGCCGTGCCGGTCGAGTGGCACGTCGAGCAGCGCGCGTGCCCCGGCCGCTTTTCGGTGAAGAGCGGCTGGATCTTCGTCTTGAAGACGTCGAAATCGAGCGTTGACGGCTTCGGGGGCGCCTGTACCTGCAGCCAAAGAATCAATGTCAGCCACATGGCCGCATAGTTTAGAGTGTCTCGTTATGAAGGCCAAGATGTTTGCGGCGGCACTGGCGCTCGCGGTCCCGGCGGCGCTCGGCGCCGTGACGGTGCGGATCGTCCAGACGAACGCGGCGGGCGACAGCGTGATGCTGATCGACCCGGCGACGAACAAGGTCGTCGGCGCGATCGAAGGCATCGAGGTCAACCACGGCGCGGCGGTGGCGCCCGACGGCAGCCGTTTCTACATCACCAACGAAGCGGAGTCGACGGTCGACGTGGCCGACGGCAGGACGCTCAAAGTCATCAAGCACATCCCGCTGACCAATCATCCGAACAACATCGCCGTGAGCAAGGACGGCCGGCGGGTGTACGCCGCGATCGTCGCCGGCGCGGGCGCGATCGACGTCATCGACGCCGCGACGCTGACGCGCGTCAAGAGCATCCGGACCGAAGGGGGCATCCACAACGTCTACGTCACGCCGGACGGCCGATTCATCGTGGCGGGATCGATTCCGGGGCGGAAGATCACGGTGCTCGATCAGGCGACGGAAGAGATCGTGTGGACGCTGCCGACCGAGGACGGCGTGCGGCCGATCGGTTTCGAGAAGAACCCGGACGGCTCGACGGCGCGCCTCTTCGTCCAGCTCTCGAACTTCAACGGCTTCATCGTCGTCGATTTCGCGAAGCGGCAGGTCGTGAACAAGATCGCGCTGCCCGACGTCGGCGCCGAGAAGGTGACCGAAGGACTGCAGGGATCGCCGTCGCACGGCATCGGCGTCACGCCCGACGGCAGGACGCTGTGCGTGCTCAGCAAGATGAACACGCGGATCTACTTCTTCTCGATGCCCGATCTCAAGCCGCTCGGCGAATCGAAGGTCGGCCACCATCCCGACTGGCTCACGTTCACGCCCGACAGCCGGCGCGCGTATGTGGCGAACGCGGGATCGAATTCGGTGTCGGTCATCGACATCACGGCGCGCAAGGAGATCGCGACGATCCCCGTCGGCCAGGTCCCGAAGCGCAACATCACGGCCGTGCTCCCGTAAACGCTCGCGATCCGGCTACTTCGGCAGCGGCAGTACCGTGCGGTCCGGCAGCCGGAGGCTCACCACCGCCGCCTCCTGCGGGATGTCGTACAGGAACGCGAGTGTCGCTTTCGGCCCCGCCTCGAGCGTCACGCTGACGTCGCCGTGGCGGGTGACCGCCAGGACGGCATCCGACGGCAGAATCTGTCCCACTTCCTGCTCGAGCGGCAGCCGCGCCGTCGGGAAGAGCGTGTCGGGCCGGCCGCCGACCGCGACCGGCGCGTACTCTTCGCCCGCGGCGGACACGAGGCGGAACGCGGCCAGCTCGGTGTAAACAGCCGTCTCGCCGAGAACGATCTCGACGATCTGCAGTCGGTGCGCGGCGGTCGCCGCGATCGAGCCTTTGAGCTGCAGCGCCGGATTGTCGAAGGCGACGGCCCCGGCCACCGACGTCACGCGGGTGACGCGCGCGTCAATTTCCGGCTCGAGCCCCGGCGGCGGCGTCTGCGGCCGAATCGCCGGAGGTTGCAGCAGCATGCCGGCGAGTGCCGCCGCGAAAGCGAATCGCACGTCCCATAGTAAGATGCGCGCCTCGCCCCCTCAAGAGACGCGTGACCACATGGATCGGGATTCCCGCCGTGCTGCTGGTCCTGCTGCCTGCCGCCGCGGCAGCGCAGCCGGCGCAGGGCGCATTTCCCGACGCCGCCCTCGACATCGGATACCGCACGTTCACCGGCCCTCAGACTGAGTTCTCGCCGTTCTACTCCTGGGACGCGCATTTCGCGTTCGACGTCACGGTCGTGCGCGCGGGCCGCCACAGCGTGGCCGCGGAGACGATGTTCGAGAGCGTCGGCACCGAGAAGCTCGGTTCGCGCATCGGCGTCGGCGGCACCGGTTTCGTCATCGGTTTCAATTACGCGTTCCGCGTCGCCGATCATCTCGAGGCGTCGGGAGGAATCCGCCATCTCAGCACGCATCTGACGCGGGATCTCGACGACAAGGAAGCCGCAGAACGTTCCGAGGGCCACGCCATTCCGCGCGGCGAGGATCTCAACGAGTACAACGTGCTGTTCGTCCGTCTGGCGCGCGACTTTCCGTCGCTGCCGTTCGCGCCCGCGATCGGCGTCACCCTCGATCCGGTCAACTTCGAGCTGGACGGCGACCTCGCGGGCTACGTCAGGCCGCTCTTCGTGACGTCGCGGCTGTCGCTGTGGCGGCGCGGCGGTCTCGCGTTGGCGCTCGAGACCGAGCACGAGATCGGCCGCAACCCTTACAACAACTTCACACTCCGCCTGGAAATGTTCCCGCGGGATCAGTCGGAGGGACGCTTTGCCGTGCTCGTCGCCGTCGCGCCGGGGGACGGCCTGCACGTGAGCCCGAACATCGGCGGCCGCCGCGACGGCGTCGCCGTCGGATTCACGCTTCGATTCAAGAGCTGAAAAAGAAAAAGGGCGACCGCGTTTCGCGATCGCCCTTTTTTTTGAGCGTTTCAGTCTAACCGGCGGCGGTCGTCCTGGACTTGGCCGGGAAGATTTCCTTGAACGCCTTCATGAAGCGCTCCATTTCGTCCTCCGTGCCGATCGAGACGCGCAGGTGCTGGGTCATCGGCGGGAACGGACGGCCGACGGCGACTTTCTTCCCGCGGAATTCGTCGATGACGGGCTGCACTTCGCGGCCGTTGAGGCTGACCATGAAGAAGTTCGTCTCCGACGGAATCGTCTCGTAGCCGTACGCGTCGAGCTCCGCGGTCACTTTCTTCCGCAGCGCGATCGTGCGCGCCTTGATCTCGGCCTGCGATTTGGCGTCCTTCAGCGCCGCGACCGCGCCGAAGCGCGCCGCGACGTTGACGCTGCCCATCGAGTAGGGCCGCATCTTCTGGATCAGCTCGGCGGGCGCGACCGCGTAGCCGATGCGCATCGCCGCGAGCGCCGCGATCTTCGAGAACGTCCGCGCGATGATCACGGGACGGCCCTCGACGACGTACGGCACCGACGTCGCGTACCGCGCATCGTCGACGAAGTGGTGATACGCCTCGTCGATCAGCACCGGCATGCCCTGCGGAAGGCCGTCCAGCAGCTGCTTGATCTCGTCCTTCGTGACGATGAGGCCGGTCGGGTTGTTCGGGTTGCACAAGTACACGAACCCGATCTCGCTCGCCCGCTCGTTCGCCGTCTTGACGATCGCCGCGATGTTCTGGCGGTGGTCCTTCTGATTCAGCGGCAGCTTGATCGCGCTCGACTTGATGCTCGTCGCGTGCTGGTACACCGAGCTGTACGACGGCTCGACGCCGAGCACCTTCTTCCCGTTCTGCAGGAACGTCGTGCCGACGACGTCGAGCACTTCGCCGGAGCCCGCGGTGATCAACAGGTTGTCGTTCTTGACGCCGTGGTGTTTCGCGAGCTCGCCCTGGACGTCACCGCCCGGATAGCCGTAGCGCATCGCGTACTTGAACGACTGGTTCATCGCCTTGAGCACCGACTCGGGCGGTCCCCAGCAGTTTTCGTTGCTCGACAGATGCGCGATCGAGTCGTAATCGTCCATCGATGGACGCTGGCCCGGGGCGCCGGCCAGCGCGCCCTGGCGATTCTGCGCGAACACATCGATGCCGGATCCGAGGGTTCCGAGCGCCGCGGCGGCGCCTCCGAGAAAGCTGCGACGGGAAACACTCATGGTGCTGGCTCCTTCCGGCGCATTGTAGCGCGCCACGCCCCGGACGCGGCGAAATTCAGCGCGCCGCGAGCCGGCTCAACGCATCGCCGGTGACGCGGAAGATCGTCCAATCGTCCATCGGGACGGCGCCCAGCTTGCGGTAAAAGCCGATGGCGGGCGCATTCCAGTCCAGCACCGACCACTCGAGGCGGCCGCAGTCGCGTTCCAGCGCGATGGCCGCGAGCCGCGACAGCAGCTGCCGGCCCACGCCGTGACCGCGCCACTCGGGCGCGACGAACAGGTCCTCGAGGTAGATGCCCCGCTGGCCGAGGAACGTCGAGTAGTTGTGAAAGAAGAGCGCGAAGCCCGCCGCCTGCCGGGCAGCTTTCGCGCCAGGCGCTTCGGCGCCGGCGTACGCCATCAGGACTTCGGCGGCGGGGTGCGATCCGAACAGCGTCCGGCGCAGCCGGTCCTCGGTCGCCCTCACGGCGTGCGCCAGCTTCTCGTACTCGGCGAGCGCCCTGATCATGTGGAGAATCGTCGGCACGTCGCGCTCGGTCGCCGGCTGAATCGTACAGGTCGTCATGTCCATGTCGCGTCTAGGGCGTGTTCGGTTTCAGGCGGTCGATGCGCAGCCCGCGCGACGATCGGCCGATGAGGATCGCCAGACGCTTCGCGCGCGTCTGCTCCTGCTTCGCGCTCATCACCCAGTACGTCACGCCTTTCCGGTAGCCGGGCGGCTGCGCGTCGAAGAACTCCGCGGCGGCGCGGTTCGCGCGCAGCTGCCGCTCGCTCGCCGCGTCGAACGCGAGCGGCCGCGCCCGCTCGACCGAATACTCGCGGGTGCGCTTCGCGTCGCGCGCCTCGAACGCGCGGATGCCCGGCGGCGCGACCTGCCGTCGCTTCTGCAGCTCGCGGAACCGCTTCGTGTTGACGGCGCTCCAGTAGCTGTCTTCCGTGCGCGGCGTGAAGCGGACGGTGTACGCCGCCGCGTCGACGGTTCCCCGGATGCCGTCGATCCATCCGTACGCAAGCGCCGCGTCGAGCGCCTCGGGAAACCGCAGGCCGCCGCGGCCGGTCGCAACCCGGTGAAACCCGACGATCAGCGCCGTATCGGTCGCATGATGCTTCGCCAGCCACGCCCGGAACTCGCGTCCCGATTTGAAGAAGCGGGGCGCAGCCATCAGCCAGACGCGATCGCCTTCTTCAGGAGCGCGATCTGACCCGCGTGATAGACGCCGTGCTCGACGACGCCGTGCAGCATCACCCACGCGGTGTATTCGAGTCCCGGAACCTTCACGTTGAGCACGGCATCGTCCATCTGACGCACGCGCGTGGCAAGCGCGCGGTAGCTTTCGCGCAGGCGCTCGACGGCGTCGTCCCATGACGGCGCGTCGGCGTCGAGAATCGGCGGCCAGTCGAGGTCCGGCGGCGGATCCGCCGTCGCGCGCCCGTCGAGGCGCGCGCGCGCGATCTCGGCCCACGTCGCGGCGTGGAGCGCGATTTCCCAGATCGAATGAGCGGCAGCGATCGGCCGGGCCGCGGCCTGCTGGTGCGTCACGCCGGTGAGCACGTCGGCGAGCGCCGGCCCGTGCCACATCGGTCCCGTAATGGTCCGCTCGATCTGTCGCGCGATCTGCTCGGACTGACTCCAGACGGTCGGCATGGTCGCTCCGGATAAGTTACCGCAGCTCCACATTCTCTGATAAACCATCGGATGGCGTCAGACGTCTATAGCAGACATGGTGTCGAACCTCCGATTCGCGTTCCGGACGCTGCGTAAGACGCCGTTCGTCACGGCGGTCGCGATTGTGTCGCTCGCGCTCGGCATTGGCGCCAACGCGGCGATCTTCTCGCTGTTCAATCAGCTGCTGCTGCGGCCGCTGCCGGTGCCGGAGCCGCACCGGCTCGTCAATCTGCTGGCGCCAGGCCCAAAGCCCGGCAATCAGTCGTGCGGCCAGGCCAGCACACGCGACAACTGCGACGACGTCTTCAGCTACCCGATGTTCCGCGACCTCGAGCGCCAGCAGACGGTCTTTACCGGCATCGCGGCGCATGTGCTCTTCGGCGCCAACCTTTCTTACAAGGGACAGACGCTGAGCGGCGAGGGACTCTTCGTCTCCGGCAGCTACTTTCCGGTGCTCGGACTGCAGCCCGCGGCCGGCCGGTTGTTGACGACCGGCGACGATCCCGCGATCGGCGAAGCGCCGGTGGCCGTCCTCAACCACGCCTACTGGCGCACGCGGTTCGGATCCGATCCGTCAGCGGTCGGACAGACGCTCGTCGTCAACGGCCGCACGCTGACGATCGTCGGTGTGGCGCCGGCCGGATTCGAGGGGACGACGCTCGGCGCGACGCCCAGGGTGTTCGTCCCGCTGACGCTGCGCAGCTCGCTGCAGACGACGTACAAGAACTTCGAAAACCGCCGCAGCTACACCTGGTACCTGTTCGCGCGGATGAAGCCCGGCGTCACGATCGAAGGGGCGCACGCGGCGCTCGAGTCCATCTACCGGCCGATCATCACCGACGTCGACGCGCCGCTGCAGAAGGGCATGAGTCCGCAGACGCTGGCGAAGTTCCGCGCGAAGCCGATCGAGGTGGAGCCGGGCGCGCGCGGGCAGAGCAACGTTCCGGCAAGCGCGGGCGCGCCGCTCCGGCTGCTGCTCGGCGTCACGGTCTTCGTGCTCCTCATCGCCTGCGCGAACATCGCAAACCTGCTGCTCGCGCGCGCGGCGGGCCGCGCCGGCGAGATGGCCGTGCGTCTCTCCATCGGCGCGGGCCGCGCTCAGCTCGTCGCGCAGCTCCTCACCGAATCGCTGCTCCTCGCGGCGGCGGGCGGCGCCGCCGGCCTTCTCGTCGCCCGGTGGACGCTGGATCTGATCGCGTCGATGCTGCCCTCGTTCGCCGATTCGGGATTCGACTGGAGCATCGATCGCCAGCTGCTGCTGTTCACGGCCGCGGTGACGATCGGCACCGGCGTGCTGTTCGGGCTCTTCCCCGCGCTCCACAGCACGCGCCCGGATCTGGCGTCCGCGCTCAAAGGGCAGGCGGGCCAGCCGTCGGGCGCGCGCTCGGCCGCGCGCTTCCGCTGGGCGCTGGCGACGACACAGATCGCGCTGTCGATGGCGCTGCTGGTTTCGGCGGGGCTGTTCACGAAGAGTCTGATGAACATCAGCCGCGTCGATCTCGGCGCGCGGGTCGACCACGTCGTCACGTTCGGCGTCTCGCCGTCGCTCAGCGGCTACACGCCGCAGCGAAGCGCCGACTTCTTCACGCGGCTGGAGGACGAGCTGGCGGCGCTGCCGGGCGTCACCGGCGTCAGCGACGCGCTCGTCGCCTTTCTCGGCGGCAATAACTGGGGCAACGACGTGTCGGTCGAGGGGATGACGCCCACTCCGGACACGAACATGAACTCGCGGTACAACGAGGTGGGCCCCGGGTACTTCTCGACGCTCGGCATGACGCTGCTCCGGGGCCGCGAGTTCACGCGCGCCGATGCGACGAACGCGGCGAAGGTCGCCGTCGTCAACGAAGCGTTCGCGAAGAAGTTCAACCTGCTGCCGAATCCGGTGGGCCGCCGCATCGGCAGCTCGGGCAAGGCGCCGGACACCGAAATCGTCGGCTTCGTGCGGAACGCGAATTACAGCGACGTCAAGCAGACGCCGCCCTCGCTGTACTTCCGGCCGTACGCGCAGGGCGACGCGCTCGATTTCGGATCGCTCACCTTCTACGTCCGCACGGCCCAGGAGCCCGGCGACTTCATCGCGAACATCCCGAAAGTGGTCGCGAGACTGGATCCCAATCTGCCGGTCGAGGAACTGCGGACGATGCCCGAGCAAATCCGGCAGAACGTGTTCCTCGATCGATTGATCAGCGTCCTATCGGCGGCGTTCGCCACACTCGCAACGCTGCTCGCGGCGATCGGTCTCTACGGCGTGCTCGCATACACCGTGTCGCAGCGGACGCGCGAGATTGGCCTGCGGATGGCGCTCGGGGCGGATCCGGCACGGGTGCGCGGGATGGTGCTCGGCCAGGTCGCCTTGATGACGGCAATCGGCGGCGCCGCGGGCCTCGCGGCGGCGGTGTCGCTCGGCCGGCTGGCCGAGTCCCTGCTGTATCAGCTGAAAGGCTGGGATCCGATCGTGCTCGTCTCGTCGGCGCTCGCGCTGACGATCGTCGCCACGCTCGCCGGCCTGCTGCCGGCGCGCCGCGCGTCGCAGATCGAGCCGATGATCGCTCTCCGATATGAGTAGGACGTCGGGGTCCGCAATCACTTCTGCTCGTACTTCCAGTTGCGCGATTTGCCCTGCGCCATCCACTCGACTGCCGTCTGCAGCCGGCGGACGCGCGTCTCTTTGGCTTTCGCTTCGGTGATCCACTCGATGTACTCGCGCTTGTGGCTCGACGAGAAATCGTCGAACGCGGTCCGCGCGCGGCTGTTGCGCCGGAGCGCCGAGACCAGATCGGGCGGCACGCGAATCGGCTTGCGCGACCGTTTCTGCACGCGCGGCACCGTGATGCCTTCTTCGTTCAGCGCCATCGCCTTGTGGATGTAGCCGATGAGCGTTTTCTTCGGCGGCAGGTCGGACGGCTTCGTGATGCGACCGAACTGCCCCATGCCCGGCTCGGATTTCTTCGCGCCGCTGTCCTTCACGATCAGGGAGCCCTTCCAGAATCCGAACACCGCGTGCTGCTTGAACGCGGCCATGCTGCAGAGCATTCCCTGGTACATGAAGTGCGGAAAGCTCCATTTCATCGTCTCTTCGACATCCGGACAGGCGCCGTGAACGGTCTCGCGCAGCTCGGTCAGAATCGGCTTCGCGAAGTCGGCCGACTTCGCGATATACGCATCCACTCGCGGATCTCTCTTTCCCATCGTCTCCTCAGGGGCACGCGCGCGGGGCGGCCGGCGTCCCGGGGCGTACCGACAGAAACTGCACGCGCGGCGGCATCGTCGGCGCCAGCGTGATTGACATCTGCAGCGGACCGCGCTCGCACGGCATCGTCCAGCTGCCGCGCAGCGCGTTCTCGACGATGTCGAACGACTTCGGCATCGTGCACGCCCCGACCTGCGCGCGCAGATCGTCGATCGCCTTGCGCCGCCGGTCCTTCGACTGATCGAGAAACAGATTCTCCGCCGCGATCCTCTCCGCGAGGGCGTCGTCCCATTTGACGACGAGCTGCGACGCCGCGTCGCGCATCTCAAGCAGCGCGGGAGACGGCCTGGGCATCCGCAGCGTGAGCGCGCCGGCCTTGTCGAGCTCCTCGAACGCGTTCGTCACCGTGCGCGTCCAGCCGGTGTACGTCAGGTTTCCGAATGCGACGATCCCGACCCCGTAGTCCGGCAGCCACTGCATGATCGATCCGAAGCCGGGCAGTCCGCCCGTGTGCGACACGATCGTGCGGAACGCGCAGCTCTGCGACACGCGAAGGCCGTACGCGTAGCCGCCCGACGTCAGCTGAATCGCCCCGGCCTGATCGCGCGCGACGCTCGCTCCCGCCGGGCGCCAGAGCTGCTGCATTTCCCTCAGCGAGGACCGCTTGATCGGCGCCGTCTCGGGACCGTCGTGGGGCGGCCACGCGGACAGATACACCGACACGTACCTGCTCAGATCGTTCACGGACGTCAGCATCCCGCCCATCGCGCCGCCGGCGCCGTGCGCGAGCTGCTTCTCTTCTTTCCACCGCTCGTCTTCCCAGCGATACCCGTGCGCGAGCCGATCCGCCGGCACTTTCGACGGCTCCAGCGTCGTCGACGTCATCCCGAGCGGACGGAGGATGTTCGCCGTCACGTAATCCGCGTACGGCATTTTCGACACGTTCTGAACGATGCGGCCGAGGATCATGAAGCCGTAGTTCGAGTACTCGTACGCCAGGCCCGGCGCGTTCGAGAACGGAATGCCGCTGCGCAGCATGGTGGACAACTGCTCGTCGCTCGTCGCCAGCTGCTGATCGCCCCAGGGATTGTCCTCGGGGAATCCCGTGGAATGCGTCAGCAGATGGCGGACGGTGATCTTCGGCGAGTCGGTCGTCGGGTATTTCAGCGAGGCGAGCTCCGGCACGTACTTCTCCGCCGGATCGTCGAGCGCGAGCTTCCCTTCGTCGCGCAGCTTGAGGATCGCCATCGCGGTGAAGCTCTTCGTCATCGACGCAATGCGGAAAACGGTGTCGGCGTCAGGCTTGTCCTTCGTCGTGATGTCGCGCACGCCGAACGCGCCCGTGTGCACGAGACGGCCGTCGACGATGACGCCCCAGACCGCGCCGGGGACGTGCGCGCGCTCGGCGTAGTCGGCGAGCACACGGTCGACCGCTCCGAAGCCGGGCGACTGCGGCGGCGCGACGACCAGGACCGAGGCCGTCAGGAAGGCGAGGCTGCTGCCACGCATAGGACCGAGATGGTAACGTATGCGCCATGCTCAGACACATCGACCGTCGCGGATTCCTCGCCTCCCTGCCCGCCCTTGCGATGGCGCCCCGGCTCGCCGCGCAGGGCGCAAAGCCGCAGATCAGGACGCGTGGAATCAACCACGTCAAGCTGATCGTCGCCGACATGAAGCGGTCGACCGACTTCTACCAGGGACTGTTCGGCGCACCGGTGCAGGCGCGGTCGTCGAGCGAAGTCGCGCTGCGCATCGGGAGCGGACCGCAGCATCTGGCGCTCGCCGCCGACGCCGACGCGAATCCGGCGATCGAGAGCTACTGCCTCGGCGTCGAGAACTTCAACGCCGATCAGATCCTCAAGGCGCTCGCCGAGCACGGCGTGACCAGAAGCGATTACCGCGGCGCCAGGACCGTCCAGGTCGCGACGCGCGGCGATCGCACCGACATCTATCTCAACGATCCCGACGAGCTGATCGTGCAGCTGCAGGACGTCAGCTATTGCGGCGGCAGCGGACGTCTCGGGGCGTCGTGCGGCGCAGTCGAGCCGTCGGCGAAGAAGGGCCTGATCGCACTGAGAGGCTACAGCCACATCACCGTGTTCTCCGGGGACGCGGCGCGGTCGAACGATTTCTACAAGGACCTGTTCGGCCTCGGCATCCGCTCGTATCAGGGTCCGACGGCGCCGACGCTCGCGGTCGGACCGACGGTGGAGTTCCTGATGTTCACCGGCGGCGCGGCCGGCCGCGGCGCTTCGACTGGCTCAGGGCCGGCGCCTGCGCCGCGCAAGGCGAGCATCAATCACTTCTGCATGAGCCTCGAGAGCTTCAATGCGGACGCGATCATCAAGACGCTCGAGAGCTACGGCATCAGACCGCGCGAGTCGCAGACGGGACCCGTGGGTCCGATGCGCCACTACATCTCGATGCGGATGGAGAATCGCGGCGGCGCGAAAGAAGGGACGCCGGAGCTGTACTTCACCGATCCCGACGGGATTCTCGTGCAGCTGCAGGACGTCAAGTACTGCGGCGGATCGGGCGTTCTTGGCGACGTGTGTCCGTCTTCGTAGCCGGCGGGCGGATAGCGATCACTCCTGCCGCAGCGCCTCGATCGGTTCGACGGACGCCGCGCGCTTCGCCGGCAGCAGCGACGCCGCCGCGCCTACGAGGACGATGAGCGACGCGGCAGCCGCGAACGTCGGTGCATCAGCCGATGCAGACCCGTACAGCAGGCTCGATACGACCCGCGCCTGCGCGATGGCGAGGACGATGCCGACTGCAGCCCCGACGCAGACGACCGCGAGCCCGTCGCGCACGATCGCGGCGACGACACGGAATCGCGCGGCGCCCAGCGCAAGCCGGATCCCGATCTCCCTTGTCCGTCGCGCGACGGCAAACGCAAGCGCGCCATACACACCAATCGCCGTGAGCAGCGTCGCGAAAAACGCTCCGAAGCCGACGAACACCGCGCCGACGCGCACCGGCCGCGTCAGTCCCGCCATCTGAATCGGCAGCGTGATTGTCTCGGCGATCGGCACGTTCCCGTCCACCTCGTGCACGGCCCGCGTCAGCGTCTGCAGCATCGCCGCGGGATCGCCGGCGACGCGCACAGCGACACGCGAATCGATCTCTTCCGGATTCTGCCAGAACGGCACGTAGGCCCATCCGCTCGCCGCTGCCGCGCTGCGCGCCTGAATCGTGACGTCCGCAACGACGCCGACGACGCGGTGAGGGACGTCCCGGACGAGGAGGGTCGAGCCGAGGGCGCCGCCGTCCGGCCAGAGCCGGGCCGCCAGCGTTTCGTTGACCACCGCCACGCGCGGCGACCGGATCGTATCCGCGGCATCGAACTCGCGCCCGGCGATCACCGGCGTCCGGAGCGTAGCGAAATACGCCGGGCCGATTTCGTTGTAGCGGACCCGGGCGGGCGTCTCAGCCGCCGACGGCAGCGCGACCTGCGCGGAGACGCCGCTCAGGATCGAGCTGACACCGACGAACGAGACCGACTCGACCGATGGAAGGCTCTCCAGCCGGCTGATTACCTCGCGCTGGAACCGCTGTGCCTGTTCCGGCGTGTACTTCGCGAGCCGGGGCCGCAGCCGCATCAGCGCCACGTGTTCGGTCTCGTAATTGCGCCCGGCAAGAACGAGACGCGCGCTCGCCGTGAGGAGTGCCGCCGTCGCGACCATCGCGACCGCCACCGCCGCCTGCGCCGACAGCAGCCAGCGCCCGGTTGTCCACCGGCTCGCGGAGGTGCGCACTGCGGCGGGACGCGTCCCCGCGCGCCGGACCGCACGAATCGCCGGCACGACGCTGAAGACAAGCCCTGCCGCGAGCGCCGCCGCGAAGGTGACCGCGACGATCGCGGTGTTCTGGCCGAAGTCGTACGCCAGCACGTGACCCTCGTCGTCGATGGAGAAGAACAGCGACGACAGCGCCGCGGTGAACGCGCGCGCGACACCGATGCCCATGGCGCCTCCGATCGCGGCGAGCAGCAGCGATTCGGTGACGACCTGCCTGACGATGCGCGCGCCGCCGGCTCCGAGCGACGCGCGGACGGCGAACTCGGCCTCCCGCGCGGAGGACTGCGCGCTCAACAGCCCCGCGAGATTCGCGCAGCAGACGACGAGCAGCACGACGGCGACGGCAGCCAGCGTCGCGACGAGCCGCGGCTCTTCGTCGTCCTCGGACATGCCGCGCGGCCGCCGGACGAACACGCCGTCGTTCTCGCCCGGCGCTGCGTGCCTCCACGCGTCCGGCAGCAACGTCGCGAGCTCCGCGCCCGCGTCCTGCACGGTTCGCCCGCGCGCGAGCCGGCCGATCATGCGCAGCGTCCCGCAGCGGGCCGCGAGCGCATCGTCGCACCATCGGTAGCCGACGCGCAGCATCATCGTCGGGATGTAGACGTT
>Ga0075425_100002640_pt1 | contig 17978 bp, 18 predicted proteins | sample SoiMethybrSBSTD4_FD_75300 | JGI IMG/M metagenome (GOLD analysis project Ga0075425, IMG submission 75300) | Bulk soil microbial communities from a Populus tree surrounding site in Tennessee, USA - Soil MetaG P. TD hybrid SBSTD4 | ecosystem: Environmental > Terrestrial > Soil > Tree plantation... | reverse complement strand
GGACCCAGTACGGAAAAACAAATAGTTCGAGCACACTTACGACGAGCGGGTCTGGCCCACTCGTCGTAAGCGGTCCAGTGCCAGGTTGGACTGCGCCCCATTTTTGAGACCACGAGTTAAGGTACAGTTTATTATTGGGAAGGAGAAAAGACTGTGGCCTTATCTCGAAGGAAGTTTACGAGCGAGTTCAAGCTGAGTGCGATCGAGCAGATCGAATCGGGTAAATCTCTAGCTCGAGTAGCACGGGAGCTGGAGCTTCACGAGAACGTGCTACGGCGCTGGAAGCACGAGATCCAACAGCAGCCGGGCAAGGCTTTCGTAGGAAACGGAAACACCAGGTCGATGAACCGCGAAGCCGAACTTGAGCGCAAGATCGGTCAGATGACGCTGGAGATCGACTTCTTAAAAAAAGCCTTGCAGCGAGTGGAGGAGCAACGGCTCTTGGAAAACGCGGGTGGAGGCAGACGCTCTACGAGAAGATCGAAGAAGAAGTAGAAGCGAAAAGCGATCTATCGGTGCGCCGGATGTGTGAGGCGGCAGGGGTGAGCCGGGCCAGTTACTATCGAGTTGCTGGCGAGCCGGAGATTGATGGGGACGTTGAGTTGAGAGATTTGATTCAGAAAATCGCCGTTAGCATGCCGGCCTATGGATATCGGCGGGTTGGGGCGGAGTTGAGGCGACGTAAAGAGGTTGTCAATGACAAGCGGGTCCGACGAATAATGAAAGAAGACAACTTGCTCTGCCTGCGGCGGCGCTCGTTCGTGCACACAACTGACTCAAATCACAGATTCACGATCTATCCGAATCTGGCGCGGGAAATGAAGCCGACAGGGATTAACCAGCTTTGGGTGGCCGATATAACCTATATCAGGCTGTTGTGTGAGTTCGTGTATCTGGCGGTGATTTTGGATGCGTTCTCGCGGCGTGTGATTGGTTGGGAGCTGGGCCGGACTCTTGAAGCCGAGTTGACCTTAGCCGCCTTGCGAAAGGCGCTCAACACCAGACTGATCCAGCCAGGTCTGGTGCATCACACAGACCGAGGCGTGCAATATGCATCGATCGAGTATACGAATCTACTAAAAGAGAACGATATTCAAATAAGCATGAGCCGAAAGGGAAACCCTTACGACAACGCTCAGGCCGAGTCATTCATGAAGACTCTGAAATACGAGGAAGTATATCGGTCTGAGTACAGAGACGAGCAGGAAGCGAGAAGAGAAATCAAACGATTCCTGGAGAAGGTGTACAACGAAAAGCGGCTGCACTCGGCATTAGGCTATGTTCCTCCTGCTGAGTTCGAGCGCAGCTTGTCGAGCCAGACGGTTGCTGAGGCGCGAACATGAGTTTTTCAAGGCATCAGGAAACTCATCAATATGAAGCGCTGGGATGGGTGAGGGCGCGACAAATCGCCACGCCCTCGCTCATCGTGCTGATGAGTCTCCAGTTGGTTATTCCTGGCGGGTTGCTCTCCAGCAGAGCCCGCTTCCGCTTCACCAACCGCCGGCTACTCTGCAACAATCGCGCGGCGAATTGCAAGAACGCGATCGCTGCAATCTGGACCCCACCTTAACTTGTGGTCTCACTTTAGGGGCGCACCCCAGGTCGTTGGGAACGCTCGCAGCAGATGCAGTGGGACTCGGATTGGTGACTCCTGACGGAGGGCTGGATCCTTAGTAACCCCACTCTATAAACAATAGCCCTCCTGCCTGACGGAGGGCGGCGCGGTTCTGTGCAAGTTCTAATCACACCCCGTCAACACTCCGACTCGACGCTAAGCTTGCATTTCCAATCCTCCGTTTGATAGCCTCTGAAGCTGGTCGGGTAGTCGGCCAGCATCACTCGCGCGAATCAGCCCTGCGCTGAGTTGCGCGAAGGTCCTAAGACCCAACTGATCGAGGTATTACGATGCTGGCTGGTGATATTCCCGAAGCTCTTACCTTTGACGACGTTTCGCTCGTTCCCGCTCGCAGCGGTCTTCTTCCGCCCGACGCCGACACGACCACTCGCTTCACGCGCAACATCCCGCTCAACATCCCGATCTCATCCGCGGCGATGGATACGGTGACTGAATCACACCTCGCGATCGCCATAGCGCAACAAGGCGGCATCGGTGTGGTTCACAAGAATCTTTCCATCGACGTCCAACGCGACGAAGTCGACAAGGTGAAGCGCAGCGAGTCCGGAATGATCGTCGATCCCGTTACGATGACGCCCGATCATCCAATCTCGGACGCGGTTGAGGTGATGGAGCGCTACCGCATCTCCGGCGTTCCCATCGTCGAGGAGAATGGTCATCTGGTGGGCATTCTCACCAATCGCGATCTGCGGTTCGAGACGCGTCTTGACCTGCCGATCAGCGAGGCGATGACTAAAGACAACCTGATCACCGTTCCCGTCGGCACCACGCTCAACGAAGCAAAAGCAATCCTTCAGCGCCACCGAGTCGAAAAGCTGCTGGTCGTCGATGACAACTACAGGCTCAAGGGGTTGATCACCGTCAAGGATATTCAAAAGGCGATCAGGTATCCGCTCGCGGCTAAGGACGACCTGGGCCGTTTGCGCGTTGCCGCCGGCGTGGGCGCAACAGGTGATTTTATGGAGCGCGCCGAAGAGCTGATTCGCGCTCGCGTCGATGCGCTGGTGATCGACACGGCTCACGGTCACACCGAGAGCGTGATCGCCGCCGCCAGGAAGATCAAGAGCCGCTTTCCGGAAGTCGATCTCGTAGCCGGTAACATCGCCACCGCCGAAGCGACCCGCGATTTGATCTCCGCCGGTGTTGACGCGGTCAAAGCAGGCATGGGTCCAGGCTCGATTTGCACGACTCGTGTGGTCAGCGGAGCCGGGGTACCGCAGATCACCGCGATATTGGAATGCGCGCGTGCAGCCCGCGGGACCGGCGTGCCGGTCATCGCCGACGGCGGCATCAAGTACTCGGGCGATATCAGCAAAGCGATCGCGGCGGGCGCGGACTCGGTGATGATCGGATCGCTGTTCGCGGGAACGGATGAAAGCCCGGGCGAGATAATCCTGTTTCAGGGCCGCTCGTTCAAGAGCTACCGCGGCATGGGCTCGCTCTCGGCGATGAAAGAAGGCAGCCGCGACCGCTACGGCCAGGCAAGCGAGTTCCAGATGTCCAAGCTCGTACCCGAGGGCATCGAAGGAAGAGTGCCACACAAAGGCCCACTCGCATCGCTCGTCCACCAATTGGTCGGGGGACTGCGTGCGGGAATGGGCTATTGCGGTTGCAGAACGATCGCCGAGCTCCATGAGAAAGCTCGATTCATTCGGGTCACGTCGGCAGGCTTGCGCGAGAGCCACGTTCACGACGTGATCATCACCAAAGAAGCACCGAATTATCGGATTGAGTAACGCAAAGGGCAAAGCGCAAAGGGCTAAGAGCAACCGTCAACGAACAACCAATTCCAATTCCCCTGCTCTTTGCCCTTTGCTCTTTGCCCTTTGCTCTTTGCCCTTTGCTCTTTGCCCTCTTATGCCTCTCGACGTGAAGAAAACCTGGAACGCCTGCGGCGAAGCGTTCGACCGATTCACCACTGCTGCGGATTCGTTCTCAGACAACATCGAACGTCCCGCCATCGAACGGCTGATCGGTGACGTCGCCGGTGCGCGAGTTCTCGACCTGGGTTGCGGTTCGGGACCGTACTCGATCGGGCTCGCGGAACGCGGCGCACAAGTGATTGGGCTTGACCTCTCACCGACCATGGTTTCTCTCGCGCAAGAGAGAGCACGCGAGCGAAGCGTTCAAGCGGACTTTCGAGTCGCTGATATTCGCGATCCGCTGCCTTTCGGCGCAGCACAGTTCGATCTGGTCTTATCTTCCACCGCACTGCACTACGTCGAAGACATCGACACAACCATGAAGGAAGTAGCGCGCGTGATAAAGCCAGAAGCGCGGCTGGTCGCAAGCGTGCTGCACCCTATGTCAACAGCTCGGTTTCCGTTAGCGGGTTCGGAGGATGTGGAAGGCCCCGACCCGTGGGAGGGCTGGTACTTCGGCTCGCCGATCAGGTGTATAGAAACTCCGTGGCTGGCGTTCGGCGACGTGTCAAGCGAAGGCCGGCGCATCCTTTGTCATCATCACACAATTTCTGACTACTGTAGCGCCTTATCGTCGGCCGGTCTCTCTATCTCTGAGATGTTAGAGCCTTCGCCGCCTCCGGAGTTCGCCGACAAGAATCTGGCTCGCTACGATCAAGCGATGCGCGTGCCTGTGTTCTTGATCTTCAAGGCCGAGCCGATCAAGTAGAGGGACCGCCTGCACTTTCTACCTTTGTCGGCGAAATCCTGCACCGCTGCCAAGCTTGCTCCCCCTCGAAGGGCCCTCCTAGAATAGTTAAGCGCTGCCGACGAGCGGCATCGCAGTTGCACTTGACGACGCCGACGCGATGAACCGGAAACGAGCGACGATAATCTACAATCCCATGTCCGGGCGTCCCGCGCGGCGCGCCGAACGCGTCCGCCGAATGATCGGGCTGCTCAGCGACCGCGGATTCGATGCCGAAGCACACGCTACCGAGGGCCCTGATGATGCAGCCAATCTCGCCGGCGCTGCAGTAGCCGCAGGCGCGGACATCATCATCAGCTACGGCGGAGACGGAACGCTGAATGAAGTCATTCAGGGAATGGCAGAGAGTCAAACTGCGCTCGCCGTGTGGCCTGGGGGCACCTCAAACGTGGTCGCCCGGGATTTGGGAGTGCCATTCGATGTCGAAGAACTCGCCGATATGATCCGGGTCGGGAGAACTCGACGCATCGCGCTCGGCCTGGCGAAGGCGGGTTCCACCTTCGCGGTTTCGGGTTCCGCGTTCCGGGTTCCGGGTTCGAGGGTTCGAAACTCAAATCGATACTCAGGCGCCAACAAGGAACCAGGTGCCTCGAACCCGGAACTCGGAACTACGAACTCAGAACCCGGAACCGCCGGGCGTTATTTCCTGATGATGGCCGGCATCGGCCTCGATGCGTCGATCGCGCGCAGCGTTAACAAGAAACTCAAACGGAGAACGGGCGAGTTCGCATATTGGTTGTCGGGCATAAAGCATCTGTTCTTATGGCGCGCGGAACCCTTCACTATCGAGGTGGACGGCCGCGCCTACAGAGGCGCGTTTGCGCTGATCGGCAACGGCAAGGGTTACGGAGGAGGTATGATGATGACTCCGGGTGCGAGGCTTGAGGAGCCCTGGTTCGAGGTCTACATTTTGCCCCAGCGGGCGAATAACTTCGCGTACCTCCGCGCGCTTGGCGCGTGCATGCGTGGTAAGCCTGAAGTCGCCGGAGTCTTGCTGGTCAAAGGCAAGCACATCAAAGCCAACTCGGCGCACGAGCCGTGGGTTGAAGCGGACGGCGAGATCATCGGTCCGCTACCAATGACTTTCGATATCGTGCCCGACGCGCTTTCGGTGATCGTTCCGTAGTAGCCTGGAATTTAGTCTGCCCAAGCCGGGGTAAGACATCCCCAACTTCTTTTTTGGGGTATGCTCAGTTAGGAGTTTCAAATGAGTGCAGTACTGATTAGTTTCTTGACGGCCGCAGTGTTGATCTCAGATTTCATCGCGCCCCCGAGCGCGAACGCAACGCCAGCATTCCGAGCTTCGCAGCAGGAGTCACCACCCGGCTCTTCCAGGACGGGGCGCGAAACCGGCCTTTCTGAGTTCGACCGCTTGAGGACTGAAGGCTTTAACGCAGTGTACAACATCGATTACAAAACGGCGCGTGAGCGGTTCCTGCAGATGACCAGGGTCGCGCCCGACCACCCGGCAGGCTACGTCTATCTGGCAAATAACCTCTGGCTTGAGACCCTGTATCAGGGCCGCCGGCTGACGACTTCCGTGTACACCGGCGGGTCGTTCTACTCTCAGGAAAAGGACGAGGACCAGGTAGATCAGAAGCGCGATCGCGAGTTCAACGATTTGATCAGGCAGGCTCTCGCCGCCACGCGTGCGCGGTTGGTGAAGAACTCCAAAGACGTAGAAGCGCTGTACTACAACGCGTCGGCGCTCGGCATCCGAGCGGCATACGGCACTTCGGTGAAACGCAGCTTTGCGCGTTCGATCAGCGACGCCAATGACTCCGTCCAGATCCAGAGGCAGGTGATCAAGCTCGATCCCGAATATGTCGACGCTTACTTGAGCATAGGGCTTTACGAGTACGTGATCGACAGCTTGCCGTTTGGTTGGCGCGTGCTCGCGCGTTTCGCGGGGCTCAAAGGGTCAAAAAGCAAAGGCATCGAGCACCTCGAATTGGTCACCAGGCAGGGAAAGTACACGGCAGACGACGCTCGAGTCGTGCTGCTTGGGATCTACAGCAAAGAGAATCAGCTCGACCGCGCGCTCGAGATAGTCAGCCACATGGCGAAGCAATATCCGCGGAATTATATCTTCGGAGTCGAGCGCGCCTCGATGTTGTATCGGACCGGTCACGCTGAAGATGGGGCTAGTGTGTTCGCTGATTTGTTGAAGGATGATCGCGTAGCCGGGCAAGCGGTCGACCTTGTGAACTATCAATGGGGCGAGACGCTGATTGCGAAGCAAGATTACGCAGGCGCTATCGCGCGCTACAAGGAAGTGCAACGCTGGCCGAAATCAGATCAGGGACTGGTTTCTTTAGCGCACCTGCATGTGGGTGAGGCGCTGGACGCGCTCGGAAAACGCGACGAAGCGATGGCTGAATATCAGGTGGTGCTGAAGCGCGAGAACGTCTTCGACTCGCACAAGCTGGCCGCGCAGTACGTGAAGAAGCCTTACGTGGCGGCGAAAAGTTAAAGCCCGGCCGGAGCCAGCGGCCGGTCCTTGTGATTCCTTCCTTCGCGGGGACAGCCCCGACACGAATACGTATTGGTTTCTACAACCACGCAGTGGTTGCATGTTTATAGCCCACGGGGCCGCGCAGATGCTCACTCCTTTAGGAGTGAAATGGGCTTGTCAGTCCGGCGGTATATTGAACTCCTGACGAAGTTCGCCCGTCTCACGTCTCGCCTACTATAAACATGGAACTCCTAACGGAGTTCCGGCCCTTCACTCCACATGCCTTTCCTCGGTGCGCTTTACACTCTCGCGAACACATCCCTATAATCCTCGCTCAACACCATGGCCTCCGATCACGAAACGGTCCTCATCCTCGATTTCGGCGGACAGTACACTCAACTGATCGCCCGCAGAGTTCGCGAGCTTGGCGTCTACTCCGAGATCGTTCCATTCAACACCACAGCCGAAGCAATCCGTAGCAGGAACCCCCGAGGCATCATCCTCTCCGGAGGTCCGTCGTCAGTCTACGAACAAGGCGCGCCGCACCCGGATCCCGCCGTAATTCAAATGGGTGCGCCCGTACTTGGAATCTGTTACGGCGTGCAACTGATGGCTCATTTCCTGGGCGGTGAGGTCAAGCCCTCAAACAGACGCGAATATGGCCAGGCCGAGATTACCGTGCAGGCTGAGAGTCAGTTGCTCGCGGGTCTCACCTCGCCGCTGAAAGTCTGGATGAGCCACGGTGACTATGTGAGCAGCCCGCCCGATGGCTTCACGATCACGGCCGCTACTGACGCTGCGATAGGAGCCGTCGAAGACCCGGCGCGCAAGCTGTACGGCGTTCAGTTTCATCCCGAGGTCGCGCACACTCCGCAAGGCAAAGAAATCCTCCGCAACTTTCTGGTCAACGTGTGTCGTTTGCGCTGCGATTGGACGATGTCGTCGTTCATCGAGACTACCGTCGAAGACATCAAGCGGCGAGTTGGCGACCTCCGCGCCGTCTGCGGATTGTCAGGTGGAGTCGACTCATCGGTCGCGGCGGCGCTCGTTGCACGAGCGATCGGCGATCGTCAGACTTGCATCTTCGTGGACACGGGGCTGCTTCGAAAGAACGAATTTGAAGAGGTGCTGGAAGCTTACCGCGAGATGGACCTCAACGTGATCGGCGTCGCGGCGGGCGAGCGGTTCTTGACGAAGCTTGCCGGCGTGATCGACCCCGAGCGCAAACGCAAGATCATCGGCAACGAGTTCATCGAGATATTCCAGGAGGAAGCCAGAAAGCTCGGCCACGAAGACTTTCTGGTTCAGGGCACGCTCTATCCCGACGTGATTGAATCAGTGTCGGTCAAAGGCCCGTCAGCAGTTATCAAATCTCACCACAACGTGGGCGGCTTGCCTGAGAAGATGAACCTGAAGCTGATCGAGCCTCTGCGCGAGCTCTTTAAGGACGAAGTGCGAAGAGTCGGCCGCGAGATGGGCTTGCCTGAGGAGATCATCAGCCGCCAGCCATTCCCCGGACCTGGCCTCGCGGTTCGCATACTCGGCGAGGTGACTGCCGATCGCGTAGCGTTGTTGCAGGAAGCTGACGCGATTGTCATCGAAGAGATTCGCCGCGCGGACCATTACGACAAGGTCTGGCAGTCGTTCGCGGTGTTGTTGCCGATATCGACTGTCGGGGTGATGGGAGATATGCGGACCTATGACAACGCGATCGCGCTTCGGGTCGTCGAGTCGCTCGACGGGATGACCGCAGATTGGGTGCGGCTTCCCTATGAGGTGTTACAGCGAATCTCGTCTCGAATTGTGAGCGAGGTCCGCGGTGTCAATCGAGTGGTGTACGACATCAGCTCGAAACCGCCTTCTACGATTGAATGGGAATAGGAATCCCCTGGGAGCGCTGGCATGCTGCCTGCCTGGTGGCTGGGCCACAGCCGAGCAAAAAGCAGGCAAGGATGCCTGCGCTCCCAGGGGAAGTCTGCTTGAACCAGCGGTCAATCCTCCGCGAGCTTACGAACCAAACAAACAGCTTTCATCGGGTGCCGATCAAGCACGGTGAAGTGAGCTGTGAAGTCCGGTGGTTCAACTCCATCGCGAAGATCTATAACCGCCATCTCGCCGCCGTGGATCCGCTCCGAAGAGCCAAACACCCGATAGCGAGACGAGCGTGTGGCCATCATCTTGATGTCAAGATCCCTTGATACTTCGGCTTCGCGCAGGCTGAAGACCTTCATTCGAGTTCTCCGTCAAGCATTTCAACCAGCCTCGGAATATCCGTCAAGTCATCGGTCACAAAGTCGGCGATCGTCGTTTCGCCTTCTTCCATCGGCGTGATACCGGTGAATCGGATCGCATGATAACCCGCTTGCCTGGCGCCGTTGATGTCGGTGCGCTCGAGATCACCCACATGCACGATCTCCGACGGCTCGCATGATAACAAACGCGCAGTGAGTTGAAATACTTCCAGGTGAGGCTTCGCGCGGCCCGCTTCATCGGAGAAGACCAGCGAGTCGAACGCGTCGAGCAGGTCGTTGTCCGCGAGCACCCTCTTCAACACACGGCCCGGCGAGAACCCGACATCTGAGATGATCCCCAGTCGATAGCTCTTCGCCAAAGTGCGGAGCGTCTCGCGCGCGCCGGGAACAAGCACCGGCGGATGCTCGAGTATTCCCTCTTCGAACCGAGCAACGATTGTCGCAAGCACCACTTCAGACACTGCGATGTCAAGATGGTTCAGAATAGAGCTCACGCGTTCGGTAGCCGACAGCGTTCTGTGCTCCTCTTGCCAGATTCGCTGGTGGCTCTCGGCCTCGATCGAGCAAGCGCGCGCAAGATCGGTCTCAAAACGAACGCTGTGTTGAGAGAACAGGCCTGCCAGTAAAGTTCGCCTTCGATTTTGGTAGAGCCGAAACGCTCCCGGCTGTTCAGTGAACAACGTGTGCCAAAAATCAAATGAGATCGCCTTGATAGCCAATCGCGAGGTTCCCCTTCCCTTCTTGTCGGATTGTGTTAAGACTGCAAACCTATTCTAATGAGAGAAGAGCCAAACGAACAACGTCGAGGGTATCGATGAGCCGCGATCAAGCCGCCAAATTTCAATCCGAGCTCCAAACAGCGATTCCGAGCTTTGGGATCGAGGCGTTAACAAAACATCAAATGACTCAGTTGGTGAGACATTATGCGATGCTTTGCCGATGGAATCGGCGACTGAACCTGACCCGGATCACTGAGCCGCGGGCAGCAGCCAACCTTCACTTTGCGGAGTCACTATTTGCAGCGCGCTTCATAGCCGGCGCGCATGCGCTGCTCGATATAGGCAGCGGCGCAGGATTCCCCGCTATCCCGCTCGCCGTCGCGCGGCCCGATGTTCAAGTAACCGCTCTCGAAGCAAATCAAAAGAAGTCGCTCTTCCTGAAAGAAGCGAAAGATGAATTGGAGCTGGCTAATTTGAAAGTCGTGACCTCAAGGCTCGAAGATTTCGACTGGGACGGTTACGAGGTTCTCACTAGCCGCGCGCTCGACCGCGCCGAAGCCATTTTGCCATCAGTCATCGAACGCCTCAGGCCGAATCAGAAACTGATGCTTTACTGTGCGCGTGAGCTGATGGCAAAGTTCGAAGGAAAGGTGAAGTACAAGATCGACACTCATCCGATCCCGAACAGCGACGCACGCATCTTAGCGATCTTCTCTCCAGGGAATAGACCACAGACCGAGCGGATCTGACGGGTTCACACTGATCTGATTTGCGGCGATCCGCTGAAGCTCGATCCGTGGTCGATTCCCGGTCACTTCGACGCGGCGACGTCCATCACTGCCCAGTAGATGAACTCAACAAATTTGCCGAGTCCCTCGACTGAGATCCTCTCGTCATTGCCGTGCACGCTTGCTCGTTCGCGGTCACCCGCGACGCTTCCCAGACCGTACGCCTGCACACCCTTCGCTCGAAGTTGCGCTGAGTCGGTCGCGCCAGTCAGCATGAGCGGCAACGTCAGCACCCCTGGAAACATCTTCGCCTGAGCGCTTTCGAGTGCGCGGAACATATCTGTTTCGAGCTTCGACGGCGGCGTTGCGGGCCGTCCGCGAGCCGGTGGAGGAACCACCTCGACCGCCGGGTCGTTGATCAGTTTGCGCAGGGTCTCGGCGAGCGCGTCGATGTCTTCATCCGGCACTGCCCGCACGTCGAGCGTCGCTTCCGCGTCGCCCGGAATGACGTTGCTGCGAAAGCCGCCCTTTATGATCGTTGGAACGATCGAAGTCCGCAGCATCGAATTGTAAGTACCGTTGCCGGTGCGGATCTTCTCCTGAATCATCCCGCCGTTGGCCGGGTCTTCGAGATGCGAATAGAGATAGGCTTCGTCCGCCGGGCTGATCTTTGCGAGCCGCGAGAAGAACGCTCGCGTGGTTTCGTTCAAGCGCATCGGCGCCTGCCAGTTGCCGACTCTTGCGACCGCGGCCGCGAGATGGGTGATCGCATTGTCCGGTCTCGGAACTGAGCCGTGCCCGCTGGTGCCTCGCGCCACCAGCTTAAATCCGCGCGGTACTTTTTCGGTAGTTGCTACGCCGACGTACTTCACTTTGCCGTTAGGCGCGTAAATCATCCCGCCTTCGTTGAGCGCGTACTCGCATTCGATCTTGTCCCAGTGCTGCTGGACCATGAAATCGATTCCAACGGTTGACGTGCCCTCTTCGCCCGCCTCGGCGAGGAAGATGACATCGCGATCGAGCGGCACTTTCAGCCGGTGAAGCATCAGAAACACTTCGAGGCACGCGCTCGCCATGCCTTTATCGTCGGAGGAACCCCGCCCATAAAGGTATCCGTCTTTGACGAGGCCGCTGAAAGGATCGACCGTCCATTTCTCGCGCTCGACGCCGACGACGTCTATGTGACCCATCAGCAAAATAGGTCTCTTTTTGCCGCTGCCCTTGAGCCGAGCGACGATGTTGCCGCGGCCAGGTTCCATTTCGAATATCTCGGACGCGATGCCGTCGCGGTCGAGAATGGATTTCAGGTACTCGGCTCCCTTAGTCTCGTTCCCGGGCGGGTTGCTGGTGTCGATGCGCACGAAGCCCGAAAGAATTTTGACGACCTCGTCGCGAGCGGCGGCGAAGTCGGGCGCTGCGGGTTTGTCGAACGCTCCGGCAAGCGAGCCTGCTGCTAACAGCGCGAGCACCGCGCCCAGCGCCAGTGCGGTTCGGGGTAATCGTTGACGCATTCCGTTTCCTCTTGTCGATTCTTGAAAGCGAGCCGTAGCTTATCAACCGTTCGCGTGGGGTCGCAAGCGATCGAGAGTTTCCAGTCGAGGCGCAATCGGTCAAAACAAGTCAATGCGGCGATGAATTAGAGTCAAACTGAGATTGTTGGTTGAAGCGATGCATCGGGCGTAATCCGGGAAGTTATTTAGCGCGAACGCGTTTGAGCGTGGGCCTTCGTTGGCACGGACCGTGCAACTACTCTCACCGGAAGCTTGAGACGCCTGTTGGTGTTCTCTTGGGGCCACCATACGCAGCGCTGGATTAACTGGCGCGAGCGAAGTTTGAGCCATTTTCAGTCGCCGATCCGGGCCGCACAGCCGGAACGGCCGATGGCTTCGACGGCTGCACGCGCAATTTAAAACCGAGTCAGAACCCTCTCTACGGCTTCTGGCGTTGACGTATGGTGGCTCGCTTTCTTTTACTTTTGCCTTTTTCCTTTTTACTTTTTCCTTTCTATCCTCTCCAAGCCATCGATGTACGGCCGCAGCGCTTGCGGGATAACTACCGACCCATCAGCCTGCTGATAGTTCTCGAGCAATGCCAGCCACAGCCGTCCAATGGCGAGCCCCGACCCATTAAGTGTGTGGGCGAATTCCGGCTTCGACTTTTGTTCGCGGCGAAATCGGATGCCTGCACGCCTCGCCTGAAACGCCTCGCAGTTCGAACACGACGAGATCTCTCGATAGGTGTTCTGGCTTGGCAGCCAGACTTCGATGTCATAGGTCTTGGCGGACGAGAATCCGAGGTCGCCGGTTGCCAGCGCCACTCTGCGATAAGCCAGCCCGAGCTCTTCAAGCACCGCTTCCGCGTCATGCGTCAAGGACTCCAGCTCATCGTACGAGTCCTCGGGCCGAGTGATCTTCACTAGCTCGACTTTGTCGAACTGATGTTGGCGAATCAACCCGCGAGTGTCCTTGCCGTGGCTTCCAGCTTCGGACCTGAAGCATGGCGTGTACGCGGTCATCTTGATCGGCAGGCGCGCGCCGTCGAGGATTTCGTCCGCGTAGATATTCGTCAGCGGAACTTCGGCGGTCGGGATCAAATACAGTCCACGCTCGTCGGTGAGCTTGAACAGATCAGCTTCGAACTTGGGCAGCTGACCGGTGCCAAACAGTGTGTTCGCGGTCACGATGAACGGCGGCAACACTTCCTGGTAACCGTGCCGCTTCGTTTGTAGCTCGAGACAAAAGTTGATAAGCGCTCGTTCGAGTCGCGCGCCCGAACCGGTGAGAATCGCAAAGCGCGCGCCCGAAATCTTCGCCGCGCGTTCAAGATCCAATATGCCGAGCGCCGTGCCCAGATCGACATGGTCTCGAGGCTCGAAGTCGAAAACGCGGGGCCTTCCCCATCGAGTGATTTCCTGATTGGCCGATTCATCTTGTCCGACCGGCACGCTATCGTGAGGGAGATTCGGCAGTCCGATCATCAGGTCGTTCAGGACGTTCTTGATCGCGTTTAGCGCGGTCTCGCGTTCCGCAATCTCCTCCCCTATTCTGCGAACTTCCTGGCGGCGGGACTCTGCGTCTCCCTTCTTGCCGGCCTTCATCAGTGCGCCGATTTCCTGGCTCTCTCGGTTGCGCACCGCCTTCAGGTCATCAACCTTACGAATATTCGACCGCCTTTCAGTTTCGAGCTGGCTAAAGCGATCAAGCACCTCGGTGGAAAAGCCCCGGGTCCGTAGTTTCGTCGTCACAAGATCAAGGTTGTCGCGCACAAAATTAATATCGAGCATAGTAACAGTCACCTTTCATGCCTGAATGACAAGACGAGAGCGTAAGCCGCGCTCAGCGAGAGTGTCAACTGAGCGTGTCGCCAACGGAAGCCTGATTGTTTGAGAAGCAGGTAGCAGCTGAACGTTCAGCTTCGCTTACGCAGGCGGCGCAGCATTCTGCTGCAACTGTAGCGTGATGAGAAGACGGCCGATGATGAGACGGAGGCGAAGAAAACAAGGTAGAGGATGAACTTCAGCCAGCGCGTGCCACTCGGATCGACTCCAGTCACCAGTATCGCGCCGATGATGGAGATTACGAGGATGCCAGCGATGTTGACGAGGAGTCTTTTCGTGTTATCCATAAGGCACCTTCGAAATAACTTAAGGATTCTAGCACAGACTCTGTCGCATTCAAGAGCTTGACGGCACGAGAGAGGTCGACGAAGGTCTTAGTAGCCCGTAATGTAAATCCTGTTGTCGTTTCCCGCCGCTCCCTTTTGCGGTGGTGGGACGTTAACGATGCCCCAGAAAAGACCCAGCTCCTTGACCGCATCAATAAACTCATGGAAGTCAACGGGCTTAACCACGTAGGCGTTTACACCCAAGTGGTAGCTCTCGACGAGGTCCCGCTCCTCCCGCGATGCGGTTAGTATTACTATCGGAACCGACTTGAGATCCGGATCTGATTTCACTTGCCTCAACACCTGCATCCCGTCCATTTTGGGCATCTTGAGATCCAGCAATACTACTGCCGGATTGCCCTCTTCGCGCGTCTGGAATGTTCCACGACGATAGAGAAAATCGAGCGCTTCCACGCCGTCGCGAGTCACGATCACTTCATTGGCGAGATTATGATGGGCAAGCGCTTCCAGCGTCAACTCAACATCGTTGGCATTGTCTTCAACAAGCAGAATACGTTTCATATGATTGAACCTGTCTCAGCGGCGTTCACTAGGACGACACTGTATCGTTTATGACATCGGACTGAAGCGGGCTCAACAGTAAACTAATGCGTCCTTTCCCTCGGTATTGAGCGCGATAGTAGATTGGCTCATTCGGCTATCGGGCATCAGACCATTCGACCAGCCGCCAGCTTGCGACTATTCACTCTCGCCCCGTAGCATGGGGAGATCATGCAAGAGTTGGGTGAAGAGACAACCGCTGAAGCCGACTTCGCTATGCGAGAGCGCGACGTCGCCACAACGAACGGCAAGGTGCGTATCGCGGCCCTTGTGTGCGAGCCGCTCGAGCAAGCCGGTTTTGTGAACGCTTTCAGCACGAGGCTCGGCGGCGTGAGCCCGCTGCCATCGAACTCACTAAGCCTCGCCTATTTCAAAGGTGACGACAAGGATAACGTCACGGAGAATCGCCGCCGCTTCCTCAAAGCAATCGGCGCGGAACGCGGTCGAATAATAACCGCGCGGCAAACGCATTCGACCGAGCGCTGTACGATCGAATCGGAGGAACAAGCAGGCGGGCCCCAGCCTGATTGCGACGCGATGATTACGCGGATGACCGATGTGCTGCTTTCGGTTCAGACCGCCGACTGCTTGCCTGTGCTGATCGGAGACACCAGGACGGGCGCGATGGCGGCGATTCATGCGGGATGGCGCGGGACTGCTGGACGCATCACCGAACGCACGGTTGCCGACCTTATGCTGGTTCACGGCGTGAATCCACGCGACTGTGTCGCCGCGCTTGGACCGGCCGCTTGCGCTGAGTGCTACGAGGTTGGCGAAGATGTCATCGGGCGATACAAGAAGGAATTCGGCTACTGGCGAACGCTGCTCGTGAACTTCAAAGAGGGCGGCAAGGCTCATTTGGACATTCGCGCGGCCAACGTTCAGCAACTCCGCTTCTGCGGCTTCGGTGAAGATCGCATACATGTCGCCAACTATTGCTCGATGCACCAGAATGAACTTTTCTTCTCATACCGAAAAGAAGGCAAAGGCCAATCCCCGAGCGTTGGGCGCTCGTTGTCGGTGATCGGCAAAGCTAGCTCGTAGTGTCCGACAAACTTCAGTTTGTCGAGGCTGGATGTGGCGACAAACTGAAGTTTGTCGGACATTCGTCGTAGGAGATTACCTATGAGCGAAACGATACTGATCGGAAGACGTCGTCTACTCACGTCAATACCACGCAGTCAGTGGCAAGAGCAGTTGAGCAGGGTCCCGGCAGCTATCAAGAACCGACTCAGCTTCATGACCCGGCAACATCACCTGGTGCGCTACTTCGTTGTAAGGACTCTCCCGCGAATCGGCCGGCCGATCCGGCCCGAGCTGATCGCCGAGAAGCTGACGATCCCACTGCCTCGCGTAAACGCGATCCTCAACGAGCTGGAGGAAAAGCTGTTTTTTCTGGTTCGAGACGAGCACCGACACGTGTCCTGGGCCTATCCCGTCACCGCTGACAAGACGCCGCATCATCTATCCATCGATACCGGCGAGCGGATCTACGCGGCTTGAGCGGAGGACGCGATTGCGGCGCCCTTCGTCGAAGGGCGTTTACGAAAAAAGCGGTTATCGGTGGAAATAAGAACTGAGTGTGCGCATTGCGCCCGCCCCATGCGCTTTACGGTGGGCAGCGACCTGAAGCACCAAATCACCAATGCAGGCGCAAGACCACTGCTGTTTGAACCGGCGATAGACTGGGCAACGTTCGCCGAGCCTAACATCATTTACGCCTACTGACGGAACTCGTTGTTCTTCTGGTCAGAAGAGCATGCGCGAGAGTTTCGTAGCAGCAGGGACCAGGTGGACGGTGTGTATTTGACGTTGGACCAGAGCGCCTACTCGACTCGGATGGCTCAGGGAGCGTTGTTCGCTTTTTAGCTCGGCGCGAAGTAGCCCCGTCGATGCCGCACTGTCAGGTCGCCGTGATTCTTCACCTTAACTTGAATCGTGCGGAACGAACCATCCTTCGCGCTGTTCGCCGGCGTGTACGCGAGTATGTATTGGGAACGCAAGTCTTCGTCTATCTGAGCGTACGCCGCGTCGAGATCCGCTTCGTGTCTGGGAAAGAACGCTCGCCCGCCGGTTTCCGCCGCGATTTTCTTTAACGTTCCCTGGTCCACACCCATTGGGCCGCCGATGCCGATCGAATAGACGATGATCTCGCTGCGCCACGTTCGCTCGATGGCCTCGCGCATCTTCACGCTGCTGGAGGTGTCCTCGCCGTCGGTGACCAGGATGATCACGCGCCGCCCGGCCTCTCTTCTCAGCAAGTCCGATGAGACGGAATAGATCGAATCGAACAGCGCGGTCGAGCCGACTCCCGAGTTGTTGATCGGCGGAGTGCCGCCTCGACGTCCCATGGTCGCCGATTGGGCCGGAAGGCGCACGTCGTCAAGCGCGCGCTGAAGCTTCTCAACGTCCGATGTCAGGTCCTGCACCAGCACCGATTCGTGTTCGAATGTCACCACTGCGGCGAGATCTTTCTTTGGTCGAAGCACGCGCCGGAAGAAACGTTGTCCCGCTGCTCTCTCCTCGGGCAGCGTCCACTCCTGGCTGCCGGATATGTCTATCAGCATCGCGATGGTAATCGGCAGATCAGTCTGTCGCTCGAATGAAAACACCTGCTGTCCCTTGCTGTCTTCCAGCACTTCAATGTCGTCCTTCGAGAGATCGTTTATGTAGCGATTCTTCTTGTCGGTGACGTTGAAGGGAACAGTCACAAGCTGAGTTCCGATCTTGACCACCTGATCGTCCTGATTGCCCTCTTGCTCGGCAGGCTTCTTGCTTTTGTCGGACTTTCCCTGTCCAGTCTTTGGAGGCGACTTAGGCTGCTGCGTCTGGGCGATGCTCAGGGACACCGACAGAAGGACCAGGGCTGACACCATTGCTGCAACAAAATTGATTCGTACTGACTTCATTTCTTCACATCTTCCGTAGCCGCGTAATAACCGCGGCGATGAATTATGCGCGCATCGGGCCGCGCGTTAACCCGAACTTCGACGCGCCTGAAGCGGCCGTCGTGCGTCGAGTTCGAAGGCGAATAAGCCACCAGGTATTGGCTCCGCAATTCGGTTTCTATCTGGCGAAAGTCCTGGAGCAGGTCGTCGGCGCCACGAGGGAAATAAGCCCGTCCGCCGGTTTCTTCGCCGAGGCGTCTCAACACATCTTCGCGCACGCCCTCGAATCTGAAGCGGTCGCCGATTCCGATCGAGTAAATGATGACGCCCGCGCGCCACGCGCGATCGATTGCTTCGTCGAGCTTCCGGCTGCTCGCGTTGTCGACTCCATCCGTAAGCAGGATGA
>Ga0075425_100002639_pt1 | contig 17983 bp, 25 predicted proteins | sample SoiMethybrSBSTD4_FD_75300 | JGI IMG/M metagenome (GOLD analysis project Ga0075425, IMG submission 75300) | Bulk soil microbial communities from a Populus tree surrounding site in Tennessee, USA - Soil MetaG P. TD hybrid SBSTD4 | ecosystem: Environmental > Terrestrial > Soil > Tree plantation... | reverse complement strand
AGCTGTGCGGCAGCGAGACGCCGATCTGGCCGTAGACGTACATCACGAGGCCCGAGCAGTCGAAGCCGCGGGGCGAGGAGCCGCCCCAGACGTACGGGACTCCGAGGTACTGCATCGCGACGCCCACCACGCCCCCGTGAACGTTCGGCGGTGCGACGGTGGAGCCCTCCGGCGTCGAGGCGCCGACACCGACGCCGCTGACCGGCGGAGGAGCCGGCTGGGCTGCTACGCGCACCTGCGCGGCTGCCGCGAGCCGCCGCTGCTGCGCGGCCTCGGCGGCCTTCAGCCTCTGGATCTCGCCACGGATGGACGAGAGGAGCTGCCGGCGCGTCGCGAGCTGCGACTCGATGTGCTGTCGCTGAGCCGCCTTCTGCGCGACGACGCGCTGCTGCTCGTCGTGCGCGCTGCGGAGCTCGACCTGGTGATGCTGGATCGCCAGCTTCGACGTGCGCACCTGCCGGACGATGTTCGCGTCCTGGCTCGACGTCGAGTTGACCGCCTCGACGCGGTTGAGTAGATCTTCGAAGCTCGTCGATCCGAGGAGCAGTGCAAGAGTCGAGTTGTCCTGCGTCGACGTGTATGCCGTGACGAGGCGCTTGGCGAGCGAGGCCTGCGAGATCTTGAGATTCGCGCGCGCGAGCGTGAGCTGCTTCTTGTTCTCGCGCATGTCGCCCTCGATCTTGTGGAGCCGGACGTTCGCGAGGTTGTACTGCTCGACGGCCGCGTCGAGGCTGTGGTCGATCTGGCTGATCTGTCCGAGAACCTGCTGGGCCTGCGCCTGCTTCGATGCGACGCTTCCGGGATCCGCGTTCGCAGCCGTGGCAACGCAGAGCGCGCCTATGGCGAGAACGAATGCCTGCGCCTGTCGTCTCCTGCCGGGGGTCACCAGCTGTCCAGATCGGGGTCGACGGGCGCGGTGCCGGAGGGGGCCGGTCCGCACAAGTTCGGCACCCTAGCAGCGTCTTCGGACGTCTGCAACCGCTTTCCGAGCCAAAAACTCACCCTTTCTGGTAAGTGGCCGGACGGCACAAAGTCGTCGATTTCGGCGGTTTCTAAGCCGAAACGTCGTAAAAACGTTGCGATTTGTGACTCGGGCCACATGAGAATCCGGTTGGTAGTGTGCGGCCCCGTGCGTGGTGGACGGATGAGCCGCCTCGCGTTCGGGCTCGCGCTTTCTGCGGCAATTCTGCTCAGCGCGTCCCTGGCGGGAGCGCAGAACGCGGCATCGCTGAAGCAGCGCCAGAGCGTCCTGGCGACGAAGTCGCACAGCGCGCTGCTCGGCCTCTACGCGCTCGACTCGCGGCTGGCACAGACGCGCGGCGAGCTCGCGCGAATCCATGCGCACGTCGTGGCGCTGCGCGCCGAGCGGCTGCAGGTGCAGTTGCAGCTGAAAGTCGTCGCGGGCAACCTGCGCGTCTCGCAGGAGCTCCTCGGCGCGCACCTGCGCACGCTGTACGAAGAAGGCGAGCCGAACGCGATCGCGATTCTCCTCGGCTCGAGCTCGCTCGACGACGCCGTCACACGGCTGAACGACATCGAGCAAAGCGCGCGGCAGAGCGAAGCGGCCGTCACGGACACGAAGGCAGGACGGGCAACGCTCACGCACCTCGCCGGCAGGCTTGCGGCGCAGACACGGCGGGCCGAGCAGCTGGAGGCGAGCGCTCGAGCGACGGCAGCCTCGCTCGAGCGGGCTCGCGTGGCGCGCGCGGCCTATCTCGCCTCGCTTGCACGCGAGCGCCGCCTGACGAAGCGTCAGCTCGCTGCGCTCGACACACACGCGCGCCGCGTCGTGGAGAAGGCACAGGTGATCCAGTCGCAGACGACCGAGCCGGCCGAGGCGCCGACGAAGGCGCCCGGGACCATCACCGTCACGGCGACGGGGTACTCGCTCCCGGGCCAGACCTCGACCGGGCTACCCGTCGGCTACGGAGTCGTCGCCGTCGACCCGGCCGTCATCCCCCTCGGCACGCGCATGACCGTTCCAGGCTACGGGGACGGCGTCGCCGCCGACACCGGGAGCGCCGTGAGCGGGGCCACGATCGACCTCTGGTTCCCCACGCTCGCCGATGCCCTCGCGTGGGGCCGCCGCACGGTTACGATCTCGCTGCACTAGCCCAGCCCACCATGAGCAGCCTGAGCATCGACCAGCGAGCGTTGGAGGACGTCCGCGTCTTGATCGTGGACGACCACGACCTGTTCCGGAGCGGCCTCCGGAACCTGCTGGAGGACCAGGGCGTCCAGATCGTCGGCGAGGCGGCGGCCGGGCAGGAGGCGCTGAAGATCGTCCGCGAGCTCGCCCCGGACGTCGTCGTGATGGACCTGAACATGCCGGGGATGGGCGGGGTCGAGGCGACCCGCCACATCTCGACGATCGCGCCGCTCACCCGCGTCCTGATGCTGACGATCTCGGATCAGGACAACGACGTGATCGACGCGATCCTGGCCGGTGCCTGCGGCTACCTGCTCAAGGACTCCTCGATTCAGGACCTGATCGCCGGCATTCGCGCAGCATCCCTCGGCGAGTCGCTGATCTCACCGACGATCGCGTCGAAGGTGCTGCAGCGCGTGCGTGCCTCGAACCGCCAGCCGGAGATCGAGTCCACGATCCGGGCGGAGCTCTCGGAGCGCGAGATCGAGGTGCTGAAGCTGATCGCGAACGGCAAGGACAACGCGATGATCGCGGGCGAGCTGCACATCAGCCCGAAGACGGTCAAGAACCACATCTCGAACATCCTCATGAAGCTGCAGATCGACAACCGCATCCAGGCGGCGGTCTACGCGGTCCGGAGCGGGATCGTCTGAGCTAGGCGGCGGTGCGGGCCTCGTTCGCGCGCGTGCGCAGCGCGACGAGCAGCGTGCGTAGCTTGTTGAGATCGCCGTCGGCCGAGGAGAGGCACTGGCCCAGCCGCGCGAGCTCGGAGGTGTCCTCGTCGGTGACCTCGTCCCCGAGGCGCGTGGCGACATCGGCGATCTGCCGCTCGATCCGCCAGCGCTCGGCCTCGAGCGCGAGCGCCCGGGCGTAGCCCTCGGTGAGGGTGTTCTCGATGTGGTCCAGCGTCGGCGCGTTGTCGCCGCTCGGAGGCGCCTCGAGAAGGGTGCGGATGTCGTCGTGGATCATTCCTCGACCGGCAAGAGGGGCTTGTGACCGTTCCGCACAAGTATTCGCCCTCGGGCGGCCTTTGCACATGGGCCGCCCGGACTATCTTCCGCCACCGGTAGGCCTATTCTTGGATCCGCCGTGACGCCCCGCAGACTTGCTCCAATGCTGGTCCTGGCTGTGCTTGCGACCCCCGTCGCGGCAGGCGCGCAGCAGACTCCGCTCCAGGAGCGCCTGGCGAAGGCCCTAAGGGTGCCGCACGTCGCACCGGCCAGCTCGGCGGCCGTCGCCATGGATCTGGCGACCGGCAGCGTCCTCTTCACGCAGAACCAGGGGCTGCCCCTCGCCCCTGCCTCGAACGAGAAGCTGCCGCTGACGTACGCGGCCCTGTCGAATCTCGGCGCGTCCTTCCGGATCGAGACCGACGTCCTCGGCGAGGGCTCGCAGACCGGGACGACGTTCGACGGCTCGATCGTGCTGAAGGGCGCCGGCGACCCGACCCTGTCGACCGCGGGCCTCCGCCTCCTGGCCTCGCAGGTGCGGGCAGCAGGCATCCGCCACGTCACCGGCGGCATCGTCGGCGACGAGTCGTACTTCGACGTGCGCCGCACGGTCGCGGGCTGGAAGCGCAGCTTCTACATCCAGGAGTCGCCGCCGCTTTCGGCCCTGGTGGTCGACCATGCGCGCGTCGGCGGCTACGTCACGCGCACGCCAGCGCTGGCAGCCGCCACCGCCTTCCGCACGGCGCTTCGCGGCGCAGGGATCATGGTCGACGGCCGCGCGCTGGTGGGCCGGGCCGACGACTTCTCGATCCCGCTCGCGCAGATCGACTCGCCGACGCTCGCCTCGATCGTCCGCTACATGGACAAGGAGAGCGACAACTTCACCGCCGAATTGCTGCTCAAGCAGCTCGGCGCCGTCGTGCTCGACCGCGGCACGAGCGCGGCGGGCGCGTCGGTGGTCATGCAGACGCTTGCCGAAGGCAACGTGCCTACGACAGGGGTTCGCGTCGTGGACGGCTCCGGCCTGTCGCAGCTCGACCGGCTGACCGCGAACGCAGTCGCCGCGATCCTGCGGGCCGCGTGGAACGACCCGGCTGTGCGGCCGGCCTTCGTCGCCGCGCTACCTGTCGCCGGCGTCAACGGCACGCTCGAGGACCGGCTCCGCACGCCGGTGACTCGCGGACGCGTGCTCGCGAAGACCGGCACGACGAGCGATGCGTCGGCGCTGTCGGGATACGTCAGCACGCGCTTCGTCTTCACCGTGCTCCAGAACGGCCATCCGCTCCAGTACTGGTGGGCGCGCCGCGCGCAGGATCGCTTCGTGCAGGTTCTAGCGCGCCAATAGCTCTTTCAGCGCCGCTTCGTCGAGCAGCGGCACTTCGAGCTTGCGGGCCTTCGTCAGCTTCGAGCCCCCGGGCTCCTCGCCGACGATCAGCCCCGACGTCTTCCCCGAGACGGAGTTGATCACCTTCGCGCCCTTCGCCTCGAGCGCCGCAGCCGCCTCGTCGCGCGTGAAGCCCTCGAGCGTCCCCGTGATCACGTACGTCTGACCGCTGAGCGGGCCGTCGACCGGCTTCAGCTCGTCACCGATCTCGAAGCGGAGCCCGAGCGAGCCCAGGTCCGCAACCAGGTCGCGGTTGGCATCTTCTGCGAACCATTCCGCAATCGCCTCGGCGCGCTCGGGGCCGATCCCCTCCACCTCCTCGATCTCTTCCTGGGTCGCCGCCGTCAGCCGGTCGACGTTCTCGAAGTGGCGGGCGAGGTTGACGGCCGTGACCCACCCGACGTCGGGGATGTTGAGGCCGAAGAGGACGCGGTTGAACGGCACCTGCTTCGACGCCTGGATCGACTCGATCGCGTTCGACGCGGAGATCTCGCCGAAGCCCTCGACCTCGAGCAGCTGCTCCTTCGTCAGACGGTAGAGGTCGGGGACCGAGCGGACGAGGCCGAGGTCCCAGAACTGCCGCACCGACTGCTCCCCGACGCCCTCGATGTCGGCGGCGGCCTGCACCCAGTTGATCAGCGACTCGAGCCCACGCGAAGGACAGGCCTTGTTCGGGCAACGATGCATCGCCTCGCCTTCCGGCTTCACGATGTCCGCGCCGCAGAGCGGGCACTGCTTCGGCATCTTGAACGGCTTCGTCCCGGGCTGGTGCTCGCCGGCCGGCCCGACGATCTGCGGGATGACGTCGCCCGCCCGCTGCACGACGACGAGGTCCCCCTCGCGGATGTCCTTGCGGTTGATGTCTTCCTCGTTGTGCAGCGTCGCGCGCGAGACGGTGACGCCGCCGACCTCGACGGGCTCGAGCATCGCCCACGGATTGAGCGCGCCGGTCCGCCCCACGCGGATCGCGATCTTCTCCAGCTTCGTCGTCGCGGTCATCGGCGCCCACTTGAACGCACGGGCCCAGCGCGGCCGCTCGTGCAACGAGCCAAGCCGGCGCTGCTGCTCGAACGAGTCGACCTTGATGACGATCCCGTCGATCTCGTAGTCGAGCTCGATGCGCCTCTTCTCCCATTCCGCGCACGCCCGCGCGACGGACTCGACGGAGTCGTGCAGCTCGGCGAAGGGGTTGGTCCGGAAGCCGTGCGCGCGCAGCCACTCCAGCGACTCCCAGTGGCCGTCCGCCGGCAGACCGTCCTTGTGGCCGAGGCCGTGAATCCAGATCGAGAGCGGCCGCTGCGCCGTGATCGACGAGTCCTTCTGCCGCAGCGAGCCGGCGGCCGCGTTGCGCGGGTTCGGCGTCGGCTTCTTCCCCTCTGCGATCAACCGCTCGTTGAGCTCGTTGAAGCCGCTGATCGGCAGGTAGACCTCGCCGCGCACCTCGAGCAGAGGCGGAGGCTGCTCGCCCTGCTTCAGCTGCATGCGCGTCGAGATCGCCCTGATCGTCTTCAGGTTCACCGTCACGTCCTCGCCGCGGTACCCGTCGCCGCGCGTTGCGCCGCGGACAAAGGCGCCGTCCTCATAGATGAGGTTGATCGAGAGCCCGTCGATCTTCGGCTCGGTGACGTACATGACCTCGGATGTGCCCAGGCGCTTGCAGACGTCCTGGTGCCACTTCTCGACCGCCTCGGCCGTGGTGACCTTCTCGAGCGAGCCCATCGGGCTCGGGTGCTCGACCTTCCGGAACTTGTCCGACGGCGGTGCACCGACGCGTTGCGTCGGCGAGTCGGACGTGACGAGCTCCGGGTGCTCCTCCTCGATCCGGACCAGCTCGTCGTAGAGGGCGTCGTATTCCGCGTCGGTGATCTCCGGGTCGTCGAGGACGTGGTAGCGGTAGAGGTGGTAGTCGAGGACGTCGCGGAGCCCCGCGGCGCGTTTTGCGGGCGACGTCGTCTTAGAGGACGCCATACAGATCCTCCGCCGTGTCGACGATTGCGTCGGGCTCCTCGCGTTCGAGCTTCGCGCGATCGTGGATGCCGCCCCACGTGACGGCGACGGCGAACATTCCCGCCGCCTTCGCGGCGCGCATGTCGAACGGCGAGTCGCCGACGTATGCACAGTCGCCGGGATCGACCTCCATCCGCTTCGCGGCGAGCAACAGCGGCTCGGGGTCGGGCTTGTGCCGCCTCGTCTCGTCGCCCCCGACGACGGCCTCGAAGAGGTGCTCCAGCGGCAGGACGTCGAACGCCAGCGTGACCGTCGCGCGCCGCTTCGCCGTGACGAGCCCGAGCCGCCGCCCCTCGTCCTTCAGCCGCACGAGCAGGTCGTCGATCCCCGCACAGCAGACGAGCTGCTCGTGCAGCGGCTCGTTGTGCGCGCGATAGACGGTGACGAGCTCCTCGACCCGGTCCGGCGCGAGCGCCTGCATCTGGGCCTCCAGCCCCGGCCCGCCGACGGCCGCCATCAGCAGCTCGTCGGGCGGCTCCTCGCCCAGGACTTGCTTCGCGGCGTGGCGCATCGACGCAAGGATGATCGCGCCGGAGTCGATCACCGTGCCGTCGAGGTCGAAGAGGATGACGGGGAACCGCATCGCGGCTGATGCTAGCCGCGGCCTACACGGTCTCAGTAGTCCACGCGCTCGAGGTAGAGGCCCCACGGCGGCGCGGTCGACCCGGCTTCGCTTCGCGGCCGTCCCTCGAGCAACGGCGCGATCTGCTCCGGCTGCAGCTCGACCATCGTCCCGACGAGCGTGCGCACCATGTGACGCAGGAAGCCGTCGGCCGTCATCTCGAGCTCGAGCGCGTCGCCGCGACGATGCCACTCGGCCCGCAGGACGTTGCGCCTGAACACCTGGTGCTGCGTCTCCGTCGGCGTGAACGCACGGAAGTCGTGCTCGCCGAGCAGCAGGTCGGCGGCGTCCTGCAAACGATCCTCGGCGAGCGGGCGCGGATACCACCACGAGCGCCTCTGCTCGAACGGCGACGGCGCACGGCGACGCCAGATCCGGTAGCGGTAGCTGCGAGCGCTCGCCGAGTGACGCGCGTGGAAGTCCGGTGCCGCCTGCTCCGCCGCGATGACCGACACGTCATCGGGCAGGGCGGTGTTGAGCGCCTCCGCTGCACGCTCCGCCGGCGGACCACCCCCCGCGTCGACGCTGACGACATTGCCGAGCGCATGCACCCCGGTATCGGTGCGCCCCGCGACCGCGAGGTTCTCGAACGTCGAGAACACCGATCCGAGCGCTCCGCGCAGCTCGCCCTCGACGGTGCGCAGGCCTGGCTGCGCGGCCCAGCCGCGGAACCCGGTGCCGTCGTATTCGACGGTTAGCTTCAAGCGCACGTCAGGCACGCCTGACGTGGTTTGTCAGGAGTGCCTTATGCTCTGACAACTTGCGGATGGTTTGATACACTCTAACTGATGACCGAAGAGCACGCCTTCCTTCTGCAGCGAGTGCAACCGGCGATGATCGGTCTGATCGACGGGTCACTCTCGACGCTCGCGCCGATCTTCTCGGTCGCGATCGTCACGCACAAGCCTCACTTCGCGTTCATCGCCGGCGTTGCGACGGCGATCGGGGCGGGCATCTCGATGGGGTTCTCCGAGGGGCTGTCCGACACGGGCGAGCTCACGGGCCGCGGTAATCCGTTGGTGCGCGGAGCGATCACAGGCGTCGGCACGTTCGTCGGAGGCATCGTGCACACGCTGCCGTTCCTGATCCCGCACTACAGGACGGCGATCGTCTCGGCGATCATCGTCGTGGCGCTCGAGCTCGTCGTCCTCGCCTGGCTGCGCTGGCGCTTCTTCGAGGTCAACTTCGTGCGGGCGCTCGCGTCGGTCACGCTCGGCGGCGTGATCATCGCGGCCGTCAGCGCCGCGCTCGGTTCAGCCGGTTAGAAGCAGCGACTCGTTCGCGGCACTGGTCGACAGGCCGGGCCGCGGTCCGCCGCCGATGACGTGGATCGTCGCGCCTTCTCCGACGACGGCCAGGCCGTGCCGCGGCGTCGGCAGGTCCGGCAAGCGCCGCCAGCGCTCGGAACGCGGCGAGTACGCGTACACCGCCGCACTCGTCCCGGCAGCCGACTCGGCGCCGGCGCAGACGACGAGGCCGTTCGCCGCCCCGACCGCGGTCCCGCCGCGTGCTTCCGGCAGCGACGGCAGCAGCTGCCACCGCCGGCGCCGAGGCAGCCAGCGCTGCACGGTGGCGAACTGCTGCCCGTTCGCACGGCCGCCGACGACGTACAGGCTGCCCTGAAGGGCCGTGACGCCGAGATGCTCGCGCAGTGGGCGCGGCGCCGGCAGCGTCCGCCAGCGCTTGCGGCGAACGTCGTAGGCGAACATGGAGCGTGCGGGGCCCAACCGTCCGATGCCGCCGACGACATAGACCGTGTTGTCGATGAACGCCGCACCGCCCGCTGCACGGGCGAACGGCATCGGCGGTAGCCGGCGCCACCGCCAGTCGTAGACCAACGCGTCACGCCGCGCGCCGGTACTGCTGTAGCCCCCGAGAACGTAGAGCCGAGCTCCACCCGCCGCGGCCATCGCATGATTGACGGCGACGGGGAGGTCGGGCAACCGCTCCCACTCCCGCACGCGCGCGTTGTACAGGTCGACGCGTGCGCTCGATTGGCCGTCGCCGAGAAACCCGCCCGCGACAGCCACGTAGCCGCGCCACCGGGCGCCGGCAACCTCGGACCGCGGCACCGGCATCGGCGGATCGCTCTGCCACATCGTCGCGGCGAAGAGGATCTCCGCAATCACAGGGGGGTTGTACACCAGGAAAACCGCCGCTCGCCGGCAACCTGCTCGCCCGGGTCGCGCAGCCTTCACAGCCGGCCCGGACGACGAGTCGCACGGGCTCTTCGGGACGATCACGCCTGCCGGCTGAAGCTCTCAGGGACCTGCGCCGACGTGGCGCAGGTCCCTCACTCGCAGCGTGAGGCCCTCGACAGCCGTCACCTCGACCTCGCTGCCGACGCGCAACGAGTCGTCCGAGCGAGCCGTCCAGAGCTCACCGGCGACGCGAACCTGCGTCGGCGTCGCGACGACCGCCGTCCGACCGATGAGAGCCTCCGCCCCGACCGGCGACTTGCGCCGTCGGGACCACTTCAGGAAGGCGACGGACTCCCCGATGTCCAGCAGGCCGCCGGCCAGCACGGCGAAGACGCCCCACGGCCAGGGGACGACGAACACGGCGAGCAGGATCCCGCCGAGGAGGAGCATGTCCCGAGACTACGGGGCGGCCGGTGCCGCGCCCGCGGGCTCGTAGTCGACGAGCTCGAGGTACACCATCTCGGCCGCGTCGCCGTAGCGCGGGCCGAGCTTCACGATCCGCGTGTAGCCGCCCGGACGGTCGGCGAAGCGGGGAGCGACGTCCGCGAACAGCTGGTGGACGACGTCCTGGGAGCGGAGCTCGGCGAGCGCGAGCCTCCGGGCATGGAGGTCACCGCGCTTGCCGAGCGTGATCATCTGTTCCGCGAACGGCTTCACCGCTTTGGCCTTGGCCTCGGTGGTCTTGATCCGGCCGTGCTCGATCAGCGCGCCGGCCAGATTCGAGTACAGCGACTTGCGGTGCGCCGAGTCGCGCCCGAGCTTCTTGCCTGCGCGACGGTGCCGCATCAGTGGTCCTCCCGGTCGCGCTCGTGGATGCCGCGGTCGCGAGCACCAAGCGAGACCAGGACGCAGGGAGCGCTCGGGCTGTGTTGCCCGAGCGCGACTGAGGACGCCGGATCGCACCGCGTGATCGCGGGCGCGGCGCCGCGAAGTGCGGCCGGGAGGAGCACCTTAGAGCGCGCCGCCGTTGCCGCTCTCGTCTCCGCGCAGTGTGAGGCCGTGCGCGGAAAGCGTCTCCTTGACCTCCTCGACCGACTTCTTGCCGAAGTTCGGGATCGCGGCGAGCTCGGCCTCGGTCTTCACGACGAGGTCGCCGATCGTCTCGATGCCGACGCGCTTGAGGCAGTTGTACGAGCGCACGCCGAGCTCGAGCTCCTCGATCGGGAAGTTCTCCATCCCGTGCGCGAGCGGCATCTCCGCCGGAGCGCCGTCGGTCTGGGCAGCCTCCCCGAAGCCCTCGATCCGGTCGAGGTCGGTGAAGATGGCGAGCTGCTTGATCAGGATCTCCGACGCCTGCGCGATCGCGTCCTTCGGCGACAGCGAGCCGTCAGTGGTCACGTCGAGGCGCAGCTTGTCGTAGTCGGTGCGCTGGCCGACACGGGCCGCCTCGACGTCGTAAGCCACGCGGCGGACGGGCGAGAAGATCGAGTCGATCGGGATGACCCCGATCGTGTGCTCGGGCCCCCGGTTCAGCTCGGCGGGCACGTAGCCGCGACCGCGGCCGATCGTGACCGTCATCTCGAGCTTGCCCTTGTCGGACAGATGCGCGATCTCCAGGTCCGGGTTGAGGATCTCGAGCTCGGCCGGCGCCTCGATGTCGGACGCCTTGACCGTGCCGGCGCCGCGCTTCGCGACGTGCACCTCGATCTCCGGCGAGTCGCCGTGCAGGCGGCAGACCAGACCCTTGAGGTTGAGGATGATGTCGGTGACGTCCTCGCGGACGCCCGTGAGCGTGGTGAACTCGTGCGAGATCCCCTCGATCTTGACCGAGGTGACTGCCGCGCCCTCGAGCGACGAGAGCAGCACGCGGCGCAGCGAGTTCCCGAACGTGTAACCGAAGCCGCGGTCGAGCGGCTCGATCTCGAAGACCCCGCGCTGCTCGTCCACTTCCTCGTGGACGATCCGGGGGATCTGGAATTCCATCAGGGATGTACGTGTTGCCAAAGCGTTCCTTTCTACTTCGAGTAGAGCTCGACGATCAGTGATTCCTGGACCGGCGTGTCGATCTCCGACCGCTCCGGCCATTTGAGGATCTTTCCGGTCAGTCCGTCGTGGTCGGCCTGCAGCCACGGCGCGACGGACGCCGTCAGGTCGGTTGCGTCACGGATCACCTGCTGCGCCGAGGAGTTCGGCGTCATCGTGATCACGTCGTCCGGCTTGACCTGGTAGCTCGGGATGTTCACGCGCCGGCCGTTGACGTGGAAGTGGCCGTGCCGCACGAGCTGCCGTGCCTGCGCACGCGAGGCCGCGAACCCGAGCCGGTAGACGACGTTGTCGAGGCGCGTCTCGAGCATGCGCAGCAGCGCCTCGCCCGTGACGCCCGTCGCCTTCGTCGCCTTCGCGTAGTACGTGCGGAACTGCTTTTCGAGCAGGCCGTAGTAGCGGCGCGCCTTCTGCTTCTCGCGCAGCTGCAACAGGTACTCGGACTGCTTGATCCGGCCGCGGCCGTGCTCGCCCGGCGGATACGAGCGGCGCTCGATCGCGCACTTCTCGGTCAGGCAGCGCTCGCCCTTGAGGAACAGCTTCATGCCCTCGCGGCGGCACTGCTTGCACTTGGGGGAACGGTCGCGTGCCATTAGACCCTCCGCCGTTTACGCGGGCGGACGCCGTTGTGGGCCTGCGGCGTCACGTCCTTGACGCCGAGGATCTCGAGGCCGGCGGCCTGCAGCGAGCGGATCGCCGTCTCGCGCCCGGATCCCGGCCCTTTCACGAACACCTCGACCTTCTGCAGCCCGTGCTCCATGCCCTTGCGCGCACACGAGTCCGCGGTGACCTGCGCCGCGAACGGCGTCGACTTGCGCGAGCCCTTGAAGCCGGCCGAGCCGGCGGACTCCCACGCGATCACGTTCCCGTCCTTGTCCGTCAGCGCGACGATCGTGTTGTTGAACGACGTCTTGATGTGCGCCTGGCCGATGGCGATGTTCTTCCGCACGCGGCGGCGTGTGCGGCCGCGTGCCGCTGTTTTCCTAGGAGGAGCCATGGGCTAGGTCTTCGCCGTCGACTTCTTGCCGCGGCTGACCGTCTTCGCCGGGCCTTTGCGGGTACGGGCGTTCGTCCGGGTGCGCTGGCCGTTCACCGGGAGGCCGCGGCGGTGGCGGACGCCGCGATATGCGCCGATCTCCTGCAGGCGCTTGATCGCCTGTGAGCGCTCGCGCCGCAGGTCGCCCTCGACCTGCAGGTTCTCGTCGATGTACTGGCGCAGCTTCGTGACCTCGTCATCGGTGAGGTCGCGGATCTTCGTGTCGGAATCGAGGCCGAGCGCGGCAGCGACCTTGCGCGCCGTCGGCTGGCCGATCCCGTAGATGTACGTCAGCCCGATCTCGAGCCGCTTTTGATTCGGGAGATTGACTCCTGCGATGCGTGCCAAGTGGCTACCCCTGCCTTTGCTTGTGTCGCGGGTTCGTGCAGATGACCATGGTCCTGCCGTGCCGCTTGATCACGCGGCAGCGCTCGCACATGGGCTTGACTGATGCTCTGACTTTCATCTGGGCCTGACTTTCATCGGTGTCTGTAGGTGATCCGGCCGCGGGTCAGGTCGTAGGGAGAGAGCTCCACCTTGACCTTGTCGCCGGGAAGGATGCGGATGTAGTGCTTGCGCATCTTCCCGGAGATGGTCGCGAGGACCGAATGCCCGCCGTCGATCTGGACGCGGAACATGGTGCTCGGGAGGGCCTCGGTGATCTCGCCTTCGACCTCGATCTTCTCTTCTTTATTCGCCAAATCGCCTTTCTTCTTTGCGCACGAAAACACGGCGGGACGTCCCGCCGCGAACCGGTTATGGTAGCAAACCGGCCTTCGCAGGCGTCTTCGCCCGGGTCAGCACCCGCGGGGCGCCGTCCTGGATGGCAACGGTGTGCTCGAAATGCGCGGCCATCGACGCGTCCGTGGTCGAGATCGACCACTCGTCGTCGTGGAGGTACACGTCGGGGCCGCCGGCCGTGATCATCGGCTCGATCGCGAGGGTCATGCCGGTCTGGAGCAGCGGGCCGCGCCCGGGATCGCCGAAGTTCGGGATCTGGGGCTCCTCGTGGTACGAGCGGCCCACGCCGTGGCCCACGAGCGAGCGGACGACCGAGAAGCCGGCTCCCTCCACCACTACCTGGATCGCGTGCGAGATGTCCCCCACGCGGTTGCCGGCCTGCGCCTGGGCGATGCCTGCCTCGAGGGCCTGCTTCGCCACGTCGACCAGCCGCGCGGTCTCGTGGTCGACGTCCCCCACCGCATAGGTGTACGCGCTGTCGGCCACGAGGCCGTCGAGGGTGATGCCGACGTCGACCGAGATCAGGTCGCCCTCCTCGACGCGGTGCTCCCCGGGGATGCCGTGGACGACCATCGCGTTCGGCGAGATGCACGTCGCGGCGGGATAGCCGCGGTAGCCCTTCGAGGTCGGCACCGCGCCGTGGTCGCGAATGAACTCCTCCGCAATCCCGTCGAGCTCGCCGGTCGTGATCCCGGGCTGGAGGTGCTCGCCGAGCAGCGCGATCGTCTCCGCGACGAGCTCACCGGCTCGGGCCATGCCTTCGATCTCCTGGCTCGACTTTCTGATGATCACGCGGGCACCTGCTCCAAGGCTGACTGGATCTCGGCGAGCACCTCGTTCTCGGTGCGATCGCCGTGTATGGGGACCAAGTTACCGCGCGCACGGTAGTACTCGATGAGCGGCTCCGTCTCGCGGTGGTAGTTCTCGAGCCGGCGGCGGATCGCCTCGTCGGTGTCGTCGGCTCGACCCTCGATCTCAGCTCGCTTGCGGAGCCGCTCGAAGGCAACCTCGTCGGGAATCTGCAACGCGAAGACGACGCTGAACGAGCGGCCGATGTCGCCGAACATCTCGTCGAGCGCCTCCGCCTGCACCGTCGTGCGCGGAAAGCCGTCGAGGATGAAGCCCGCCTCGGTGTCGTGCTGTGCGAGCCGCGTCCGAATGAGCTCGATCATCAAGTCGTCCGAGACGAGGTCGCCCCGGTCGTAGACGTCCCTGACGCGCCGGCCGAGCTCGGTCCCCGCCTCCATCTCCGCGCGCAGGATCTCGCCGCTCGCGATGTGCGGGATGCCGTACTCGGCGGAGATGCGCTTGGCTTGCGTGCCCTTGCCCGCGCCCTGCGGGCCGAGCAGCAGAACGTTCAGAGCCACGCTATTTCAGGAAGCCTTCGTAGGAGCGCGCCATCATCTGCGACTCCATCTGACGCATCGTGTCGAGCGCGACGCCGACCACGATCAGCACGGACGTGCCGCCGAGCGCTCGCGACGTCGCCTGCGAGAAACCGCCGTACTTGATGAAGATGCTCGGCAGCACCGCGACCGACGCCAGGTAGAGCGAGCCGGGCAGCGTCAGGCGCGTCAGCACGCGGTCGAGGTATTGCGCAGTCGGCGCCCCGGGTCTGATGCCGGGGATGTAGCCGCCGTAACGGCGCAGGTTGTCGGCCTGGTCGACCGGGTTGAACTGAACGGCCGTGTAGAAGTAGGTGAACACGACGATCAGCACGCCCTCCAGGCCGATGTACAGCAGCGAGCCGTACGAGAAGTGCGCGTTGATCCACGACTGCGTCGAGGGGAAGAACTGCGCGATCGTCGGCGGGAACGCCATCACAGCCGCGGCGAAGATGACCGGGATGACGCCGGCCATGTTCACGCGCAGCGGCAGGTAGGTCGAGCCGCCGGCGGTCTGGCGACGGCCCACCATCCGCTTCGCGTACTGGATCGGGATGCGGCGCTGGCCCTCCTGGATGAAGACGACGGCGGCGATGATCCCGAGCGCGATGAGCGGGAAGAACAGCCGCTCCATCGTGCCGCCGTTGTACCAGGCGGCGATCCCGGTCGGCGCCGACGAGAGAATCGAGGCGAAGATCAGCAGCGAGATGCCGTTGCCGACGCCGCGCTTGGTGATCAGCTCGCCCATCCACATCAGCAGGGTGCAGCCGGCGGTGAGCGTGACGACGATCAGCACGATGCGTCCCGTGTCGGCCTGCAGATTGCCTGCGCGCTTGAACAGGTACGCATAGCCCGTCGACTGCGCTGCCGCGAGGGCGACGGTCAGGTAGCGCGTGTACTGGTTGATCTTGGCGTAGCCGGCCTCGCCCTCCTTCTGCAGCTGCTCGAGCTTCGGCACGACGACCGTCATGAGCTGCAGGATGATCGAGGCGGTGACGTACGGCATGATCCCGAGCGCGAACACGGCGAAGCGCGAAAGCGCGCCGCCCGAGAAGACGCTGAGCAGGCCGAGGATCGTGCCGCCGCGCCCGTTGAAATAGTCGTTGATCGTCTGCGAGTCGACGCCCGGAGCCGGAACCCACGAGCCCAGGCGGTAGAGCGCCAGGATCGAGAACGTGAACAGGATCCGCTTCCGGAGCTCCGGCACACGCCACGCGTTGGTGAGCCAGGCGAACACCTACGACTCCTCCTTTGCCGCCCGCGCAGCCTTCGCGGGCTTCCGCCGCTTCGGCGGGGCATCCCGCAGGAGCTCGACCTTGCCTCCGGCCTTCTGAACCTTCTTGTAGGCGGTCCCCGAGATCGCGTGCACCCGCACGGTCAGGCTCTTCTCCAGCTCGCCGCCCCCGAGCAGCTTCACGTCCGTCTTCGTGTTCTTGATCAGGCCCGCCTCGACGAGCGACTCGGGCGTCACCTCCGCGCCGTCGTCGAAGCGGTCGAGCGCGCCGACGTTGACCGGCACGGTCGAGGTGCGGAACGGCCCGATCGGCATCGCGTCCTTCGACGTCGCGCCGCGCTGCTTGCCGAGCCGCATGTAGATCGGCATCTGGCCGCCCGCGAAGCCGACGCGCATCTTGTGCGAGCCCGCGCGGGACTTTTGGCCCTTGATCCCGCGGCCGGAGTAGCGGCCCTTGCCGGAGCCAAGCCCGCGGCCGACGCGCTTTCGGTCCTTGCGCGCCTGGGCGGGCTTCAGCGACGACAGGTTGAGCTGCTCAGCCATTCTCGACCCTCACGAGGTGACGGACCTTACGCAGCATGCCTGCCAGGACCGGGGTCTCGTCGTGCTCGACCGTCTGGCCGATCTTGCGCAGGCCGAGCGCGCGGAGCGTGCCGCGGTGCCTCTGCGTCTCGCCGATGACGCTACGCGTCTGGGTTATCCGAACCTTCGCCATTCTCCGACTCCTGCGACACGGGCTCCTCCGGAGCCTTGTAGGGCAACACCTTCGAGATCGAGAGGCCGCGCATCTTCGCCACCTCGTCGGGGCGGCGGAGGTTCTTGAGGCCGTTGACCGTCGCCTTCGCCATGTTGATCGGGTTCGTGGTGCCGAGGCTCTTCGCGAGGATGTCGCGGATGCCGGCCAGCTCGAGCACGGCGCGCACGCCGCCGCCGGCGATCACGCCCGTCCCCTCGCTCGCCGGCCGCAGCAGCACGCGCGCGGCGTCGGAGCGCCCGAGGATCTCGTGCGTGATCGTCGTGCCGTGCTTCGGCACCGTGAAGAGGTTCTTCTTCGCGTCCTCGACGGCCTTCGTGATCGCAAGCGGCACCTCGCGCGCCTTGCCGTAGCCGACGCCGACGCGGTCGACTTCGTCGCCGATCACGACGAGCGCCGTGAACGAGAAGCGCCGGCCGCCCTTGACGACCTTCGCAACGCGGTTGATCTCGACCACGCGCTCCTTGAGCTCGCGGCTCTCCTCGCGCTCGATCACCTGGCGCTCGACGGATGTGAATTCAGGACGGGTACTCACTTAGAACTTCAAGCCTCCTTCTCGCGCCGCATCGGCCAGCGCCTTGACGCGTCCGTGGTAGAGGTAGCCGCCTCGGTCGAAGACCGCCGTCTTGACATCCGCCTGCCGCGCCTTGTCGGCGAGCAGCTTGCCGACCTCCGCGGCCTGCGCGGTCTTGTTCCCTTTGAAGGACTTGACCTGCAGCCAGCTGGCGGACGCAACCGTGCGGCCGTTGGCGTCGTCGACGAGCTGGGCGACGATGCCTCGGTTTGAGCGCGACACGACGAGGCGCGGCCGCTCGGCCGTGCCCGCGACCTTGCCGCGTACGCGGCGGTGGCGGCGCTGACGTGCTTCCCGAACGGTCAGGGTTGCCACTACGCGCGCTTCCCCACCTTGCGGCGGACGTACTCGCCCTGATAGCGGATGCCCTTCCCCTTGTAGGGCTCGGGCGGGCGAACCTTCCGGATCTCCGCGGCGAGCTGTCCGACCTGCTGCTTGTCCACGCCCTTCACGACGACTTCGGTCACGACCGGCACCTCGAACGTGATGCCCTGCGGCGCCTTGATCACGACCGGATGCGAGTAGCCGACGTCGAGCCGGAGGTCGGCGCCCTGCATCGCGGCGCGGTAGCCGACGCCCTGCAGCTCGAGCCGCTTCTCGAAGCCCTTGGTGACGCCTTCGACCATGTTCGCGATCAGCGTCCGCGTCAGGCCGTGCAGCGCGCGGTCGTCGCCGCGCTCGGTCGGACGCGTCACGGTGATGACGCCGTCGGACTGCTCGATCTTCATCCGCTGCGGCACGTCCTGGGTCAGCTCGCCGAGTGGGCCGTTGACCATGACGCGCCCGGGCGAGAGCGACACGCTCACGCTCGCGGGGAGGTCAATGGGCTGTTTTCCGATTCGACTCATGTCCCTACCAGACGAAGCACACGACTTCGCCGCCGATCCCCTTCTCTTCCGCGGTGCGCGAGGTGACGAGCCCGTTCGACGTCGACATGATCGCGACGCCCATCCCGCCGAGGAC
>Ga0075425_100002638_pt1 | contig 17983 bp, 21 predicted proteins | sample SoiMethybrSBSTD4_FD_75300 | JGI IMG/M metagenome (GOLD analysis project Ga0075425, IMG submission 75300) | Bulk soil microbial communities from a Populus tree surrounding site in Tennessee, USA - Soil MetaG P. TD hybrid SBSTD4 | ecosystem: Environmental > Terrestrial > Soil > Tree plantation... | reverse complement strand
GGCCGCTACATCGTCGCGGCGACGTTCGGAAATGTCCACGGCGTGTACAAGCCCGGCAACGTCAAGCTCCGCCCGGAGATTCTTCGCGACGGTCAGCTGGCGCTCGCGGAAGCGCACCCCGGATCCGCGTTTCAGTACGTGTTCCACGGGGGATCCGGCTCACGGCCGGAGGAGATCGCGGCGGCAGTCTCGTACGGCGTCGTGAAGATGAACGTCGACACCGACATGCAGTACGCCTTCACCCGCCCCATCGCCGGGCACATGTTCGAGCACTACGACGGCGTCTTGCGCGTCGACGGCGAGGTCGGCGACAAGAAGGCGTTCGATCCCCGCTCGTACGGCAAGCTTGCGGAGGCGTCGATGGCCACGCGCGTCGTGCAGGCGTGCGCGGAGCTCGGCTCTGCCGGACGGACGGTGTACTCTCCGCTGGCGGTGGGGTGAGCATGCGCGGCGGGGTCGATCTCGGCGGGACAAAGATCCAGGCGGTCGTCGTCGACGACGAGGCCCGCGTTCAGGGCCAGGCGCGCCGGCCGACGCCGCAGGAGGGCGGGCCGCCCGGCGTCGCCGACGAGATCGCCGAGACGCTCCGCGACGCCGCGAAGGCCGCCTCCGTGGAGACCGGCGACCTCGAAGGCATCGGCATCGGCTCGCCGGGAGCAATTGACGCCGCCGCAGGCACGGTGGAGCACGCTCGCAACCTGCCCGACTGGGAGGCGTCGTTCCCACTCGGCCCCACGCTGTCGAGCGCCGTCGGCGCGCCCGTCTACCTCGACAACGACGTTCACGTCGCGGTCAACGGGGAGTTCCACCTCGGCGCCGCGAAGGAGTACTCGTCGCTGCTCGGCGTCTGGTGGGGCACCGGCGTCGGCGGGGGCATCATCCTCGACGGCAAGCCGTGGTCGGGCCGCGGAGCGGCCGGGGAGATCGGGCACATGGTCGTCAAACGAGGTGGGGCGCGGTGCACGTGCGGCCGGCGCGGCTGCCTCGAGGCGTATGCGGGGCGCGCGGCGATGGAGGCGCGCGCCCGCGAGCTCGTTGAGGCCGGGCACAAGACCGACCTCTTCCACATCATGGAGAAGCACGACCGCACGCGACTCCAGAGCGGAATCTGGGCGCGTGCCCTCGACCATGGCGATCACATGGCGGAACGCCTGATCGAGCGGGCGATCGCGGCGCTCGGTGCCGGTATCGCCTCGGCGATCAACCTTCTCGACGTCGAGGCGGTGGTCATCGGCGGCGGGCTCGGCACGCGCCTCGGAGAGCCGTACGTGAAACGGATCAACGAGGCGATGCAGCCGCACCTCTTCGTCCCGGACCGCCCGCCGGCAGTTCATCCCGCCGCCCTGGGCGACCTGGGCGGAGCCGTCGGCGCCACGCTGCTCATTCCCGAGCGAAAGCGCAAGGCGGCCAAGGCCGCGTCCTAGGTCGCCGGCGTGGACGAGTCTGCGGTCGAGCGCCTGCTCTCCGAGCAGCGCCGTTACTACAGCGCTCGCGCGCCGGAGTACGACGACTGGTGGTTGCGGCGAGCGCGCTACACACTCGAGGCCGAGGAGGCGGAGGAGTGGTTCGCGGACGTGGCCGAGCTCGAGGCGGAGCTGAAGCGCTTCGGTCCGCGCGGCGACGTGCTCGAGCTCGCCGCGGGGACAGGGAACTGGACGCGCCACCTCGTGCGGTACGCCGATCGAGTCACCGCCGTGGACGCGGTGACGGAGGTACTGGAGCGCAACCGCGCCAAGCTCGGCACAGCCGTCGACTACGTGCTCGCGGACGTCTTCGCCTGGGAGCCGCCGCGCGCATTCGACGTCTGCTTCTTCGCCTTTTGGCTCTCCCATGTCCCGAGCGGTCGCTTTGAGAGCTTCTGGCAGCTCGTCGAGCGCGCGCTGAAACCGGACGGCCGCGTGCTTCTCGTCGAAAACGCGCACCTCGGCGATCCGCGTCACACGGTGAGCGCGAGCGGCGAGGTCGTGCGGCGGACCCTGTCCGATGGTCGCGAATTCGAGATCGTGAAGCGCGTCTGGGCGCCCGCCGAGCTGGAGCGCGAGCTAGCCACGCTCGGCTGGCAGCTAGAAGCCGGCAAGACAGCGAACGACCACTTCGTCTTCGCCTCCGGCCAGCGCGGAGAGATCTAAAGCTCTTTTTGACGGAGGCGAGCCTGACTCGCCGCAGTCACACCGCGGGAAGCGCGTCAAGTCCTTAAGAAGGGGGCGCACGGGGGAAACCTGGTTTCCCCCGTGTTCCCCGTGCCCCGTCCGAGGGAGGGAGTAGGAGGGGGCGTTCAGCACCTGCGGGGGAGCGAATCCCCCGCTGTCTGGGCGGCTAGCGTCGGGGAGGGGCCGGTGCCGGTTGCCGCCCAAGCCTTGTCGTAGTTGCCGAAGGTCATTTCGGCTGCGCTCCGAGCTTCACGGTGACCGTCTGCTGCTTACCATGGCGGTAGATCGTCAGGGTCACCTTGTCGCCGGGCTTCTTCGCAGAGATCGCGTTGCTCAGCTGCTCGAACGTGTTCACCGCGTGGCCGTCGACCGCCGTGATGATGTCGCCGCCGAGGACGAAGCTCTTGCCGGAGACGACGACGTTCTGACTCCCGGCGCGCAGGCCCGCGTCGTCGGCTGCGCTGCCGCTGTCGACGCTCTGGATCAGGAGCCCGTGGCTGACCGGCAAGCGGAAGAGATCCGAGAGCCGACCGCTTACCGACGCAACGCTCACGCCGAGGAAGCCGCGGTCGACCTTGCCGTTCGCAATCAGCTGCTTCTCGACCTTCCTCACCGTGTTGATCGGGACCGCGAAGCCCACGCCGACATTGCCCTGCTCGGTCGTGCTGCCGGTCAGAATCGCGGAATTGATCCCGATCACCTGGCCGCGGTCGTTCAGGAGCGGCCCGCCCGAGTTGCCGTGGTTGATCGCGGCATCGGTCTGGATCACGTGGTAGATCGAGGTGCCGACCGTGTTCGAAAGCTGCCGCTGGAGCGCGCTGACGATCCCGGCCGTCACCGACCGGTCGAGGCCGAACGGATTGCCGATCGCGACCACCGGATCGCCGACCTCGACGCTGTCCGAGTTCCCGAGCGGCAGCGGATCGAGTGCGCTCGCCCGCTCGTTCACCTTCAGGACGGCAACGTCGGTCGCGGGATCGGTGCCGACGATCTGCGCCTTCACGTTGTCGTGATTCGAGAAGCTGACGCGCACCGACCGGGCGCCCTGGACGACGTGGTAGTTGGTGAGGATGTGGCCGTCCTTGTCAATCACGAACCCCGATCCGAGCGCGCGCTGTACCGAGCGCTGCGGCCCGAAGAACCCCTGGGACGTGACCACGGACTGCGTCGTGATCTGGACGACGCCTCCGCCCTCGCGCCGGTAGATGTCGCTGATCCAGTTCCGCGATTCCGACTTCAGCGACACCGGTGATTGCGGCTGGAGCACCCGCTCGACCGTCGTGGTCTTGTCGGAACCGAGGCCGCCGAGGAGCCAGACGCCTGCAATGGCGACGGCCCCACCGGCGACCGCAGCGGAAAGGAGTAGTGCAACGCGAGTTAGGAGAGAATCTCTCTGCATGTGCACTCCCCTTATAACGAGCGGCGTTTTAACGCCAGTTTGAGACGGATTAAGACTCGGTTAACTGGGCCATGGGTGGAGCGGCGGGCCGTGAAGCCCGCCGCCCCCGAATCCTCGATCCTTGCGTTGAGCTACGCCGCCCTTACGACGCGGCGACGCGCACCGGCCCGTGCCAGGTTCGCTGGCCGCTCGTGCTCACGTCCTGCAACCAGTAGCGGATCGCTCGGTGCCTCGCGGCGTGCCGGTCGGTGAAGGAGTACGCGTGGCCGGATGCACCGCCGAGCGCCGGGAGCAGCCGCCGGTTCACCCGCACCCGCCTGCCCTGCTGCTGACGGTAGACGTTGAAGCGAGCGTATTGACCTCCGTACCGGTCCGCCACCGAACCACGACGCCCCGCTTGGATCGAACAGCGCCGAATGAAGACAGGCGGACGGCGAGCGCGCCGCAGGCCGTCGCAATGCCCCGGACTGTCGCGCCACCGCCGATCGTCCCGACCAGCGTGGCCGCCCCGCTGGTGAGGTTGATCGTGTACAGCCCGGACGAGGCGGCACCAGGCGCCGTCAGCGAGGCGTACGCGGTACCTCCCGGCGAGATGTCGAAGCCCAGGGATCGCTGGTGTTGACGCCGAGTGAGCCGTTCGTCGTGAGGGTTCCGCCGTTGGGGTTGGTCTGCGTGACCAGGACGTCGAGATTCGAGTCGATCCCGTACAGCGTCGTCGTGGCCGCACCCGGCACGTTGTTCGAGTAGGCCGAACCGACGACATTCGGGTTCTGACCGAAGTTCGGGTCGCCCATCTGATAAGTGAGTGCGATATCGGTGGCGGTCAACGTGCCGTCGTTCGGGTTCAGACGCATGTTTGATCGGCGTCGCTGACGACACCGATGCGATCGACGCCCGGGTTCACGTCAAAGCCGAACGCCGTGCCGCTGAGCGTGAACTGGCCGGACATCCCGACCTCCGTCGCCGCTGCCGTCGCTGGATCGATCGCGTAGAGACGGTTCGCGCTGCCCAGTCCCAACAGCTGGCCCGTCGCCGGACGACAGTCGAGGGCGAGGATTGCTTCTCCGGACTGCAGCCCGTGATCGCCGCATCCCCGGTAAGCGTGCCCGGCGTCGCACTGTCGAACCGAACGAGGTGGTTGTCCGTGCGAACCGCGAAGATGGTGCTGCCGAGAGCCGGTTGGGCAAGCATGAGCGCGACCGCGGCAGCGCCGCCAACAGCGAGTTTCCGTGCGCTGTTCACCGTTCCAAAAGAAGTTCGGACGGCGTTTGCGCGCGCTTGGCCGCGGAAAGGAGATCTCTCCGATGGTCAGGCTCGGATACGCGCTGTCGAGCGAGGAGCACGAGCCGCGCGAGCTCGTTCGATTCGCGCGCGCTGCCGAAGACTCCGGCTTCGGCTTTGCCTTCATCTCCGACCACTTCCATCCGTGGATCGGCAGGCAGGGTCACAGCCCGTTCGTCTGGTCGGTAATCGGCGCAATCGCGCAATCCACCGAACGCCTGCAGCTCGGCACCGCCGTCACGTGCCCCCTGATCCGGATCCATCCGGCCCTCGTCGCGCAGGCCGCGGCGACGTCGGCGGGACTGATGCCGGGCAGGTTCGTGCTCGGGCTCGGAACCGGGGAGAACCTCAACGAGCACATCCTGGGAGATCGGTGGCCGCCGCCGGACGAGCGGCTCCGCATGCTGGAAGAGTCAATGGCCGTCATCCGCGAGCTGTGGTCGGGAGAGGAGGTCACTTTTCGCGGTGACTTCTACGTCGTCGAGGGCGCCCGCATCTACTCGCTCCCTGACGAGCTGCCGCCGATCGCCGTCGCGGCGTCGAAGAAGAAGGCGGCGCGGCTCGCCGGTAGCGCGGGGGACGCGCTGATCAGCGTCGCGCCCGACGAAGAGGTCGTGACGGCGTTCCGCCAGGCCGGTGGCGAGGGGAAGCCGTGCTACGCGCAGCTGCACGCCTGCTGGGCGGAAAGCGAGGAGGAGGGGCGCCGGCTCGCGCACGAGATCTGGCCGAACGTGGCGATCCCGGGCGCGCTCGGCCAGGAGCTCGCCCGACCGCTCTACTTCGAGCAGGCTGCACAGACCGTCCGCGAGGAAGACGTGGCCGAGAACGTTCCGTGCGGCCCCGATCCGGCCTTGCACGTCGAGCACCTTCAGCGGTTCGTCGACGCCGGATTCGACCATGTCTTCGTGCATCAGATCGGGCCGAACCAGGAGGAGTTTCTCCGGTTCTATGCCCACGAGGTCAGGCCGCGGCTGGAGTCGGCCAACGATCGGCGAGCAGCCGCCTGAGCTCCGGCTCGACTCGCCACCGTCCCGCCATCGCCTCGTAAGCGGCGCTCGCCCGTTCGCGCGCTCGATCTGCGGCCCGCCCGGGCGGTCGCCTGACGGCCCGGATCATCACGTTCTTCGCCGTGTGCTCGGCCGAGACGAACTCGATCACCTCGGCCCGGTAGCCGAAGATCTCGAGCGCCGAGGCGCGAAGCGCATCGGTGAGGACGTCGGCGAAGCGGCCGCGCAGGAGGCCGTGGCGCAGGACCGGCGCCGACCAGTCTTCCTGCGCTTCGAGCTGCCCCGCGAGCTCCCGATGGCAGCAGGGGGCGAGGACGATCGCGTCCGCGCCGAGCACAACGCCGGCCGCGAGCGCCTCGTCCGACGCCGTATCGCAGGCGTGGAGGCTGACCAGGAGGTCGGTGCCGTCACCCTCGTGCGCCCGGGCGTAGTCCCAGATCGTCGCCTCCTCGAACCTCGCGTCGTAGCCGAGCTCGTCGGCGATTCCGGCGACTGTCCGCAGCACCTCGGGATTCGTATCGACGCCGACGAGCTCGAGGGCGAGGCGCTGGAGCCGGGCCCACGCGACCAGCGCGAGACTCAGGTAGGCCTTGCCGCAACCCGCGTCGACCACCCGTACACGCTCGCGTCCGCTCCACACGGAAAGAGGTCGGAGGAGCTCGACGTAGTGCTGCACCTGGCGGTACTTGTCCGCCTGCGGCTTGCGGAGCCTCCCCTCGGGGCTGAACAGGCCGGTGGCGACGAACAGGCGTCTTGCCTCCGGGTCTTCCGGGGGCAGAGGATGGCGTCGCGCGCGATCGTGCGCCGGCAGCGATGCAGGCGCAGCCGCCTCGTACTCCGACGGACGGCCTCGGCTGACGAGCCAGCGCCCGCGCTTCGACCGCCGGGCGTGCCAGTCGCCGTTCCGGCTGAGGACATGAACGCGATCTGCGTCCGCGAGCAGCGCAGCGGCGCGCGCGGGCCAGTCGTCCATGGTCAGCATGGTCGTCCGCTCCCGGCGCCCCTCGGGCTCGACCACCTTCACCCCCCGATGGTCGCGGAGCGCGACCGGCCCGGCGACGACCTTGCGTCCCTCGATCGTCACAACGCATCGGCGCCACTCGGCGAGCCGCTCGGGATCGGTGATGAGGTCGGCGAGTGCTGCGAGATCGTCCTGTGACATGAGGCCTCCCCGAGAATGTAGTCTCGTCGTACCGGGGTGCTTCGCGACGGGCGAGGCTGAGAACAGACCCGTACACCTGATCCGGGTAATGCCGGCGGAGGGAGTGACATAGCGTGAAGGAGGCGCCCGCCTGGGGGATCGAGCCGGTCCCTGAGCGCCTTCGCGTTCTCGGGTTCCTCGACACCACGCTGCTCTGGGGAAATCTCGGCGTCAGCCTGCTCGTGATCGTGGCCGGGACGTTCCTCGTGCCGGCGCTCTCGCTGCCGAAGGCGTTGCTCGCAATCCTGGTCGGGGCGCTGATCGGCAATGCGATGCTCGGCCTCGCCGGTCTGATCGGCGCCGACGCGCGGGTGCCCGCGATGGTGCTGCTTCGGGCGCCGCTCGGCCGGCGCGGCTCGTACCTCCCCACGGCGCTGAACGTGATTCAGAACCTCGGCTGGGCAACCTTCGAGCTGGTAATCATCGCTACGGCGGCTGCCGCGCTCTCCGACCGGGCATTCGGGTTCCACGCGAAGTGGCTCTGGACGATCGTGTTCGGCGCCGTCGCCGGCGCCTTCGCCCTGCTCGGGCCGATCGGTTTCGTACGTCGCTGGGTCCGGCGTTTCGCGCTGTGGGCCGTGCTCGCCTCGCTCGCCTATCTCACCTGGTGGGCGATCGACGGCGCGTCGCTGCGGGTGCTCTGGCATCAGCACGGAACCGGCGGGCTCACGTTCGCGCAGGGCGTCGACCTGACGATCGCGATGCCAGTCTCGTGGCTGCCCCTGGTCGCGGACTACACGCGCTTCTCGCGCGGACGCAGTACGGCGTTCTTCGGTTCGGGCCTCGGCTACCTGATCCCGAACGTCTGGCTGTACGCCCTCGGCGCGGTCCTCCTGCTCTCGCGCGACGTCTCCGACGCCCCGAACCTGCTCACCTCCGTCGCCGTCGGCGGGCTCGCCAGCGCGGTCGCGCTTCTCGCTCTCACCGTCGACGAGACCGACGAGGCCTTCGCGAACATCTACTCCACCGCCGTCTCCCTCCAGAATGTCGTGCCGCGCGCCTCGCAGCGGCTGCTGATCGCGCTCGGCGCCGTCGCCGCGACGATCGGTGCGCTCGTCATCGACCTCGTGCAGTACCAGAACTTCCTCTTCCTGCTCGGATCCTTCTTCGTGCCGCTCTTCGGAGTGTTGCTCGCCGACTGGCTGCTCGCGGGCGCCGGCTACTCGCCGCGCGACGTGTTCCAGGCGCCTGCTCTGCGGCCGGAGCTCATCGTGGCGTGGCTATGCGGGTTCGCTCTCTACCAGTGGCTCCTGCCTGTCGGCCCTTCCTGGTGGACCGACCAGGTCGCGAGGCTCGGGCCGCCGTCGACCGGAATCGGCGCCTCGCTCCCGAGCTTCGGGCTCGCGTTCGTGCTCACACTGGCTGCCGGCGCGCTCGCTCGCCGCCTCGCGCCCGCGCGGGCGTGAACGCCAGGGTCGAGACCGCAGACGGCGTCTTCTGCGTCGAGCTGGAGACGGAGGAGGTCGAGGACTTCGAGGCCGGCGCTCGTCTAGCGCCGGCGCCGCCTGTCCCGACGGGGCTGCCGCGGGTCGTGGCAGCCGCGGCGTCCGGAGCGACCGTCGTCGCGGTCGTGCGGGCCCGCCCACCGCTCGTCGTTTCAGGCGACGCCGGGCGGACCTGGCGCGAGGCAGGCGGAGGTCTACCGGAAGGTCGCGCGATCGCGATCTCCGACGACGACCCGGATCTCGTCGTCTACGCCGCCCGCAATCGCCTGTATCTCTCGCGCGACGGCGGCCGCTTCTGGCACGCCCTCGCGCCCGAGCTGCCGGAGATCACAGGTCTTGCGCTCGACACGTAGCGGCCTGACTCTCGGAGTGCTCTTCTGTGCCCTCGGCGTCGTTCTGCTCGGGTGGTCCGGCTGGATCTACCACCTCGCGTCGGTCGCCGACACGACCGACGAGTCCGCCCGATTCTGGATCGGAATGGGGAGTCTCGTGCTCGCGGTCGGGTGCGTGAGCATCTACTGCGGCGCGCGAACGCTTCGCCGGGGCGGCCGGTCGGACTAGGTCCGGTTCCGCCGAAGCTCGTCGGGCGTGCGCACCCCCTCTCGCAGCAGCTCGAGCGCCTGCGTGACTCGTCGCGTGCGTGTGGCGTCGCGCTTGGCGTCGGCGATCCAACGCGCGTACTCGCGACGGTGCGTGTACGAGAGCGCGTCGAACGCCTCGCGGGCTGGCGGATCTCCCTCCAGCGCGGCGGCGAGCTCCGCCGGAACCTCGACCTCGCGCGGTTCCGCATCGAGCGAGAGCTCGAATACCGCCTGGTCGCCGGCCGAGAGGCCCGTCGCGTCGCGCACCTCGCGGTTGAGCCCGATGAAGTCCGTGCCGCCGTAGCGCATCGTCGTCGTCCGGAAGGAGTGGTCGTTCACCCGCACGACGACACGCGCGCGCACACGGCCGAATGCCTCCTTCGGGTCGAACGGGAGCCGAACGACGTGGCCGGCGCCGCGCGGCTCGACGCCCGCGTCGAACCGCCTCATCGCGGTCACGCTCCGGGCAGGCGCATCTCGCCGCGCGCGACGACGACCGCGGAACCGCCGACCTCGATGCGCTCGATCTGCTCCGGCGTGCCGTCCACCCGGGCATAGAGCGTGGAGGGGCGGTTGATCTCGACGCCCTGCGTGATCTCGATCTCGTCGCCGAATGCGGTCCGGCCGTGGCGGGCGACGTGAAGCGCGAGCGGCCCCGCGGCCGAGCCGGTCGCCGGGTCTTCGGCCACGCCGCTGCCGGGCGCGAACATGCGGCTCTTCCAGCTCCGGCCCTCACCCGCGATGCAGTTCACGCACACGGGGGCGAGGCGCTCGAGCGCCCCGAGATCGGGCCGGAGCGACGCGACGGCGTCCGGCGACGACAGGCAGACGTACACGTGCTGGATGCCGTTGTCGTAGACCTCGACAGGCAACTCGGAGCGGTTGACCCCGATCGCGGCGAGCAGCTCCTGCTCGGCCTGGAACAGCTCCACCGTCGGCAGCGGCTGCTCCATGCGGCCGAATACGATGCGCGCCCCCTCGCGCTCCAGTTCGACTGGAACGATGCCGCGGCCGGTCTCGAGCCGGATCACCTGCGACTGGAGTGGCGCACCGAGCACGAACGCCGTGCCGAGCGTCGGATGCCCGGCGAAAGGAACCTCGGTGGCCGGCGTGAAGATCCGCATCATGGCGTCGCCGCCCGCCGCAGCGGGGTAGACGAATACCGTCTCGCTAAAGCCCATCTCGCGTGCGAGCGGCTGCAGAAGCTCCTCCGGGATGTCGCGCGCGTCGGTGAACACTGCGAGCTGGTTCCCGGTCAGGGCGCGGTCCGTGAACACGTCCACGATCACGAAGCGGAAGGGCTTCACAGCGCTAGTAGATCATGCGGGAGGCGACCCAACCGTTGCGTCCGGATGCTCGGCCGCGTCGGCCTCGTGCTCCGCTTCGCGTTCCTCCTCGCGCTCGTGTTTGCGCTCCGCGACCCTCTCCTCGTGCTGCACGATCTCGGCCGCCATCCAGGCGGAAATGGCCGGGACGACCACGATCCCGAAGAGGATCGGGGCCAGCAGGAGCTGAACCCAGTCCCACAGTGTGTTGCCCTGGAATCCGGTCCAGCCCCAGTGCAGAGCGTAGCCGCCGGCAACGAAGACGCAGAACGCGGCCACGGCGGCCACGATGGCCGCAATCCACCCGGGGGTGAGATCACGCCCGAGCTTGCGCCACGCGCGGACGGCCCCGAGCGACAGCGGCAGGAAGATCAGGACGAACCAGTCCCACAGCTTGTTGCCGGGGAAGCCCGTCCAGCGGAGGTCGGCCGCGTAACCGACGACGACAAGCGCCAGGAAGGCGGCCGCGAGGGCGCCGATGATCATGCGCCGGTCCTTCCGTACGTCGCTGCCGCGCGTCAGCCAGATCGGCGCCGTCGCGAGGATGATCGGGAGCAACAGCAGCTTGAGCCACTCCCAGAGGGTGTCGTTGTCGCCGTAGCCGGTCCACTTCCAGTGGCCGGAGTAGCCGCCGACGAGCGTGATCACGAACACGACCACACCCGCGGCGATCGCCAGCTGCCAGCGTCTCTGGGCGAGCCCCCCGCCCACGGGCGATTTATAACGTTCCGCGCGACATGACTTTGCTCACAACGGACTTCGGGCGGACATGAGACTCTTCGTCGTCCGGCACGCGGAGGCCGCTCCGGGAGACCCGGACGAGCTCCGCCCCTTGACCGCCGAGGGCCGCGCGCAGGCCCGCGCCCTCGGCGAACGGCTCGCCCGCGACGGCGTCCGCGTCGACGCGCTGCTCACGAGCCCGCTGCTCCGGGCGCGCGAGACGGCCGGGGAGCTCGCGTCGCGACTGGGCGTCCAGGCCGAGGCGGACGACCGGCTCGGGCCGGGCGCGACGCTCGAGATTGTCCGCCAGGCGATCGCGGGCCGGGGCGACTCGGTCCTGATCGTCGGCCACCAGCCGGACTGCGGGAGGATCGCAGCGGCCGTCACCGGAACGGAGCCCGACCGGGTCGCGCCGGCCTCGGTGATCACGCTCGAGCTGGACTGAGCCCACCGCTTGCGGACGGCCCGGGTCGGTGGTTCAATCGACCGGGCCGATGGGGAGGGGCACGATCCTCGCGTTCCTGGCGCTCGGCCTGAGCGTCGTGATCCTCGCGAACGACTTCTCCGCGCTCAACGTCAGCCTCCCGACGATCGAGCAGGACTTCGACACCGACGTCACCACCGTGCAGTGGGTGATCAACGCATACGCCCTCGTCTTCGGCGTCCTGATCGTCAGCGGGGGTCGCCTCGCCGATCTCTTCGGGCGCAAGCGGATCTTCATGATCGGGACGACGATCTTCGCCGTCTTCTCACTGCTCGGCGGGCTCGCGCCGAACGAGTTTCTCCTGATCGCCGCGCGCGCCGTCATGGGCGTCGGCGGAGCGCTGATGTGGCCGGCCATTCTCGGCATGACCTATGCGGCACTGCCGAAGGAGAAGGCCGGCCTCGCCGGCGGCCTCATCCTGGGAGCAGCCGGGATCGGCCAGGCGATCGGTCCGCTGACGGGCGGGATCCTGACCGAGTACGTGAGCTGGCGGGCCGTCCTGATCGTGAACGTCCCGATCGCCGCCTTCGCAATGACGGTCGTCTGGCTGGAGATCCATCAGCACGAGGAGCACGCGGCCGGCGAGCGGCTCGATTACGGCGGCATGGCGGCGCTGTCCGTCGCGCTGTTCGCGCTCCTGTTCGCCCTCGACCAGGCGACGGACTGGGGCTGGGGCAACTGGATGATCGTCGCATGCCTGATCGCCTCCGGCGTGCTGCTCGCCGTGTTCGTCGTCATCGAGCGGCGGATGGGAACGAGCGCCCTTGTCCCGGGCGACCTCGCACGGCGCAGCAATTTCATCTGGCCCTGCATATGCGTGGGACTGCTCTCCGCCCTCTTCTTCGCCTCGATGCTCTACCTGCCCCAGTACATGCAGAAGATCCTCGACTACTCGCCTGTGCGCGCCGGAGTGGCCATGCTCCCGCTCTTCGTTCCCTTCGCCGTGCTCGCGTTCATTGCCGGACCGCTGTACAACCGTCTCGGCGCCAAGCTGATCGTCTCGATCGGAGTCGCAGCCATTACCGTCGGCGGCTTCCTGCTCACGTTCGTCGACGACTCGTCGGGTTACCGCGAGCTCATCGCCGGTATGGTCGTCATGGGGGCCGGGGTGGGGGTCTTCTTCCCCTCGGTGACGACCGCGGCGGTCACGGCCGTCAAGGCCTCACGCCAGAGCCTCGCCGGCGGTCTCACGTACATGTTCCAGATCGCGGGCGGCGCCGTCGGGCTCGGGCTCGCGACGACGGTGTTCGCCACCGCGTCCGAGCACAAGCTCGACTCGAAGGTCACCGCAGCGGGGCTGAAGGTCAACGACAGCGAAGGCGACGCCGCGCAGGGGATCCTCGCCGGCACCGACTCCGCAAAGGCCGCGCTCTCGCACTTCCCCGCCCAGGTGCAGACCCAGATCCGCTCGTTCGTGCACGACGCCTTCGTCGTCGGCTTCCAGGACGTCTTCTGGTTCTGCACGATCCTGTCATTCCTCGGCCTTCTGGTCGCCGTGTTCTTCGTCGGCGGCCGTCTCCACCTCCGCCCTCGGAGCGTCATCGAGGAGGCGCCGGCGGAGGAGAGCGCCTGAGCTCCTCCTCGAGCCGTTCCCACCAGCCGCCGATCCACTCGATGAACTCGATCCCGTAGTCCAACGCGAAGTACGGGAATCGCGCCGGGTCTTCCTCGCGCTCGCTCCCAAGGTCGTCCGCGAGCCCGCGGAAATTCGTCAGGATCTCGTCGAACTGTGCTCGCGTCCTCTGAATGTGCTCGAGAACCTCTCCGGGTGCGAGAAGATCGCCGAAGAAGAGCTTGAGGAGGCCCTCGTCCCGATACTCGAACGTGACCGGCCCATCGCCCGCAAGCCACTCGTGAAGCGCAGCTCGACCGGCATCGGTCAGCGCGTACGCGCGACGACGCCGCGCGCCGGACGGCGCATCCGCCTCGACAAGGCCGGCCGCCTCGAGCCGGCGGAGCTCGGGGTAGATCTGCCCGTAACTCGCGCCCCAGAAGAAGCGGGTCGAGTAGTCGGTGAGCTTCTTGATGTCATACCCGCTCCGCGGGCCGAGCCCGAGGACACCGAGGATGACGCGAGCGGTGGGGGTGAGTCCTTGCATATCTGCCCGATATATGTAACATATCTGGCCGATAGATGAACGCGGTCACTGTCGACGGCATTGCAAAGGCCTACGGTGGGACCGAGGCTCTGCGGGGGGTGAGCTTCGAGATCCGCTCGGGAGAGGTCTTCTCGCTGCTCGGGCCGAACGGCGCGGGCAAGACGACGACCGTTGAGATCCTCGAGGGATATCGGCGGCGCGATGCGGGAAACGTCGATGTGCTCGGTGTCGATCCCGAACGCGCCGGCGGCTCCTGGCGCGAGCGGATCGGCGTGGTGCTGCAGCAGTCGGAGCTGTACCCGAACCTGACCGTCGAGGAGATGGTCGGGCTCTTCGCCGGCTACTACGAGCGGCCACGCGACGTGGACGGCGTCGTCGGTCTCGTCGGGCTCGAGGAGAAGCGCAGCGCACGAGTCCGCAGCCTGTCGGGCGGCCAGAAGCGGCGCCTCGACCTTGCCGTCGCGCTCGCAGGCGATCCCGAGCTCCTCTTCCTCGACGAGCCGACGACCGGCTTCGACCCGGCCGCGCGGCGCGCCGCCTGGGAGATGATCCGCTCGCTTCGGGAGCTCGGCAAGACGATCCTGCTGACCACGCACTACCTGGACGAGGCCGAGCAGCTCGCCGACCGTGTCGCGGTGCTGCGCGGTGGACGCATCGTCGCCATCGGCACGCCTGCGGAGCTCACCGGCGCCGCGCCTGCGACCGAGATCCGCTACCGCCGGAACGGCGAGGAGGTCGTCCTGCACACCGAGGATCCGACGCGCATGCTGCACGAGCTCACCGGTTCGGCGCTGGCCCAGGGCTTCGAGCTCGAGGGGTTGACCGTCCGGCGGCCGACGCTCGAGGAGGTCTACCTCTCGCTCACGGAGGAGGAAGCATGACGCTGTTTCCGCATGAGTTCCGGAACCAGGTGCGGCTCTACCTGCGCAGCCGGGAGCTCGCCTTCTTCACGTTTCTGTTGCCGGTGATCATCTTCATCCTGCTGGGCTCGGTGTACGGCGAGGACACGATCGAAGGGGTCAAGGGCTCGCGGTATCTACTCGCCGGCATGCTCGGCTACGGCGTCGTCGCCACGGTGTTCGCCGGCCTCTCGATCGTGCTCGTGATCCGTCGGGAGTCCGGCGTCCTGAAGCGCCTGCGCGCAACGCCGCTGCCGGCGCCGACCTACATCGCCGCGATGCTCTGCACGTTCCTGCTCGCGTTCGCGATCGAGGTGCTCTGCCTCGTCCTGCTCGCCCGCTTCCTGTTCGACGTCCCCCTACCCGACCAACCCCTCTCGCTTCTTGCGGGCCTCCTGCTCGGCGCGGCCGCGTTCGCGGCGCTCGGGATCGGCCTCGCGGCGGTCGTGCGCAGCGCGGAGGGATCCTCCGCGGTCGTCAACGCCATCTACCTGCCGATGGCGTTCCTCTCCGGCGCCTTCTTCTCGCCGCACTCGTTCCCGAGCTTCCTCCGCGCAATCGCGGACGTCCTCCCCTTGACGTACTTCATCCGCATCGTTCGCGACGTGATGCTGCACGGCGACCCGATCTGGTCGGTGTGGCCATCGGTGGTCGCAGTCGCCGCCTGGGGCGTTTTCGGCCTCGCCGTCGCGATCCGGAAGTTCCACTGGGAGCCGGCCGAGAGCCGTTAGCGCATCGGGACGTTACGCGTTTGCGTCCGGCGGGCACCAGCGGACCGTGGAAGCAGTTCAGCCATATGTTGCGTTCGCGGTCCCGGCAGACCCCGAGTCGGGCGTTGAGGTTCGCGTGAATTTCGGCCTGCTGGCCGGGCGCGAGGCGACGCCCGCGGAGATCGACGAGTTGGCACGCAGGCTCCTCGGCACGGTCGAGCGCGTCTCGATCGTCAGCGAGCGCCGCCACGAGATCAGCGACCAGGTCGAAGCTTCGGTACACCAGGTCTCGATCGGCGTTTCGGCGGAAGGGGTTCCCCGCGATGTCGTCGAAGCCGCGAGGCTCGAGGGGAAGATCGTCGCGCTTGCCGAGGCGTGGGCGCACGCGTGTAGCGGCGAACGCCGCGCAGCGGTCTAGCCGACGGTCGCCGCGGCCGCGTGGCGGGCGATGAACCCGAGCACGCGGCTCCAGGCGTCGGCGGAGGCGTCGGCGAACTCCTCCTGCTTGCGATCGAAGAAGCTGTGCGGCGCACCCTCGTACGTCACGACCTCGTGCTCGACTCCTGCGTCGGTGAGCACCGCGTCGAAGGCGGCGATCTCGCCGGCCGAGATCGCCTGATCAGCGCCACCCATGAGGGCGAGGATCGGGGCGGTCATCTCTCCGGCGCGGTCGATCGGCCCCGGCGAGCCGTCCTGACCGCGACCGGGCCTCCCGTAGAAGCCGATCGCGCCTGCGAGACCGTGCCCGGACGCCGCGGCCAGCCAGGAGTGGCGGCCGCCGAAGCAGAACCCGACCGTGAAGATGGCGTCGGCACCGTCTCGGAGCTGCCTTACCGCCGCTCCGACGTCCGCCTGGATGCCCTCCGGCGTCGTCTGCGCCACGTGCTCGCTGTACTCGAAGTCCTCTCCCCGCTTGGCGACCCCGGCGCTGCGGCCGAAGTAGTCGATCGCGACCGCTTCGTACCCTCGCTCGGCGAAGCGGAGGGCGAGCTCCTCGTAGAACCTGTGGAGGCCGCGGACGTCGGGCAGGACCACGACGCCGGTGCCGCTCGGCTCCTCGGGGCGCGCGGCAAAGGCGGCGAAGCGGTTGCCGTCCTCCGCTTCGAGGACGAGGTCCTCGTGCGAGACGGCGGCTCCGCGGATGACGGCAATCGGCGGCTTCGAGTCAGGTTCGTGGCACACGGCGCGTGACGATTATCGTGGTTACTGGTTCCGCACGGCGGCCTGAGCAGCAGTCCGCCGTCGATGAGGAACGAATGGCCGGTCACGTAGGCCGCGGCGGGAGATGCGAGCCAGGCCACGTGCGAGGCGATCTCATGCACCGAGCCGGGCGGCCGAGCGGGATACCGTCTCGCTGCCGCTCGGTCGGGTCGACGTCCTCTTGCCCGGTCATCGGCGTGGAGATCTCGCCGGGCGCAACCGCGTTCACCGTGATTCCGTGGTCGGCAAGCTCGCGGTGGCCTCCGCGCCCTCTTCGTCTTCGTGCCAGGTGACGCCGACGTCGAAGCCATCCCGCGCAAGCGCAACAGCTGTTGCCTCCCGATGCCGGCGTCGGACGCCGTGACGATCGCCGCAGGCACGCTCACGTCTTACCGCGCTCGCCCCGCGGAAACTCGTAGGGGGTGTCCTCGACCTCTTACGTCTTCGACCGAGCAACGGCAGCGTACGGCTCCGTCGGATGAGCCTGCGGTACAGGCACGCCCGCGGCCGCATACGCCTCGTCCTCGTCAAGCGTCTCGTGCTCGAGCAAGGCCTTCGCGAGCGCGTCCAGGCGGGAGCGGTTCTCGCGGAGAAGCGCGACGACCTGCTCGTGCGCCTCCGCGATGATGCGACGCACCTCCTCGTCGAACAGTTTCTGCGTATCCGGCGACACGTCCGGTGTGCGTGCGAACGCCGGTCCCGCTCCGTCGCGCGGAATCACGATCATCGGCCCGATCTCCGCGCTCATCCCCCAGCGGCCGACCATCTGGCGTGCGAGCTCCGTCAGCTGCTCGAGGTCCGATTCGGCGCCGGTGCTGATCTCACCGAAGACGATCTCCTCTGCCGAGCGACCGCCGAGCGCGACCTTGATCTTCGCCTGGACCTCCGGCTCGAGGTAGTTGAACCGGTCGCTCTCGGGCGCCGAGTACGTGACGCCGAGCGCGAGCCCGCGGGGGATGATCGACACCCGCCGGACGGGATCGGCGCCCGGCGTGAGCATGCCGACGATCGCGTGGCCGCCCTCGTGATACGCCGTGCGCCGCCGATCCTGCTCGCTCAGCATCACCTGGCGCTCGGCCCCGAGGACGATCCGCTCGAGCGCGTCGCCGAAGTCGCGGTCCTGGACCGTGTCGTGGTTCCGCCGCGCCGCCGTCAGCGCTGCCTCGTTGACGAGGTTCGCGAGGTCCGCGCCGACCATGCCCGGCGTGGTGGCGGCGATGCGCCCGAGGTCGACGTCGGGGGCAAGCGGGACGCCGCGGACGTGGACCTCGAGAATCGCCTGCCGGCCGGCCCGGTCGGGAGGCTGAACGGCGACGCGGCGGTCGAACCGGCCCGGGCGGAGCAGCGCCTGGTCGAGGACGTCGACGCGGTTCGTCGCGCCGATCACGATCACGCTCGTAGTCGAGTCGAAGCCGTCCATCTCCGTGAGAATCTGGTTGAGCGTTTGCTCGCGCTCGTCGTTGCCGCCGCTGAAGCCGGTTA
>Ga0075425_100002637_pt1 | contig 17986 bp, 17 predicted proteins | sample SoiMethybrSBSTD4_FD_75300 | JGI IMG/M metagenome (GOLD analysis project Ga0075425, IMG submission 75300) | Bulk soil microbial communities from a Populus tree surrounding site in Tennessee, USA - Soil MetaG P. TD hybrid SBSTD4 | ecosystem: Environmental > Terrestrial > Soil > Tree plantation... | reverse complement strand
CGAAATCCGGATCGGGCCGAAACTGAAGCGTCAAAGACACCCTCACAAGCGTGGGCTTTGGTGAGGGTTCGGCCGGATTGCCGGAAACTCAGAAAAGCGGGACGGTCCAGTATAGCCCGCTATGCCACGACGTCGACATCGAGATCGACGTGGATGGCCGATTCGTGACGACGACGTGCACGCCTGCGACGCCGCCTGCAGATCGAGTTCGACCTTCAGACGAACCGTCTCTCAAAGCCCGCATCGAGCGGATCGACGAGACCCGAAAACCGCGGCACGCCTGTCCTCGTCCGATCCGGATTCGGACGCGTTTCACACAGATCGTCCTGTACGCTGTGGTGGCGCCAGCCTGAGCGCGAGATCTTGCCGACGCTCGAAGAACTGCACATCGGCTTCGTGCCCTTCAGTCCACTCGGCAAGGGGTTTCTGACTGGCACGATCGACGACAAAACGACCTTCGAGTCGACCGATTTCCGCAACGTCGTGCCGCGCTTCACGGAAGAGAACCGGAAGGCGAACGTCGCATTCGTCGACTGGCTGAAGACGTTCGCGGGACGCAAGAACGCACGCCCGCGCAAATCGCACTCGCGTGGCTGCTGGCCCAGAAACCGTGGGTCGTCGCGATTCCTGGGACGACGAAACGTAATCGACTCGAAGAGAACCTCGGCGCGCTCGACAATCACCTCGCCGCTGAGGACCTCCGCGACATCGATCGCGCCGCGTCGCAGATTGAAGTGCAGGGTGCGCGGTATCCCGAGGCCTTGTTGAAGATGGTTGGTAGGTAGCGAATCGGCGGAATCGACGCTGTTGATCGTTTACCGGATGAACTTGCGACCGAAGTAAGGCACGTCCAATCACTGCTGACCGCTCGCGTTTCGGCCGCGACACCTCAGTCGATTTTCAGAACGTCACGCCAACCTGAACTTGATACGTGCGAGGCGTCACGAAATGCGTGCCGCTGAACGTCGACAGAAAATTGTAGAGCGCGTCCTTGTTCGTCAGATTGATGACGCTGAAACGGAGGCGCAGCTTCGTCCGATCGGTATGCAGGAGGTTGTCCGCGCCGATACCGAGATCGAGGAGGTGCCGCGGCGCCACTCGCGGCGGATTCGAAACGTCGTCGCTCGTTCCCTCGGCGGGAATGCGTAGGCGAGTCGCGCCGAAATTCGAAGTCGTGCATGTGGCACTCGTCAGCGCCTGATCCCTCGTCGCGAACTGATTGCCACAGAAAAACCCGATCGCCGCTTGCTGATCAGCGGTCAACGCTAGCGCATCTTCGAGGCTCGCCACAGCTCCGGCGACCAGGCCGGAATCGTACCGCCATGAGAGCGCCGCCCACGCCCCGGTCCTCCTTTCGAACAGGTACTGAACGTTCGTGGTCGCGTTGAACTTCTGATCGTGGTCGATCCGGAAATCGCCTTCGGGCTGCTCGAGCAGGATGCCGCCGACCCCCGGCGGTGAGTAGATTGCGTTTGTGTGCGCCATCACCACGAATGCGCTGAAGCCGTGGTGCTCAACGAGGTTCAGCCGACCCGTGAATCCGTCGATGCGCGAGTGATCCCACGCAACCGGGAACGCGATCGGCGTGTTGAAGAGCACACCGAAGTCGTAGCCGTTGTCGGTGCGCTTGTTGAAGTACCCGAAGTCGGCGACAACCCAGTTGCCGAATCCCTGCTGGATGCCCAGCTCCACCTGGTGGCGCCGGCCCGGCGGAACGGGCTGGCTGGCGCCAAACAGCCCATTCAACCCGTACCCCGCCGAGAGCAGCAGGTTCTCGTTGTACGGCGTCTCCATCGTCCGTCCGTACGAGCCGCGGAGCACCGTCCCGGTCCTCGTCACGGCATACGAGACTCCCAAGCGTGGCTGAACCAGTGTCGCCGTCGTCAGTCCGTCGTAGTGGTCGAGACGCACTCCAAGGTTCAGCGTCGCGTTCCCCGCCTTGATGTCGTCCTGCACGTATGCCGCTTGTTGCTTGATCGTAAATGACTGGTCGTACGCGAGGGGCGATCCGCCGTTCGTCAAATCGAATGGAGCGAGGTCCTGGTTGAAGTTCCCGTCCTCGTCGGCGAAGGCGCTGTCAGTGGGATCCGTGATCCCAAACGTGAATTGCTCGTGAAGGCGCGTCGCTCCGAATGATCCGCCGACTTTGAGGTTGTGCGCGCCGAGCGTCATCGAGAGATCCGCTTTCGCGCCGAAGTTCGTGAGCATTCGATCCTGGCTCACTGACGCTGGCGTGTCGTTCAGTGGATTTGCGCTCGGGAGGTATGTGAGATGATCGCGGCGAACGAACCCATTCGCGGTGAACAACGTGCTCGCCCCGATGACGCGCGAATAGCCCGGCGCGATGTTGAACGTCCGAATGTTCTGGTGCTGCGTTTGGTTGATCTGGTCGTACGTGTTCGGGACGTCGAATCCCGACCGGGCCGCCTGAACATTCAGATGGATCGTGTCGGTAGTGCCAGGCCGAAAGTCGAAGCGGTCGAAGAAGGACAGTTGATCGCCGGTATCGTGTAGCGCTTCGAGCTCGGGCGGGTCGAGGAAACGATCGGTTCGCAGTCCTGACATGGATGCGAAATTTCCGACCTTGCTCGATCCGGCGCCGAGGGTGAAGTCGCCTGTCGGACTCTTGAACGACCCGAATCCGAAGGAGGCGCTCCCGGTGGGCTTCGCCTGGTCGAGTCCGGATTTCGTCACAATGTGCACCACGAGGCTGCTCTTGTCCCCGTACTCCGCTGGCGCGACACCGGTGATGACCTCCATCGACTGCACGGCCTCCGGCGAAATCTGGTTTGAATAGAGCCGGCTCTGTTGGTCGGTGATGGGCTGGTTGTCGATCGAGAACTGCGTCTGCGCGTGATCGCCGACGGGGTGGAAGAATCCATTCGAATCAGAGACGACGCCAGGTGACGCCATCGTGACGATTTGATTCAGCCCCGAAGACGACGTCTCGAGCGGCAGCTTGGCGATCAGACTCTGGTCGATATCCGTGTGCGCCGTCGGATCACGTTCGAGAAGGTCACCCGCGTGACCGACCACCGCCACGTTCTCTGTGGCGCCTGCGAGAGCCAGCGTCAAGTCGATCGTGATGGGCACGCCGGTACGCACGTCGACGTCGCGCTCCAGCGTCTGAAATCCATGCGCCTCGACGGTGATGTGGTACGAGTTCGGCGGCAGGTTGCTGAACACGTACCGGCCCGTCGCGTCGGTGGTCGTGGTTCGGGAGAACCCGCTGACCGGATTGCTGATCCGCACCGGAACCGCCTGCATCACACCGCCCGTCGGATCCTTGACCGTGCCCTGCACAGTGCCGGCCCCGCCAAGCCCCTGCGCAAACAAGGGCGAGGCCACGGCGACGACCAGCAGCGCGAAGATCAGACGCACACACGCATGAGTCCGCGACGAGAACGTGGCGCCTCGTTTCTGGAAAGTGCCCATGAGAAGCCACGCTAGCAATCACGTCTCGCGACGACTACAACAAGCCAATGAACGGTCCGTTTCGACCGACGGACGTCGTCTCAGCACGCACGAATGGCACTGCTCGGGTACCGTTCGCCACCAGTCGAAACCGGTAGTTTTCACCCATAATGGCTGTGGAAATCGATTGCGGATGCCGCTTCCATTCGTCGGTCGTTAACGACCATTCGTTGGTGGAAACGAGCCGCTCGCTGGCTTCCGGTTACCAGGCATTCGAGGCAGGCGTACCGTGTCGACCACATTGAACGTCGGCGAGCTGCTGAATCTTGTCGGATTGAGCACCGGCGTCGTCCTCTACGCCATGCTGCTCGCCATGGTTGTCCGGGCTGGTCGGACACCGGGCCTCCGTTCAGGTTTTGATCCGCTCCTGCTGCTGACATCTATCCTGGGCCTCGTCTGGAATCTTTGCGCGCTGCCTGCGTACGAGCTGCCGAAGATGGGGTTCGAAGGACCATTTCCGTCGCTCGCTGCCCTCGGGTTCGGCGCGCTGGGTTTTCTGCCCGCCGTCGTCGTGCACTCGGTGCTTCGCGATCAACGTCACATCGTCCGGGGGACAGCAAAAGTTGCGTTGATGGTTGTCGCCTACGCCGTGAGCGGCGTGGCTGCCGTCCTTCACGTCCAGGCCGGGGTCACTGTCGCTCCCGTGCCATCGGCCGCGGGCATGCGGCTGCTCACGTACACGTTCGTCGCGCTGGTTGTCCCGCTGATCGCCGTCACACGGGGGCGCCCGGGCGCGGGACGCGCGCTGTGGGCCGCGGCACTGGCCACCTTTGCCGTCTCAGCACTGCATCTGAGTCAGTTGCACCGGGGCGAGGCGTCGTGGCCCGTCGAACTGGTGGGCCACCACGCGTCGGTGCCGCTCGCGTTCGCCATCCTCTATCAGGACTACCGGTTCGCCCTCGCCGATCTGTTCCTCAAACGTGCGTTGTCATTGGTCGCCATCGTGACTGTGGCATTCGCGGCGATCGCGTCGTTTGGAGTCCGCTCCTCTTCGTTCGCCCGATTTGTACAGAGCGATCCCCGGCAGCTGACCGTGCTGGTCACGTTGTGGGTGGCCACGGCACTGCTGTATCCAGTGCTCCGTCGCACGATGATCTGGTTCGTAGACGCCGTGGTCCTCCACCGACCGGATTACCGCTCGCTTCGCGCGACCGTTGCACGAGTGGCCCAGGACGGTGACGACGTCGAGGCGCTTCTCTCATCCGTGGGCGATCTCCTCACGCCGGCGCTCAACGCGGCCTTCGTGACATGGCGGCCATGGACGACGCTGACGCAGAACAATCTCGGCGTTGCCGTCATGACGGGTGCCGACGCTGTGAGCGCCGGCGACTCACTCGCTGGTGACCCGCTCCTGGCGCCGCCGGCGGCTTGCGTGACCGTGCCGACGACGGATCAGCCGCCGTTCGTGTTCGTGATCGGCCAGTTGAGCGGGGGGCGTCGGCTGCTTTCGGACGACCTCGCGACGCTTGAGTCAATCGCGGTGGTGGTGGCCCGCCGAATCGATGCCATTCGCATCACGAATGAGCGGTACAACCGAGAAATCCGAGAGCAGGAAATCGGAAAACTCGCATCTGAGGCGGAGCTTCGTGCGTTGCGGGCGCAGATCAATCCTCACTTTCTGTTCAACGCGCTCACGACCATTGGCTACCTGATTCAATCGGCACCGCCGCGCGCGCTCGACACGTTGATGCGACTCACGGCGCTTCTTCGCGGCGTGCTGAGATCCGAAGGGGAATTCACCACGCTCGGGCGCGAGCTCGAGATCGTCGAGGCGTATCTCGACATCGAACGTGCGCGCTTCGAACATCGGCTGCGCGTGACGGTGGATGTCCCGCCGCGACTCCGCAACATTCGGCTGCCGCCGCTGCTCCTTCAGCCGCTGGTCGAAAACGCGGTGAAGCACGGGATCGGGCACAAACAAAGCGGCGGCCAGGTGCTCATTCGGGCACGACTCGACCGAACCGATGATCACCAGCGACGATTGGCCCTGTCCGTGGAGGATACTGGCGCAGGTGCGACGCCGCAGACACTCGAACGGGGACGATCGTCCGGCGTTGGCCTCCGCAACGTCGAGCGGCGCTTGGCCTGTCAATATGGGGATGCCGCGTCGCTGTCCATTCGAACGGTACCCGACGAAGGAACCATCGTCGAACTCCGCGTCCCGCTCGTCGTCAAAACAGCAGCCATCGAACAGGTCGCTTCGTGAGCGCACGCCTCCGCGTGGTCGTCGCAGACGACGAGCGGCCGGCGCGGTCGTTTCTTGTGTCGCTGCTCCGCTCATTCGACGACGTCGCGATTGTTGGCGAAGCGGCGTCTGGAAAGGACGCCGTCGCGATCATCGAAAAGGAGCGGCCCGATCTGGCGTTGCTCGATTGGCAGATGCCTGAACTCGATGGTATTGGCGTCGTCCGGATGCTGAGAAAAGAGGCGATGCCGCTGGTCGCGTTCGTCACGGCCTACGATGAGTACGCGGTCCGCGCGTTCGAGGTCAACGCCGTCGATTATCTGCTCAAGCCGGTTGAGAAGGCTCGACTGCGCGAGACGGTCAACCGAGCGCAGGAGCGGATCGAGCACGCGGAAATCGTGGCCGAGCAGGCCTCGCACGTGGGCGCGGCGATCGAGGCCTACGAGACGTTGGCGAAACCGCCGTACCTCGAACGCATTCCGGTGCGACGCCGAGAAGACGTGGTGATCGTGCCCGTGCAGCAGATCGCGTGCATCGTAGCGGACGGAGAACTCCTGCAGATCACGACGGTCCAGAAGGAGCGGCACACGATCACGTATCGACTCAAAGACCTGGAGCGACGCCTCGATCCATCGCGCTTCATCAGACTTGGACGGGGAACGCTGGCGAACGTGGACTTGATCGCGAAGGTGAACACGATGCCCGGCGGGACCCACGTGGCCGTGTTGCGCACCGGCCAGAAGTTGCCGGTGAGTCGACTGCAGTCGCGCGTGCTGCGCGAACGATTCCTGAAGCTCTAAATGACGACCGTCTGCCGACCCACAGCAACAGTTCATTCCCGTCGGTAATCCAGTCGTTGGAAAGGCCGCGATGTCCGTCCGATGAAATGCTACGTTGCCGCGCGATCCATGCGTGGCGGCTACAGCTATCCCAGGGGACCTCATTTCAGCGGATCACGGCCCGGCCGAACATACCGCGGGTCTTCAAAACGCGTTCGGCGTGTCAGGTGGCAGGATCACACGCCACCGAGTTTCATCGCGCTGATGGCGGCGAGTCTGGCGCTCATGGGCCTGTTGATCTCGTGGCTGGTGACGCACCCCGAAGCGGGAAATCACCACGCCGGACAGGTCATCATCGCCGACTCGAAGTGACAGCACGCAGTTGCGGCCAGTCTCGCCGCCTCCGCCCCGATGTCGTTCGCGCGGTGAATTTCATCAAGCGCCCGGGCTGCACCTGGCCGGGCTGCACCGGCACCTTCCTGGGATCCTTCAGTAGCGCGCGTTGAAAGAAGCCCAGCCCGGAGTACTCCTGAAAAGCCCTGCATGATGACCGGTTCGCTGCGCCTACGCTCGTCGATCGTCGTCGGCCGTCGCCGCTGACGCCGACTCTCTCTGGCAGCAATAGACAGCCCCCATTTCGAAGGCCGCATCGTTCGACAGCAGCTCAACTATAGGAATTCGCTGTGCACTGCCTGGCGGCGAGTGACCGGGTTACGTTGGCCCAGCGAATTCTTGTAGCCGCCGCGAAATCTGTGCAGAATGATTTGTGGCCGTTTCAGCCTCTCACCCGGCACAGCACGTCGCGGGCTTTTATCGCACCGACGATTTCCTCGGGGGCCGCGTCGCGGGGTTCATCACCGAAGGCCTCACCGCCGGCGAACAGGTTATCGTGCTGGCGACCGCATCACATTGGGCGGCCATTGCGGCCCGTTTGGCCGACACCGGACTCGCCTTTCGTCGCGCGGTGACCGATGGACAGCTTCTGCTGCTCGATGCCACCGACGTCCTCGACGGGCTGACCGTTGACGGCCGTGTGAGCGTCGAAGGTTTTCGCGCGGCGCTGACTCGTTTCATCGTCCCCGCCAGGCGGCAACGGATGTACGGCGAGCTCGTGTCCCTGCTTGCCGAACGCGGCGATCTGCAGACAGCGCTCGCAGCAGAGGCCCCCGGACACGAACTCGCGCATACGCTCGGCATCCCCGTGCTGTGCGGGTACCACGTTGCCGGCGAGCAACCGTTGACCTCTCACGCCATCACAAGTATTGAAGCGGCCCACGATCGCACGTGGACTGAAGGAACGTCAGAAGTCCAGAATGATTCTCTGAATGCAGACGCCCTCGCCGCGGCAACACGCCTTCACGCCGTTCGGTTTTACGAGAGTCGCGAATCTTTAGCACGCATTGTCGGCAAGTTCTTGGGAGAAGGGTTTCTTGCCGGTCTGCCCGCCATCGTTATCGCCACGCCGGCGCATCGCGACGCCATCGAGCAGTCGCTCTCCGCGCATTATTTCGACGTCTCGCGGCTGGAAAGGGCGAACGATCTGATCATGGTCGATGCCGCGGAAATGCTATCCCGCTTCATGGTCGACGGCATGCCGGACGCCGATCGATTCAAAGACGCGATGATCCCGCTGATTGAGCTCGCCTGCCGCGGGCGGAACGAGTGCGTGATTCGCGCCTACGGCGAAATGGTCGATGTCCTCTGGCAGGCTGGCCAGACCGCGGCCGCGATTCGGCTCGAGATGCGCTGGAATCAGCTGGCGCAGACGCATTTGTTTGCGCTGCTGTGCGGCTACTCGATGGGGCACTTCTACAAGGACGTCGGTCAGCACGAAGTGCGTCAACAGCACACGCATCTCGTGGCCGATTCCGGAGAACGTGTCACCCTCCATTAACCAGGGCTGTTGACCTCCGCGTAGAGCCCGGAGGACCGTTCACTCCGTATGACCATCCGTCCGCCCGATCCCACCCTCCGACTTGCGGCGATCGTCGAGTCGTCCGATGACGCGATCGTCAGCAAAGATTTGAACGGCATCATCACATCCTGGAATCGCGGCGCGGAAGAGCTCTTCGGCTACACGACAGCGGAGGCCGTCGGCCAATCCATCACGATTCTGATACCGCCCGATCGTCTTGCCGAAGAGGACATGGTGCTCGGGCACATTCGTCGTGGTGAACGCATCGAGCACTTCGAGACGATTCGGAGGCGGAAGGACGGCACGCTCGTGCCCATTTCGCTGACCGTCTCGCCGATTCGCGATCCGTCGGGCACCATCGTCGGCGCGTCGAAGATCGCGAGGAACATCTCTGAGCGTCGACGGATCGAAGGCGAACTGCAGGAACTTCAGCGCCGACTGATGGGCATCGCGGTGGCCTCGGCATCTATCCTCGGATCGCCCGACACGGTGACGGTCGCTTCGGCCGCGATCGATATCGCGCGCGACGTGTTTGCCGCCGACGGCTACGCGTTGTGGCGCGTCGACCGGAGCGGCGCGTGGCGGATCGTCCGGTCGTTCGGCATCTCTGATGACTTCGCGTCTCGTGCGATTCCTCGCGCCGGAGAGGGCACGAATCCGCCGTCGGTCCCCTTTTCACAACCGTTGATCGCCGAAGACGTGCAAGCGACGTCGATGCTCGCCGAGATGCGCGACGCGTACGCTCGAGAAGGCATCCAGTCGATGATCGTGTTCCCGTTGACGATTCGTGGTCAGCGTTCCGGCACGATGGTCTTCTATTCGCACCAACGCGTGACGTTTCGGGACGTCGACGTGCAGGTCGGTGCCGCGCTCGCCAATCTCGCTGCGGCAGCGCTGACGACGGCTGATCTTTATGAAGAGCAGCGGCACGCCCGCGAAGCCGCCGACCACGCACGGCAACAGGCCACCTTCCTCGCGCAAGCCGGAAACGCCCTGAGCTCCTCACTCGATTACGAAGGGACGCTGCGGTCCGTGGCGAATCTGGCCGTTCCGATCATGGCCGACTGGTGTGCAGTCGACATCGTCAGTGAACGCGGTACGCTCCAGAGAATTGCCGTCGCGCACGTCGATCCCAAGAAGGTCGAGTTCGCTCGCATGCTCGAGGAGAAATACCCGTCGGATCCCAACGCTCCCGGTGGGGTGCATGAAGTGCTGCGGACCGGCAAGCCAGCGTACATGTCACGCATTCCGAAGGCCCTGCTCGAGGCAGCGGCGCGGGACGATGAGCACCTTCGGATTATTCGAGAACTGGACCTGACGTCGTACATGTGCCTGCCCCTGACCATTCAGGGCAGAGCCATCGGCGCGATCACCTTCGTGAGCGCCGAGTCCGGCCGCGAGTACACGGATGCCGACGTGCGGTTCGCCATGGAACTCGCGGCTCGTGCCTCGCTCGCCGTCGAGAATGCCCGCGCCTACGAGCGCGCCAACGAGGCGAGCCGTCTCAAGGATGAGTTTCTTGCGACCCTGTCGCATGAATTGCGCACGCCGCTGAACGCCGTGCTCGGCTACGCGCGCATGATGCGGACACAGACCATCGCGCTCGACAAAGCCAAGGGCGCGTGGGACGTGGTCGAACGCAATGCGACGGCGCTGAAACAGATCATCGAGGACGTGTTGGACGTCTCGCGCATCGTGGCCGGGCGGCTTCGCCTGAAGGTTGAGCCCGTGGACCTGCCGGCGATCCTGCACGAAGCGATGGCCACCGTCATGCCGGCGGCGGACGCCAAAGGCGTCCGAGTCGAATCCGTCATCGAGCCGCTCTCGACCCCGATCTCCGGAGACGCCGACCGACTGCAGCAGATTTTCTGGAATCTCCTGTCCAACGCGATCAAGTTCACCTCGCGCGGCGGCAAGGTGCAGTTGCGCCTCTCGCGCGTGAACTCGCACGTGGAGGTCGCAGTGAGCGACACGGGCCGCGGCATCGCGCCGGAGTTCCTGCCGTATGTGTTCGAGCGGTTCCGTCAAGCCGATGCGAGCTTTTCTCGAGAGCACGGCGGACTCGGTCTCGGATTATCAATCGCGAAGCAGCTCGCGGAGCTTCACGGCGCAACGATTACCGCCGCGAGCGACGGCACGGACCGTGGCGCCACATTTACAGTGAAGCTGCCCTTGATGATCGTGCATCAGTCGTCGGCACATGAACCTCCGCGTCACCATCCGGAAAGCGATCGGAACGCTCCACAATCTGAACCGGCGCCGCGTCTGGACGGCGTTCGGGTGCTCGCCGTCGACGATGACCGCGACTCGTTGAACTTGCTGCGGACTATTTTGGAGGCCGCGGGCGCGAGCGTGCGGACCATCGGCAACGGACCCGAGGCGTTGGCGGCGATCGGAGCCGAGCCTGGTGATGTGCTGATTGCCGACATCGGCATGCCTGGAATGGACGGTCTGCAACTGATTCGGGCGCTTCGCCAGATGGAGGAGCCCGCCCGAAGCATGCCGGCGGCGGCGCTCACCGCCTACGCGCGGTCACACGATCGGATTACGTCGCTCGCCAGCGGCTTTCAGATGCACCTGGTGAAGCCCATCGATCCACTCGAATTGATCGTGGCGATTGCCACGCTGGCTCCGCGACGTCGGGGCACGTCATCAAGTCACGAGAACGGCTAATTCGCGGCCGGTGCCAGAACAGTCCTGAGTAGATTCAGCAACGTCTCGATATTGATCGGTTTTCGAAGCGTATGGTCGGCGTCCATTAACTTGCCTGCCGCCGAAATCGCGATCACCGGAATACCCCGAAGGTCATCGTCGCGCTTCTGTTCGGCGCGAAAATCCGTCCAGAGGCCCAGTCCAAAGCCGCCGCGACGATGATCGGGCGTCAGCCTTTCGAATCGTGCGAACAAGCGTTGCACCATGTCGGACGGGATACCGATGCCGCCATCAGTGACGTCAATGTGGGCGCAATCGCCGTCGAGCGAGATCTCGACACCCACCGGCTTTCCGTCGCCGTACCTAAACGCATTCGACAACAGATTGCTCACCACCTGCTCGACACGCAACTGATCCCATCGACCGGTCATGGCGGGCGTCGCGAGTGACGAGGGATCGCGCTGGGCCGCGCGCCGCAGCCCGCCGAGCTGCAACATCAACGCGTTCAACGGATTCCGCAGTTCGTGGGACGCGGCGGCGAGAAAATCGTCGCGCGTCTTCAGGGCCGATTCGATCTCGCTTCGAGCCGCCTGCTCGCGTTGGCGAACGCCGGCTGAGCCGTAGTGTTTTGGTACAGCGCGGCTGCGACAAGCAATCGAAGTCCGGCGGACGGACCGTGCTCCGATCGGATGCGCACGGCGCGATGTGTGCTGCACCGCCTTGCACCATTACAGGGCTGGCGGTCAGCCGATGCTCGGAGCCGCAACGCGCTGCGTTCACCTTAGAATCTCTGTTCGTAGGAGCGCTTCGGCCCGTGTCCTTAACGCGGTGACCACATTCAGGCGCCGTGAGGTGTGATGGACGGGTTTCGGAGAAATCGCATGACACTTCAACCTGGCGACCATGTCTGTTCGCTGTATGAGACCGACGAAGAGTTGGCCTCCACGGTCGCCGCGTTTCTTGCCGACGGTTTGGCGCGGAAGGAACGCTGCTGGTACGTGCCGTCGGGCGGAGAAACGCACCGCATTCGAACCGCCATGCAACGTCGCGGAATCGACGTGGCGGCAGAGTCTCGGCGGTCAGCTCTTTATCTCCTGGAAACAAACGATACATACGTCCAAGCCGGATTTGATCCCGAACAGACGATGCGACTTTTCAGCGAGGCTATCGAGCAGGCGCTCAGCGACGGCTTCAATGGATTTCGGGCAGCGGCGAACATGTCATGGGCGCTTACGCTCGACGACGGCGCCGAATCGCTGATCGTTTACGAAGCGCTGCTGCGAATGCTTTTCACAACGTCACCTGCAACGGGTCTATGCCTGTACGATCGGCGTCGCATGCCACTGCAGGTGGTCAATGGTGCCTTGCTCACTCACCCGGTGATCGAAGTCGCCGGCCAGTTCAGTCGCAATGTCTTGTACGATCCCGCAGTCAGAGGTCTGTCCGATGTTGATCCCTCTTCCGAGATCCCGAGGCCTCGGCGCACGCGGCCCGCAGAGAGCGGAAGGCCGAAATAGTGAGGTCCTCAGCCTCCGCGAGTTCTTCAACGAGCACGGCTGCACCGTGCTGTTGATGCAAGAGCTGACGCGAGGCACGGTCGGTGATCTGCAGGTCGAGGCATTGGTGCACGGGTACTGGACGCTTGACCAGGACTCGCCCGAGTGCGGCGGGCAGCGCCGTCGCCTACGTATTCACAAGATGCGTGGCATGGCGTTCCGTGATGGATTCCACGACTTCTCGATACAGACGGGCGGCATCGAAGTCTACCCCCGCCTGATCGCGGCTCAGCACGTCGAACACCACGCGGAAGAAAACATGGCGAGCGACGTCGCCAGCTCGACGCGTTGCTGGGCGGCGGTGTGAACCGCGGATCGAGCATGCTGATCATGGGGCGGCCGGCGTCGGCAAGAGCACGCTGGCGACGCAGTACGCGGTCGCCGGTGCCCGCCGCGGCGACAAGGCCGTCGTCTTCATTTTCGATGAAACCGTGTGGACGTATCGAGCACGCGGTGAAAAGCTCGGGTTCCCGATCGCCGCACTCCTCGCCGACGGAATCCTCACATTGCGGCAGATCGACACCGCTGAAGTGTCCGCAGGGCAGTTCGCGAATATGGTGTCTGCACGCCGCGCCAGCCTTGACAGAGCGCTCCGCCGCCGCCGACGTTCCTCGCGCGACATCGACCAAACGGGTGCTCGTGATCGATGACAACGTCGACGTGGCAGAGATGCTCGGCTTGTACCTGCAGCAAATCGGGCATGAAGTCATCCAGGCTCATGACGGTCCCTCCGGCCGTGACGCCGCGCTGCAGCATCAGCCGAAAGTGATCGTGTGCGACATCGGTCTCCCCGGCCTGGACGGATACGAGTCGCCCGCACATTGCGCCGGGCGCCTCAGCTGCAATCCTCGTTGCTGGTTGCGGTGTCTGGATACGGGGAGTCGGCCGATCGCGACAAGGCGCGGGTCGCCGGCTTTTCGCACCACATCACGAAGCCCGCCGAGCCGCTCGAATTAGCCCACTTGATCGCGAACGGTCACAATCGCAATGCGCTTGTTGACCGAGATGAATCGCCAGGTTCGTAAGGCTGTGACCCCGCATTGTCGGTTCGAAATATGACGAAGAAGCGCAGGTCGCGGAAGGAAACGTCACGCAGGTCGAAACGCGTGCGGAGCCGCGTACGACACAGACAAAAGATTGCGCCGGGAGGGGCACACGCCGCGATGGCGCCACGGGGGACGAACGACGAGAGTGTATCTCGTTCGGCGGTCATCGCGGTGCTGAACTCCAATCAAGACGTGCTGCGACTGATTCACGACGTTCTCCAGGATGAGGGCTATGCGGTTGTGACCGATCACATTCACAACTTCAAAGACGGCGACGAGAACCTCATCGACTTCCTGACCAAGCATCGTCCCGCGCTCCTGCTCTACGACCTGGCTCCGCCTTACCAAGAGAATTGGAATTTCCTCCAGCTGCTCTGCAGGATTCCTGAAGTCTCATCGCTTCCGATGGTTTTGACCACGGTCAACAAGAATGCACTGGAGACCGTCGTCGGAAAGACGGATGCGTTCGAGATTCTTGGGACGCACGACAATCTGGTGCCCGTTGTGGAGGCGATTAATCGCGCTCTGCATTCCCGCCGTTGAAAGCGGAAGGCCCATACGCGCACACATCGCGACAACGAACAAAGCGACGCTTTGGTGCATGTCCCTGTAACGATTCCCGGCTTTGATGCTGCGCGCGCGAGCACGCGCAATTGTCGGATGAAGGCCAAGTCGACTGACACTCGTCGACGCCGGAGATCAAGATCCTGATCCACAGAGGCGCGTTCAGCCGGCCAACAGCTTCTTGGCCATCCATCGGGCGTCGCGCGCCCGCTGCGGCCCGTCAACCTCAGACCCTGCGACGGCACCATCGAATAGCACGACGAGCGCGCGAGCCATCGCTTTCGCGTCCTTCACGCGCGCGGCCGTCGTCCATTCGAGGAAACGCTCCGTGAACCATTCTCGCTGACCGTGGGCGACGGCGCGCGCCGGGTGCGTGGCATCGGTGAGTTCGGTCACCGTGTGCTGCAATGGGCACCCGCGAAAGTCCTTCGACTCTGCCCACTGCACAACCCAGTCGAAAAACTTCAGCGCCCGTTGTGACGGCGGCGTGTCGGCGAGGTACGCCTCGATGTGCGCGCGGGCAGCCGCGGTTTTGCGCTCGAGGTACGAGGCCACGAGCTGGTCCTTGCAGCCGAAGTGTTGGTACAGCGACGCCTTGGCGGCGTCGGCTTCCGCCAGCAGGCGGTCGATGCCCACGGCGCGCACGCCCTCCTGGTAGAACAGACGATCGGCGGCATCGAGAAGGCGATCACGAACGCCGATGTCCGAGGTCTTTGCTCGTGTTCGGGCTTTCTGCGGCACGTCTTGACAATACAGACAGATCGGTCTATTGTCAACGCCATGAATAGACAGGTCTGTCTATTTGCGGCACTCGGCAAGCGGTTGCCGCTTTCAGTCTCGCGTGTCGCGAGATCGTCAGGAGTCTCGACATGGGCTACTCACTCTCAGACAAGACTGCACTCGTCACCGGCGCCAACCGCGGCATCGGCGAAGCCATCGTGGGCGCGCTCGTCGCGGCCGGCGTGAAAAAGGTGTACGCCGCCGCCCGCAGCGTCTCGGCGCTCGATCCGCTCGTGGCCCGCCACGGGCGACGCGTTGTGCCACTCCAGCTCGACGTGACCAACGCCGCACAGATCGCCGCCGCTGCGGCGACCGCGACGGACGTCGACCTGCTCGTCAACAACGCGGGTATCGTCGGCTTTCACGGTGGTGATTTCACCGATCCGAACTGGATCGAGGGCGGGCGTCGGGAAATGGAAGTGAACTTCCTCGGCACCTTCGCGGTTACACAGGCCTTCGCGCCCATCCTCGCGAAGAATGGCGGCGGCGCCGTCGCCAACCTCAACTCCGTCGCCTCGTTCGTCAGCTTCCCGGTTCTCGCGGCGTACAGCGCGTCGAAAGCGGCGACGCACTCGCTCACGCAGGTCACGCGCGCGATGCTGCGCGGACAGAACACACAGGTGTTTGGTGTGTATCCGGGACCGATCGACACCAGGATGGGCGAGGCGCTGACGCTCGAGAAGGCGTCGCCGGCGGATGCCGCGCGGGCGATCGTCGCGGGCATCATTGCCGGCAACGAAGAGATCTTTCCCGACAAGATGAGTCAGGGCACGGGCCCGGCCTTCTTCGCGGATCCGAAGGGACTCGAGCGGCAGGTCGCAGGAATCCCGGCCGCTGCCTAACAACTCGCAGGTCTTGGAGAAGCACATGAAGGCCTTCATCCTCGACGGATATGGAAGCGCCGATCGCGTGCGGGCTGCCGACGTGCCAGACCCGGAACCGCGCGAGGATGACGGATTGGTGCAGGTCCACGCCGCTGGAGTAAATGCCCTGGATTCCAAACTCAGAAATGGGGACTTCAAGCGCATTCTGTCGTATCGCCTGCCGCTCATTCTGGGTCATGACGTGGCCGGCGTCGTGGTCCGGGTCGGATCTCGAGTACGGCCCCCTTCGCATCGACGAAGGAGGCGATGGCCTGCGTCGAAGCAGGACGTGCAAAGGGCAAAGTCGTCGTCTCGATGACGTGGAACGAGGCAAGTCGGACGATTACGGCCTGACGTTCATCGCGACAGGAGAGCAACATGACGGCAACACTGGATCGGCAGGTCAATTGGAAGAACGTGCCAACGCGGATGATCACCGCTGGCTGGGTGCAGTTCGCGTACCGCGAGCTTGGGACGAATTGATCCTGGCAGCACGAACGGAAGGCGCTGCCTGTCGACGCGAGGTTGCATGGGCCTCCTGCGTCCTCTACACGCCGTCGGGATCCGAGACCCGCTCGAGCACGATCACGACTTCGAAAGGTCCCCCTTTGGGTCCGCTGCCCTTGTTCGTGACCGTGAGCGTGTTTCCATCTGCGGACACCTTGTACCGTCCGGCCACGAGCACCTGACCGTCCACCTCTGAACCGAGCTCGAGGGTTTGGGGATCGGGCCGGCTGCTGAACGTCACCGCGCCGGCAGGCACGCCGGGGATCGGACGTCCGCTCAAGTCGAGCAGCGGGCGGCGACGTCCGTCCGCGATGAGCATCTGCGGGCGCTCCGCACACGCCTCGCCGTTCACCACGCCGTATGCCGTCAGCAGGTACCCGGTGTCGGTGGGCTCGAACCGCAGGCACGCCTGCTGCGGCGCCGGCCAATTGTTCTTCCACACCGATGGCTCGCTCTGCCTGGCGCGCCACGTCCCTTCGAAGACATCATTTGCCATGGTTGCCTCCCTCAATCTGTCTGCCCACGTCGAGACGTGTTCGATTGGCAGACGTAACGCGAGATCCCCAAACAGCCGAATCAACCCGACGACACCCTGCTGCTGCCACACCCGCGGCACGAGGTCTTCGCCGAGCTGCTCCAGTCCATCACCGCAGATCATTCGGTACTGGTGAGGAAAGACGCGCGCAATGCGCCGATAGGCGCGACAGCACCCCGTCACGAACGTGCTCATGACCGCGCCTCCTGTCGGCGTCTTACATCGAGCACCCGCACAAGATCCTTCAGCCGCTGACTTTCCAGATCGAGCACCTGACGGCCGAGCGGCGTGAGCTTGTAATACCGACGACGGGCGTCGTCGAGCTCAGGCGCTGGACGTTGACCGGACTCGGCGATCAGGCCCTTCTCGATCAGCCGCTTCAACGAGCCGTACAACGTTGCTGGCCACAGCCGCACCTTTCCGCCGCTCCGTTCCAGCACGTCCTGCTGAATGCGGTAGCCATGCTGCTCGCCCTCGACCAGGCAGATGAGAATGTGGAACCAGTTGCTCCTGAGCGGCAGGAACGCGTCGGGCTTCGCTTTTGGCATGACAAACTATATATCAATTAATATGCATATTCGTCAATATTCTTGCGATCCGAACGTAACTGCAACGCTTCGGCACAGCGTCGACGACAATCGACCGCGAAGGTGCGATCCACGATCGCCGGCTGCTGCCGATAGGCGGATACAGCTGCTGTTCCACAGGGATACTGCCGTGCCTGCACTCGGGAGCACAGCCGTCGTGCAGTTGAGTGCCGCTGCGACGAAATATGTGACTGCGATGATTCAGGGAAACCGATAAATCGCTTCGGTCGGCCCTTCGGTAGATTGATGGAAGTCTGCGTTACTCACATCGGAGGGCGAGGTTGTGGCCGGGTCGTATCGACGCGAAGATTTCCCGGACCCAGCGTGGGTCGGCGTGCCGGTTTCCGCCGGGGTGATCGAGGGACGAGCACGCGTCGTTCTCGACGTGGCGCAGGCACATCTCGAACAGGGCGACATCCTCGCGACCACGTATACGGACCCAAGTTGGACGCCGCTGTTCGTCGCGATTAAGGGATTGGTGACGGAGGTGGGCGGCGTGATGACCCATGGCGCCGTGATCGCTCGCGAGTACGGCCTGCCCGC
>Ga0075425_100002636_pt1 | contig 17988 bp, 15 predicted proteins | sample SoiMethybrSBSTD4_FD_75300 | JGI IMG/M metagenome (GOLD analysis project Ga0075425, IMG submission 75300) | Bulk soil microbial communities from a Populus tree surrounding site in Tennessee, USA - Soil MetaG P. TD hybrid SBSTD4 | ecosystem: Environmental > Terrestrial > Soil > Tree plantation... | reverse complement strand
CGCCCCCCAGAGCCAAGGCCCCCTCCCTGCCATCGGCCATGCCCGGGGCAGACATCCCGCCGCGCGCGCCGATGCCCTCGGTCACGACGAGCGCGCCCCCGATGGAAGCGCTCACCAGGCACGTCGCACCGATCGACGAGCCCCCCCCTCACGAGGTCCCTCCCCCCCCGACGATCGTGCCCGACGTCGTGGCCGACCAAACCTCTTCGACGCCGACGCCGACGATGTCCGGTGCCAAAGTCGATGCCGAGATCCGACCATCCCCCGCGCTCATCGCCGCCCTCGACGCGCTCCCGCTCACGACCGGTCAAAGGCGAATCTTGTCCGAGACGGCGACGATCGAATCGATATCGGGTGAGGAGGACATCGGCGTTAGTTGTCTCGCTCTCATCATCGACGGTCAGGCCGCCGCGCAGGCGACCGTTGCCGATGTCACCGCCGTGTCGCTCAAAGCGGGAGAGCTTCTTTACGCGAGGTCGTCGATCGCAGAAACGCTGTCGCTCCGGCTCGTCGCGGAGGCCGACCCGACGACGATCGCGCTGTGGGATCACGGCGCGGACGAGGTCCTCGCCAGCACGCCCGAGCTCGTCGAACAGCTGAAGAGTTCGTCGAGTCGCACGCAGGCGATCGCCGGCTTTACCATGGGGCCGGTCGGGGAACGGCTCGACGAGGCGCTCCGCGCGGTCGCCATCGATCGGCTCGAGGTTCGGGTTCTCGCTCCGAACGAAGTGATCGCGTCGGCGGGTCAGCCCGTTCCGGGCATGGTGATCGTCGGCGTCGGAGCCGTGGAGCTCGAGGGGGAGAACGGTGACAACGGCCGGCTTGGTCCGGGCGACTTTCTCTTCGCGACCGAGGTGCTGGGCGGCGGTCTGGCGCCCGCGACGGCGCGCGCCGGGCCGCGGGGCGCGATCGTCCTGTTCGGCGCGCGGGCGGTGGCGCACGAGCTACTCGTCACATGTCCGCCGCTGCTCGAAGTGTTCGCCGGAATGTAATCAGCGGATGTCCCAGTGCAGCTCTTCGCTCCCCTGCGCTCCGGCGAAGCGCAGGCCCATGAACTTGGCATCCGGCGCGATCGTAGGGCCACTCGGGCTCGACGTCGGAAAGCGGACGAGAAACACCTGGCGCCAAACCGACGCGTAGCGAAAGTACGTTCGCTCGATGGGCCCGGGTTTCGGGATGGATACGATTTCGTCCGGCGCGGTCTCGTTTCCCTTGTCGTCGATGAGCCGCACGATCCACGCCGAGTTCGGCTTCGTCAGATCGGTCCAGCGGCGGTTGCCGCCGTAGAGGGCGACGAAGAATTGGTGGTGCGCGCGTGTCTCGGCAAGGGTCGAATCGAGCAGGACCTTTCGCTGTTCGACCGACAAGCGGTAATCGCGCGCGTAGCGCATGACGTACGCCCAGCGGAAATCCCATGACTCGAACGTCGCGGTGACCGTCAGAAGATCTTCGAGCTCGGCGAGAGCGAGCAGATGTTCGGTCCGAGTCCAGCGCGAGAGCACGTGCTCGTAGTCGGTCGGCAAATACTCTCTCGGCCCTTCGGCAAGACTCACGTGCTGCGAGCCACAACCGGCGATCAACACCGATATAACGATCGAGAGCCCGATTTTATTTCGCGCGCGGTGAGCGAGCGATCCAGCGAACAACTGGCAGAGTCGTGCTCGGGGTGTGGGCGAGAAACGACGTCGAGACATCAAGATCGCGGATCCAATGTAGGCAGGGATTCTTGCGCCCGCGTTCGCAGGTCCAATCGACCGAGCCCACGCGGTACCTGACTTATCGCACGATGGCACGAAGACTGCACATTATCGGCAGCGAGCGCCGCGCCAAAAGGGGCGCTCGCCCGACAGTCTCGGAGGCTGTCCGTCGTGATGGAAAAGCTGGATTTCTTGGTTCGGTTCTGGAGCCTGCGCGCTCGCTACGAGACGCTCGGTGTCCCCCTCACCAAAGAGGAGCGCCTCGAGCTGCTCTCGCTCTTGCAGCTCCTCGCCGCAGTCGACGAACCCCCTGCGATCGAAGCGATCGATCCGTCGCGTAGGGGCGTACCGGTCCAGATCACGGCAGGGTCGGGTTTTCTTTCGGGCGATTTGAAGGATCTTTCGTCGGACCGCCTCGTGATCAGCGCTGTCGAGCCCCTTCCCGCCGGGCAGCGCACGATCCTCTGCGTCGCCGACGCCGTGTCGGGCGTCGAGTACAGCCTGCCGTGCATGGTGACGTGGGCGCGCGACGACGAACCGTGTCTCATCGGCCTCGTGCCCGATGGCGTGCCGACCCGCTCGGAATTCACGGTCCCGGTGACCGGTTTCCTCCGATCGCCGCTCGGCATCGGCGCGGCCGGCAACTGCGTGCAGGCGTAGGAGCCGGATCGCCCGCAGGGGTTCCGCGCGCCCGCGGACCGCTGCAAAAACGTTCCGCTTCGCGCGGGTGCATGGTTTGATGATGCCCGGGACATGGAGCAGATTCTAAAGCCGCTCTCCGGGCACGCCATTCTTCTCGTGCTCTTGCAGCTGTCGGCGCTGCTCGCCATCGCTCGAATCGGTTCCGAGTTCGTGAAGAGGCTCGGACTGCCCACGGTCGTCGGCGAGCTGGCCGCCGGAATCCTGCTCGGCCCGACCGTGTTCGGACATTACTTTCCCCAGGCTTTCAGCACTCTGTTTCCCCCGGTCAGCGAGCAATTTCATCTGCTCGAGATCATCTCTTGGCTCGGCATGGTGCTTCTCTTGCTTCTGACCGGTCTCGAGACCGACATCCGCTTGCTCCGCAACCTCGGTCGAACGGCGCTCGGAGCTTCGGTGTTCGGCATGATCGTGCCGTTCGCGTTCGGATTCGGGCTCGGCTGGGTGATGCCCGATCGCTACGTCGCCGCGCCCGAGCACCGGACGATCTTCGCAGTATTCCTGGCGACGGCGATGTCGATCAGCGCGATGCCGGTCATAGCCAAGATCTTGCTAGACCTCGACCTCACGCGACGCAACATCGGGGTCGTCATCCTGTCGGCGGGCGTCGTGGACGACACGACCGGCTGGCTCATTCTCTCGCTCATCGCCGGGGTCGCCACGACCGGCAACGCCGACCTCGGTGGGCTCGCCCTCTCGCTCGGGGGCACGGTCCTCTTCGTGGTGATCGCGGCGTTGGTGCTTTACCCCATCCTCAAATTCGCGTTCCGCGTCGCGACCGATCGCTTCCAATCGAAAGACACGGATCTGGTGTTGATGATCGTGGTCACGCTGCTCTGCGCGGCGGTGACCGAGATGCTGCACGTGCACGCCGTCTTCGGCGCATTCGTGGCAGGCTGCGTGATCCGGCAGGTTCCGCGGCTCAAGGAAGACACGCTCCACAAACTCGAGTCGGTCACGTTCGCGATCTTCGCGCCGGTCTTCTTCGGAATCGTCGGTCTCAAGGTCGACCTCTGGCGGCTCGAGAGCGGGTCGATGCTGCTCGAGGTGCTCGGCGTCGCGACCGCCGGCAAGCTCATCGGCTGCACGGTGGGAAGCCTCCTCGGGGGCCTGACGATTGGCGAGAGCCTTTCCATCGCGGTCGCGATGAACGCGCGAGGGGCGATGGAGCTCGTCGTCGCGACAATCGGCCTGTCGCTCGGGATCTTGAACCAGGAGATGTACTCGATCGTCGTCATGGTCGCGGTGACGACGTCGTTCATGGCCCCGCTTCTGTTGAGGCTCACGATGCGCATGGTCCGGGTGACCGACGAAGAAGCGGCAAGAATGGCGGCCGACGAAGCGAAGGGGGTGTTCGATCCGGAAAAGCTGCGCGTCCTCGTCCCGACCGCCGGCGGTCCGAACGCGATCGTCGCGAGCAGCATCGGAATGCAGCTGGCGCGACGGTCGGCGCACCCGCTCACCGTGCTCTACGTCGAACGCGTTTCCGGCTGGTCCAGTCGGCTTTTCGGCAGTGTTGAGGGCAAGAACCTTACCCAGCATCTCGACAAGGTGCGGGCGATCGCCGCCGACGCCGGGGTTCCACCACCGGAAATTCGCCGGCAGACGAGCCGCGACGTCGTCGCGAACATCGCGAACGAATCCGCCAAGGGGTACGACCTCATGCTCGTCGGTGCGAGCGAGTCGCGCCGCGGCATACGCGGCGAAAAGCTCGAGAAGCTGATCGGAGGCGCCACTTGTCACGTCGCCATCGTCAAACATCGAGGTTCGAACGGCCTCGTCGCGCGCCGCCTGCTCGTTCCGATCGATGGCAGCTTCTTCTCGCGGGTCGCGGTCGAGTTCGCGATCCGCTACGCGGAAGGGGTCGGCGAAGGGGCGGAAGTGACGATGGCTCTGGTGACCGAAAGCGGCGCGGCCAGACTGCGCACGCAGAGCTCGATTCCGCCGCCCATGGTGGTGACCGGCAGGAGCGTCACGGCCGTGGCACCTGGAAGAGCGAACAGCGTCATGATGATGGTCGATTCGCTCGCCCAGGACGGCGGGCTCGAGAAGCTGTCGCCGGTGTTCAAGGCGACGAAGATCAAGACGCGCGTCATCGTGCGCCAGCCCTCGGACATCGGACGCGATCGGCTGCCCGTCTTGTCGGAGGCGAACTCGGGCAAGTACGACATGGTCGTCCTCGGGGCCGAGCACCGAGCCATCCACTATCGGCTGTTCTTCGGTTACGACAACGAGAAGCTCGTCGACGAAAGCCGAATCACCGTCGTCCTCGTGGTACCGAAGGTGAGAGCCGGGTGAGCGCGCCGCGCAGCGCCCGCTACCAGTTGTTCTTTTCTTCTTTCTCGTCGCAGCGGAGCGCTTTGCCGGCCATGAAGGCGTCGCTGGTCGCGGTCGAGCCGACGTTGCCCGTGTTTTGCCTCTCGACGACGACGTAGTTGGCCTTGAGATCCGCGGCTCGGTTCTTCAAGTCGGCCTCGGCTCCCTTGCGCGCCTTTTCCCGATCGCTGGAGCGCGAAGTCCCGTGAACGTCACCGAGAACCTTGCAGCGGAACGGCTTCTCGTCCTCACTCACGAGCTTGACGGCGGCAGCCGCCGGCTTGACCTCGACGACGTTTTCGGACACGCAGCCGAAAAGTGCGGCCAAAAGGAGTGTGAAAGCGAACGTCTTTTTCATGCGCGGATCGGACTCGAATCGGCCGACGCTGTCAAGGATCGAAGACGAGCGCCCAACATTACTGCGTCAGTCCTTGGCAGCAGCAGATCACGATCAGCAATTGCAGCTGTTTTGGCCAGGTAACGACCCGGCGAGGCCGGCCGCGTCACGCGGCAAGCAAGAATGGCCGCGAGGCAGGTGCCAGTCCGCTTTCCCAATCAGAGTTGCGCCTGTCCGGTCAGTTTGAGTGGGCGTAGTGTTACTCCGATGATCGATCTGGCAGCGAGGAACTGACGCAGTAATGCTAGCCGGGCGAAAAGGCGGGCGCATAGCGATCGTCGAGCTCGACGAAAGTCTCCCCTTCGTTTCTGCGATCGGTCGGGTTGATGCCGCAATAGTCGACGCCGGCGAGGTGACGCCAGCGCCCCGCCCGCTCGGGCTCGTCCGGGCGTACGGGGGTCGTGCAAGGAAAACAACCGATCGTCGGAAAGCCCATGGCGTGAAGCGGGTTCAACGCGACGCCCGCATGCTCGTCGACGTACCGCTCGAGGTCGGCCTTGTCGAAGTTCACGAACGGGTGCACGCGGAGGGCGGCCATTTCGTGATCGAGCTCGAGAACGTCGATGCGCGCGCGCCCTCCCCCCTCGTCTCGACGAAGCGCCGAGACGAACGCATCGTAACGTCCGCGAATGGCGCGAAGCGGGGCGCTCTTTCGTAGATCACAGCATCGCTCCTGCCCCTCGCGCGTGAGGTAGAGCAGGCCCTCGTCGCGCGTCTGCTGCGCGAAGGTGTGCTCGGGCGCGAGGGTGACGAGGCGGAGGTTCTTGTGACTCCTGGCAAGCTCGTCGCGTGTCTGGAGCGTCTCGGCGTGGAGCACGCCGGTGTCGACGAAAACGACGTCGAATCCGAGCCCCGCTCGATCGGCCATGTGACACAGGACCGCGCCAGCGCGCTGCATGCTGGAGAGGATCGCGACCCGCGGGCCAAACGTCCCGTGCGCCCACTTCAGGATCTCGATCGGCGGGTGCGTTTCGAGGCGATGGCTCACGGCTTCGAGGTCTCGGCGATAGAGGCGCATCTTATTCCCTGAACTTTTGTGCGATCGGCATGCGTCGCCCGATACCGAACGCCTTTTTGGTGACGATGAGGCCGGGCGCGGCCTGGCGTCTCTTGTACTCGCTACCCTGAACGAGCGAGATGACCCTGTCGACGACATCAGGCGGGATGCCTTCGGCCACGATCTGGTCGCGTCCTGCTCCGTCTTCCACGAAGCGCTCGAGCACCCTGTCGAGCAGCTCGTAGGGGGGGAGAGAATCCTGGTCCGTCTGTGACGGTCGCAGCTCGGCGCTCGGCGCCTTCTCGATCGACGACCTCGGGATACGCTCGCCGGTCCGATTCACGTAGCGCGCGAGCCGGTACACCATCGTCTTCGGCACGTCGCTGATCACGGCGAGCCCCCCCGCCATGTCGCCGTAGAGGGTGCAATATCCCGCGCCGAGCTCGCTCTTGTTTCCCGTGGTGAGGAGCAGCGCGCCGGTTCGATTGGAGATCGCCATGAGGATCGTCCCGCGGATGCGGGCCTGCACGTTCTCGAACGTGACGTCGCCGGCGCGTGCGGCGGCGACGGCGTCGAGCAGAGGAGCCAGCGAATCGAGGTACGCCTGGAACATCGGCTCGATCGAGATCTGTCGAAACGAGATGCCGAGGTTGTCGGCAAGGCGTTTGGCGTCGACGAGAGAACCCTCGGAAGAATACCTGCTCGGCATCGCAACCCCGAGGACTTGCTCACGTCCGAGCGCGTCGGCCGCGATGGTAGCCGTGAGCGAGGAGTCGATGCCGCCCGACAGACCGAGAACGACGCTGCGAAAGCCGCACTTGGTCGCGTAGTCGCGCGTTCCGAGGACGAGAGCGCGGTAGGCGGCCTCTTCGTCCGACCCGAGATCCGGCGCGACCGGTCCGCCGGCGGCCAGATCGCAAACGACGATGTCGTCCGCGAAAGCCTTGGCGCGCGCGATCACCTCGCCGGTTTTCGAAAAGACGGCGCTCCGACCATCGAAAAGGAGCTCGTCGTTGCCACCGACCTGGTTGACGAGGGCGATGGCGACGTGGTGGTTACGAGCCATTTGCGCGAACATATCGGCTCGCGCCTCGCGCTTGGGGATCGTGAAAGGGCTTGCCGAAAGGTTGACGATGAGATCGACCCCTTCGGCGACGAGCTCGCCGATGGGGTTCACGTGGTAGCGGGGCGCCTTGCCGCCGGTTTGCCCGTACGGTCGGCCCCCGTAAGCGCGGTAGGCCAGGGGGGCGAGATCGTTCCAGGCGTCTTCGCAAATGGTAATGCCGATCGAGACGTCGCCGACGCGCAGGACATGAACACGTTCTCCCGGCTCGAAGTAACGGTCTTCGTCAAAAACGTCGTAGGTCGGCAAGAGCCGCTTGTGCGCGCGAAGGAGGACTTCCCCGCGCCGCGCCGCGAGCGCCGCGTTGCGGAGCGGTCTCCCTTCGATGTCGCTCTTTTCGTCGATGGTTCCGAAAATGAGCAAGAGGCCGTCGGGTACCTGCGCGACCAGCTCGGCATTCTTGGCCAGGACGCGAGAAACGAAGGCGGGGCGCTCGAGCAAATCGCGGGGTGGATATCCGGTGAGCGCGAGCTCCGTGGTGACGGCAACGTCGGCTCCGAGCTCCTTGGCGCGGCGAGCCGCCGCGAGGATCGCGTCGCAGTTGGCGTCGAGGGCGCCCACGGTGACGTTGATCTGCAAAAGACCGACACGCATCGACCGTTTTCTTAGCACCGCTGGCTCGCCTGCGTCACTCGCCCGCGTACCAGCTTCGTCCCTCTACTTCTGCTATATCGCTGCTCGCCATGTGGAGAGCCGACGACCGGCGTTTCATTTTCGTGACCGGCAAGGGGGGCGTCGGAAAAACCACCGTTTCGGCCGCCTTGGCCCGAGCGCTCGCCGGCCGCGGAAAACGCGTTCTTATCGCGATGTGCAACGCGAAGGAGCGCATCAGCTCGATGTTCGCGTCCGACCTCGTGGGAACGGAGATCGCCCGTGTGGCCGAACGCATCTGGGCGGTCAACATGGACCCCCAGCTCGCGTTCGAGCAGTACGGGCGCATGATCTTGAAAGTGCCGGCCCTTTACCGCGTCGTTTTCCAGAACAAATACGTCAGGAGCTTCTTGCCGGCCGTCCCCGGGCTTTCCGACTGGGCGATGCTGGGCAAGGCGTGGTACCACACGACAGAGCGCGACCCAAAGGGGGGTCACCGATTCGATGTCGTGCTTTTCGACGCGCCGGCGACCGGACACGGGGTCGACATGCTGCGGGTCCCCAAGGTCATCGTGGAGGTCGTTCCGCCCGGCGTTCTGCGGCGCGACGCCGAGACCGCCTGGCGCATGTTCACCAATCCGCGCGAGACCGCGGTCCTGGTCGTGACGCTCCCGGAGGAGCTGCCCGTCACCGAGACGCTCAAGCTCATCGACACCATTCGATACGAGCTCGAGCTTCCGCTCGGCGTGCTGGTCGTCAACGGCGTCTTGTCGCCGCTCTTTTCGGATGCGGAACGGTCCCTTCTCGTGAAAATCGAGACGCTCGGCAAGCCGACGAGCGCCGCTGACGGTGCCGTGCAGGCGGCGGCCCGACGCGCCGTGCAGGAGCAGCTCCAGGCAACGAGCCTCGCGAGGCTCGTCGCGGATCCTCGTCTGCAGCGCGTCGTCTTGCCGTACCTTTTCGAGGACGCCGCGAGCCCGCGCGCGATCGAGGCGCTTTCGGCCCACTTCTGAGCTACGAGCCGCTCAGCTTTAGGTATTTCGGTGGAGGGGACGACGATCCGAGACGCGACCTATGGTGGTACACTCGAGCGGCGATGAACGTGCGACTCGTACATGAGTTTCGTTTCGAGGCGGCCCACCGCCTTCCCCGCGTCCCCGATGGACACAAGTGCTCTCGCCTTCATGGCCACAGCTTTCGCGTCGAGCTCGCGGTCGAGGGCCCGGTCGACCCCGACACGGGATGGATGATGGACTTCGCGGAGCTTCATCGGGCGTGGGCGCCTCTTCACGACGAGCTCGACCATCACTACTTGAACGAGGTCCCAGGGCTCGAAAACCCCACGAGCGAGGTCCTCTCGCGCTTCATCTGGCAGCGCGTCAAACCTCGGCTCGCGGCGCTTCGTCGCGTTACGGTCTACGAGACGTGCGAGTCGCGTTGCGAGTACGAAGGAAGCTAGTCTAGGTGAAAACGTTCGCGTGCCGGTGCGAGGATGTCACGCTCTACGAGCTCGATCGCGCGATCGCCGAGGGATACCGGGACATCGAATCGCTCAAACGCTACACCGGGTTTGGCACCGGGATCTGCCAGGGGAAGTGGTGCCTCGCCCTCTGCGCTTCGCGCCTCGCCGAAAAAGGAGGCGACGCGAGTCAACCGATGACGCCCCGCCCCCCTTTTCACCCCGTCCGCCTCGCGACCCTCGCCGCGCTCACGGATCTCGGCAAGCGCTAGCGTCGCTCGCACAAAAGCGTGGACTTCCGCGCGGGCAGGCGGCTAGAACGGCCCGGACGTAGACGAACTCCCTATTGTGCGGGCCCGCTCGGGTCCGAGAGAGTGGGACGTGATCATGGACCCCAACATCAGCGAATGGTTGAACCTCGTCTTTCGATGGATCCACGTCGTTGCGGGCGTCATGTGGATTGGCCACCTCTGGTTTTTCAACTTCGTCAACGCGCAGGTCGCCAAGAGCTACGACGCCGACTCCAAGAAGAAGGTGGTGCCCGAGCTGATGCCGCGCGCCCTCTACTGGTTTCGATGGGGTGCGGCATTCACGTGGATCACCGGCATTCTTCTGCTCGGCATCGTCTATTACATGGGCGGCGTGTTGGTCGAAAACGATCAGTCGAAGGGGGTCGCGACCGGCGTGGGTCTCGTCGGGCTGGTCGTGGCATGGGTCATCTACGACGTGCTCTGGAAGCAAATGGCGAAAAACGAAATGGCCGGCGCGGTCGTTTCGTTCGTGCTCATGGCGGGGGCGGCGTTCGGTCTCTCGATGATCATGTCGGGCCGCTCGCTCTTCATTCACATCGGCGGGATCTTCGGCACGATCATGGCGGCCAACGTCTGGATGCGCATCTGGCCGAACCAGCGAAAGATCATCGCCGCCACCAAAGCGGGGACGGCGCCGCCCGACGGCGTGGTCCCGCTGGCGGGTCTTCGGTCCAAGCACAACACGTACATGTCCGTGCCGCTCATGTTCTTCATGATCAGCAACCACTTTCCCACCGTCTACGGCAGCGACATCAGATGGGTGTGGGCCGCCATCTTCATCGCCGTCGGATGGGGCATGGCGAAGCTCATGTACAACAAGGCGGCCACCGCGGCGCCCGCGCAGTTCTGAGGATCCGCCTTCGCAGGCGTATATCGCAGGCGGGGCCGCAGGGCCCGCGCCGAGTAACACCTCAATTGGCAGCGCGTTTCGCGGGTTCGTGCTTCGGGTACGTCAGACCGAAACCGTAAGGGAAAAGCGGATCGTACCGCGAATCGCCGACGTTGATCGGAACCTGCTCCATCGACTTGGGCCAGCTATGCGGTAGTTTGCCGCTCGGCGCGGTGTCGCCGAAAAGAACGTCGGTCACGCCCGCCCCTTCGCTGCCGGGGAGCCACGCGACAACGAGCGCGTCGGCCAGATCTGCCACCGGTCCGAGGATGAGCGGTCGACCCGCGAGGATGACGGCGACGACGCGGGCACCCGTCGCCTTTGCGCTCCTCACCGCCTGCACGTCGGCCGGATCGAGCGCGAGGTCGTGGCGATCGCCGGCCGTCTCGGCGTAGGGGGCCTCGCCGATGACGACGAGAGCGACGCTCGGCGGCGCCGCGCTCTCATAGCCCGTCGACACCCGCGTCTTCGGCGATACCGCGCGCTTGATCGCTTCGAGGATCGTCGTTCCGGTCGTGATCGGACCGGAACCCCCCTGCCATTCGACGGTCCAGCCGCCGCACTGATAACCGAGGTTGTCGGCGCCCCGACCCGTGACGAAGAGACTCGGCAGATCCTTGGCGAGCGGGAGCACCGCCCGCTCGTTTTTCAAGAGCACCAATGACTTTCTCACCGCGTCGCGCGCGAGCTGGCGGTGCGCCTCGGAGCCCACCTCGCGCAACCGCCGCTGGTCCTTTTTGATCGTGCCGCTTTCGTCGAGCTGGAAGTGACCCGGGTCGAGCAGTCCCATTTCGCATTTGATGGCCAGAATCCGCCGGACGGCATCGTCGATGCGCTCGTTCGAGACGCGCGACGGGACGAGGCCCGAAATGGCGTCGATCACGCCGGCGCCGACGCGGGGATGCATCACCATGTCGATGCCGCTGTTGATGGCAAACGCGAGACTCGTATCGTAGTCCGTCGGGATCTGTTCGATCGCCTGCCAGTCCGAGACCACGAAACCGTTGAAGCCGAGCTCGCGCTTCAACACGTCGGTGAGAAGCCGTCCGCTGCAATGCATTCGAACGCCGCGCACGCTGCTGTAGCTGACCATGATCGAGCCTACGCGCGCCTCGACGGCGCGGGCGTAGGGGGGGACGAGAAGGCGGCGGATCTCGGTCTCGTCCAGATCGTCGTCGCCGCGATCGACGCCGAGCTTCGTCGCCCCGTCGCCGACGAAATGCTTCGCGCATGCGAGCACCGACGCCGGTCCCTTTCCGAGACGCGCGCCTTGAAAGCCGCGCACCGCCGCCGGTCCGAGCAGCTCGGCCAGCTCGGTGGCCTCGCCGAACCCCTCGTACGTGCGCCCCCATCGCTCGTCGCGGACCACCGCGACGACCGGCGCGAACGTCCAGTCGACGCCGGTCGCCACGACTTCTTCGGCCGTCACGCGGCCGATTCGCTCGACGAGATCCGGATCACGCGTGGCGCCGAGGCCGACGTTGTGCGGGAAAATCACGGCGCCGCGCACGTTGCCATGTCCGTGCACCGCATCAATGCCGTAGAGGATCGGCACGCCGAGGCGCGACTTCATCGACGCGCGGTGGTACGCGTGCACCATCGCCGCCCAGCTCGTCGGGTTGTTGTCGGGCGGGCCGAAACCTCCGCCGCTCAGCACCGAGCCGAGTGAGAGCGCCGTGATGTCGTCGGGACGCGGGATCTGATCGCGACCGAGCTGCACCATTTGCCCGGCTTTTTCCCGCGGGGTCATCCTCCGAAGAAGATCGCTCGCCCGCGCGCGGCAACTCGGCGAGGGAAACTCGGGGCTTCCATAGAAATCCGTCGATGGCGCCGCCGGAGCGACGCAGGCCGACAGGCGGCCCTGGGTCGGCTCGGCTGAACCGGGGGGCGCCGACGACGCTGCGACGTCCCACCCCTCCGGGTGTGCCGAAGCGGCTCCGGCGGGCGAATGCGACGACGTCGGCTCGATGGCCGCTTTCTGCACCGGTCGGCTACACCCGATCGCCAGCGCAAGCGCGACACAGAGAGCGCGACCCGCGAGTGGCGATGATGCGTCGTAGATGACGATAGAGCTCAGCACCGCCCCACCCTATCATCCAAATCGTCGGCTTCGGCGATCCATGCGATCGAATGGATTCATTCCAAAGACACGCCCGCCATATGTTAGAATGGCGAAAATCCATTCGATCGCATGGGTCATTTGGCACACCCCCACCCCCGTCCGGCCGCTCTTCTCGGAGCCGCCCTGCGTGCGCGGCGAAAATCGCTCGGCCTGACGCAACGAGAGCTCGCTCGTCTGGCGGGGTGCGGGCTCGCGTTTCTCTACGAGCTCGAAAGCGGAAAGGCGACCGTGCGCCTCGACAAAGTCCTCGCGGTCCTCGACGTATTGGGGCTCGAGCTTTCGCTCATCGAGGGGAAAAATGCGCTGAGTATCGACGCAAGCTGGCGGGCGCCGTGACGTCGCGCGCACCCCTCCGGCGCCGGCGGCGAGCGAGCGTCTACCGCGGTGACGAGCTCGCCGGAACGATCGAACGCACCGAGCGGGGTTCCTCGTTTCGGTACGCGCCTGCGTTCGTGAGCGCTCACGCGGGAGAACGCCGCGGCATCGCCTACAACTTGCGTTGCCGCGTCGAACCGTACGAAACCGTCGGGGTCAACCTTCATACGTTCTTTGCAGGCCTCTTGCCCGAGGGGCTGCGCCTCGCGGCGCTCATAAGGGGGGCGAAAACCTCCAGCGACGATTTGCTGACGTTGCTCATGGCCGCCGGCCCCGACACGGTCGGCGATGTGTCGGTCGTGACGGAAGAGGAAGCTCCGAGAGAAGCGGTGCCGACCGCAGACGTCGCGGCCCCCGAGCTCTTGTGCTTTCCGGAGCTCTTCGAACAGAGTCTTCGCTACGGCTCGCGCGGGCGCACCGAAGTCGCGGTGCCCGGCGTGCAGCAGAAGATCTCGGCGGCGATGATCGCATTTCCCGTACGAGGGCGCGCGCGAGACAAAAGGTTCATCCTGAAGCTCAATCCGCCGGATTTGCCGCGCCTCGTGGAGAACGAGCACTTTTTCATGGTGGTTGCCTCGAAATGCGGCCTCGAAGTGCCTCCGACGCGCCTCATCCGCGATCGCGAGGGGAACGTCGCTCTGCTCGTCGAGCGGTTCGACCGCATCGTCGTCCATCCGGGCAAGCCCCCCATCCGAGTGCACCAGGAGGACATCTGTCAGATCCTGGATCGTTACCCCGCCGACAAATACAACCTCGGCTATGGCGACGTCGCCCGCGCGTTCGAGATTTGCTCGGCTCCCGTCGTCGAGGTGGCCAAGCTCGTGCGGGTCATTGCCTTTTGCTACCTCATCGGGAACGGGGACTTGCACGGCAAGAACATCTCGTTGCGAACGACCCCGTCCGGCCGAACCGAGATGACCGAGGCGTACGATTTGCTGAGCACGGTTCCGTACGGCGACCGGACCATGGCGCTCGGTTTCGAGGGGGTCGACAACAACATCGACCGTCGCGCCTTCGTGGACTTCGGAGAACGGTTCGGTGTGCGCAAGGGGGCTACCTATGCGATCTTGGACGAGCTCGTCGTTCGCGTGCGGCCGGTGCTTTCGGACCTGGGGCAGATCGGGCTCGAGGGGCGAGAAACTCGACGCCTCGAATCGACGATGAGAAAACGCCTCGCTGACGTGGGGGGCTGAGAACCAGTCTATTGGCGCCGAGCGTCGAGCCTCCCGCCCGCGTGTCAAAGTCCTGGTAAGGCGCCTGCGCTGCGCGTTATAAGCGCTTCTCATGTCGGCATCGATGCGCTCGGGTGCCGTTGGCACAATTCCGTGGCTCGGCCTTTGGCTCGTCGCCGCGTGCGTTTCGTCTTGCGGAACCGATCGCGCGGCCAATGGTCCGGGCGCTGGCGCCGGCAGCGACGCAACGAGCACGACCGCCGGCGGAAGCCCCGGTACAGGCGGGGCCGCGGGCGGAACGACGGCCGCCACGGGCGGCGCCGCCGGAACGAGCAGAGCCGGTGACGCATCCTCCGCAGGTGGCAACGCGGCGGGGGGCGCGACGCTCGACTCGGGATCCACCGGCCAACCTTCGAGCGACGGATCGGTCAGCGACGCGGGCCAGCCACCCGTGATCGCTGCGGGTGTTCGGTGGGTCGGTCGTGTCGACACGACGGACGCCGCCGGTCCACGGTTCGGCTGGTCCGGCACTGGCTTCGTCGCACGGTTCACCGGCACATCGCTCACGGCTCGTCTGAACAACGGGGGAGCTTTCGTTTTCAAAGCCGTCGTCGACGGGGCCCCACAGCCGGCATTCGCGACGACCGCGGGCCAGGGGTCTTACGGCCTGGCCTCGGGATTGCCAGCTGGCACGCACGATGTGGCTCTGTACCGTCAGACGGAAGGCTTCTACGGAGATTCGCAGCTCCTCGGTCTGACGGTCGGCGGAGGAACTCTCGTCGATCCGCCGGCCGCTCCTGCACGCCTCATCGAGGTGGTGGGGGCGTCGGTGAGCTGCGGCTTTGGCGATCTCGGGACGAGCCCGTGCACATTTACCTTCGGAACCGAGAGCCACTGGGACACGTACGAATCGGTCGCCGCGCGCGCGCTCGGCGCCGAGGTCAGCACGGTGGCCATTTCCGGACGCGGCGTGTACCGAAACGCCGACGGGACGACCGACGGGACGATGCCCAAGCTCTTCGACCGCATTCTCGCCGGCAGCGCCGCTCCGACCTGGGATTTTCGCACCACGCCGCAGGTGGTCGTCATCAACCTCGGCAAGAACGACCTCGCTCTCGGCGACCCGGGAACTATTTTCCGAGACGGGTACCTCGCCTTCACCCGCACGTTGCGCGGACGGTATCCGAACGCCTTCATCGTATGCACCACGGGGCCGAACCTCGGCGAGCCCGGCCACACCCAGCAACTGGGCTACGTCAGCGCCGTCGTGGCGACGCGCCATACCGAGGGGGACAGCGCCATCGAGCTTCTCGATTGGCCCGAGCAGGTCGCCGGTCAAATTGGTTGCGAGGCCCACCCGAACGCCGTCAAGCAAGCGTCGATGGGAGAGCAGTTGACGGCTCTGCTTCGCGCTAGACTTCAGTGGTGAGGCTCACGGGCCTATGCAACGGCCGGTGGTGAGGTCGCAATCGAGACCGAACAGGCAGCCGTCGCATTGGCCGTTCGGGCAGTCGGCGACGCTGCAACAGAGCTGCCCGGCGGCACCACAATCGGTGTGGCAGGACTCGATGTTGCCCCCCCGGACGCAGGCGCCGCCGACGCAGGTTCGGTTCGCGCAGCAGATCTGATTGCTATTGCCACAGGGGGTGCAGCGGCCATCGGCGGTGCAGGTGAACCCGAAGAAGCAGACGGGTTGCCCCAATTGCTGGCAGCAGAGCTGGGTCGTGCTCCCGCAGGGCTGGCAGGTCTTGTTCGGATCGCACACCATGCTCGGGCCGCAGGCGGGACCGGTCGGACAGCAAGGCCCATTGACGATGCCGCATTGTTTACATTGCCCGCCGCTGCATACGAGGTCGCCGTTGCAGAACGGACTGCCCGCCAGTCCACAGCAGCTCTGACCGATCGCGCCACAGGCGATGCACCGATCGCCGACTTGTGCCGGAGCGCAGGCCAAGCCTTGCTGACAAGTCCGGACCTGAGCACCGCAGCATGTCGAACCTGGGGCCCCGCAATCTCTGCAGGCGCCGTTCGTGCAGAGGTTGGCGGAGGGCACCATCTCGCAGTTGCCTCCGTTCGCGACGCATACGCCGTTCGAACAACATCCCGCGTCACGACAGCCGAAGTCCGGACAGCATGCTCCTCCCCAAGCGCCGCACGCCGTGCACTTACCGTTGCTGCAGAGCGTCAATGGGGCCGTACAGTGCCCCCCGGGGCAGCAGTCCTGCGATTCGTTGCCGCACGTCGGCCCGCTCTCCGCCTCGCTCGCGACGTCCGGACCGACGTCGCCGGTCGATCCGCCGGTGTTGCTGGATTCGTCGGCGGCTGCACCTTCCGATCCGTCGCGGGGGGTGCCGTCTTCGCCGCCCGATCCGTCGAGGGCGGCGCTGCTATCGGGCGTCGACCCGGCCGTACCGGTGATCGATCCGTCGACAGGAGCGCCCCCCTCTCCCCCATTTCCGACGGAATTTCCGAACAGGGGGCTATTGCTCGAACTGCATCCGAGCGCGGCGGCGAAGACGAACGATGCTCCCACCACGATCGCCCCTCGCAACCGAGCACCGAACCAACTGGCCACTATACGACCTCCTTGGAACAACCAACGTAACGGACCCGCAAGACATGACCGGCCGAACGAAACGCCATGGCCGTGTCACCTTCGATCGCGGCCGTCGTAGCACGTCTTCGGTGTCATTTGATCCGAATCCGATGGGGCGGCGGGAGAATTTTGATTAGCGCAGTGACACTTGCCCGCGCAGCTCGATCCGTTCGGCGGACGACCCCACCAGCACTTCGAAAGACCCCGGGTCGGCTTGCCATCGTTTCGCCTTGTCGTCGAAGTAGGACAAGGCTCGGCGGTCCAGCGGGATTTGCAGGCGCCGCGTCTCGCCCGGCTTGAGGTTCACCTTCGCAAAACCCTTGAGCTCCTTGGGAGGACGGGGGACTTTGGCATGACGATCGCTCACGTACAGCTCGGCGACCTCGGCCCCCTCGCGCGAGCCCGTGTTGGTGATCTCGAAAGAGACGGTGACCGGCTCGTCCCCCGTCATCGTCTCGGGCGAAACGGTCAACCCCTTGTACGTGAAGCTCGTGTAGGACAACCCATGCCCGAAGGGGAACAGGGGTCTTACCCCCGTTTGATCGAAGTGCCGTTGGCCGAGAAACACCCCCTCGGTATAGGCAATCTTGTTGTCGGCATCGGGATAGTAGCTCTTGAAAACCGCGCTGTCCTCCCATCGCCGCTCGAACACCACCGGCAACTTACCCGACGGGCTGAACTCGCCAAAGGCGAGCTGGGCCATCGCCGTTCCCCCCTCTTGGCCGGGAAACCAGGCCTGAACGATGGCCGGGACATGCTCGACCCATCGGCTCATGTCCACGGCGCCCCCCGATGTGATGACGACCACCGTGTTCTTGTTGGCCTTGCGAACTCTTTCGATGAGCTCGTCTTGGCCGGCCGGCAGTTGGAAAGTCCGATCGAACCCCTCGCTTTCGCTCATCGGGTCGAACCCGACGAACACCAACGCGACGTCGGCGCGCGCCGCCACCAAAGGAGCCTCCGATTCGATGAGCTGATCGGCTTTGCGAATACCGAAACCAAGACGGCTGTGGAACTCTCGCGGTACGTACTCGAGGCGGACCGGGTAAGGTCGGCTCGCCCGAAGGGGAAGGGTCTTGTCGGTGATGGCTTCTCTCTGCTTGCTTCTGTCGACGAGCAGATTTCCGTCGATGTAAAGACGATATTCGTTGAGTCCGTACGTGGAAACGAAGAATCGATAGTCGCCGGAAGCGGGAGGAACGAAGTAGCCAGTCCAGCGCGCCGAGACGTCTTTGCTCCGGCCG
>Ga0075425_100002635_pt1 | contig 17991 bp, 17 predicted proteins | sample SoiMethybrSBSTD4_FD_75300 | JGI IMG/M metagenome (GOLD analysis project Ga0075425, IMG submission 75300) | Bulk soil microbial communities from a Populus tree surrounding site in Tennessee, USA - Soil MetaG P. TD hybrid SBSTD4 | ecosystem: Environmental > Terrestrial > Soil > Tree plantation... | reverse complement strand
CCATCGTTGGCTTGAACCAGTAGCCGGACCTTACCCCGCCCTGTGCCGGCCGCTCCCTCCGCGACTGTGACCCATGGCACGCTGCTGCTCGCGGTCCAGGCGCAACCCGCATTTGTGTTCACGTCGATGCTGATGTCGTCAGGGCCTCGTCCCGCGTGATAGTGATTCGGCTTGAGGTTGTACGAGCACGAGCCCTCCTGGTGCAGCGCGAACGGCTGGCCGGCGATCGTGACCGTCGTGCTCCGCTCGATGCCGCTGTTGGCCGGGATGAGCAGTCGCACAGTCCCATTACCTGATCCGGTGACGCCGGCGTCGACAGTTACCCATGGGACGTCTGTTCGCGTGCTCCATGTGCAACCAGCTCCCGCAGTGACATTGATGTTGATCGTGTCGGGCCCGCGACCCGCGTCGTAGTAGGCAGGTTTGAGCGAATAGGTGCATGGGGCCGGAGGCTCAGCCGCCTGGTCGACCGTGACTGATTGCGCGGCGACGATGACGGTCGCGGTCCGGGCGGATCCGGAATTGCGGCCGACGTTCACCGTGACCGAACCATTGCCCGACCCCGTGGAGCCGGCGACCACATCGATCCAACTGGCTCCGCTCGAGGCAGTCCATGCGCAGTCTTGCGACGAGGTCACGGTGATGGACCGTTGCCCGCCCGAGACGTCAACGGAGATTCGCGTCGGCGACACACCGTACGTGCAGGTCGGCGGCGGTGTCGGCGTCGGCGGTGGCGGTGGAGTTGGCGGCGGCGGCTGCGGAGTTGGCGCCGGGGGCGGAGCCGGAGTCGGAGAGTCCGCGGCTGCCTGATTCACCCGAAACGTCGCGTCGCCGACCGTGACCGTACCAGTTCGCGCCTGCGACGTATTGGTTGAGATGACGATCCTCACAGTGGCGCTGCCGACACCTGAACTCGGAATCGGACTACCGATCCAGTCAACATTGCTCCGCGCGCTCCACGAACAACCGGGGGTCGCGGTCAACGTGACGGAGAGTTCATTCTGCGCGGAGGACGCCTCGGTAGCGGCGGGGGAGATCGCGTATCGACACGGCGCTGCGGCCTGTCCGACCTCGACGGTTTGATCGGACACCACAACCTGGCCCTGCCGGCGCGTGCCATTCGGATTGGGCTGCACGGTGTATCCGAGATTCGCGTCGCCCTGGCCACTGGTTGCACTGAGGGTTATCCACGAATCTTTTGAACTGGCTGACCACGCGCATTCACGTTCGGTGTTCAGGGTGAGGCTGCCACTCCCTCCAGACGACGGCACCTCGGGCGGACTGTTGGTGATCGACACCCCGCATTTGGTCACTGTCGGAGCGCTGATACTGGTGGTCGCGGAACCGCCGCACCCGGCAAACAAGCTAATGACAAGGAGGGGCCAGAAGTGACGAGGAAATTGGATGCGTCCAGCCCACATGGTCGCTGCACCGATCAGCAAGCCGGATGCCTGCAAACGGAGCGCCGTGAGCCATCAATTACCCCTTTATCGCTCGGATCGATTGGCCGCGCGCCCGATGCCGGGTAACGTCCGGGTAAGCGCAGATGGCCCAAATCGGAGTATGGTAGGGAAACCGCTCAGGTATCGCAGAAAGCCGAACTATGGAGAGACCCCCCAAGGCGCGTGTCACCGGCCGGCGGCTGGTGCTGCTTTGTGGTGTGCTCCCTGCGCTGCTGACTGCTGCCCTCGCGATCTGGCGGCCGGTCCTTCTCACCCAGCTCGATCGCCGCGTTTACGACGGACTGCTCCGCGCATTGCCGGCAACCACACAAGACAGCAGCCGCGTCACGGTGATCGACATCGACGAGCGAAGTCTCGCGGCCATCGGCCAATGGCCGTGGAGCCGCGATGTGATTGCCGAGCTCGTGACGCGTCTTCGCGAGATGGGAGCGATCGTCGTCGCGCTCGATGTGATCTTTCCCGAAAGCGATCGTTTTCAGCGCGTTGATCCCGAGCACACCGACGAGACCGATGCCGCGCTCGCCTCGGCTCTTCGGCAAGGCCACGTCGTCGTTGGTTACGCGTTCACCTTCAACGACACCACAAAGGCATCGACCAACTGCGCCCTGACTCCGTTGACGATGCCAATCGTGCAGTCGGGCGCCGGCACCGCCGAGTTGCCGGTGTTTCGCGCAACCGGCGTGATCTGCAGCCTGCCGCAAATCTCAGGTGCCGCACAGGCATCCGGCTTCCTCAACGCAGTGCCCGATTCCGACGGCATGCTGCGGCGTCTTCCGCTCGTGATTGAACATCAAGGACGACTGTACCCTGCGCTCGGGCTCGCGGCGGCGATGGCTGCGAGTGGCGCTCGTCCCGTCGCGCTGCGCCCGCTGAACGTCAACGCAACGTCGCTGGTTCTGGACGCGCGAGAGATTCCGCTCGATGCGCGGAGCAATCTCTTGCTGCGGTATCGAGGACGAACACGATCGCTGCGCTACGTCTCCGCCGTCGACGTCCTGCAAGGCCGCGCCTCCCCGGCCGCCGTCCACAACGCGATTGCCATCGTCGGTGCGACCGCCCTTGGCACGCGCGACGGCGTCGCGACACCGTTCGACACACTTTTTCCCGGCGTCGAGGTGCAGGCAACCGTCGCCGACAATCTTCTTCGCGGCGATTTCATCTCGCGTCCCGCCGATGCGCTCTCGGTGGAGTTGATTGCGGTTCTGAGTCTCGGGATTGCGGTGACCCTTCTCGTCGCACGACTTGGCCTGGCGTGGGGCAGCGCGAGTGGATTGTTGCTGCTGGCGTTTGCGTGGCGTGGGTCGGGATGGCTGATGACCGCGAAGGGTCTCTATTTCTCGCCCGTCTTGCCCGCAATCGGACTGCTCGCGTCGATGCTGGCGGCGACGCTGGCGAAGCTCGCACAGGAGCGGCACCGGGCAGAATCCGCAACCGACGAGAGTGAAGCGGCGCAGCGGATGATGGTCCAGTCGTTGCTGTCGTTGACGGAGATTCGCGACGCCGAGACGGGTAGTCATTCGCGCCGCACGCAGCAGTACAGCCGCCTGCTCGCGATGCAGCTTCGCGATCATCCACGCTTTCGCACTTACCTGACGACGCCGCACATCGAGATGCTCTCCACGCTGGCGCCGCTGCACGACATCGGCAAGGTCGGCATCCCCGACCAGTTGCTGAACAAGCCAGGGAAGTTGACCGACGATGAGTACGTCGAGATGAAGAAACATCCTGGCTACGGTCTGAAAGTGATCACGACGGCGCAGAAACGCGCAGGTGCCGGCGACGACGAGACGCTGACGATGGCGAAAGACATCGTCTACACGCATCACGAACGATGGGATGGGCAAGGCTATCCGCGAGGCCTGAAGGGGGAACAGATCCCGATTCCCGGGCGGGTCATGGCGGTCGTGGATGCCTATGATGCGCTGACCAGCGCTCGTTGCTACCGCGGACCGATGCCCCACGAACGCGCCGTCGAACTCATCGTCGACGGCCAGGGCAGTCAGTTCGATCCCGCCGTCATCGATGCATTCCGGCGGACTGCCCCGCTCTTGTTCCGGGTTGCACACGAATCCAGCGATACGGCGTTCGCGGCGGTGGCGTCAGCACGCGCGTCGGTCAACCCTCCACGGACGGGACGGTCATCGACTGGACGGTGAAATCCCCGCCGGCATCGATCGACACGGCATACAACTCATCGAAGCCTTCCTCGAGGAGAGGCTTCGCCATGCGCTTCGCCCGCGTGAAAATCGCGACGTCTGGCACGCGCGCCTTTCCTTCGCGTCCCCGATTTCGGCCGATTGCCTCTCGCGTCGTCGCGGTGAAGTAATAGCCGACGACACGGGCGCCGAGCTCGCGCGCAAGCGCAATCACGGGCGCACGATCGGCAGGCGCGGGATTGGTGTTGTCGACGACGATTGACAGGCCCTGCGACAGCGCTTGCCGCATCACGTCAGCCTGACGCCGGTCCTTGTTGGACGTGTTCGGCCAGAGATCTTTGCTGATGTGCTGGTGGGTTCCGGCGAATCGTCGCTGGTAAAAGGTTGTCTTCCCCGAAGCCGGGAGGCCGATGAAGATGACGCACTCGGGCACGAGTCAATGTTAGCTTTTCTTCCTTTGCGCTGGGGCCCCACCCCCAGCGCCTGCCAGCGCTCGCTCCGTCGCTCGCGCCGTTTGAGTCGCAACGACCATCTGCTTAGTGGTGCTTCTCGTCGGTGGTCACAGCCGCCTACATTCGATATTTGCCCAGGCGCGCGAGCATGGTCGCCTTCAAATCCGTTTCCGAGGTCGACATCGTCAAATCCACGTCGGCGTCGGCGACGGCGTCGAGCAGCGCGCGAATGAGCTGGGCGCGGCTGATGGCGGCGCCGCTCTGCGCGCGGATGTTGGCCGCCAACCGATCGAGAAAGACGATCTGGCGGTTGAACAGGACCACGGTGACCTTGGTCCACGCCTCGTCGTGAACCGGAGGCCGCCCGGGTTTTCGTTTGCCGGTGGTGGTGCGCCGTGTCGGCGCGAAGATGTCAGGAGATGCCTTGAACCGTTTGGTCTTGCGACGTCGCGCCATCCAACTCCCCCCGCTTCCGTGTTCATTCGGGACGACGTGGCGTAATTATATCCATCCCTAATTACGCGCAGGACTGAGATTGTATAAACACGCTATTTAACACTGGCAACGTCATTTGCTTCAAGCTCTACTGGCGTCGTACAAAGATTTTTCCACCCCAAACTGTGAATTCTGGTGGATTGACGGACTTCAGGCAGTCGCCGATCGCCGGGCGCGGAGACGGTCGAGGACTTCCGACGCGAGCTGGCGGAACCCGGTGGCGGCTTTCGAGCGCGGCGCGAACTGGAAGACGGTCTTGGCGGTCAGCGGCGCCTCCTCCAATGCCCGGCTCGCGACGATCTCGGTTCGAAACACGTCGCCGCCGTACCGCGTCCTCAACTGCTTCATCAGGATCGGCGCCTTGCGGGCTGCGGGATCGACGATCGTGAACAGGATGCCGAGCAGGTGGCTGCGCGTATTGAGTCGCAGACGGACAGTTTCCATCGATCCCAGCAGGCTGACGAGCCCCTCGATGGCCAGCGGCTGCGGGGTCACCGGAACGATCAGCGCATCCGCTGCGACCAGCGCATTGACGCCGAGGAGGGAGAGATTGGGAGCACAGTCGAGAATGATGACGTCATAGTGCGAGCGAATCCGCTGCAGCGCGACTCTCAGCGTCAGCTCTCTGCCAGGCGCATCGGCCAGCGTGAGATCCGCGTTTGCCAGTTCGACGCTGCCGGTAATGAGATCGAGATGGGCCACGGTCGTGGCGCGAATCGCGTGCTGGGCCGGTAGTTCCTGGAGCAGGCAATTCGCCGCGGATGGCCGCAACTTGCTGCGGGGCACGCCGAGCCACAACGACGCCGAGGCCTGGCTGTCGAGATCGACGAGCAGGACCGTCCGCCGCGGACCCGCCAGTGCGGCGGCGAGGTTCACCGCCGTGGTGGTCTTGCCGACGCCCCCCTTGTTATTGACGACCGCGATCACCACTGGAGATTTGTCCATCATTCTATCCACAAATCTCGTGACTTCGTCTGCCGCGTCCGAACAGGCGGGACTGCCGTCAGGTCCGCCGGCTGCGGCAAGGCGTGCGAGCAGCGCATCACTGCAATGTCAGCGCCAGCCGCACCCGCCCGGTTGACATCGCCGTTGACGGACAAGGAAACTCGACAAGGTGTGATTGAGTTCGGATTCCCGACAAATTGACGAGGACTCGCGGATGTGATGGGACTATGGCAATGGTTCAAGGGTCGAAACGCTGCCCACGTTGATTCGCGGCTGCGCCGGTGGCGCGAGCATTGGTCGCGGGCGGCAGCGTCGCCAGGTCAGGAGGAAATCGCGCGACTGACTCACGATCTCGATGCCTTGGCGTTTCCCGAGGAGGAGATAGAAATCGAGCGCGAGATGCTGGCAGCGTTGATCGAACGCGAGACGCTGGCGTCCTCGGTTCGCGAAACAGGCCTTCCCTGCCTGGAAACCGGCCATCGCGTCGTCCGCGGTGAGCCCTGCCATTATTCTGAACCCGCCTCAATGCCTGAGGAAGCGGGACAGCCGTCAGGCCGCCTGCTGCTCACCGCCAATCGCGCGCTGTTCGTCGGCAGCGGCAAGACGATCGCTTCGGCGTGGCACATGGTCTCGGTGGCGCTGCATGCCGAACGCGACCTGGTGCTCGTGAAAAACGGAGGCAACCAATCGTTCCGGTTCCGATGCAACACCTATGGGGACGCACTGCGCGCGACGTTTATCGCCGACCAGTTGCTCGGGCAAGCGCCTGCGGCTCGAGCGAGGCGCGAAGCCGCCGAGCGAGCGCGAGCGGGGGTGGGGCCCCGCGAGCAGTGAGAGATGCAGACAGGCTTATAATCGCTCCGCATGCCAACGACTGTAACCGCATCACCTGTTGTAGAACTCGGGATCGATCGTCTTCTCGAAACTGACCGCTCGCTCGTCGCGGGTCGCCGCATCGGCATCGTCTGCAACCCTGCGTCCGTAGACAGCAAGCTGCGACATGCGTCCTATCGCTTCACCGACGATCCGGACATGAAGGTCGTCGCACTCTTCGGCCCGCAGCACGGTTTCCGATCCGACCTTCAGGACAACATGATCGAAACGCCGCACGGGCGCGACGCCCGGCGCGCGATCCCGGTGTATTCGCTCTACAGCGAAACCCGTGAGCCGACCTCCGAGATGCTGAAGAACATCGACGTCCTGGTGGTGGATCTGCAGGACGTCGGAACGCGCGTCTATACCTACATCTACACGATGGCAAACTGCATGCGCGCCGCGTCGAAGAACGGGGTGCTTGTCGTGGTCTGCGATCGACCGAATCCAATTGGTGGCACCGACATCGAAGGCAGCCGCCTCGACCCCGCGTACGCGTCGTTTGTCGGACAGTTTCCGATCCCGCTGCGGCACGGCCTGACGATCGGTGAACTGGCGCGGATGTTCAACGACGAGTTCCGTCTCAATTGTTCGCTCGAGGTCGTTCCTCTCGTTGGCTGGCGGCGATCGATGTATTTCGACGAGACGGGCCTTCCATGGGTCATGCCGTCGCCAAACATCCCGACGCTCGACAGCACCATCGTCTATCCGGGCGCTGTCCTGATTGAGGGGACGCTTTTGTCAGAGGGTCGAGGGACGACGCGGCCGTTCGAGCTCATTGGCGCACCGTGGATTGACGGCGAGCGTCTGGCTGACGCGATGAACGCGAAGGGGCTGCCCGGCGTGCATTTCCGTCCGGTCTTTTTCGAGCCGACGTTCCAGAAACACGCGAAGCAGACCTGCGGCGGGTGCCAGCCACACGTCCTCGATCGCCGGGCCTTCCGCCCGATTCGCGCCACGGTGGAACTTCTGGCTGAGTTCCGTGCGCAGAACCCGGCTCGCTTCGCATGGCGGGAACCACCCTACGAATACGAGCACGAGAAACAGCCGATCGACATCCTCTTCGGATCGGATCAATTGCGAAAGACGATCGACTCGGCCGGAGATGTCAGGACGTTGGTCGACTCCTGGCGAGCGGACGAAGACGCGTTTCGGCGACTGCGGGAGAAATTTCTCTTTTATTAGAACTGGTTTCAAAACCGTCGTCAGCGGAGATTCTGAATGCTGATTTTTCGAATGCTGAATCTGCCCGAACGCTTCGCGTTCGACGTCTCTCCTCAATCAGCAATCAGAATTCAGCATTCAGCATTTTCAGCGTGAGTCCCTAGTCTTTCGCCTTCACCGCCGCGTCTCGGACAACCCGGATCTGCCGTGCATGTTTGTGCGCGTGCTGCGAGTAGGTCTTCAACCACGACTCCACGCCGTACGGACCGGCCTCGGTATGGGTTCCCTCGCGAACCCATTCGGCCGGCGTGAGCCGCTCCAGGATCTGGGTCGTGGACTCTCGCGCGAGCCGGAAAAGTTCCAGCGACACCTCATGCGGCCGATCGTAGTAGAGCCGGCGCGCAAACTCGTCCTGATCGTAGCCGCGCAGCGTCGGGCGATCCTCGGCGACGAGCAGCCGCAGCCTGACGGCGGCCGTCATCTCGCTGTCGGCAAGGTGATGAACGATTTCGCGAACCGACCACCGTTTCGGGTCCGGCTTGAAGTCGAGCTCCTCGGGCGTGATTTTGAGCAGCGCCTCCGCAACCGCTGCGTAGCCACCGCTATACATGTCGACGAGTTTCTTTCGTTCTTCAGTCTGCACGGATCCTCCTCGCAGCACGCCTAACCGCGTGTCTTCGCGATCCCTGGCGCCTTCGTCTCCTGCGCCGTCTGCGGCACCATGTGGTGTTTCATCAGATGCCGCTGCAACTGGTCGAACGCGTCGCCGACCGAGTCGACGCGGCAGAGCAGGTTCAGATCTTCGTCGTTGATGGCCCCCCATTCCGCCAGCGGCTCGAGCCGGAAGACGTCGTTCCAGTACTCGCTGCCATAAAGGATGACGAGCAGTTTCTTGGACAGCTTGCGTGTCTGCGCCAGCGTCAGGATCTCGAACATTTCGTCGATGGTCCCGAAGCCGCCGGGAAAAATTACGAGCGCCTTGGCCAGATACGCAAACCAGAACTTGCGCATGAAAAAATAGTGGAAGTTGAAGACGAGATCTTTCGTGATGTACCGATTCGGCGCCTGCTCGAACGGCAGCGCGATGTTCAACCCCACCGACTTTCCGCCGGCCTCCTTGGCTCCGCGGTTCGCCGCCTCCATGATGCCGGGCCCGCCGCCGGAACACACGACGAACCGGTGGCGCTGTGCCTCGAGCGCCATGCTCCACGTCGTCAACTGCCGCGCCAGGGTTCGTGCGTCCTCGTAATAGCGCGACCACTCGAGCGCCTTGCGGCTTCGCTTCAGCGCCGCCTTATAGTCGGACTGACTGCGCCCCGTCGTCTTCTGCAGACGCGAGAGATTTCGCTGTGCGAGGTGGCGGCTGAGCACGCGCGCCGAGCCGAAGAACACGACCGTATCCTGAATGTTGTGCGCCTTGAACCGCCGGAGAGGATCCAGATATTCCGCCAGAATGCGGATGGGCCGCGCCTCCTGGCTCTCCATGAACTCGGTGTCGTCGTAGGCCAGCGGATGATCGTTCATCACCAAAAAACTGTATCATCTTCAAATGGGTTCTCGCGTACTCAGGGGTAACAACAGGAGAGAACATTCATGAGTCGGCGGTGGATCGCAGTCGTGTTCGTGTTTTCGCTGATGACAATATCGGCACTTGCCGCGCGCCAGGGGGCCAAGCCGCCGGCAACGTCTGGGAGCGGATGGACGCTTCCGCCGGATGCGCAGACAACAAAGAACCCGCTGACGGTGGACACCAAGCTGCTGGCCACCGGCAAAGCGATCTTCAAAGAGAAGTGCCAGAAGTGCCACGGCGCAAGTGGAAAAGGGGACGGTCCTGACGCCGATCCGGATGCGCAGGAGGACATGGATCTGACGCGTGCCGATCGCGCTGCGAAGAATCCTGACGGCGTGGTGTTCTACAAGGTCTTCAACGGCCGCAAGAAGCCGAAGATGCCGGCACAGAAAGACGACATGACGAAGGAGCAGATCTGGTCGGTCGTCTCATACGTGCAGACACTGCGCAAGACGACCACGCCGTAGTTATAAGACGCGCGTGATCCACTCTCCCAGTAGATAGCCAATCGCCGCGACACCAAAGCCGACGAGGAACATGTCACGGCCGCTTGCCCACAGGCTGCGGCCCGTGAAGATGCTGCGCGCGGCGCCGATGGCGAAATGCGCGAGCATGCTGACGGCCAGCGACGTCCAGATCGCGGCGCCGTGCTCGAGGACGAAGAACGGGACGATGGGAATGAGCGCGCCGACGGCAGTGGCGGAGCCGGTGACCAGCCCGTCCTTGATCGGCGCCAGTTCCGCTGGATGAATGTTGAGTTCCTCGCGCACCATCGTGTCGAGCGCGAGCGACGGATCCTGCATCATCGCCCGCGCGGTCTCGCGCGCTCGATCGGGAGCCAAACCCTTTGCCTCGTAGATGAGAACCAGCTCTTCCTCTTCGAGGTCGGGCATGAGGCGCATCTCGTGCCGCTCGAGGTCGATCTGGTGCGCCTGAACCTCGGCTTCGCTCTTCGCCGCGAGGTATCCGCTCGATCCCATTGACAGCGCGTCGGCGAGCGCCCCGGCGACGCCGCTGATAATCACGATGTGGGGCGCGACGTCGGCACCGAGCACACCCGCGACGAGTCCGAAGTTTGCCGTCAGACCGTCATTGAACCCGTACACGACGCTTCGGAGATAGCCGCCGGAGCCACCAACATGCCACGGCTCCCCTTCACGGCCCATCATTTCCGACAACTCGCGCGCGTGGACTGCGGAGTCGGAGGCGATGTCGATCGCGGCCTTGTGAGTCTGGCGATGCTTCGAGTGACGCGCCATGCCGAGATAGGCCTGCACTTCGCGTCCCTCTTCAGCGAGCATGAGCGGCAGAATCACCGACGTGCCGAAGTGCTTCGCGATCCACGCGAGCAGGCGCGTGCGACGAGCGGTCGCATAGGCGGGCAGCGGCCGGCCGCCCTGGGCAAACAACTCACGCCATCGCTCGGCGTGGCGGTCTTCGACCACCGCCAGCTTCTCGAAGAGCTGCTGTCGATCACGATCGCGTTCGACTGCGGCCAATGCGCGATAGAGGTAGGCGGCGTCCCGTTCGTCGCGGTAATGCTCATCCCATGACGGATCGGGCAGCGGCGGATCCGATGCGGAGCTTCCCGGCTGAGGCGGCGCGCTCGTCTCCATCAGATCAGCATAGCCGCTTTACTCATTCACGTGCCAGCCGATACCATGCCGCCGTGGCTCGTGAGACAGACGATCTCGCGTTCGATCACTCCATTCTGATTACGGCGGCACCCACACGGGTGCTCGCGGCATTCTTCGATCCGATCGCGCTTCGCACCTGGTGGCAGACGGTGCGTTCGGTCACCACGGCGCGCCCGCTTGGCATCTATGCCGTGGAATGGGAACCAACGATTGAAGTCGATGACCTGCTCGGCCGCCTCGGCGGCGTGTTCTACGGCAGCGTGATGGAGTACCAGCCGGGTCGCGAACTCGTGATTGCCGATGCCTGGTGGCTGCCGCCCGACAGCGGTCCGATCGGCCCCATGTCGCTGCAAGTGCACTGCGCGATGGATGGACCCGCCTGCCGCCTGCACGTGCGCCAGAGCGGTTTCGACGGCACCCCACGGTGGCGGCGGTATTACGGTGTCATCGAGGTTGGCTGGCTGAAGTCGATGGTCGCGCTGAAACAGTATGTGGAGGCCAGCGTCTAGGCCACGGTCTAAAGACCGTGGCCCTACACACCCGACGCAGGAAACACCTGTAGGCCGGGGTCTTCAGACCCCGGCGCCACTCATCCGATCCGCTGCACGTTCAAGAAGTTCGAATCGATCCGCGCGAGCTCGTCGCTGACGTTGATGAACACGACCACTGCGCCTGCCGGCAGTATTCGCCGCTCGACCAGCATGTGCGCCAGACGTTCCTCGTTGCGCTCCGCGGACACGATCGGAACGACGCCCTTGAGCAGCGTCAGCATGCGCGCTAATTCCTCGTTTTCTGTGGCTGCGTAGATCATCGCCGCAGGACGTAGAGCGGAGAGCAGCCAGGCGGTTTTTCCCTCGCGCGTGATCGCGATGATCGCCGATGCCTGACCGGTCGTCGACAGAGTCACCGCCGCCTCACATAAGGCCAGGCCGTGGCGGCTGTCGATGGAGTGGGTTGCGAGCTCGACCCTCTCGGAGGGAATCCGTTCGGCGTCTTCGATGACTCGGCCGAGTGTCTGCACGGCTTCGATCGGATGCTTTCCTGCCGCCGTTTCACCCGACAGCATGATGGCGTCGGCACCTTCTTCCACCGAGTTCGCCGCATCGCTCACCTCCGCGCGCGTCGGACGCGGGGATTCGCGCATGGATTCGAGTACCTGGGTCGCCACAATCACAGGCCGGCCAACAGTGCGCGCCGATCGAACGATTTGCTTCTGGACTCGAGGAACATGCTCGAGCGGCATCTCGAGACCCAGATCGCCGCGGGCCACCATCACCCCATGAGCCTCGGACAGAATTGCCGTCAGGTTTTCGATCGCCGCCGGCCGTTCAATCTTCGCGACGATTGGAACAGTTCGGCCGTTTTCTCGCATCAGCGCCTTCGCTCGAGCCACATCGTCGGCCGTCTGCACGAAACTGAGCGCCACGAAGTCGACCCCCAGTTCAAGGCCAAAGCGCAGATCCGCAGCGTCCTTGTCGGTGATGCACGATGCCGGGAGCCTGACACCCGGCGCATTGATCCCCTTGTGCTCGCCAAGCGGCCCACCGGTCACCACAACGGTCTTCAACTCGTTCGGCGAAGCGCCGGCGACGCGCAACTCGAGCTTCCCGTCGTCGAGAAGCAGACGATCTCCGGGACGCGCGGATCGAACGAGCTCGACGAAGGTCGTGGACACACGTCCCTGTCGGCCGATCTCGTCGCCGCCGACAATCGCGAGCTCGTCTCCCTCCTGAAGCGTGATCGCCGTACCGCCAGCCAGCAACCCGGTACGGATCTTCGGTCCACTCAGATCTTGCATGACCGCTGCAACCCGTCCTGTACGAGCGGAGGCGTCGCGGATCGTTTGATACGCGGCTCTATGCGACTCGTGAGTGCCGTGAGAAAAATTGAGCCGGAACAGATCGACGCCGGCAACAAGAAGGGCCTCGATCATCTCCGGACTATTCGAAGCAGGCCCAACGGTCGCAACGATCTTGGTATGTCTACTCATTGTTTGATCCGGGGGCTGCGCCCCGCGGACCCCCTACACGCGCTCTCGCGAGCCGCTTCGCCGGCTCGCTTCCGCCTCCGCGCGAAGCGCTACGGCGAGACCTCGCCGAAGCCTTGGCGAAGGTGGGCCGTTCGCGTCGTCGTTCGTCCCGGCTTGCCCGAACGCTCACGTGGCTCACATTGAGGCCCACGGATCGACAAGCGCTTTGGTAATCCGCATCGATTCAGTGTCGGTCAGCGCCTCATTCAATTGATCGAGACGATACAAGCGCTCGCCGATCGCGCCGAAAGGCACACTGGGACCGACTCGCTCGAGCAACGTCAACGCGCGAAGAAAATGGGCGGGTTCACTTCCCCAGCACCCCCGAATGTCGAGATGCTTTCGATTGATCGCGGTATGCACATTCAGCGAACTCAGTCCGGCATCGGTATAGTGCCCGGCGACGACATAGCGTCCGCCGTCGCGCGCCAGATACGGCCCTTCCTCGAACGCGCGCGCGGATCCGGCCGCTTCAACGACGACGTCGACTCCTTCACCCTCGGTGAGCTGCCGCACTTCCTCGAGCCGCTCGTCGGCAGACGTGGCGGACAAGTCAAACACGCGATCGGCTCCCATGCGCCGCGCGAGATCCAGACGATTCGCAGGAGCGCCAATGGCGAGAATCAAGGCCGCGCCGCTCAATCGCGCGAGCGCAATCGTGCTCAGCCCTACCGCGCCGGTGCCCTGGACCAGGACAGTTTCCCCGGCCCGAACCGCGGCGCGCTCGATGATATGGACGGCGGTGAGCAGGCCACAGCCGCCGCCGATGTAGTGATCGAACGTCACACTAGCCGGAAGGCGCGCCACGTGAACGCCGGCCTCGAGATAGATCGCCTGCGACCATCCGCCGAGCAATCCTTCATCGGCCGAGTCAGTGATGCCATAGACGCGCCGCTCGAGGCATCTGGTCGGCGTGCGATGAACTGCGCACGGGCGACACCGGCCGCAGGTTCGATGGACGTCAAAGAATACGGCGCGATCGCCTTCACGCAGCTCGGTACCATCGATGCCACGGAGCGGCCCGCGAATGGCCTGCAGAACACCGGTGGACACATGTCCGGGAATGATTGGATAGGGCACGCCCGAAAGGCGGCCGTGCCAGAGGTGGACGTCGGTGCCGCAGACCTCCGATCGCGCGGTACGCAGCAGCGCGGCACCTTTCGCGAGCTCAGGGGACGCGTACTCGCGAATCTCGATCGGCCGCTTCGGCGCAGGCATGACGGCGGCGAGGATGCGATCACTCACGTCGTACGTTACCCTTTAATGAACAGAGACAGTCGAGCCGGTCCACGACCGAGGATCGAAAGCTTACCATTCACGTCGATGCTCGACGTTTGTGCATTGAACCTAAGACAGACGTCATGAGAATGTGTCATCGGATTGTGATCATCGCGGTCCTCGCAGCGCTTGGTTCTGCCACCGCCGTCGAGGCGCAGACCTATGCACCACAAAAGCCGCGCCGGCAGTTCGTCTCGGTGAGCGCGGACTGGCTGACCACACAACCGCTGCACTTTCTGGAACACCCGCTCGAGGACCTCGTCGGCCGTGCCGTCGCCAGGGCGCAGTTTCAGGACTACGAATATCGAACCCGCGACGAAGCCATTCAGATCGATGTGAAGGAGTTCAGCCGGCACGGTCGTGGCGGCGGTATCACGGTGTATCCGCTCGGACTCAGCGTCGGGCCTGCGTTCGCCCTGCGGCTCAGTCGAGAAGATCTCCCGACGATACGAATCGGCTTCGCTGGAACGGGGGCGCCGCCGAGCTATACGCTGCAAAGCGCGCGCGCGTACGATCTCGGCGCCTCACTCTTCGTCGCGGATCATTCGCCGGGCTGGGGACTCGGGAGTCACGCGTTCGTAGGCGGAGGCGCGGGCCGCATCAAGAGCGAGTTGAGCGACGGGAATCGCTACTTCGCCGAAGGCGGCGGCGGACTCAATTCCGGACCGCTCGGTGTCGAGCTCGCCATCAAGTTCGCGTGGAATCATCTCAACGAACCGATCGATCACCAGTTCTTCACGGTTCCAATTACCATTCGGGCAACGCTAACATTTTGAGTCGCCTCCGGGGTGGAAAGCGGTCCCCCCGGACCGCCCTCCGCACCTGAGATCAACGCGTGCGGTGCGAGGAAGCAAGGCGCCACGCCAAACAATGCGCGAGCGAGCGCAGCGAAGCGAGCCAGGCGAACGGAGCGAGCCGACGAAGCGGCTCGCGAGAGAGCCTGTAGGGGAGTCCGAGGGGCGCAGCCCCTCGGAGTAATCATGACTATCGAGGACTGGTTGAGAGCCGCCTGTGAGGACGCGGAACGGCGCGGGCTTCCCGAGCTGAAGCCGCTCCTGGAGAGCCTTGCGCGTGCGACAGCCGCGTTGCGGGAAGCCGATCGATTGATCGATCGCGGACATAGCGAGTCATGAGCTTGATGCTCTCAATCGAGGACGTCGCGGCGCGGATAAAGTCGCGAAGGATCTCGCCGATGGAACTCGTGCGCGGCTGTCTCGATCGCATCGAATCGCGGCTCGAATTGAATGCGTTCATCACCGTGATGGCCGACAGCGCCGTCAGCGCCGCAGAGGCAGCGGAGCGGGAACTCGCGGCCGGCCAGTATCGCGGTCCGCTCCACGGCATCCCGATCTCCGTGAAGGATCTCGTTGACGTTGCCGGGACGCCGACGACCTCCGGTTCCGCGGTGGCGCCGCGACTCCCTGCCGAAGATGCGCCGATCGTGGTGCGACTTCGCGATGCCGGCGCCATCATCATCGGCAAGACGAACCTCCACGAGTTCGCATTCGGCACAACCAGCGAAGAATCGGCGTTCGGTCCCGTTCATCACCCCAAGGACCCGTCACGATCCCCCGGCGGCTCCAGTGGCGGCGCCGCTGTGGCACTCGTCGAAGGCATGTGCTTCGGCTCGGTCGGAACCGATACCGGTGGGTCCGTCCGGATTCCGTCGGCGATTTGTGGAACGGTCGGTCTGAAACCAACCTACGCCGAATTGCCATGTGACGGCATCGTCCCGTTGAGCACGACGCTCGATCACGTTGGACCAATGGCGAGAAGCGTTGCCGACGTGGCCGTGATGTTCGAAGCGATGAGCGCGCAGAGCCACCCCCTCCGTGTGGTTGGACCGGAGCGGAAGTACACCTTCGGTGTTCCGGAACCGTACTTCTGTGATCGCTTGCATCCCGACGTCAGGGCGGCGCTGGAGCGGACCCGGCAAGCGCTCGTCGCCGCGGGCCACGAAGTCAGGCGTGTTGCCATCGAGCACGCCTCTCGTACCGCAGACGTCTATCTACACATCGTCTTGCCTGAAGCATCGTGGTATCACGCGCCGATGCTCTCGTCGGACCCGGATCGTTACTCCCCCGGCGTTCGTTTGCGATTGGAGATGGGCAGGTATGTGCTGGCAGAAGACTACGTGCGCGCGATGCATCTGCGAGAGATCTTGCGCGCCGCTGTCAACGCCGCGCTGCAGAGCTGTGACGTCCTCCTGTTGCCCACGCAGCCGATCCCCGCACCAGAGCTCGGAGCCACAACGGTCGACGTCGACGGCTCTCGAGAGCCGGTTCGCGCGACCATGTTGCGTCTGACTCAGCTCTTCAATATCACCGGGCATCCTGCCATCTCGCTGCCGGCAGGGACGACTGGTGATGGCTGGCCGGTGGGCATCCAGCTCGTCGGGCAGTCAGGAACGACGAATCAGCTCCTTCACGTCGCGGCGATTGTCGAACGCTACAGCACAGGCGGCGACGGATCGGTCGGCGGCGGAACCGGATGAACGTCGGGCTTATCTTCCCCTGCAGGATCACCAGGGGGAACGGGGACTTTCGGCGGCGGCAAGTGGTTGATTAAGTCCGGCGGGTGCGGAGCATCAGGAACGGGTGGTTGTTCGATCATGCGTGCAGAGTCTTGCAACATGATTGCCGTAAAGCTCAACGCTCAATGTTACGAGCGTAAACATTGAACATTGGGATTGGACATTGAATCGCTTAGGGGTTCACGATTGATCGCGCGGGTCTTCCATAACTGGGAACGTAAGCTGGCCGCGGCCGCCGAACATCGCATCATCCGGCCGTTTGAATGGGGCTTGGAATGGATAGAAGGAGTTGACGGCAAGGATCACGACGTCGCCGATCGACTCGCAGCGTGGGCATCGCAAACGGTTGCGGCAAGCGACGCATTCTTTTCCCTGCCTCCATCGGATGACTTCATCCTCAGTGGAGATCGCCTGCGGTTTCCGAGTGCGGTGACGACGCCGCATCCGGAAAACAATCTGGTCGAGGCGCGGTATTTTCCCGATTTCTCCGAGCGAGGACGAAAGCGCGCCGTGGTCGTCCTCCCGCAGTGGAACGCCGATGCCGAGGGACACGTCGGGTTGTGCCGTTTGCTGAACAGGTTCGGGATCAGCGCTCTCAGATTGAGTCTTCCCTACCACGACTCGCGCATGCCTCCCGAACTCAGGCGCGCTGATTACATCGTGAGTTCGAATGTCGGGCGCACCGCACAGGTTTGCCGGCAGGCCGTCCTCGACACGCGGCGGGCAGTCGCCTGGCTGGCAAAGCAAGGCTACGAGTCTATCGGCCTCCTCGGTACGAGTCTCGGTTCATGCCTGGCGATGCTCACTGCCGCCCACGAGCCGCTGGTGAAGGCCGCTGCGCTCAACCACATCTCGCCCTATTTCGCCGATGTCATCTGGGAAGGGCTTTCGACCGAGCACGTGCGAGCCAGTCTCGACGGACAAATTCAGCTCGATACGCTGCGGCAGATATGGATGCCGATCTCCCCGTTCCCGTATCTCGAACGCGTCCAAGGAAAGCACGTACTGCTCGTATATGCGAGGTACGATCTGACCTTCCCCGTCGCGCTATCGAAAATGTTGGTCGAAGAGTTTCGCCGCCGCGGTGTCCATCACGAGGTTGCGGTGCTGCCCTGCGGTCACTACAGCACGGGGGTCACGCCGTTCAAGTGGATTGATGGGCTCATTCTCTGCAGATTCCTGAATAGGAGTCTCTGAGATTTCTGATTGCTGATTGTGGATTGCGGATTGTAGCGATTGCAGATTGACGATCGAGATTGCGGATTGGCGATGGCGATTGCGGATTGGCGATGGCGATTGCGGATTGGCGATGGCGATTGCGGATTGACGATGGCGATTGCGGATTGACGATGGCGATTGCGGATTGACGATGGCGATTGCGGATTGACGAATGTAG
>Ga0075425_100002631_pt1 | contig 18008 bp, 15 predicted proteins | sample SoiMethybrSBSTD4_FD_75300 | JGI IMG/M metagenome (GOLD analysis project Ga0075425, IMG submission 75300) | Bulk soil microbial communities from a Populus tree surrounding site in Tennessee, USA - Soil MetaG P. TD hybrid SBSTD4 | ecosystem: Environmental > Terrestrial > Soil > Tree plantation... | reverse complement strand
CAAACTCGACGAGCCAATTGTAGAGCGACTGCGGCAGTGGTCAGATCTCTTTGCCCTAAGAGTAAAAACACTCCGGTTGCACGAGGAGGCCCTGAAAAAGTACCCACCCCTCGAAGAACAATTACGAGCCACTCTCAATGTGATTCCGGCGTATACGTGGTACGCTGTTCCGTCCGGGGCGCTCACGTTCGTGAATGAACGAACCGCGGATTACCTTGGTCTCCCGAAAGACCATCCTCTCCGTTTCGGTATCGACATGGGGGCAGAATGGGATTCCCACATTCCATTGCTGCATCCGGACGATCGCGAAGACTCACGTAACGCCTGGTCAACGTGTCTACGCACAGGTCGCGCCGGTGAGTCTCGCTTTCGAGTTCGTGACTGTAAAGGAGAGTATCGCTGGTTTCTAAGTCGCGCCGAGCCTCTCCGAGCGAGCGATGGAACCATCCTGTATTGGATCGGAGTCAATCTCGAGATCGATGACGCGAAGCGCGCCGAGGAGGCGCTTCAGCAAAGTCAATTTTATCTCACTGAGGGGCAGCGCCTTACCCGCGTGGGAAGTTGCGCGTTCAACGCAGCTGGATTCGAGTACTGGTCTCCTGAATTATTTCGGATACACGGGCTCGATCCTGTTCGCAAAGCGCCTACTGTGCAGGAATTCCTAGATATTCTCCACCCACAGGATCGCGAGTCCATGGCGAACCTGATTAAGGGAATCTTGGCGAACGCTTCGCCCTTCGATGCCACCAAGCGCATCATGTGTCCCAATGGTGAGGTCCGGTACATTCGTTGGGTCGGTGCTCCCGTTATCGAAAACCAAAGCCTGAAAAAGTACGTTGGCAGCGCCATAGACGTTACGGAGCACGAGCTCCTGACCCAGGAACTCCGACGGCGCGAAGCCTACCTGACGGAAGCTCAAAGGCTCAGTCACACGGGCAGTTTCGGGTGGAAGCCTGACAGCGGCGAGATTGGCTGGACAGACGAAACCTATAAGATCTTCGAGTATGACCGCGCCGAGAAACCAACCCTAAACATGGTGTTCCAGCGCATACATCCGCAGGATAGGCCGCTTGCACAACAGATCATCGACGGCGTATCCAGCAGCACAGACTTCGAACACGAGTATCGCCTGGTTATGCCAACCGGGGCGATCAAGCACATCCAGGTGAGAGCGCACGCTCTTCCCGATTCATCCGGCAATATCGAAATTGTCGGGTCGGTGACCGACATCACCGGGCGCAAGACGGCCGAGGAAAAAATCCGGCGTCTGGTCGGCGCCAACATTCTGGGGATTTTCATCGGTACCTTCGAAGGTGCGATCATCGAGGCCAACGACCCCTTCCTGCGCATGGTGCAATATGGCCGTGAAGATGTGGTTTCGGGTCGCGTGCGCTGGACCGATCTGACGCCGGCCGAATGCCGCGAGCGCGACCAACGCGCCCTGGCAGAAGTAAAAGCAACCGGGACTGTTCAGCCATACGAGAAGGAGTATTTCCGGAAAGATGGCAGCCGCGTGCCCGTGATGATTGGCGGCGCGCTGTTCGAGGAAGGTGGGAACGAGGTTGTCGCATTCGTTCTCGATTTGAGTCAGCAAAAGCGGGCCCAGGAGGCACTCCGGAGCAGTGAAGCCTACTTGGCGGAAGCCCAGAGGATGAGCCACACCGGCAGTTGGGCGACCGCTGCGACCGGTGAACCCCGATACTGTTCGAAGGAGTGGTACCGTGTGCTGGGTTTCGACCCCGCTGAGCAACCACCGCCACTCGAAACAGTTTTTCAGCGGATCCATCCGGACGATCGGGCCGCGATCCAGGAGCAGTTCGACAGAGCCATCCGCGACAAGGCGGATTTCGAACTGGACATGCGTATCGTTCACCCTATCACGGGAGTCAGGAGCATCCGGACCACAGGCCATGCGGTTCTCGACCAATGCGGCGACTTGCATGAAATGGTGGGGACCATAATCGACATTACCGAGCGTAATGCGGCCGAACAGAAGATACGGGAGCAGGAAATGGAGCTCCGGCAAATCCTCGATTTCGCATCGTTGCACGTGGCTGTACTGGGGGCGGATGGGAAAGCTATGTATCTCAACAAGGCCGGGCTTGACTATCACGGTCTTACGTTTGAAGCGTGGCAAGATTATGACCCACACAGGTTAATTCACTCGGATGATCATGACCGTATCTTGACCGGTGCGGGTGGAGCTAAACTCCTCAGCGACCAGCCTTTCGAAACCGAAGCGCGCTTGGTGAGAAAAGACTTGAAATGTCGTTGGTTTCTTTTCCGATTTAACCCGCTCCGAGAAGGAGAAGGACGTATCACGCGTTGGTACGTCACTGCAACCGACATTGACGACCGCAAGCGGGCTCAGGAGAAACTGCAACAAGAGAACGCCGCTCTCCGTGAAGAAATCGACCAAACATCGATGTTTGAAGAGATTGTCGGAACCTCCCCGGCATTGCAAACTGTGCTCTCGCACATCTCCCAAGTTGCACCAACGGATTCCACGGTTCTCATCACGGGTGAAACCGGAACAGGCAAGGAGCTGGTTGCACGCGCTATTCACCGACGCTCCCAGAGGTCTGGACATACCTTCCTCAGCGTAAACTGTGCAGCGATCCCTCGTGATCTGATCGCGTCAGAGTTGTTCGGCCATGAGAAAGGGGCGTTTACAGGTGCCATGCAGCGCCGGCTCGGCCGCTTCGAAATGGCCGAGGGCGGAACCATCTTCCTGGACGAGGTGGGCGAACTCTCACCAGACACCCAGGTCGCACTACTGAGGGTGTTGCAGGAACGCGAATTTGAGCGGGTCGGGGGAAGACACTCGATCCATGTCGATGTCCGCGTCATCACCGCCACGAATCGCGATTTGAACTCAGCCGTGGCCAACGGAACTTTCCGCCAAGACCTCTTTTATCGACTCAACGTCTTTCCCATCAAGGTGCCACCCCTGCGAGAGCGAAAAGACGACATCCTGATGCTGGTCGAGTACTTCGTGCAACGCTACGCCATCAAGGTGGGCAAGCATATTCGCACAATCGACAAGAAGACGCTGGATCTGTTGCAGTCCTACGACTGGCCAGGCAATATCCGTGAGCTGCAGAACGTAATTGAGCGCTCTATGATACTGAGCTCCGGTGATATTTTTTCTGTTGACGAATTATGGCTTTCCAAAGAAACATCGGTGGCGACCTCTCGGATTGGACAGAGGGCACCCTTCAGAGTTGAAGTTGATGCGCACAGCGAGCGGGAGATTATCGAGGCGGCACTGGCCGCGACAAGAGGCCGGGTTTCGGGTCCGTCAGGGGCAGCAGCTAAACTTGGAATTCCACCATCAACCCTCGACCACAGGATCAGAGCATTAGCAATCAGCAAAAAACAGTTTAAGTTCCGCTGAAGCCTAAACGAAATCACCAAATTCACCACATTCACCGTCATTTGACAGCCTTTCAAAAGTGTCTGATCGCATACCCGTTTCTTTTCACAATATTACGAGTGGCACAAGCTTTGCTTTTCGTACAGTGTCGCGATGCTGGCGGCCGCGTGCTGAAGGCATTACGAGGAGTAAATGTTGGAGGTCACTATGTGGATGCGATGCTGTGCAGCATGCAAACGGGCACTCCGCAAAGCCAGGTTATGCGATCACATCCGCTGCGAATGCGGCTGGGAATGGTGACTGCAATGGCAACCGTGATTGAGTACTACGTACCTGAGAAATTCCGAAAACAGAGCGGAAAATGGATCCCGCTCGAGCAGCGCGGGAAGATTATTCCGTTTCCCGCACCAGAAAAGAAGTCGGCATGACCCCTTGACCACGGTGCGCCTGTTACATAGGCGCGCACAAGCGTGCTTCGAGCCGGTCTGGGATCGCAACAAAGAGAAGAATTCGAGCATAAACCTACAATGACCTGCAGAATCGACCGGCTTGTTCCTGGAGATGGTCTTGTGATCAGAAAGGAACACTCATTGAGGTTGAATTCACGGAAAAACGGAAAGATAAACAAATGAGAAGTAGACAAATAACAAGGTCAATCACCCTGATGATTCTTTTTCTTGTGGCGGGCTCCCTTGCGCAAGAGATAAAAACCGATTACGACCGTAACGCGCACTTCAGCCACTACAAGACATTCTCGTTCGAGAAGGTCGAGACGAAAGACCCATTATGGGTCGATCGCATCACTGCTGCTGTTGGCGACACGCTAACTGCAAAGGGCTTGACGCAAGTTGCTTCGAGCGGGGACATTGCCATCATCGCCATCGGAATGGCAACGGATCGGCAGACGCTCGATACCTTTTATGACACCTACCCTGGTGGATGGGGATGGCGTTGGGGCTCAGGCTATGGAGATGCAACGACAACGACGGAGACCTATACAGTGGGTACACTCGTGGTTGACCTTTTTGACAGAAAGACGAAGGCATTGCTCTGGCGCGGTTCCGTTAGCAACACTTTGTCCAACAGTTCTACGAACAACATCAAGAACTTCGATAAAAGCGTGAAAAAGTTGTTCAAAGGACTTCCTCCCAAAACCTAGCCAACACAGACTTCCACATTCGCTTGGTCGAGTCCGTTAGGCGCCGATTATGACATTGCACGAACCCCGACAAATGCACGCAACTTGTGGACAAGGCAGCAGGAAATGAGGACATCGAGGATGTTTGATACGAGTAGTGAGGTTCTAGAGAGGCCATTCCCACTGGGCATCGCCGAGGAGGCAGTTACAGTTCCGCCACGGTACAGCGGCGTCCAAAGTGACTCGGTGAGTACTTCTGTAGGGAAAAGTGTGGTGTTGAGCGAACCTAAGGACAGCACGATTTCCGAAGCGGCGATTCGCGATGAGCTCTCTCGAATTCTGGAGAGTTCCATGTTTGTTCAATCGGACCGACTTGGCCGATTTCTTCGCTTCACCGTCGAAACGACCCTGGCAGGCGAGGCGGGGACATTGAAGGAGTACCTGATTGGCACCGAGGTATATGATCGCCTGCCTTCTTATCATCCCGGTGAAGACTCGATCGTTCGCAGCGAGGCTCGCCGCCTACGTAGCAAATTAAAGGAATACTACGATTCTGTGGGTAAGGACGACTCCGTCTTTATCTACTACCGGCTTGGCAGCTATGTGCCTGTCTTTCGGGCCCGACCCAGCCATGGTCCCAACGGCACTGTGCCAGATGGTGGACTTTTCACTGGAGGACGGGGAATCCGCATAGCCGTCTTGCCGTTTTCGGATGCGTCCCACAGCGCCTTGTCTGGTGTTTGCGCCCAATTGATCAGCGACGAATTGATTCACCAATTGGTCCGCACGGATGGGCTGCGCGTGACCGCCGCAAGTTCAGTGGCGCCACTGGTCGCGCAAGCTCTTGACGTTCCTTCCCTGGCCAGAAAACTTGATGTTCAGATCGTTGTTGAAGGGGCCGTGCACGAGAACAACAACCTGCTGCGTATTACGTCACGGGTCGTCAACGCTGCCGACGGATTTCAGATCTGGTCAGAACGGTTCGAAACAGAATCAGATCCGCAAAGCCTTTTCAAAGCCTCTGAGCAAATCGCATCGACACTGCTCGGTCGCATCCGGACCGGCGGCTGGAAGCGGCAAGTCGACGTAGACACGCTTGTAACAGGTCTCCCCGTTGCCGAGGATTGACGAACATCTGCGTACAGCGTCCCTCAACCGCGCTTCGACGATCTGATGGATTAAGCGCAATTGCCAGCGTGCGTCACCATTGGGCGGAATATCTGATGGAACTAGGTGAGCTGGGATTGTGCCTGTTCGTTGCGTGCGTGGTCGCCACGTTGCTACAGCACCCTGCGTCGATTGTGCGGCAGTCTATTTCTAGCGGCGTTGCTCGCAGGGCACTCATGGGATTGGTCATGGGTGCGACGGCGATTGCAATTGTGATCTCACCCTGGGGCAAACGGTCAGGAGGTCATTTCAATCCGGCAATCACCTTCACTTTTTATCGCCTGGGAAAACTGGAGTTTTGGGATGCATGGCTCTATGTCATCGCCCAGTTATTAGGCGCCATTGGTGGTGTCACCCTTGCCAGATATGTGTTGCGAGACGCGCTTGGCAATCATGCGGTACGTTATGCGGTGACAGTGCCGGGCGTGTACGGAAGCACTGTCGCGTTCGTGGCCGAATTGGCGATCTCTTTCTTTCTGATGATCACTGTGTTGTTCGCCACCAATCACAAAAGACTGGCGCCATACACCGCGTATTTTGTGGGCGTACTGATCGCGACCTACTTCACATTCGAAGCACCGCTCTCAGGCGTGAGCACGAACCCGGAACGAACATTCGGCTCAGCACTTCACGCGAACTATTGGCACGCGCTCTGGATCTATTTCATAGCTCCGTCGATGGGCATGCTGGCCGCCGGCGAGGTATTTCTTCGAGTCCGCCGGGGCGCCGCCCCATATTGCGCTAAACTTCGCCACACTAACAACGAACCCTGCATCTTCCATCACGCCCAACACGAAGTTTAGAGAGGAGATCCTATGCAACGACTTCAAGATGACTACTTAGCTGCATATCGCAGCCTAAAACTGACTCAGGACTCCGAAGGTGTCGTGTCCATGTCAAAACTAGACGCATAACCGCGTTACTCGAACGCTGCAGTGTTTGCTGGCTTTGGCGAGTTGGGCTTGCCAGATGAATCCCTGCTCGGCGAATGTGGGATTGCTTCAGACAACCCCTCTGCAGAAACGCTCGCGTTTTTCATGTTCTACAATTCCAGAACTATTTCTTGTCTTTCTTAGGATGATTTTTTGGTGGTCTATACGCCTTGGCTATTAGTTGCAACGTTTCACCTGTCAAATATCTTTTGTGTCTACGACTTGTTGTGCCGCGTGCAGCCTCACGTGACTAACACGCGGCAGGTAAGTGATGTGCAACCTAACCCACAGCCTGGAGCTGGAGTTAGGAGGCTCGATCATTGATTCGAGAGATCCAAGCCATTACTTCTGGGCTTGATTGCTGGAGTGCCCACCTCTATGGTCCGAGCCGGCCAGGGTAAAGGCGTACACTTTGTTGTTTCCGGTTCCGAGGATATTTCGATAACCGGAACCCCAATAGAGGACGCTGTCTACGATTGATGGACCATCGATTACTGTACCTCCGCTCGCGAAATTCCAGAGAATGTTTCCAGTTGTCGCGTCGAGGGCATACATCTGTCCCGAGTTAGATCCCGCATACATGACTCCGTTTGCAACACTGACAGAGCCCCGGTCAATGGACCCTTCAGTCGGATCGGCCGTTTGCCAAAGTATCTTTCCAGTGGCGACATCAAGTGCGCTCCAGGCTCCCCAGGTAATCTTCTGTCCCGAAGGAACCAAGGTGTAAGGGAGATGGTCGCTGTTGGAGATCGCGACATAAATGCGCTTGCCATCAGTCGCGGTGCCCCACTCAATGCCTCCAAGCGAAGCGCCTGGACCAACGGGCGTGCTCCACACGATGTTGCCGTCATCAGGATTAAGCGCCCAAAAGATACCGCTCTTCTGGCCGAAGCCGATGATATTGCCGACGAGATTTGGTCCTGATCCTCCGAGATCGAAATCCGGACTGCTGGGTACCGGGCAATTCGGGTTTGGTCCGGAAGAAGTTATGCAAGCTACCGTCCAAGTGTCGAAGCCTTGCAGCTTCTTTGACCACTTGACCTGCCCGGTTTTTAAGTCCAAGGCGAGAGCAGCGTCGAAGAAATCGTCAGGGGCCGTGCAGTCCGCTGTCGGAGTCGCGTTCTGGCAAGCAATCACCTCTGCCGGAACGGTGTAGTTGTTTCCGGTGCCGATGAAAAGCACGCCGCGCTTGGGATCAATGGCCGGGGGTTGCCATATCGCGCCTCCGCTGTACTGGTCTGTCTGCCCATTGTTATCGGGTATGTCGAAGGTCTTCCAAAGGATTGCACCACTCTTCGCATCGAGCGCCACTACACTCCCCCGAAAGCTACAGCACGGATATGCGGGATTCGTTGCTAGAGATTCTTCGTTCGAAGACACGCCTATGTAAATCACTCCGTCGAAGACAACGGGAGATCCCGTTATGACTGCGGCTGGATGAGCTTCTACTTGTGTAATCCACCGAAGCATTCCGGTTTGGCGATCCACTGCCATCACGTTCGCGCCGTTGTGCACCTGTTTGGAGCTGAGAATGTCTCCAAAAATCAAGTCATTCCCATGCACTGCGGGACTAACACGAGAGATCGCTCCGTCGACGCCGTCGTACTCCGAGATCTTATGAGACCAGATAAGACGGCCGCTGTTCTTATCAACCGCAAAAAGATTGCCGCCCCAATCAGGAAAGTAGACCGCGTTGCCGTCCACTGTAGGAGTGGCAGAAACATCGCCACCGGTTGTGAACATCCATTTCGTTTTTAGGTTTTGGACATTTGTAGGACTGATTGAATGCTCCGCTGGCTGGCTCCAAGTATTGTTTAGATTCTGTCCGGCAGTTCGCCATTGGCCAGATCGAGGCAGATCTGATTGGGTTTGCGCGCTTAGTGCCGCGACTAATAAAGAAACACTGATCAACGCTGCCGTGGGCAAGGACACATAACGGTTCTTAACTGACATCTGTAATTGTTCTCCTTTGAATTCGGTACGATTACTCTCACTGGAGCTCCCTAGTTTCACTGGGAACTCCAACGCCCCGAAATTTATGCGACATGCTTTAATTCGAAGATCGTTAAGGTCTCAGGTATCGTCATGCACCGAGAAAAAAGTACTCATCACCACCATTTCCCTCCTGTCTCAAACCGGAGCCTGCAGCTGTGCCAGCTCGTGGTTCTTTCAATCTTTTTCTCTGTCCATCCACTCCCGGACGTACGCCGGACAGTCCTCAAGCTTCATGCCATCCGCCTCGCAAGCCTTTAGAAACCTCACTGCGGCGCGATCCGCCAGCCTTACGTCTCGCAAATCCAGAATGATGTTTCGGTAGTCGCGATCAAAAAGCTCCTTCAGTTCCGGGATGTGCGCCGCCTCCATACGCCCACTTAGGGTCAACACCATGAATCTCTGCCGCGCTGATCTCTCGATTCTCAAGGTCATCGGTTGTCGTCGCGATCCTCTCCATTGCCGCCATTCCGGCTGGTGACGCAAATGGAAATGCAATACAGAGGCCACACGAAACACGTTGAAAACAGGCGGTTAGAAGCAACAGTCGGATGACGAGACTTCGGGAAGTCCCGAATTTTCGGGAGCTAAAACGGAGGGACTTACTACTGCTCAGAGATAAATTTGTGTTTCTTGATCTTCAGCTGCTTGATTTTCGAGTCCAGCGTGGATCGGGGAATTCCGAGTTTTGCTGCCGCACCTTGTGGGCCAGCAACTTTTCCCTTGCATTCAGCCAATGCGGTTTCAATAATTTCTTTCTCCTGATTCTGGAGAGTGTCTGGCAAAGGACCAAGCAACTCTTGTCGGGCTGGCTCCTGGCTTGCCAGCCATGCCTTTTCGATCCAAAAAGTGTCGCCGCTGCACAAGATCACGGATCTTTCAACAATGTTTTGCAACTCACGGATATTTCCCGGCCAAGGATACGACTGGCACAGTTCCAGCGTAGTCTTGTCAATTTTGCGAATTTGCTTGCCGGCTTTCTCTGCGTATCGTTTAACGAAGTACTCGACCAACATAGGAATGTCCTCCTTGCGCTTGCGCAGAGGAGGCACCTCAATCGGGAATACGTTCAGCCGGTAAAACAAATCGGCTCGAAACGTTCCCGCGGCAATGGCCGCCGTTAAATCACGGTTGGTTGCGGCTATGACGCGAACGTCGGTGGGAATAATTCGGTTACCTCCCACTCGTTCGAACTGCCGCTCCTGAAGTACTCGCAGCAACGCGATCTGGGTCTCTGCGGGAAGCTCGCCGACCTCGTCTAGAAAGATCGTACCCGAGTGCGCCATTTCAAAGCGCCCCTGGCGACGCTGTACCGCGCCGGTGAAGGCGCCTTTCTCGTGGCCAAACAGCTCCGACGCGATCAAGGAGGAAGGAATCGAGGCACAGTTTACGCCGATGAACGCCTGGCCGGAACGTTGCGAGTGCTTGTGTACGGCGCGAGCAATCAGTTCTTTTCCGGTGCCGGTTTCGCCCGTGATCAGCACCGTTGAATCGGTGGGGGCCACTTTCACAATGCTGGAGAGCGCGGTTTGCAGGGCCGGTGACGAGCCCACAATTTCCTCGAACATGAATGCCTGATCGATTTGCTCCCTGAGTGCGAGGTTTTCGTCACGCATCCTCTCCTCGGCCTGCTTGCGATCCTCGATATCTGTCCCGGTCGCATACCAGCGAATAATATGCTCCTGGTCATCGCGAAGAGGATTGTAGCGAACGAGAAACCAGCGATATTTACCGTTTTTTCCAAGCGCTCGTTGTTCAAGTTCAAAAGGCTTACCGCGCGCGAGCGCCTGAAGGAGCTCCTCGCGCAGCCTTTCCACATCCTCAGGGTGGAGTACCCGTGCGCCATGGCCTTCTCTCTGCACGTCCTCCAAAGTGAGACCGGTGTAATCGAGCACTGTCTGATTGGCATAAAGGGCTGTCCCATCCGGGCGCAACACGTAAACATAACTGGCGATGGCGTCGGTCATCCGCCGAAGCTCTGTTTCCTCTGCCTTTATCTGCTCAAACGCGGTCTGCAGAGCCGCTCTCGCTTCGCGCTGCTCGGTGACATCCATCGCCGTCCCGACTAATTCAATGACATCACCGCAAGCATTCACTACCGGGTGTCCGACCACATGAATGTATTTGGCCGGGCCGTTTGGCAGTAGAAGTCGAAAGTCGGTCTCAAAGTCAGTCCTGTCCTGAATGGCCTGCTCGACTACATGTTTGTGATAAGGCGCGTCCTCCGGGTGCATCAGCTGGGCTACGTCCATGGAGGATAGTGGCGTGCAGTCAAGATCGAGGCCGAACATCCGGTACATCTCTTTTGACCAATAGACGGTTTCCGTCTGAGGGATCTGCGTCGCCCAGCTGCCCGTGTGGGTCAATTTCTGTGCTTCGGCTAAGTGACCCTCACTCCGCCTGAGTTCTCTTTCTGCTTTCTTGCGCTCGGTAATATCTCGATAAATGAGGTAGACGGCTCCGTGGTCGAGGCCAAGCGAAATGCCTTTGGCGACGACTGAAACGTCAAAGCGAACACCGTCTCTACGTTGCCGGATAGTCTCCAGCTCAACTCTGTTTCCCGAACTCAGCCGATCCCTGCTATTGAGAGCCTCAGCGCGCAAATCCTCGGGGACTATTAGGTCGGGAAGCCACTGTCCCGCAACCTCTTCTGCTGTGTACCCGAACATTCGTGTGAATTCCTTGTTGACCCGCAACACGTGAAAGTCATCGTCGGTCAGGATTACCGCGTCGGGCGATAGCTCAACCAATGCATCGAGCTGCTCTTTCCGCTTATGGAGGTCATCATTCGCTGCCGTGAGCGCTGTAGTTCGGTCCGTGATCGCGACTTCTAGAGCCTCCCTTCTCCGTCTTACCCAGATCATGACTATTGCAAAGGTCAGGAACACCAGCTCATAAAGAACGCGAGAGAGGCTGCTGGTTTCGCCCTCGAAGATGAAGCCGCGGATCAGCGACGAAAGCAAAACTGCCACAATACCCGGCTTCGTACCGCCGTACCAAAACGCAATCGCGATTGCGGACAGTGCAAATGCGGCAAACGGATGAGGTAGATTGAAATGGTGAAACAGATGATCCAGCAACAGAGCGCCGGCGACCGAAGCGAAAGCCAATCCATAGCGGCGCGCGAACGACGCACCTGGCCGCGTTAACTTTTTTGCTGTTGCTGAATCAGTCATAGTTCAGTCCTTCTCTCAACCTCGATAAAAGCTACGATGGTTTTGCATAGTGATTATGGTTCACGAGCGCTTCACTTGCGACGACGGTGCGACAGCCAAACTTGTCAGTCCTCGCCAGTGTGCATGGAGGATTGCGGCTCGATGCTGCGGACAACTCTCGAATGTCTGTTTACGCGAAGGCTCAGCATGAATAGGAAGGTCGCGATGTTGATGACGAGCACAGCACACTTGAGCCAGTTCGGATGATGCAGCATCCAGTACAAGTCCGGCGACAAATACAAGGCCGTTGACAATAGCGAGAACCATTGTGCCCACTCTCGCTCTCGCCAAAGGCCGTATGCCTCAGTCACCTCACCGATGCGTAAGCCAAAGTGCCCAGAGCTAGCACCCAGAGATTCCGATCACTGGAGTGGTTCGCCAGCTCAAAAAATAGATTCGAGAGCCTCCCTTCAGCATTGACGTGAAGCACCTGAACGACGCGCTCGACGAGTTCGTCGAGATTCTTGTGCATGAGATGAAACACTCCGCAACCGAGCAGTAAGACGATCGCTCCCTTTGTCACTTCGAACATAGCGATCGCGCGGAGGGCGACCGATGCCTTAGGACGGCGACTTCGATGTAACGCATGGTGTTCCACAATCTCAAAACCTTGGGCTGTACGTTGTATCGCGATTTGTGAAACCGCCCGAGTGCTGGGATGGCGCGCGGAAGCTGCACGGGCCACTCAGAAGGAGACGTGATTTGCCAAAAGGCAAGCGCAGTGCGAAACCCGTGCTCAATCGGTCGAACTATCGCACCTGAGCCCAATTCCCCGATGTTCGATCCTGGAGCTTCGTCGCGATCGTTGCAGTATTCGGGCCGAGATCTCTTTCGAATATTTGGCCGCCCTTCAGAACAAATGTCATTACACCGGAACTGCGATATTCCGCAGGGTATGCAACCAGCAATGTTCCCAAGGAGTTCGGTTTTAGCACGCGGAAGTAATAGCCATGAAACTGTTTGCGATCGGGGAAATTGGCGCTTCCGCCCTCAGCCAGCTTGTGGGCAAAATCATCGGCGGCTGCATTCTGAGCCATACCTTTTCCCTCCGGCTTGTTGAGCCCGGCAATTGCTCCGCATACTGCAATTGCCGTCGTTTCGTTCTCCCCCACTTCGCGAGCTACAACTTCCTGCGACCCTGCTTCCAAGTCGAAATGCCACTTGCCACCCGTAGCAACAAGTGGAATCGGAAAAGGCCAGTTTTCCGCGCCGATATGAAGCACGATGGATCCATCCGATTCCCGAACCAGTCGATGCATCTCCTGGTATTTTTGTGCGAAATTCTCGCGCTCGAGTTTGTCTCTCTCCTGATCTCCTGACGAACTCAATTCCGGCGCACCCAAAATCGTGACCAGGGCCTGATTATCACGGTCGCGCACAGCCTCATACAGAGCTCTTGAAGCCTGCCCCGGGGACGTGAAGTTCTTCCGCGGCGACTGCGCCAAAGTGGGTTGCGAGGACAAGATCAGGTTGGCAATGATATTGATCAGGATCCCTGAGGTCACTGGTCGAGAATGTTTTGCTCTTGACGTCATGTTCGCACCCATAGTCCAGTTCTCCATATTTCGTTGAGGCTGTTACCTGTGTCCTCCACCGTGAAAAGCTCCGCCAGCGTGGAAGCCTCCGCCACTGTGAGAACCTCCCATACTGGAGAAGCCACGCGAGGAAAATCCCCTAGTGTCGCCACCTTCATGGAATCCACTGAAGGCACCGAAATGTCCGCCAGACGGGGCCGGGCGCGGCGCAGCGTGAGGAGAGCCATGAAAGGCGTTGCCACCGTGAAAGCTGGTTCCTCCATGAAATGCGCCGGCGTCCCCAGAATTGATACGCGCACGGTTGGCGTAGTAGTTCCGATTTACGATGGTCGTGCTGTGGGATATGTAAGTGTTGTGGTTGTAGATGATCGCGTGGTGGTTCCAGTCAGGCCCCCAATGATGCCAGCCCCAGCCAAAACCAGCCGAAAAACCGATGCCGAAGCCGATCCCAAAACCAATCCCTGGGGTGGTCCAGTACAAACCTGGATACCAGTACCAGCCAGGCCAAGGGGCCACGCCAACTCCGTACACCAGCCACGGATCATATTCCGGCACGTAGACAACCTCAGGACTCGCTGGCTGGATCACGATGGTTTGTCCTTCGTCGGTGACTTGTAGCTGTTCCGTGGTTTTGAGATGCCCGGCCTTTTTTGCCTCTTTTCGCATTTCCTGAACGGCATTCATCACGCCCTGTTGATCGTTGATGTACGCATCCCCAAGTGATGAGGTCCAGGAAAGATTTTTGTCCATGTTGGCCAACACGGAAGGAAATTCGGTGAGTGCCTTGACGCTTGCATCCCAAGTCTGCTGGTCCACGCTTTGTCCCAACGCTTCGCCCTTAAGGTCGGGATGTTGTTGAACCCAACGATCAGCCTCGACAATCTGCGCGGGATATGTCGAAGCAGCAAGAATCTGAGCCACGAGAGAATCCGGGTATAAAGCGATCGGTGCAGCCAACTGCCGGAGTTCGTCGGGGCTTGGCTGGGCAGACGTCATTGGCGAGTCCGTTCCCGGTTCATCTGCGAGAACGGGCTGGCTCATGAATGTGCCCAGTGACAGATAACAACAAAATACAACAGCTATGGTTTTCCTCAGGACATTCATAAGGTCTCCAGCATGTTCCCTCTGAAGGGCGAACGTGGTGCTTCTTAAGGGTGTTCGACAGGATTCGGTAGGTTCCCGTAGTTCGAGAACCCAGGACTCCGGTCGAGTGAAGTTAAACCTACTTTCAAGCTTGCGCCTTTGTAGAATCTGATTGGATTTGTCAATGCGCGGAGGCTGCACCCTAGTTATTCTGGGCTTGTTCGCGTTTTCGATGGCGCGCCGGTACGCGCTCCTGGACTTCGGCCGACCGGGCAAGTCTTTGCTCATAGCGTGACTCGGCTAACTCACTTCCCTCTGACTCGCCTTGATCAAACAACTGTTCGAGAAAATAGAGATCGCCGTACTTGTTGAAGATTAGTTCGCTCTTTGCCGGCGACTTCGTCTCCGTGGGACGCACCTCTAAGAGAGCGGCGGCGGAGCCATCCTCACTGCTGATTTCCACGACGGACAAATTAGAATCGCCCAGCATGTGGACGATGTATCTCCCAGCGGGAAGCTTGGCATTCCCTGCATGGAACTGAAATGGAATGTCGGCTTCTAGTTCCCCCACAATTTGTGCGCGTGCTTGGACGGAGCATATCGTCAATGAAAGCAGCAGGGCGCCGAAGTACAACCTGATTGAATGACTTCCTTGTATGTGCACCGTATTGCTCCTTGGATTTGAGGTTCTAAATTCACTCAGGCTTGCCTGATTCTGGCGGAAAGTTCTTGAACATCTTGGCTACGCCTTTGTCGAGATTCTTTTCATTCTTTTCGGCTTTGTCGGAGAGCACACTTTCAGTGCTCCCTCGCCAAATCAACTGCTTCGTCTTTCCGTCGTAAAGGTCGATGACCAAGGTGCCTTCCTGGTAATCCTGCTCGGTTGTTGTTGACTCGCCGAAGCCGCCAAACCCGCGCCATCGCCAGCCGCCACCGAAGCCGTCGTAAAAAGTTTGCAGCGTCCTCTGCGTTTGACTCGTCTTGATTGCCACAATGGCAATGTCTCCGCCGTTCGCAACTTGTGCCAGTCCCTTAGCTTCCAACTGGGCATTCACCGCGTTTTTTATGCGCGAATCCCACAGAGAAGCGCCAGGCTTGATTTCCTGCCATGCGTATGTTTTGTATTGAGCGAAATTCGCCTGGTGATCAAAATCGGTCTGGACACGCTGAGCGAACCCTGCTGTCAACGTGACCAGAGAAACTGCAGCGCACGCCATGATGTATCGTAGGATTTTCATATCAGTCTCCTTTTTCTTTCCAGACGTTCGCACTCCATGCTCACTGTGATTTCTTCATGCGACTTTTTGTCGCGCACGCGGACCAGATATCCATCGCGCGACAGAATCACGCCTGAAACCTTGGCCTTCTCACCCGGCGTAAGTTGACGTGTTTTGCTGGCGGTAGCGGCAAATGCGGTGCTGGTGATCAGGACGGTCGCAATTGCACAAAGGAGCACACTGAGCTTTGATCGACGAATAAGGTTCAATCTAATCGTCCAATTTGATCTCACAAAAAAGTTCCACTCTAATCCTCAAGGGAGTCGTGTTTCGATCCGATTCCTCACACGTACTTGCGGGGACGAATGTGCAAGAGTGCTAGTCAGTTATCTGCGGAACGTGTCGGTATTTCCGGCGCCTTCCGTAGTCACGATTGCGTCTCGAACCGCATACCCACCTTCGCACCTTGCTCTAAACTTAGGAATGTGAGCAACGGCTAGCTCACAGTGATTAAGCTGGCGAGAGATCGTTCGAGGCGGGGCCCATTCGCGAAGATGCTGGTAGGACCAAGCCTTAGTTATGAACCGCAAAGAAATGGGAAAACGTCTAAAGGTAATTTAGGGCGTGCCCATCGGCCGTGACAGGCTCCTAGTTTAATTCGGAGCCAGCTTCTTAGGCTGTCATCAGCCGGACCATGAAATGGAAAGGAATGAACGGTTGCGCGTCAGAGCTCGGCATCATGCGTACTGGATCCCGCATCGAGAACAATACCGGCTTCACCGTGGCTTCGAATTGAAGGTTTAATAAGCTCCTATCATCGGAACCCGCTGGCCACAACCGAGCAACGCCTCAGCATAAGAAATAATATCGACCTCCGCAGTAAACTTATCTCTTTGCAAATGTTCGAGGGCTACCCCGACTGCAAAGGTGGATCCTCATGCACGGAACACTACGGTTGCTCGCCAAAGCTTCAAGTAGCCAAAGCCTTGCGTTCTGCTTGCTCGTGATCGTGTCCGCCTTCGAGGTCTTCGCTCAATCAGCCTCGACTGGGGCCTTAACCGGTACAGTCACCGACCCAAATGGGGCAGTCGTGCCGAAGGCTACGATCACCTTGCGTAACAACGGAACCGGCCAAGTTCTCACTGCCGTCACCGATCTTGAGGGTTTATACCGCTTTTCCTTGTTGCCGCCTGGCCAATATGAGTTGAGGGTGGAGATGGCGGACTTTGCGCCACACATCTTGCGTGAGGTGATGATTCAGATTAGCGAAGTGAGGCGAATTCCCGTCAAGCTTGCGGTCAAAGGTGCCAGAGAAGAAGTCGAAGTCGAATCCCCGCTGCTGCAAACCGAGGGTGCTGCACTCGGAAGGGTGATTGACGGGTCAACGATTGTTGCCTTGCCCCTGGTGAATCGCAACTACACGCAGATTCTTGGTCTGACAAGTGGAACCAACACCGATGTGGTGGATGCGACCCAACTGGGAGCCGGAAGCCAGGAGATCCGCGCCAATGGCGCGCGTAGCGGTGACAACAACTTCATGCTGAACGGCGTGGACGCGAACAGCTACGGCGCCAACATGACTGAGGCCACGTCTTCCAGTGGTGGTGGGCTGGCGATTCCCGCGCCCGATACCATTCAGAATTTCAAGGTTCAGAATTCGCTCTACGATGCTCAATATGGCCGAGGCGGCGGAGCCAACGTCATCGTAGAGACCAAGTCGGGTACCGCCCAATTTCATGGGAACGCCTATTACTTTGGCCGCAACGAGGCCTTGAACGCGAACAATTTTTTTGCGAACGCAACCGGAGTAGATAGAGGAGAATTTCGCCGCCAGCAACCCGGTGGTACGTTGGGCGGGCCCGCGCTCTGGTCTAGGAAGCGAGCCTTTTTCTTCGTTTCTTATCAAGCGACACGTGACGTGAATGCAGCCTCGCTCGCCAGCGGTGTGCGATCCCTACGTCTACCGCCCATACCAACGCTCCGAACGCCGGCCGCTCTCGGAGCGGTGTTCGCTGGTCAAACAGGATTGTTCGGAGGGGTAAAGATCGCACCCGATGGATCGAACATCAATCCGGTAGCTCTCAATCTGCTGAACGCCAGAAATCCCGATGGATCGCTTGTGATTCCGAGTCCTCAGACTGCAGGTGGTGGTGTCAATTACACGGCAGTCTTGCCCGGGCACTACGATGAAGACCAGTTCAACACGAATTTGGATGTAAGCCTGACGAAGGCCGATCAGTTATCGACGAAATTCTTCTTCGCGAACACGAATCAAAACGTGCCGTTCTCTGGGGCCTCCGTCCCCGGATTCCCGGCGCTTCATGACTTCAATAACCGGAATCTGGCCATTGCA
>Ga0075425_100002630_pt1 | contig 18011 bp, 15 predicted proteins | sample SoiMethybrSBSTD4_FD_75300 | JGI IMG/M metagenome (GOLD analysis project Ga0075425, IMG submission 75300) | Bulk soil microbial communities from a Populus tree surrounding site in Tennessee, USA - Soil MetaG P. TD hybrid SBSTD4 | ecosystem: Environmental > Terrestrial > Soil > Tree plantation... | reverse complement strand
GCGCCACTAGTGCACATCTAGTGCACGGAAAGTTCACAGCGAGTGATTGGCTCGAACAAGTCATTGATTTCATTGGTGGGTGTAGCAGGACTCGAACCTGCGACCCGCTGATTAAGAGTCAGCTGCTCTACCAACTGAGCTATACACCCAACCGGCGCCCATCGACGCGAAAATGACGCGCATTCTCGCCCCAAGCGCTATCGGGGCCGCACGGCCCCGATAGAGCAATCATGTAACATCCAGGACCCGGCCTGTCCAGGCAGCCCCCCTGCATCAGGGACCTATCAGGAGATGCTGCCGCTCGGTTAGGGACTCCAACACTGCAGCCGTGCCCTTGATGACGCAATGCATTGGGCTCTGAGGTACAATGCACGCCACCCCAATGCGCTCGCTAAGTGCCCCATCCAGCCGGTCAAGCAGTGCGCCGCCGCCCGTCAGAACTACGCCACGTGCCGCCACTTCGTCGGCGATCTGCGGCGGTAGATCCTCGAGCGCGCGCTGGATAAACTCGGCCATCTCGCCAACAGGTCCGGCGAGAGCATCCGCCATGTCAGCAGGCCCAAGCACCACGGTCTTCAGCCGTCCCTCCTTGAGGTCGCGGCCCTTGATGTGGATCTCGATTTGCCGGCCATTGGGCTGCAACAAGGCGGTGCCCGCTTCAATCTTGATGCGCTCGGCATTGCTCTCCCCGATCACCAGCGCATGCCGACGGCGCACATAGCGCATGATCGCCTCGTCCATGGCGTTGCCGGCAATCCGCAACGAGCGCGCCTGCACCACGTCACCCTTGGATAAAACGGCGATGTCGGTGGTGCCTCCGCCGATGTCCACCACCATGAACGCTCGCGGACCGTCTATGGGCAGTCCTGCCCCGAGCGCGGCTGCCACCGGCTCCTCGATCAAGTGGACCTTGTGGGCGCCTGCCGAAACGGCCGTCTCGTAGACGGCACGACGCTCGACCGGCGTCGCGCCGGCCGGCACACAGATCAGGATGCGCGGCTTGCGAAAGCCCAGCATGGTCTTCGCGCGAGAGATGAACTGGCGCAGCATTTCTTCGGTGGCGATGAAATCGGCGATAACTCCATCGCGCATGGGTCGGATGATCTCAACCGGTTCAGGCGTCTTGCCCTGCATGGCCTTGGCCCTGAGACCCACGGCCAATACCACGCGCTGGCCGCCACGCATCTGCACCGCGACCACGGACGGCTCATCGATGATGATGCCGCGCCCGACCACATGCACCAGCGTGTTCGCCGTGCCGAGGTCGATGGCGATATCGTCGGAGAATGCACGCGCAACGCCGGTGATCATGCCTGCCAGTGCCTCACTCCCCGCCCAGGCGTCGGAGGCCCGACACCATGCGGCGGGACCTCGACTGCGCCCGAGGTCCCGCCGGCTCCACTGCCCCGGCAGGTTCCGGATTGAGCGGCGACAACATAGACGACCGGCCTCGGTCAGCCAACCAAGACTGGCCAACTACTCCGCGGCCTTGAGCGCCGGTGGCGAAGGATTGCGCAAAGCATTTAGCAGTGTCGCCTGGCGAGCCTTCGCTACCTTGTAGTTGCGCTCCTTGATGTGGCCAAAGCCCTTGACGTCGAGCGGCAGCGAGGCAAGCGCAACGGCGTTGGCGTGCGTCGCGGGCGACAGGCGTTCGACGATCTCGTCCAACACCTTCTCATAGTCGGCGATCATTTGCCGCTCGAATTTGCGCTCACGCGTATACCCAAACACATCGAAGGCGGTGCCGCGCAGGCGCTTGCCCTTAGCCAGCACCCGGAATAGAGGTAACATCCAGGCACCGAAGCGAATCTTGCGCGGCTCACCAGTGGCCCTGTCCCGGCGCGCGAGCAATGGCGGCGCCAAGTGGAATTCAAGCTTGCGCCTCGACTCGAACGCCTCACCCAATGTCTCCTCAAACGCCGGATCGGCGTACAGTCGCGCCACCTCGTACTCGTCCTTGTAAGCAAGCAACTTATGGTAGGCGCGCGCCACCGCCTCGGCGAGCCCGCTCCGGCCCGATGCCACATTGCGCTCGATTTCCGCCATGCGCGTCACGCACGCACGATAGCGCTCGGCGAGTGCCGCGTCCTGGTATTTGGTAAGCTCACCGGCGCGGAAGGCAAGGAGGGCCTCGAGTGTCTGCGGCTTGGGCGGGGTCGTGGTGTCAGCGCCGATGAGCCGCGCGATGGCGCCAGGCTCGCGAGCCGCCAGACGACCGAAGCGGAAGGCATTGCGGCTCATTTCCACGGCCGCACCGTTGAGCTCAATTGCTTGCTCGATGGCCGCCGAGCCGATCGGGACTTGGCCCAGCTGGTAGGCGTAACCCAGCAGGAACATGTTGGACGCAATGGAGTCACCGAAGAGCTTGACGGCTGCCGCATGGGCATCGAAGGCGCGCACCGGCGCCTTGCCGGCGCGCTCCTCAATGGCGTGCCGCAGCGCGGCGCCCGGTACCCTGAGGTTGGCGTTGCGGGTAAAGTCCGCCGTCGCCATTTCATAACTGGAGTACACCACCGCAGTGTGGTCGGGCTTGATCGTCTCAAGGACCTTGTTGGAGGCGGCAACCACGAGGTCGCAGCCAATCACCAGGTCGGCACCGGCAACGCCGGCGCGAATGGCATGGATCTGCTCGGCCGATTGCGCGACCCGCATGTGGCAGCTAACGGCTCCTCCCTTTTGTGCAAGGCCCGTCATGTCGATTGAGCCGAAGCCCTTGCCTTCCAGGTGCGCGGCCTGCCCGAGCACCGCCGAAAGTGTCACCACTCCGGTGCCGCCCACTCCGGCGACGAGTATGGTGTAGGGCCGGTCGAGGCTCGGCAGCCCAGGTTCGGGCAAGCTCACCAGCATATTGGTAACGCCGCTATCGCCGACAAGCTTCCTCTTCTTCACCTTGGCTCCGTGCACCGTCACGAAGCTCGGGCAGAAGCCATTGAGGCAGGAGAAATCCTTGTTGCACGCCGACTGATCGATTTGCCGCTTGGTGCCAAGCTCGGTGTCGAGCGGCAGTACAGCGACGCAGTTCGATTTGACCCCGCAATCGCCGCAGCCCTCGCACACGGCCGGATTGATGAACACGCGCTTGTCGGGGTCAGGGAAAAGACCGCGCTTGCGGCGGCGGCGCTTCTCAGCCGCGCACGTCTGGTCGTAGACGAGCACAGAAACCCCGGGCACCCCCCGCAGCTCTTTTTGCAAGGTCTGCAGGTCGCGCCGATGATGCACGGACACACCTTGCGGAATGGCCCCGAACGGATACTTGTGAGGCTCGTCGGTGACGACGACCACTCTCTCTACGCCTTCGGCGAGCACCTGCCGAACAATCATCGGCACGGTCATTCCGCCGTCGAGGGCCTGCCCGCCCGTCATGGCCACGGCGTCATTGTAGAGAATCTTGAAGGTCATATTGACGCCCGCCGCTCTGGCGGCGCGGATCGCCAAACTGCCGGAGTGAATGTAGGTGCCATCCCCCAGGTTTTGGAACACGTGCGCGGTCTTGGAGAAGGGCGCCTCCCCGATCCAGTTGCTGCCTTCACCGCCCATCTGGGTGAACCCTTCGGTGTTGCGGTCCATCCAGTGCGCCATGTAGTGGCATCCGATGCCGGCGTAGGCACGCGAGCCCTGGGGAACGACGGTCGAAGAATTGTGCGGACAGCCGGGGCAGAAGTAGGGGACGCGCACGGCAGCTTCGGCAGCAAGCGGCTGGTTGCCCTTGAGGCGCTTGAGCTCGGCCACGCGTGCTTTGATCTCGTCGCCGGCGCCATGTTTGATGAGCCGCTCGCCGATCTTGATGGCGATGTCGCTGGGATCCAGAGCGTACTTGGCCGGGAAAAGGACCTTGTCGAACTCGTCCTTTTTGCCAAGCACCAGCGGCAGCTTGCCGGTGGCCCTGTGCAGGTTGTCGTAGAGCTGCTCCTTGATCTGCGTCTCGAGCAGCGAACGTTTCTCCTCGACAACGAGGATGAGATCGAGCCCCCTGGCAAAAGCCTCTAAGCCCCGCGGCTCGAGCGGCCAGGTCATACCCACCTTGTAGAGGCGGATGCCGAGCTGGTTTGCTTTCAGTTCGTCAATGCCCAGCTCGTCAAAGGCCGCACGCACATCAAGGTAGCTCTTGCCACACGTGACGATGCCGATCTTCGCGCTTTCGCCGCCGCTCGTGATGATGCGATCGAGCTTATTGGCGCGCGCGAAGGCCAGGATGGCGTAGCGTTTGTAGTCGTGCAGACGCGCTTCCTTGTCCAGCGCCTGGTCGCCCAGGCGGATGTTGAGACCACCCGGCGGCATGACGAAATCATCGGGGGCCTTGATCTGAATGCGGTCGATGCGGCCGTCAACAGTGGCAGTGGCCTCGATATTGTCTTTCACGCACTTGATGCCGACCCATACGCCGGCGTAGCGCGATAGCGCAAAACCGAGAATGCCATAGTCGAGGATTTCCTGCACCCCCGCCGGGTTGAGCACCGGGATCATATAGTCGACAAAGGCAAACTCGGACTGATGGGCGCTGGTCGAGCTCTCGCACGTGTGATCATCACCCATCAAGGCCAATACACCACCATGCTTGGAGGTGCCGGCGTGGTTGGCGTGGCGAAACACGTCACCCGTGCGATCGAGGCCTGGACCTTTGCCGTACCAGACCCCGAACACTCCATCATACTTACCCTCCCCCCTGAGCTCAGCTTGTTGCGAGCCCCACAGCGCAGTCGCTGCGAGATCCTCGTTGAGGCCGGCCATGAACTTGATGTGGTTTTGCTCCAGGATACCCCTTGCGCGCAGCATGGCTGCCTCGAGGGAGGCGATCGGGGAGCCACGGTAACCCGTCACATAGCCCCCGGTATTGAGACCAGCCCGCATGTCCCGGGCACGCTGAACTAGCATCAGGCGCACGATTGCCTGGGTACCGGTCAAGAGCTGCCGGCTCTCGTCGAGGCTATACTTGTCGTCGAGGCTTACGGTGTGCTTTGGCATGGCGGATTCCAGCTCCGTGCGTGGTCCGCGGGGGGCGGCCTCATGCTGTCGAGCGGTACGTGCAACAGAGATGCCAGAGTCCCCGGCCGGGGGCAAACCAGCCGAGCCGCGGTCTCTGCCGCTCTGTCCACTCGTAACATGGCTACTCGCCCCGGCGCAGGCAATCGCCCGCGCCAAGTGGAACTAACGGCGAGCGTTTTGCGGATGTGCGGCGCCGTACACGCCTTCGCGTGCGCAACAAAATTGCGCCCCATGCAGCCCGGGCGGACCGGGCATGCGGCGACGTCGCCTCCCGTGCCGGCCAGGGCCGGGGAAGAGCAGAGGGCAAGTCGGGCCGCCACGGTCGCTCCCGGAGCACACCCGTCCAATTGCGAGACCTGCGAAAGTCACTTGATCCGGGTCCAGGTTACGGTCCGGCAGAGCACGGCCGCGACGCACCCCGACAAGTCGAGGGCATCCTTGGTCTTGACCGTAAGGGTCCCCGAGTAGCTCTTGCCGTTTTCACGATTGTAGAGCATGCCCGACCACTTGTTGGCGCTGGTCTTCTTGGCCTTTTCCATGATGAGAAGCCCAATGATGGGCTGGCCGCGCTTGCCCGGATCGGGGTTCTTATCGTCCGTCAGCTGCCCGTCCGTCACCTTGGTAAGCTTGGCGCAGAGCCCTTCGCCACCGCACTTATAGAACTCGATGTTGGAGCCGTTCTCGGGGTTGAGCCACAATCCGAAGGCATCCTCGGCCGACTGCGCGCACGCTGATCGACAAGCAAGGGTCAGCGCCAGCAGGGCCGTGATCGCCACGGGTGATCGCCTGTGCATGGGAGATCTCCTGGGTTTTGCCCGCCGGATCGTTAGTCGCGGTCCTCAAGCACCCCCCAGGTCTTTCCACGAAACTGCGGCGCCTGCGGGGCAATGTTCCGTAGCGACCGGAAGATAGACAAGCGCGCTTGCGGCTCCGCAATCCCGCAGGCCCAGAACCAGGGCGATGGGCGCTCGCCGTCACAGCGTGCCGGCCACGCGGTCAGAGCAACGGATCAAAATCACTGATCGGTAACCGCGTCGCGTCAGCATCAAGCAAAACTGCACAATCTATAAGGGCGAGACGGCTTGCCTACCGAAGGCCGCTGGTCGGGTACGCCACGATGCAGGGCTGGCGAGCGCAAATATCCCACGGCGCACCCTCACCCACGGTTGCCGCCGAGCACCTCGCGTGAGATTACGACGCGCATGATCTCGTTCGTACCTTCGAGGATCTGATGGACTCGCAGGTCCCGAACCAGCTTCTCAAGTCCATAGTCCTTAAGATAACCGTAGCCGCCGTGCACCTGCAGCGCGTCATTGACGATCTTGAAACCAAGATCGGTGGCCATCCGCTTGCCCATCGCCGAGTACATCGTGGCCTGAGGGTCGGCACGATCGAGTGCGTCAGCAGCGCGGTAGATCATGAGGCGGGCGGCCTCGAGCTCGGTTGCCATGTCGGCAAGCTTGAACTGGAGGGCCTGGAAATCGGCGATGGCACGGCCGAAGGCCTTGCGCTCCAGCGCATACTCGCGGGCCTTATCCAGGGCGCACCAGGCGGCGCCCAGCGAGCATGCCCCGATGTTCACCCGCCCGCCGTCTAGGCCGCTCATGGCAAAACGGAACCCGCGACCCTCCTCGCCGATGCGATTGGTCGCCGGTACCTTGCAGTCCGCGAAGATCACCTGCCGAGTCGGCTGGGCGTTCCAACCCATCTTCTTCTCCAGGGCGCCGAACGAAAGGCCGGGCGTATCCTTCAACACGGCAAAAGCAGAAATGCCGTTGGCGCTTCTATCGCCCGTGCGCGCGAATACGAAGTAGAACTCTGCCGATCCGGCAGCCGAAATGAACTGCTTGCTTCCGTTGAGCACATAATCGCTACCCTCCTGCCTGGCCGACGTGGCAAGGGCAGCAGCGTCCGAACCTGCACCTGGCTCTGTAAGGCAATAGGACGACAGCCACTCCATGGACGCGAGCTTCGGCATCCATTGGCGGCGTTGTTCGTCCGAGCCGAATTTTCCGACCATCCACGCCACCATGTTGTGAATGGACAAATAGGCCGAGATGGATGGGCAGCCGTAGGCCAGCGCCTCCATAACGAGTGCGCCATCAAGACGAGAGAGGCCCGAACCGCCCAGCTCGGCGGGCACATAGATTGCGGCCATGCCAAGCGCCGCCGTTTCCTTGATGACATCCACCGGGAAATGGCTGTTCTCGTCCCACTCGACCGCAAAGGGAGCAAGGCGCTCCTTGGCAAAGGTGAGCGCCGTCTCCTGGAGTGCGGCCTGTTCGTCGGTCAAAGCGAAGTGCATGGCGGTCGGTCCAATCGGCGAGCTGGTTCAAGTGAGACGATTAGCAAGACGGTTGACGACGCGGGTCGCCGCCGTCGCAGGCCGCTCCGTTCTGTATCCCCATAGGCAAATAGCTGCAGTGCCGGCCATTGGTGAGGACATGTGCGCCTAATCGTGGTCCCCTCAAAACGTTGCATCATGAGCCTCAGGCCGCCCGCGGTGCCAGTTAACATGATGGAGGGGCCTTCTGTTGCCCTCATCGCACCAGCGCGGCTCCGTGCTTGAGCATCGCCTCGGCTCCCGCCACCATGCGCTCAACAATGTCGGCTGCCGGTTCGATGGCGTGGATCAGCCCGACCGCCTCGCCTACAATCGTCGCGGCTAGCTTGGCATCGCCGGCCTTTGTGGCCTCGCGATAGCGCACGGCTTGCGCATCGCAGACCGCGCGCAGCTCCGCCTCGCGGCCGATCCATTCGCGTACCATGTCATTCCAGAGGACCCGTCCCGTATAGCGGGCCGGCCAGGGGCGCGCGCGCACGATGTCGAGTACGCTCTGGCGCACCGTGTCGTCGCCTCCGGCAGCCAACGCGGCAGCGTGCAGGCCCGGATGCACAAGAGCTTCCCTCGATGCCCAGAACCGCGTGCCCACGACGACCCCGTCGGCCCCCAACATGAGCGCCGCAGCCAGGCCGCGCCCGTCGGCAATGCCACCGGCCGCGCACAAGAGCGTCTGTGGGGCCCGCTTGGCAATGAGGTCAGCGATCTCCGGCACGAGGGTGAGCGTCGCACGGGTACCGCCATGACCGCCAGCCTCGGTGCCCTGGGCGACGATGACGTCGGCGCCGCAGGCGATGGCGCGCTCCGCATCGGCACGGGTTTGCAGTTGGCAGAACACCGGGACGCCCGCCGCCTTGATGTGGCTCGCAAAAGGTTCGGGATCGTCGAAAGATAGGAAGATCGCTTTCGGTTTGCGAGCCATGACGACGTCGAGAATGTGCGGGCTCCGGCGCAGGGCCCAGGTGATAAAGCCGCATCCCACCGATTGGTTTCCCGCCGCTGCGAATTCGCGCTCGAACCAATCCGCATCCTCGGTGTAGCCGCCGCCCAGCATGCCCAAGCCGCCGGCCGCAGATACTGCCCCCGCGAGCCTGCCTCCGGCGATGACGTCCATGGGCGCGGACACGATGGGGTGCGTGATGCCCAGCTGCTCGGTCAATCGCGTGGTGATCGACATGCGACAGGGCTCACCTCAGCGGGTTGATGCGCTCACCTGGCATCAGCTCGTAGGGGTCCTTCCAGCCAGGCAGCGCGCGAATCCGCTCGGCCCACGCGTGGATATTGGGGTGGCTCTTGGACCAATCGTAGGCATGCTCCTCGGTTGGATAGTAGATGTAGCCCGCCATAGAGAAGTCGGCGACGGTCGCCTTGTCGCCGGCAATGAATTTCGACGCCGCCAGGTGCGTGTCGACGATGGCTGCGGCGGCATCGAAACGGCCCTTCATGAAGGCCAGCACGTTAGGGTCGGGCGCCTGAGGTAGGAACGCCTTGAGGAAGCGGTAGGTTGCCAGGTAGCTCGTGAACTTGTGGTTATCAAACAAGATCCAGCGCAGCACCTCGCTGCGCTCCGCCTCGTTCTGCGCCGCAAACTTGCCAGTCGTCTGCGCCAGGTGCAGCAGGATGGCGCCCGATTGGCTGAGTTTCCTACCCTCCATTTCCAACACCGGTGCCTCACCCATCTCGTTGATGCTGGCCCGCCACTTGGGGTCGCGCGTGGCTCCCTTAAAGAAATCGACAAACACCGGCTCCCAGTCGAGCCCGGCGCAATTGAGGTAGAGCGCCACTTTGTAGGAGTTGCCGGATTGGCAGAAGCAATGAAGTCTGTACCGGGCCATGGCCTAAGCCTCCTCCGCATATGTCCTAACACGACCGAGGCTAGCATGACCCCGAACACACCATCGAGCCCGCAGGTGAGGAGATGAAGCAATATTTGCAGCTGCCGGTCATCGCCATCGCCTGCGCAGGTCTCGGCGCTGGCGCGGTGACGGCCTATCGCTTGGCGGCAGAGCCCTCATGTCGCGCGGGAACAGCTCCCTATGCTCGGTTGGAGTTGCTATTCGGCCTCGCTAGGCAGAGCGGTGAGATCAGTGAGCAGGAGTGGCGCGCGTTCCTGGAGACGGAGGTGACACCGCGCTTTCCTGCCGGTCTGACGGTGCTTTCCGCCTATGGACAATGGCGCAGCCCTTCCGGCGTGATGATCAATGAGCCCTCGCGAATGCTCGTGATCTTGTATCGGCACGAGGCAACGACCGAGGCCGCCATTGAGGCGATCCGCGGCGCCTATAAAAAGCGGTTCGGCCAGGAGAGCGTGTTGCGCGTGGACGGCGCCTCGTGCGTGTCCTTCTGACGCGCCCGCATGCTAGCCAATGCTGCGTACCCCGCCGCAGCCGAAAGGTAGGGCCCGGCTTGCTTGATCCGCGCGTGCGAGGCGACGTATTCTCCAGAGGTAGCTTGTTGATGGACCCCACCCCCGAAGAAGGCCGCCCATGGAGCAGTCGGAGGCCGAGCGGCAACTCGTTGGACTGCTACGTGGCCTCGACGTTCCTGAGTTCAGCCTGCAAATCTCGATCAAAGAGAAGCGTTCCGATCCGCTGCTGATGGGGGGCCGAGGATGGCATTTGCTGGAGCAACCGACGTGGACCGTGACCATGGCTGTTCCTCAGGTGCCGGGACAGCGTACCACGATGAGCGATACAAGCTTTGCCCGCGCCTGGCAGCTCCAGGAACTGTGGTGGCGTTCCGCCAGAAAAGCTCCAGCATCAGGTGGGGTCGATTACCGCCAGGTGATGGCGCCAGACAGCGTCGAGCGGGCGGAGTCGCAGTTGCTCAGTGCCGTGCGAGGCGAGGCCGGTGGCGAATTTGCGATCTCGATTGCGGTCAAGGGTGGACGCTGGCTCGTGAGCTTGCGCGTTCCAGGCGGAGGCGGAAGGGGAAGCATCGGCGACGGGCCCAGTTTCGCGTACGCCTGGTTACACGATTGGCCCTGGTGGCGAGATTTGCCCGAGGAGCTACGTGCGCAGCACTGAGCGCGCACGTGGATTGGCAATCGCCGTATCGAGAAGCGACCTGCCAGCGCCCACGCGTCGTCGATCATTGCGGTGCACCCGCACCAAGCTTGTAAGGACCAGATCCCATGGCTGTTGTTGAAACGGACCGCACCGGGCAAGTCTTCATCGTGCGCATGAACCGTCCTGAACGGCTTAATGCTCTCAACACCGAAATGCGCCGGATGCTCGCCGAGGCCTGGACGGAATTCAGGCACTCCAAAGAGCTGGAAGTCGCCGTCTTCACCGGCACCGGCCGCGGCTTCTGCGCGGGAGAGGACATGAAGGAATCGCTAGCAGCCGGACGGCCCGGAGGTACGCGACCATCCCTTGTCGATCCCTTCATGGATGGCACGCTTGAGAAGCCAGTCATTGCCGCCATCAACGGGTATGCCATGGGGGGAGGTTTCATGCTTGTGGAGCGTGCCGACCTGCGGGTGGCGGTGCCGGAGGCCCTATTCGAGGTTTCCGAAGCCAAGCGATGGCTGCTTGGCGGCTACAATCACGGCCACCTCGCCAACCTACCCTATCCGATCGCAATGGAGATGGCCTTGGGTTTCCGCTTTACGGCCGAACGGTTCTATCAGCTTGGGTTTCTTAATCGCCTGGCGCCTGCGGCCGAGCTCATTGCGACGGCCATGACGATGGCGGAGCATTTGCTGTCGCTGCCGCCGGCTTCCCGGGTCAACACCGTCTACATGATGCGCCAAATGCGGCCCGAACCTTCTCCTTCGCACACGGCGCTCGCAGCCAAGCTTCACGATCACGGCGACAAGAGCGACCTGATGGAATCTCGCGCCGCCTTCTCCGAGAAGCGCAAGCCCAACTTTAAAGGTTGGTTGGATCCGCAGGACCGATACCGGATGCCCAAGCTTAACGACAATACCTGAACGTGACCGCGGCCAACAGCGAAGGAGGCATGGGTGGCTGAGTGGATTGAAACCTATCGGGGCGTAGTCAATCCCTGGGAGTGCGATGTCGTCCAGCACTTCACCATCGCCTACTACTTCGACCGCTTCGCCGACGCGACGCGGAACTTCCTGGATCATTGCGCCGGTGGTGGCGTTGACGCCGGGCTCGGTCACGGACCGGTGCACTATCACGCAACCTTTCTGCACGAGCTGCGCGCCGGGACCGGCTTTCATATCCTGACCGGCGTGATCGACATCGACGCGATCGCGCTACGGATTGGCCACCAAGTGCTCGCTTCAACGAGCGGCGAGACGGTCAGCTGGGTCACGCAAACGCTACCCGTGTCGCAGACCTTGCCGCCGGTGAAGCGCCACGAGCTCGCATCGCTTTGCCTGCCATGGTCGGGACCAAGGGTGCCGGATCGGCATATCTTGAAAGCAGCTCGCGGACAGCTCGCTGCTCGCGATCGGGTCAAAGCTTGGGAGATCGACGAGAGCGGGGCCATGTCTCTGCCAGCGCATATTCATCGCTTCTCTGCCGCAAGTATGCAAACTCTCGCGGCGGTCGGCATGACGTCCCACTACATGCAGGATCACCGGCGAGGTTACTCAACCTTCGAACTCAACTTGACTCAGTTCGCTGGGGCCGGCGTGGGAGACATCATCGAAGTCACAACGTCGGTCGCGCATCTCGGCAATTCTTCCCTACGTCTGGCGCACCGCATGACCGGCCGCGACGGAGTAGAGGTCGCCTTCCTTATGCAGTCCGGCGTCCACCTCGATATGGATGCGCGCCGATCGACGGCCATACCCGACGAGCTGCGCCCGGCGATCGAGAAGTTGCTGCACCCGGAAGGGTGATCCCACGCGCGCAATCATCGCGGCAAGGGGCGGCAATCCCCGCTTAAGCTTGCGATGATCCTTGGCCCGGCAATGCGCATTGGCGGGCCAAGGCGGGCGACGAACAGAAATGGCCAAACCCGCGGTCCCTCACAACCCCACCAGCGCTCCGCTAAGACTAGGGTTCGGCAACAAAGACGGGAATTTGCCGCGCCGTGCGTGTCTGATAGTCGGCGTAGGGTGGAAACGCCGCAACGGCCAACGTCCACAGGCGCGCGCGTTCCACCGCGTCCGTGATCTCGCGCACCCGCATCGGGCGAACGGCCGTTTCATCGCGCAACTCGATGCGCGGATCGGCACGCAGGTTGTGCACCCAGACCGGATCCTTCGGCGCTCCGCCCTGCGAGCCAACGAGCACGTAGCGGTCGCCGTCCTTGACACGCATCAGCGGCGTCTTGCGAACGGCCCCGGTCTTATTGCCCGTGTGTGTCACGATGATCACCGGCAGACCCGTGTCGCGCAGCGTCGTACCCTTGGTGCCACCGCTGCTCTCGTAAAGCTCCACCTGCTCGCGCACCCAGTCGCGAGGGCTCGGGATATATTGGGGCATCGTGCTAGATCTCCCTATTGCTGCGACTACACGCCCGCCTGAAATCTGGCCTCTCTGGCGTCGAAAGCCAATAGGCACTCGCCGCATGACTTTTCGCGGCCACCAATCGGTGGCATTGTCGGCGGATCTGGGGAGCGACCCTCGTGGCAACACATCGCCAGATCATCTACGCACGCGTGCCCGACGGCATGCCCGATGCCGGTTGCTTCCGGCTTGTCGAGGCGTCGCAGCCGGCGCCGGCCGAGGGCCAGGTGCTAGCCCGGACACATTTTTGTGTCGATCGACCCCTATATGCGCCGGCAGATGGGCGGTGGGCACGCCAAGCCGCTGCAACCTGGTGACGTGATGATCGGACGCGGCGCCGATTTGGTGGTCGAGAGCCGCCACCCCAATTTCCGGTCCGGTGACCGCGTGCAAGGCGAGTTTGGCTGGCGCGAACACGCGGTGCTCGACGGCCGCGGCCTGCGCAAGCCAGCGCAGGACCTAAGACCGCTCTCCCTTAGCCTCGGCATAGTGGGACAGTCCGGCGCAACTGGATTGGTCGGGCTCGTCGATTTTGCCAACATCAAGCCAGGTGAAACCGGGATCGTGTCGGCAGCGGCCGGCGCCGTCGGCAGCGCGGTAGGGCTAATCGCACGTATCAATGGCTGCCGGGTCGTCGGCATCGCCGGGCGGTCCAGCGCAATGCCAACATGCCGTTGCCGACCTCGTTTCGATGATTGCATCGACCACATGGCGGGCCCGATTGGACCGGCGCTGGCCAAGGTGGCCGCAAGCAATCGATATCTATCTCGACAACGTCGGCGGCGACATCTTGTCCGCCGTTCTGCCCTGCCTCAACCACAATGGGCGCGTGCGAATCTGCCGACAAATCTCGCAATACAACCGCCGCGAAAGCCAGGGCCTGCGCAACGCCAACGTCTTGCTCGAAAAATGCGTCAAGCTCCAGGGCTTTCGATCGGTAGCCACCTCGCACGGCGGGACCAGGCGCTGGACCAGCTGTTGGATTGGTACCGGGCCGGCCGGCTCAAATTCCACGAGATGTCGCGCAAGGCTTGGAGGCGGCACCGGCGGCGCTCATCAACATGCTGTCGGGCGGCAATATCGGCAAGCAGGTGGTGCGCCTGACCGCAGCGACCAAATGAGCCTGTTCCGACGCAGACGTGTTGGGAGACGAGCAAAATGCAAGTGGTGATGTGCGAAGCCTACGGTGGGCCAGAGAGTCTGGTGATCAAATCCGTTGCCTCGCCCTCCCCAGGCCCGACCGAGGTCAAAATCCGCCTGCGGGCTCGAGGAGTGAGCTACACCGACGTGCTGCGCATCGCTGGCCAGTATCACGTCAAGACCCCGCCACCCTTCATTCCCGGAGGCGAGGCTGCAGGCGAGATCGTGCAACTGGGCCGCGAGGTCAAAGGCTTCAACGTCGGCGATCGCGTGCTGTGCGGCGGCGGCTTCGCGGAAGAAACGGTGGAGCCGGCCGGCAACGTCATCAAACTACCCGACACCGTCGGCTTCGAGGCGGCGGCCGCGTTCCGCTCCAACTACATGACCGCCTACTATGGGCTGCAGCGTGGACGACTGGGCGCGGGCGAGACGCTCCTGGTACACGGCGCAGCCGGGGGCGTCGGGCTTGCGACCGTCGATGTGGGCAAGCTGTTGGGCGCGCGGGTCATTGCCACCGCGCGCAGCCCAGAACGCCTGGAAGCGTGCAAGCGGGCGGGAGCGGATCATACTCTCGACTACGGCGATGGTTTCAGGGACAGAGTGCTAGCGTTGACTGGCGGACGCGGTGCCGACGTGATTTTCGATCCCGTCGGCGGCGATGTCTTCGACGAGTCGATGCGGTGCGTTGCGCCCTTCGGCCGAATTCTCATCGTCGGCTTCACCGGCGGTCGGCCGGGATTGGCCAAGACCAACCACCTATTGGTCAAGGATGCTGAGGTGATCGGTTTCACCATCGGCGCGCTCAATCGTCTCGATCCACAATGGGCAAAGCGCAACCTCGATGCGTTGTTGGGCTGGCTCGGCGCCAAGCGGATCAGCCCCTATCATTCGCATGCACTTCCGTTAGAAGAGGCCGCCACTGCCTTGAAGCTCATCATCGAGCGCAAGGTGATCGGCAAGGTCTTGTTGCTGTGAGAGGGATGCGAGCAGAGCTGCGCTGCTAGCGCAGCAGCTGCGTATCGGGCGGGAGACCCAGCATGACCCGACCGACGGTGGTAAAGTTTGAGGGACGGCCCTGCGTCTGCTGCGAAGCCGAGAAGACGTCGCGCAAACGGCGCTCGAATGAATTGCTGACAAAAATGGCGTTGTTTCCCGCGGCTCGATAAGCTTCGGTCGCGACCTCAACACCCTGGTTGATGGCAAAGGTGGTGGCGAGCTTAAGGTCGGCGGCATCCTCGATCGTGACCTCTCGCGTTGCCTCGGCCTTTCTCCAGATTGCATCGAGCGTCGTGTGCAAATAAGCGCGGCAGGCGCGCAGCCGCGCCTCGAGCACAGCCAGCTGAGACTGAAAGACGGGGCTCTCTTTCAACGTAGAGGGTGCCCCCCTCGGCGTCTTGGTCATGGCTAGAGCCTTCAGATCCCGCACGAGACTATGGGCAAGACCGAGCATGAGAGCGCTGAAGGCGACCGCATAGGCCAGCGTTGCGGAAAAACAGTAGAGCGTCCCCGGCTCCACCACCTCCTTCGGTTCCTCACGGTCGATGGTCTCCTCCTGCGGCACGAACAGGTCGGAGACTTCGTAGGTATAGCTCGCCGTGCCTCTGAGGCCGATTGTGTACCACATGTCGTGGACGGTGGCCTTGGACTTGACGAAGAGCACGGTGCGATCGGCTTGGCGCCCGTCGGCGCGCTTGCGTGGTGTGCCGTCCTTCTCAAACACGTAGCTGTGGCCGCCGAGCAGGGTCGCATTGGCGCAGCCGCTGGCGAAGGCCCACTTGCCGCTAACCTGATAGCCGCCGTCCACCGCCAGTGCCTTGCCCTGGATGCCGGCGCCCCAGGCGAGGACGGCGTCTGCGGGACCAAAGAAGCGCCGTGCGACGTCAGGCTTGAGATACGCGGCCGCCATCGCACATCCCGCGGCTTGGCCCATGCACCAGGCCGTACTCGCGTCAGCGCCGCCGATCACTTCCATGACTTCAGCCAGGCTCTTCAAGTGCAGCTCGTCGCCGCCGAGGGTGCGCGGTAGCAGAAGCCGAAACAGCCGGGCCTGGTGCAACGACGCAACGATGTCGGGCGGCAGGGCGCGGGCCGCCTCAATCCGATCTGCCGAGGAGCGGAGCACCTCCACCAGGCCGTGCGCGCGGTTGACCGCATCTGCTGCCTGGGCCGCCTGGGTCATTGGCCTCGCCGGCCCCCGTCCGCTCGCCCTCACCTTGCTCATATCTTCCCAATGCTCATGTCACAGCAATCCCCGAAATCAAGCCATGAACCGCCGAGCTGCGTCTTGTAGACCATTGCGAGGAGGTATCTCCAAGGGCCGAAGCGATGATACCACCGCCCGGTACGGCGGCGGGAGCCTCCAAATGTAACCCAAAAACGCGATCTCAACAGATTTGCCTGCGCATCATGTCGCAGCCCGTCAGAAGCTCGCGCGTCGGCGAACCCAAGGCGGCCCTGGGCAACGCCAGTTTGGGCGACGGAGGGATTGGCCGGGCGCGGGCACCTGTCGCTCAGCCGCGGGTGCGGCGTGTCGCAAAGGCATCATCACGAAGTTCGGGCAACCATCGAAAATTGTGCGCCTAACGCTCATCGGGACCTAAGGTTCCCCAGGGAACCACGTGCAAGCTCGGCCGTTAGTGCTCTGATCGCAAACATCGCATGAGGTTCATCGTGCAAATTGTTTATGAGCTCGCGCCGGTTATCGCCGACATCATCTCAGCACACTGTCCGGGCACCCGCGCCCGCGAAGAGTTCGTGCAGGCATGTATTCGCGGCGATTGGCACGAGGCAAGGGAGATGGTGGAAGGTATGCTCGCCGAACCGCAATGGTTGCGAGGTCACCAGGAACGCCGGCTGAAGGAGTTCCTTGAACTGGTAAAACTCCACTAAATGTAGAGGGCTCATTAGGCCAAGGTGATACCCAGCTCGCCGAGGTCTCGGGCGTGACGCGATTGGATCTCGAGGCGCGTCACCGCCCAATCCCGCCACCGCCCGCCGCCATTGGTGCATGCGCCCGGTGGTCCCTCTGAAGCGGCCCTTCGTCTGAGGGCATTCAGCAAGAGGCTTCTGGTTGTGGGGAGATGGACCGAGCGGTCCCACTTGTTAATACCTGGCGACCTAACAGCTAACGACGGGCCTGCGGCGATCCCAATTGCCGTGCAGCAAAAGAGCCACGCCGAGAATCGGGGATTAAGCATTGAGCTATCGTGCGAATGGGAAAGCAGCTCTTTGCCGCCGCGATAGTGTGAAGAATTCGATTCGTTTGAGTGTGTCAAGCGCCAAGAGGCGATAGTCTCTGCGCCTCGAGTTGGGATGACAGAGGGGGTTGGTGCTATGAAAAAGAAGGTGGCAGGCGCGTTTCTTGGGATCGCCTTGGCGGGTCTCAGCTCGACGCCGGCCAACGCGGATGCGTATGGTGGCTCGAGTTATACCGTTCCATATTTTTCGTGGACGGGCATGTATGTGGGTGGCCAGGCTGGAGCTGGATGGGCCGATACGCACTGGCTCAACAACCATTTTACTGGCGTTGGAACCTGCGCTGCAACCGTCAACTTCAATTTGCAACGATCCGGTGAACCAAAGTGCCACGTCCTTCATTGGCGGCGGACAGGTTGGCAAACGATGGCAGACCGGTCCTTGGGTTTTCGGAATTGAGGCTTCGTTGGCGTACGCGCGCTTCCACGAACGCAGCGCCGACGTCAATTCTGCCTTTGCCGCCCCATTAATACGGACAAAACGAAACTGAATACGCTCTTTACGAGCACCCTGCAGCTTGGTTACGCGTGGGATCGCACACTGTGGTACGTGAAGGGTGGCTATGCGGCATCGAGCATGAGTCAGGAGATCATCACAATTGTCCCCGGGACGGGAAGCTTCATTGCGCCGACAGGGAGCCGTTTCGCGAACGGATTCACGGTCGGTACAGGGCTTGAGTTCGCCCTGACTAACAACTTTAGCATTGGTGTGGAGTATGACTATATCAGGCTCGAAGCGTCAGACGCGACAACTTGCAGCACAGGAATTCCCAGCGCGTTCTCTTGCGGCACACCGGGATCGATTGCGCTGCGGTACACAGATTTTCACGCCGACGTCAACGAAGCCCTTGTGCGCTTGAACTA
>Ga0075425_100002628_pt1 | contig 18021 bp, 14 predicted proteins | sample SoiMethybrSBSTD4_FD_75300 | JGI IMG/M metagenome (GOLD analysis project Ga0075425, IMG submission 75300) | Bulk soil microbial communities from a Populus tree surrounding site in Tennessee, USA - Soil MetaG P. TD hybrid SBSTD4 | ecosystem: Environmental > Terrestrial > Soil > Tree plantation... | reverse complement strand
GGCGTCAATCCCGGCTTCACGATGGATGCGCTGCCGATCGCGTTGTCGGCCGCGTGCGAGCGCGTGGATCGTATCGAGGTGAAACGCTGTCAGGACGCGCGCGTCAGACGGCTGCCGTTCCAGCAGAAGATCGGAGCCGGGCTCACACTCGAAGTGTTTGCGAAGAAGGTGGGCGACGGCAGCGTGCGGCACGTCGGCTTCAGCGAATCGATTCAGATGATCGCCGATGCGATGGGCTGGCGTCTCGATCGGATCACCGACGATGTCGAAGCCAAGATCGCGCAGAAGGCAGTGACGAGCGAATGGCTGTCGGTGAAAGCCGGCCAGGTGTGCGGGATCGTCCAGAACGGTGTCGGCTACGTGAAAGAGCAGCCGCTCATCACGCTGCAGCTCGAGGCGTATCTTGGCGCGCGCGAGTCGTATGAGTCGGTGCTGATCGAGGGATCGCCGCGCATCTTCTCGAAGATCGAGGGCGGGATTCACGGCGACATTGCCACGGCCTCGATGACCGTGAACTCCATTCCTGCCGTGCTCGATGCGCCGCCCGGTTTGCGCACGATGCGCGACATGCGTCTGCCATCGTTCTATGGAGTACGATGAGTTGGGCCGCCTGAAGGCGGCCCCTACGTCTGTCCCATGTCCTCCGGTTTTCATCCGCTCGTCTCACGCTGGTTCAACGAAGAGGTTGGCGAGCCGACGTTAGCGCAACGTCGAGGATGGGATGCCATCCAGGCCGGCCATCACACGCTGATTGCGGCGCCCACCGGTTCGGGCAAGACGCTGGCGGCATTTCTCACCGCGATCGACGCGCTCGTCTGCGAAGGCATGGCGTCGCCGCTGCCCGACGAAGTGCGCGTGGTGTACGTGTCGCCGCTCAAGGCGCTGAGCGCCGACATCCACAAGAACCTTGCCGAGCCGCGACGTGCACTTCGTCGGCGCGCCGAAGAGGCCGGACTGGACGTGCCGCGGATCACGGCTGCGGTGCGCACCGGCGACACGACGCCGTCGGAACGAGCCGCGATGCTGCGTACGCCGCCGCACATTTTGGTGACGACGCCGGAATCGCTGTATCTGCTGGTCACTGCCGAGCGCAGCCGCGAGATGCTGCGGACTGTGCGCACTGTGATCGTCGACGAGATCCACGCCGTGATCGGCACGCGCCGCGGTGCGCATCTGGCGTTGACGCTGGAGCGCTTGGAAGCGATTGTGGGGGCCGCCTTCAGGCGGCCCGTCGCAGGGCCGGCTGAAGCCGGACACGACGTACCGTCGAGAATCCAGCGCATCGGACTGTCCGCCACGCAGAAACCGATCGACGAGGTCGCGAGATTTCTGGTCGGCAACGATCCATCGCGCGGCGAGTGCGTGATCGTCGACGAAGGTCATCGGCGCTCGATGGATCTTGCGGTCGAGGTGCCGCGGTCACCGCTGTCGGCGGTCATGGCCCATGAGGTGTGGCACGAGTACTACGATCGTCTGGCGGCACTGATCGCCGAGCACAAGACCACGCTCGTGTTTGTGAACACGCGCCGTCTGGCCGAGCGTGTGGCTCGTCATCTCAGCGAACGGCTCGGTGACGAAGCGATTACCGCCCATCACGGCAGCCTGTCGAAAGAGCGGCGGCTCGACGCCGAGCATCGGCTCAAGACCGGCACGTTGAAAGCGCTGGTCGCGACCGCGTCGCTCGAGCTCGGGATCGACATCGGCCACGTCGATCTCGTGTGTCAGATCGGATCGCCCCATCGCATCGCCACCCTGCTGCAACGCGTCGGGCGCTCGGGACACACGATTTCAGGCACGCCCAAGGGTCGCATGTTCCCGGTTTCGCTGGACGACTTGATCGAGTGCGCGGCGCTGCTGCGAGCCTCGCGTCGGGGCGACCTCGATGCCATCGTGTCGCAGGACGCGCCGCTCGACGTACTGGCGCAGCAGATCACCGCCGAGTCGTCTTGCGAGCAGCGCGGGGAGGATGAGCTATTTACGTTTGTGCGACGCGCGTGGCCCTATCGCGATCTGTTGCGCGCCGACTTCGACGCCGTGATCGCAATGGTGTGCGAAGGCTTCGCCACACCGCGCGGACGCCGCTCGGCGCTGGTCCAACGCGACGAGGTGCACCAGCAGCTTCGCGCCCGCCGCGGATCGCGACTGCTGGCGCTGACATCGGGTGGGGCCATTCCTGAAGTCGCGGATTATCGCGTGGTGCTCGAGCCGGAAGACACCTTCATCGGCACCCTGAACGAGGACTTCGCCATCGAGAGCATGGCCGGCGACATCTTTCAACTTGGCAACACCTCGTGGCAAATCACGCAGGTGGTGTCGGGCACGGTCCGCGTGCGCGACGCCAAGGGCGCGCCGCCGACGATTCCGTTCTGGTTTGGCGAGGCACCGGCTCGCAGCGACGAGCTGTCGCGCGAGGTGTCGGATCTGCGCGCGGACGCAGACGCCCGCTTGGCTGTGCACGAGCCTGGGGCGAGCCCGTCGATGGATGGCGACGTCGACTGGTTTGCGACCGACACCGGCCTCGATCGTGAAGCCGCGATTCAAGCGATGGCGTATCTCGCAGAAGGTCGGCGTGTACTTGGTGCCGTACCGACGCAGCAGACGCTCGTGCTCGAGCGCTTCTTCGACGAATCGGGCGGCATGCAGCTCGTGCTGCACGCGCCGTTCGGCAGTCGCGTGAACAAGGCGTGGGCGCTCGCGCTTCGCAAGCGTTTCTGCCGGCAGTTCAACTTCGAACTGCAGGCGGCGGCCACCGAAGATGCGCTGCTGCTCTCGCTTGGTCCGCAGCACTCGTTCCCGCTCGCCGACGTGTTCCGCTATCTGCATCCCGCGAGCGTGCGCGACATCCTCGTGCAGGCCTTCCTCGACGCGCCGGTGTTTCAGACCCGCTGGCGATGGAACGCCACCATCTCGCTGGCCGTGCCGCGCAATCGCGCCGGACGCAAGGTGCCGCCGCAGTTGCAGCGCATGCAGGCCGACGATCTGATGGCGGCGGTGTTTCCCGATGCCGCGGCCTGCCTCGAGAACATTCCCGGCGATCGCGAGGTCCCCGACCATCCGCTGGTGAACCAAACCGTGCGCGATTGCCTCGAGGAAGCGATGGATCTCGCGCAGCTCGAGGCCGTCCTCGGACGCATCCATCGTGGGGAGCTCACCTGTGTGTCGCGTGACACACCGGAGCCGTCGGTGTTCTGCCACGACATCCTCAACGCCCGGCCGTACGCCTTCGTCGACGATGCGCCGCTCGAAGAGCGGCGAACGCAGGCGGTGCAGACGCGCCGAGCCGGATCGCCGAACGAGATGGGCGCGCTCGATGCGGCCGCGATCGATCGCGTGCGCGACGAAGTACGTCCCGACCCGCGCGACGTCGACGAACTGCACGATGCGCTGCTCACATGCGGATTCCTGTTGGACCGTGAGGTCGAATCCGCCTGGGCCGACGAGCTCGCCGCCTCGAGCCGCGCAACCCGCGCGCGCGTCAACGACGCGACGCTGTGGGTGGCGGCCGAACGGTTGCCCGAAGTGCTCGCCGTGCATCACCATGCTGCGCTCGAGCCTGCGATCGCAGCGCCTGCGTCGCGCGCCTCACGCACGTGGACGCGAGCAGAGGCGCTCGTCGAGCTGCTGCGCGGCCGCATGGCGATCGTCGGCCCGACGACAGTCGACGACCTGAGTGCCTCGATTGCGGTTCCCGCTCTGGACGTGGACGAGGGGCTGCTCGCGCTCGAATCAGAGGGTGCCGTCCTGCGCGGGTCATTCACTCCTGGATGGCGCGCGCTCGAATGGTGCGATCGACGGCTGCTGGCACGCATCCATCGCTACACCCTCAACCGTCTGCGGGCCGAAATCTCGCCGGTGAGTCCGGCCGAGTACATGCGCTTCCTGTTCGCATGGCAGCATGTCGATCAGGGAAGTCGCCTCTCGGGAATCGAAGGCCTGCGCGCGGTGATCGCCCAGCTCGATGGGCTCGAGCTGCCGGCGGCCGCGTGGGAGCGGCACGTCCTTCCCGCGCGCGTCGAGAACTTCGATCGCGGCTGGCTCGACATGCTGTGCCTCACGGGCGAGGTGGGCTGGGCCCGGGTGTCGTCAGGACCGACGCAGCTGGTAGGCGCCACGCCGATCGCTCTGTTTCTGCGATCGCATTCGGACATATGGGCGACGCTTCGCATCAATGACGCCGGATCCAAAGAGCAGGACCCGGCCTACACTGCGGCTGCCCGAAGCGTGCTCGAACACCTCCGGGCGCGCGGGGCATCGTTCGCGCACGAGATCAAGGCGGTCTGCGGTCTCGACAGCGACCAGTGCTATACCGCGCTCGGCGAACTCGTTGCCGCGGGTCTCGTGACGTCCGACAGCTTCGCCGGTTTGCGCGCAATCGTCGCCTCGGCCCACCGCACAGACGCGGATCGCGCCGGACGATGGTCGCTGCTGCCGATCGAGACATCCGCATCGCGAGACGACGCGGTGAAAAGGCTGGCGTGGACGCTGCTCGCGCGCTATGGCATCGTGTTCCGGCGCGTCATCGCGCGCGAGACGGTCGACGTGCCCTGGCGCGAGATCGTGCGCGTGTATCGCACGCTCGAAGCGCGCGGCGAGATTCGCGGTGGCCGGTTCGTCTCGGGCATGTCGGGCGAGCAGTTCGCGCTCCCCGACGCGGTCGATCGTGTGCGCGAGATGCGGCGCTCATCCCCGGACGAGGCGCTGATCACGATTGCCGCCGCCGATCCGCTCAACCTCACCGGGATCGTCACCTTCGGCGATCGCACTCGCACGGCCGTTGGCAATCGCATCGTGTACCGCAACGGTGTGCCGCTGGCGGCGCTCGAAGGCGACATGCTGCGCACGTTAGGCGAGATCGATCCTGCGATTGCCGCCGATGTCGCCGCGGCCGCAGCCGGACGCAGAGTTCCTGTCTTCTCAGGTTACGTCGGACGGTCCGGCTAGGACTGGCGTACGCCGGACCCGGCACACATCCTGAATCGTTCTCCATTACTGAGGAGGCAGCATGAAGTCCATCAGTAGAGGTGCGCGGGTGTGCCTGTGCATGGTTGCCGCAGTCGTGGCAGTCGTGGCCATCGCCCGTCCGCTGAACCTGCGCGCACAAACGATCGGAGAGCGGGAAGAGTTCACCGCCGTCGCGATCGTCAACAACAACCTCGCCAGCGGAGCTGGCACGGTCCTGATGCGTGTCACCCGGTGGTCGACCGAGTCGGAACGTTCACGATTGATCAGCACGCTCAAATCGAAGGGCCCCGACAAGCTCCTCGATGAGCTCAAAGATATGAAATCCGTGGGCACGATTCGGACGCCCGATTCGCTCGGCTACGATCTGCGCTACGCCCATCAGAGCCCGGCGCCGGACGGCGGCCGCCAGATCGTGATCGCCACCGATCGGCCGATCGGATTCTGGGAGGCCTCACACCAACCGCGCACGATTCAGTATCCGTTCACGGTTATCCAGATGCAGATTGGCGCCGATGGCCGCGGCAAGGGCACGCTCTCGTACGCCACCAAGATCACGGTGCACGGCAATACGATCGAGCTCGAGAACTTCGCCACGCAGCCGGTGATGCTCACGGACATCAAGGCCGAGAAGACGAAGCACTAGCGCCGAGTGCTCAGGGGGCGCTCGGCGAGACGTTGAAACGCGATCCGACGGCGCCGGCAAACACTTCGATCATCTTGCCAATGAAGGCCGGAATGTCGTCGGCCTTGCGAGCCGTGACGAGGCCGTGGTCTTCGACCACTTCGCTGTCGACCCAGATGGCGCCGGCGTTCTTGAGATCGGTCTTGATCGACGGCGCCGACGTCATCCGTCTGCCGCGGACGATGTCGGCTTCGATCAACATCCACGCGGCGTGGCAGATGGCTGCGATGGGACGCCGCAGCGTGTTGAACGTCCGAATGAATTGAACGGCGCGCTCGTTCGTGCGCAGCCGATCGGGATTGATCAACCCTCCGGCGAGCAGCAGAGCATCGTATTCGCGGGCGTGCGCTTGAGTCAGCGGGAGATCCACGTCTACCTGATCACCCCATTGCTCCTCTTTCCAGGCGGTCACGCTGCCCTCCACCGGCGAAATGACCTCGACCTCTGCACCTGCGGCTTCCAGGGCCTTTCGCGGCTCTACCAGTTCCGATTCCTCGAAGCCCCGCTCGACAATGACGGCAACCTTCAAACCACTGAGCGCAGCCATCGGGTCCTCCTCAACGGTCCGTAACCGCCCTTCGTGCCGCTCGGATGGAGCCGGCGCGGACGTCAAAACGCGTGAGGCGCGTCGTGTGTCGATGTCGAGTCCGCAAGTTTCACACCAGCAAGATGAAAGGCCCCGCGCGACTCGGGGATTCCCTGAGGAGCCTACGGCAGTCAGAAGGTGAACGCAGAAAGGAAATATTTCGCCCACTCTTTCCTGAGGTGGATCACACCAAGCTCGACGTCGCGCACGCGCAAAACCACGTCGGGCCGCCTAAGGCGGCCCGGCTCTTCAGGCAGGGTGTGACGTGGGGGCACGACGCCTCCACGCGATCAGCGCGACGGCGACCACCGTCGCGCACAGCAGCGATCCGATCAGGAACCATCGCAGCTGCGCTAGTCCCAGAAGAATCGCCATCGAGGCAAGGGCGAAGAGCAGTCCGCCGGCGTCGTCGCGAACGGGAATCGCCGACAGGTTGATCTCCGACCGGAGCGGCGGGTCGGGGAGCACGACTCTGCTCGGGTGTTGCCAGTGCCACGACCGCATCGCCATGGCGGCGAAGAGTCCGACGATGATCGTGGCGACGGTGAACGGGGCGAAGAACGGCCAGGTCGCGACGGCCAGCGCGGCGACGAGAATCAAAAGCACCGCGCCGTTAGGTCTGATGAGACGTGTCATCGTGCACCTCCCGTCCGATGAGACGTGTGACCTATTGTACTAGTTCATTCAAACAAGTCAAGATCGGGCCGCGTCAGGCCCCAAAGACGTTCTCCAGCTCGAACGCCGGCGTGACTTCGAGTTGATCGTATCGGCACTCGTGCGGCGACTTGTCCGGACGCCATCGCAGAAACACCGCTGCGTGACGGAAGCGATCGCCCTGCATGTGGTCGTACTTCACCTCGCACACACGCTCGGCGCGCACCGGTTCCCACGAGAGATCCTTGCCGGCGCTCCATCGGCTTTGGCCGCCAGGCACTCGTCCGCCCGCATGTGCCGAAAAGTCCGCCCATTCGCGCCACGGGTGTCCGTCGAGCGCCCGCTCGCGAAGCGGCTCGAGCTCGCCTGCCAGCTCCGCTCGCCTCGCCATCGAAAACGAGGACGTCACGCCGACGTGCTGAAGTCTCCCGCGATCATCGTAGAGACCGAGCAGTAAGGATCCGATGAGCCGACCAGGTCCGTTCACATGCCAGCGAAAGCCGGCAACGACGCAATCGGCGGTGCGCGCATGCTTGACTTTGATCATCGCGCGCACTCCAGGCTGATAGGTGCCGTCCTCCGGCTTGGCGACGACGCCGTCGAGGCCAGCGCCTTCGAATCGCGCCAGCCAGTCGGTCGCCGTCTTCACGTCGCGCGTGACCGGCGTGACGAAGATCGGCCGCGCGATGCTCGACAGCGCGCGCTCGAGGGCCACGCGCCGTTCACGCTGCGGCGACTCACGAACGTCGCGCCCGTCCACCGCGAGCAGATCGAATGCGACGAAGGCCGACGGTGTTTCCTTGGCCAGCTTCGCGACGCGCGACGCGGCCGGATGCAGACGCTGCTGCAACGCATCGAAGTCGAGACCGTCGACGGTTGGAATGACGATCTCGCCGTCGACGATGGTTCCGGGCGGCACGTTGGCGGCGAGCGCCTCGTGCAGCTCGGGGAAGTAGCGATCGAGCGGCTTCAGCTCGCGGCTCTGAATGTAGACGTCGCTGTCGCTGCGAAACACGATGGCGCGAAAGCCGTCCCACTTCGGCTCGTAGAGGAACGGGCCCTGGGGCAGAGCGGTCGCGAGCTTTGCGAGCATCGGCTCGATGGGCGGATCGATGGCAAACCCGGACGCCATCACGACGTTGTATCACGGGGTCAGTCGTAGTGTCCGCCTTCAGCCAGACCTACGCCACGCTCGCGACGTCGATCTTGCGGATGTCGTCGATCTTGTAGCGCTGCATCGCCAATCGCTCGAGACCGTATCCCACGCCGACCGCCGTATGCCGCGCGGGATCCCCGCCGAGGTGACTGACGATGCGATCGCTGAACACACCCCATGCCAGCACTTCAGCGAACTGCCCGTCGTCGTCTTCGATCTCGAGCTCCCATGCCTGGCTGCACATGGCGTACTGCGTCGGCACGATCTTCACGGTGCGGTGCGGCAGTACGCGCTCGACCGACTGCAGCACCCGGCCGGTGATCTGCCAGGGATCGAGACGCGACCGTTCGTCGAGCCACAAGACTTCGGCCTGGTGAAACGCCTCGAGATGCGTCGCGTCGGTCTGGCACATCCGATAGGCCTTGCCCGATACCCAGAGGCGCAGCGGCTCGCCGGCGTAGCGCACCGTGAGCAGCAGCGGCAGCGTGAGGTCGTAGCGCAGGATGCGATCGGCGTCGACGCGGTGCAGCTCGATGGGATCGATATACATCGCGTCGTTGGCGATCGACTTTTGTGCCTCGGCGAGATCGATCACTTCCGGCAGCGCCACCTCGGTGAACTCGGCATAGACGCTGCGCAGCAGCTCGCGTACGCGACCCACCGGGTTCTCGGGCAGATCGGTGAGCTGCGGGCGCGCGAGCAGCTCCACGACCTTGGCGGGCAGGTCGACTGCGAGGTCGTCCGATCGGATCCCACGTTGTTCGGCCATTTCGATCTCCTTCCTCAACTTGTCGCGAATGCGCTGCAAGCGCTTGCGCATGGCCCCATCGTCGACGCCGGCGTGCGCGGCAAGGCGCGCCACGCTCCATTGCCCGTGATATCGCCGATCGCACAACTGGCGTTCCTCGGCGGTCAGCGTCAGGAGCGCGTGCGCGAGTCGCAGCCGCTGCAGATCCGACCAGCGCGTTTCCTGTTCATCGAGGATCGGCACGTCGGGCACGTCCTCCAGACGCAGGAACGTCGATCGTCTCGAGCGGCGCAGATTCAACGCCGTCGTGACGACGATGCGCCGCAGCCATCCGGCGAAAGCGGCCGGATCGTGCAGGCTGGCGAGTCGTCTGAACGCGCGCAGGTACGACTGCTGCACCGCATCCTGAGTGAGGCTCGTCTCGCGCAGAACGCCCCTCGCAACGGCGAACGCCATCATCTGCGTGGCGCGCACGAGCCGTCCGTAGGCCTCTACATCGCCGGCCTGCGCGGCCACGACGTCGGCGGTGATCTGGTCCATGTTGAATGCGGTCATTGGAAGGACACGCGAAGGCTCGAAGTGTGACACAGTGATGAGCCGTCGCCATGCTCGTGCTCGAATGGCTCGAGCGCCTCGGTCGCCTGCCACCGGAAGTGTGGCTCATCCCGCCGGCCGCGATCATTGCCGTTTTGGTGGGGATCGGCCTGGTAGGTCGTCGCGCGCGGCTGCGCCGGTATCGCGCGATCGCCGCGCGGACTGGTCTGTCGGTGAAGCCGGGTTTCGTCAAGCCGTCACAGGTCCACGGCACCTATCGCGGTCGCGCGCTGGTGATGACGACCGCCAGCTCACGGCCGACGTGGTTGTCATGGCGTCGCACGTGGACGATGGTCATGGTGACGGTGGAAAACCCGGCCTTCGTCGGCATGAAGATCCGACGCAAGGACGTGTTGGATCGGCTGCTGCGGCTGGACACGATCACGAGCGGCGATCGCGAATTCGATCGCCGATATCTCGTGCTCTCGCGAGATGCTGGAGCCGCAACGCGGGTTGTGTCCGATCCGTCGTTGCGCAGCAGTCTGCTGCAGGCCGACGTCAACACCGTTCGTCTGTACAACGCGACGGCGCACGTGTTCTACGCCCGGGACGAGCGGAACCCCGAGCACGCGCAGCTGTTGTTCGAGGCATCAGTGCGTCTTGCCGAGGCCGTCGATGCCATCCGTTATCCGTAGAGCGCTGGCTCACGCCACGTGGTGATGCGATCGAGGAACGCCTCGTCGCCGATCTCGCGACACACCGCCGTCAACTCATCTCGCCGCGCGCCAAGCCATCGCAGATCGTCGATCGTCTCGAGCAGCGGAACATCCGTGCGCAACGTGGCGAGGTGCCGATACAGCCTGGCCTCGTCGCGATGCTCGCGCAGGCTCTGGGCCAGTGCTTCAGCGCCGCGGACGCTGACCCGCCACTGGCGAACGTCGTCGGGTATCGCGTCGATGTGGCCGTATACCGCGAGCACGGCGGCCGCCGATTTGGCGCCCCAACGCGGCACACCGGGATAGCCGTCGGCGCTGTCGCCCACCAGCGCGAGCCAGTCGGGAATCGACGCCGGACGTACGCCGAACTTCGCGACCACGCCGTCCTCGTCGAGCATGCGGCGTCGAAGTCGATCGAACGCCACAACGTCGGAACCGCGTACGCATTGAGCCACGTCCTTGTCGGGTGTACAGATCACGACGCGATCGACGCCCGGCGCCGAGCTCCATCGCGACGCCGCCGTCCCCAGCGCATCGTCGGCTTCGAACTCCACCATCGACCAGACGACGATGCCGAGGGCATGCGTGGCGCGCTCGGCGAGTGAGAACTGCGAGAGCAGATCGTCGGGTACGCCGGCGCTCGTCTTGTAACCAGCGTAGAGAGCGTTGCGGAACGATTCGATGACGTGGTCGAACGCGCAGCCGACGTGCGTCACCGGTCCCTCGCCTGTCCCGAGCGCGGTCGAGGGGCCTGTCCCGAGCGGAGTCGCGGGGCCTGTCCCGAGCGGAGTCGCGGGGCGTACGAGGGCATAGAGCGAGCGCAGGATGCCGCGGGTGGCGCCCACTTCGGCACCGCTGGGGCTGGTGGCTTTCGGGGCACCGAAGTAGGCGCGAAACAACTCGTAGGTGCCATCGACCACGTGAATCAACACGCTGCGATCTTACGCGTTAGAATCGCGCCGTGGCTCGCAAGACATTCAAGGCCAAATTCGGCGGCGACACAGGCAAAGCGCCGGCCGTGGAAATCCCCTTCGACGTGAAGGCCACGTACGGATCGGCACGTCCGAAGGTCAGCGTCACCGTGAATGGCGTCACGCTTCGCACCACCGTTGCTGTCTACGGCGGCAAGTCCTACATCGGGTTCCGCAAAGAGGTTCGCGACGCCGCCGGCCTCGAGATGGGCAAGACGATCGCCGTGACGATCGAGCCCGACACCGAACCTCGCATCGTCGATGTGCCCGCGGATCTCCAGCGCGCCCTCGCCAAGAACGCCGCCGCGCGAAAGACGTTCGAGTCGCTCTCTTACTCGCATCGGAGGGAGCACGCGCAGTGGGTGGCGGGCGCGAAGAAAGAGGAGACGCGCGCACGGCGCGTCGCGCGCGTCATTGAGATGTTGAAGGGCTGAGGATTCAGCAGTCCTTCGGTGGGCGCGTGATGACGTCTTTCAGTGCTGACCCCCGAGCGTGCAGGTCATGGCACTCAGACGTGGCCGCAGTGGTCGCACCGGAAGTTATCCACGTCGGCATGTAGAAGGCAGCATATCCATCCGCACGTCGCGTGCACATCAGGCAAGAACTCGACTTATGCGTCAGGTTTGACGGAAGGAACTCGCGTTCGAAACACCTGATCTCCTTTGGTGGTACGCCGCGGCGCCTTGCGCTTGTTCTTGATACCTTCGTGTGCGAGGCGGTGCATCAACGTTTGGAGATTGACGTGCAGCTCCTGCGCCTTGCGCAGGTGATCCTGTGCCTTCTTCACCAGAGCGCCGATTTCCGTCCGCGTCCGCACCGACATGAGAACGCAAGCGTAACAGTCCGAGCGAGTCATTCCCCTCAGGTGAAATACTGACGGCTCAGATAAGTCTGCGTGTGACCGACGCAGATGTGGCTCGTGCGTTGGCTGACGGTGGATCCGGAGAGGGATGCGGTGTGTTATCGTCTGGTGCCGCCCCTCCGTACCTCCGACGGACGGAGTTGTGTCATGTCAATCGGCCCCGGGCAGCCCACGAACACCTTCGACGTCGTTGGTGTCGCGCTAGCACCGCCGGTCGCGGGTGTGTATGCCATCTGCCGCGCCGACGGAAGTTATCTATATTTCGGCCACGCCGAAAACATCCGGCAGCGACTCACGGCGCATCTGATCGAGGCGAGCAGTTGCATCCATCGCGAGGGCGCCGCGATGTTTGCTTACGAACTGTGCGATGCCCAGGCGCTGCGGGTTGCGCGTCAGCACCAGCTGCTGGCGACGTATCCGACGCCGTGCAATCCTGCGATCTCGCTGTGCTGATCGCGCCGCGCCGAGCGGTGGGTGGTGGTTAAATGCCGGCTTCGGTGAGCACGCGTTGAATCTCGCGCAGGATCCGCTCCCGCGTGGGCTGATCGAGATCCACGAACTTCATGGCCACGCCTTCACGGCCCAGGCGATAGACCGATTCCACTTGCGTCGTGATCCAGCCCTCGCCTGGCAGCTCGATGTGCAGTTTCATCGCCACGGAGACCGGCACGAGGCCTTCGGCGTCGACGAAGCAGCCGGCCGTACTCAGGTCGCGCACTTGCACGGGTACCGCGCTGTCGCCCACGAGGCGGCCTTCGAACGGACCGGGAATGCGAGGGGATTCGCGTCGCGGCTGTTGTGGCATCAAGCGATTCGAGTCGATATCGGCCAATTGCAGCATGTGGGCCCTAGATCACAGGGGCCTTGAGGGCCTCGAGAAATAGAGCGCGCCCTAATTATTCACTGCCAGGCCAACAAAATCGCGTTCCCCGCGTATCGCCCTCGTCAAGGGTCTTTCGAAAGCTGGGACGAACCCCCGATTTTGACCGTACGGGCCAGAGCCGGCACAAACCAGCCGATCACGGCGCCAGGCGGGCGCCGTCTGCGCGCGAGCCCTACCCCGCGAGCGCTTTCGGCGCTTCGGCGGGCGGACCGATTCCGAACCGCAGTCGTTTGAGATACAAGCCTTTGCGTGAGATGCCGAGCATGGCGGCGGTTTCCTCGACGCGACCTCCGCACTTCTTGAGCGCGTACTGCAGCATGGCCTGTTCGAGATGCTGCGTCGCCGCGGCCATCGGCTGATCGAGGCGGACGACGACCTCGGTTGAATCGAGCACGCGTTCGGAGGCCGGGATGGTGCGTCGCGACGCGGCGATTTCGCGCGACAGATGCTCGGGCATCAGCACGGCATCGGACTCGGCCAGGGCCGCGAGCCGGCGCATCTCGCTGGCCAGCTGACGGACGTTGCCGGGCCACTTGTAGAGCACCAGATACTCCATCGTGTCTTCGGAGAGTCGCAGATCGCCCTTGCCGTATTCCTTGGCGTGTTTGCGGAGGTAGTGATTGGCGAGCGACGGGATCTCGACGCGCCGTTCGCGCAGCGGCGGGATGTGCAGCCTGACGATGCTGAGGCGGTAGAAGAGATCGTCGCGGAAGCGGCCCTCGGTGACGAGGCGATCGAGGTCGGCGTTGGTGGCGACGATCACGCGGACGTCGACGCGGGTCGGATGGGCGTCGCCGATCGCGTGCACCTCGCCGGCGTCGAGGAACCGGAGCAACTTGGGCTGGACGTCGATACTGGCGTCGCCGATCTCGTCGAGGAACAGCGTCCCCCCGGCGGCGGCGCGGACGACGCCCTGGAAGTGTTCGACGGCGCCGGTGAAGGCGCCGCGGCGATGGCCGAACAGCTGCGAGTCGAGCATGTCTTTCGGGGTCGAGGCGCAGTTGAAGGGCAGGAAGACGTGCTTGGCGCGGGTGGAGCAGGCGTGGATGGTGCGGGCGACCACTTCCTTGCCGGTGCCGGTTTCACCGGTGATGAGGACCGGCACCGTCGTCGGCGCAATGCGACGGACCGTGGCGAGGAGGGTTTGCATCTCCTCGGCGAGGAAGATGGCGTCGCCTTGTTCTTCGACCGGGTCGGCGGGCCACAGCGCGGCGCGGTTGCGCTCCTCTTCGCGCGCGCGCTCGAGCGCGAGCGCGGCGCGGCCGATGCGCATCACGTCGCCGAGCAGGATCGCTTTGAGCGGGTCCTCCGGGATCTGACAGACGAACGTGTACCGTTTGCCTGCGTCATCACCCAAGGCGAGGACTCGCTTATCACCTTGTCCAACTTCGGGGAGTGGCCTAGTTGACACTTCGGCGCGTGGTGAGAGGTTGCATCCTACGACGACCCGAACGAGTTCTTCACCTAAGAGCTTCGGGCTGTAGGCGAGATCTAGCGCCGCGGCCACGTGGTTAATTGCCATCGCCCGGCTTTCCGAGTCCAGCACAGATGGACGGTCGATAGCCGACGATTCGCGAAGAAGTCGTTCAGCCGCTGCCTCGTTTTCGGCCTTGTTGCCAGAGCATGTAATTGCTTCAAGTGGATCGCATTTATTTCCTTGTTGATGCCAAACACGGAAACTTCTTCCGATCAGCAGGTTGGATTCGGAATGACCTAATTGGGCCAGCATCAGCCCGGATGTGTGGACGTACTGAGCGTACTGTTCTCGGAAGCTGGATGCGCCAAGAAGGCTGGCGTCCAACAACATTACTGTGCTCTCCGCCGTCCGCCCTGAGAGTGCCAACGCAAAGGCATTCAACGTCATTAACGACACTTGGGAAAGAGTGTCATCAATGGGGGCGAACTCCGCGAGTTCAGTCTGGGCGAGCTCGGCGGCGGAGGCGAATTCTCCTCGTCGGACCAATAGCTTGACACGCAGCGCTGCCGCCTGTCTAAAGGAATAGCCTGCAGAAAGGTGCTGCGGCCTGAGACCCTCGAGGCGCTCGAGAGCCTCCGCGCATTTCTCGAGATCTCCCAACGCGAGGTGCATCCGCGCAAGGCTCTCCAGCGCGGCCAATTCGATCTGGCCAGTTCCTCGGGACTGCAACACTTTTTGCAGTAATGCGGAAGCTCGATCGAAACGCCCACTGACGAGGGCGACGTAAGCGTCGTTGGTCTCGATGGTTAAATCCGAATTAACGTGCCCCGTGATCTGTGCCAGGGCCCGTGCGTCTGCGCTGTGCTTCAAGAAGGCGTCTGAATCGCAATCGATAACAGCAATGCACGACGCGTTCAGCGCAACCAACTGCTCGAGCCACGCATTGGGACGCAGCGACAGCAAGCTTCGGGCAACCCGCAAGTGTCGCTCAGCTTCGACGGGCCGGCCCCTCCGAGCTTCCATCGCGGCGACGGAATCGTGAAGGTAAGCGCTGATGTGCGGATCCCCCGCGTCGGCGGCCGAGCGGCGCGCGGTAGAAAGGAGACTGGTGAGTTCGGTTTCGGCGTGACCGTCGGTCAGCAGTCTGAACAAATGAGCGTGGGCCCAAGCATACTGAATGCGATCTCCGGCATCCTTCGCACAACGCAACCCCTGACGAAACTCGCCAGCGGCGTCCTCGATACGACCTTCGCGCTTGTTGATGAGGCCACGAACGATGTGTGCGGCAGCGACCATTGAGGAGGGCAATCCCGATCGGTTTAGCGAATCCAGAAGATCACTCGCGGCCTTCAGCTTTCCTGTGTAGACAAAGGCTTTGGCTACGAGAAGTCGTAGGTCTGGAGTCAGGCGTCTCAAGTGTCCGACGTCTGTGCCGACAGATTGGGAGATCGTTGAGAAGTGACCTTTGTCGAACAGTTCTTGTGCCTTTTCGAGGTCGAACGCCATTGTCGATCTCCAAGAAGCCTAGTGTTCGATTTGCAGTAGCCGACCGGAAACCTGCGAGGCTGTGAGGCGAGTGTCTAGCAAGCCCCTTCGGTGCTCACAGCGGGCACATCATACTGAATTCGATTAGAAGCAGAAACGTCTGTTCGCGACGCCCTGAGCCCGTTTAAAGGCCTGATTGCTCAGTGTGCCTGCCGTTGCCCTACGACGAAAAGGCGGCCCGAACGCTGACGCGACCTGCCAAGGTATTGTGCCAAGGACTCGGCCAACTGCTCAAACGCGTAGACGTGACGATGAGTGAATGCGGATTCCTTTGGAGAATATCCCGTTAGTACACCGAAGAGTTCGTTCTGGTTGCCGAACACGATGGCTGTACTAATCGTGCTCCGAGGAGTCGGCTGAACTAGCAAGGCTGTCTGACCAAGGTCCAGAGTTGGGTCAGAATTGCTGATCGTCCGTCTATTAGCTGCGACCCAGCCAGTTACACGTTCTCCTGGTCGAATCCTCAATCCGAGCAGAGCCTGATTGTCATCGCCGCCGCTCGCGAGCGTGCACACGAGTTCGTCGTCGGCTGGCGAGTATGCGAAATACGCACATACCGTCAACGGCGTAAGCTGGCGCCCGCATTGAGCCACAATATTCATCGCGTCGGCTGGCGCTTTAGATTCGGCTATGTGTTGCCGTGCTTGAATCAGAGCGGCACTCTCCGCGGCCGATGCTCGAATCTCCTCGAGCGGCCCAGCTACGATCGGCTTTTCAACGTCTTCGCGCGCGTCTATCAGCGTACGGGCCTGCTGGCCGGCCGCATCCGCGAGAGGTGCGATTTCGTGATAAGCAGAAATGAACGTATCCACGACGAGCGGATCGTACATTGTGCCGCGGCGTTGACGGAGAATCTCAAAGGCTTCTTGCGGTTCGAGGCGAGGCCTGTATGGTCTATCGGAATTGAGAGCATCGAAGCAGTCGACTACCGCTAGAACTCTTGCGCCGAGCGGAATATCGGTACCCGAAATTCCAGCAGGATAACCAGTACCGTTCCAACACTCGTGGTGATGCCTGACGATCGGTATCACGGGGTACGGGAAGCGAATCGATGACAACAGATCGGCGCCGATATCGGCATGCCTCTTCATCGTCTCAAATTCAGCAGCGGTCAACTTTCCTGGCTTGTTGAGAATGTGCTCAGGGATGGCCAGTTTGCCCATATCATGCAGCAACGCGGCCGCCTCGATGCCCCGAAGTTGTTGCTCGTTGGTGATCCCTAGTCGTCTCGCCATTTCGACGGCGTAAACCTGGACTCTCCTGATGTGGCCGTGGGTGATCTGATCCTTAGCGTCTACGGCCATCGCAAGCGTTTCAATCGTCGAAAGATAAAGCTGGTTGACTTGCGCCACGTGTCGTTCTGCATCGGCGACGCGACCGAGTGAAGCTCGGAACGTGAGGTACGTTATCGCCAAAATGGGAACAATCACGCTCAACGCGGTGAAGTCGATCTTCTGCCGGTAGGTGACTAGTAGCATCGCGACCGATGCGCCACCCAAGTAGTTGAGGCCCACCCATGCGAAGTTGTTCTTCCAGACCTGTATTGGTGACAGATTGCGTTCGAGGCTTACGGCAATCGCCACGAACGAACTATTTATTGCAAAGTACGAAGCGGCTAAGACGGCTACTGGAATAACGATGTCCTCTAGTCGGGGGGACGCTGGCGTCTTGGGCAACAACCGCAGGAAGATGTGTGACGCGATCCAGATCGAAGTAGCAGCGGCGCAAACATTGAACAGAGCGCGCACCGCGGACCGGTCTACACGGCGGGAGTAAAACGTGAGAATGATCGCGTCGAGGGTGACGACGATCGTCGCTGCGGAGGCGCCAAACAATAGTGTCGCCGCGAAGACGAAGGCTTCGGAGACAGAGATCCTGGCGCTAATCGACGGGAGCTTGATACTGAACGCGCCCGTCAAGAAAGTGAGGCCCGCCAACACGAGCCATGTCAGCTCGGGCGGGTTTAGCGAGAGGTCGACCGCTGATGCCCCGACAGCATAGGTGCCGGTGCCAACGAGCACTCCAATGAATACCCTCGCTCGAAACGAAAGCGCGGAGGCGCGCTGGGGCATCGACGGACCGGGCCCCCTTTACCCGGCAGCGACTAATATCGGCTCATTCACTCCAAATGATTAGCGTGCGCATTTTGGCACTCCTTTTCTCAACTATATGAGGGATGGGGCCGTTCGGCCTCACTCTAGTCTCCCCAGATGATCCCGTCGCCCCAGACGATGCCATCACCCCAGACGATGCCGTCGCCCCAGATGATGCCGTCGCCCCAGATGATGCCGTCGCCCCAGATGAT
>Ga0075425_100002626_pt1 | contig 18027 bp, 17 predicted proteins | sample SoiMethybrSBSTD4_FD_75300 | JGI IMG/M metagenome (GOLD analysis project Ga0075425, IMG submission 75300) | Bulk soil microbial communities from a Populus tree surrounding site in Tennessee, USA - Soil MetaG P. TD hybrid SBSTD4 | ecosystem: Environmental > Terrestrial > Soil > Tree plantation... | reverse complement strand
AGGACGCGCAGCAGCAACGCGGCGATGAGCAGCGGCACGATGCCGCCTACCAGGAAGAGTCCGCGCCATCCGAAACGCGGCAGCAATTGTCCGCCGACCAGACCCGCCAGCGATCCGCCGAGCGGGATGCACACGATCGTCAGGGTGACGGCGAACGGCCGCTGCCGGATCGGCACATATTCGGATGACAGCGCCGCTGCATTCGGCATCGCACCGCCAAGCCCCAGTCCGGCGAAGAACCGCAGCACGGTCAGCATCCCGATCCCGCCGGACAGCGACACGAACACCGTCAGGATCCCGAAGGTGAGGACGCTGCCGATCAGCGCGAACCGCCGTCCCAGCCGATCGCCGATCACGCCGCCGATCGCGCCGCCGATCATCATGCCGATCATGCCGGCAGTCTGGACCGGCACGAACGCGGGACTCTTGAGGGTCCACTCGCGCATCATCGCCGGCACGGCCGCGCCGAGCAGCTGGTTGTCGAGACCGTCGAGGATGATCGTCGACGCGGTGGCGGCGACGAGCAGCTTCTGATACGTGCTCCAGCGCGCGTCGTCGAGCAGCGCGCCGACGTCGATAGTGGTAGCGCTCGTCACCGCTTGTGCCCGAACACGGGTTGTCCGAAATCATCGGTGAGCCGGATCAGGTACTGGTTGTTCTCCTGACAGATGTATTCGGCGAGCTCACCGTTCGCGCGCCACGGAATGTTCCACGCCGCGGTCCACGGCTTCGTGTAGGCGCCCGGATCGTCGATCGTCACCTCGTAGTGCAGCGTGCCCTTGTTCGGCCGCGACAGTTTTTCGATCACGTGCAGCTGGTCGGTGTGCGGGTGACCCGAGTAATCCAGCCAAGTTGCCTCGTTGAAGCCGACGACGTCGATGACCAGCGTGTCGCCTTCCCACCTGCCGACCGAGTGACCGAGATAGGTCGGGTTGAGATCGTCGCCGGATGGATGCGGCCGGCCGTCCATGTAGATCTCGCGCCAGATGTGCGTCGCACCTTCGAAGGTCATGATGACCCGCTTCTGCTCTGGCAGCTGGATGATCTCCATCGGGTACGGCGTCGCCATCATGCGCGGCCCGCCCGGCGGCAGACAGTAGCCTTCCGGGTCGTACTTCGACTCGTTGCGCACGTTGTAGTCGTACACGGCCGCGGACCAGGGCATGAATGGAACCAGCGGCTCGAGTTTGGAGCCGTCCTTGTTCAGATCGTGACCGACGAGGCCGACGCGTCCACCTGACGACGGCAGATCGGTGCCGCTCTGCGTCTTCTCGATCCTGAGGCCCATGTTCCGGATCCACGGCACGTTCCAGACGCCCTTTTCACCCGCAACGCGTCCGAGGTTCGGCGTGCCATCGGCGAGTCGCGGCGTCGGACCCGACGGCGGGGGCGCCCCGCGCTGCGCAAACAGGATCGGTGGCGCCGCGATGATTACGGCTGCGATGGCTGCACGTCGCATGATGCATGCTCCTGTCCGCCGATGGCGGTGACGACGGCGACGACTTCGGCGGCGGTGCGTGGGCCCTCGGGCCCAAAGTGCGACCGCAGGCCAAGTGCGGCGCTCCAATCCTGCCGCCGCGCTGTCGCCTCGGCCATGATCGGATCGATGCCGATCGCGCGAAGCGTCTCGGCCACTTCTTCCATCTCGCGCGCCCGCCGCTCGCCGTGTACTACCACGCGCCCGACCATGTAATCGGCGAGCTTCTGCCAGTCGAGGCCGGGAAAGCTCTCGTTCAGCGACGCGAAGACGTACGCGCTCGCGTCGTAGCGGCTGGCGCCGAGCACGCACTCGCAGATCAGCGCTTCCAGGCCTTTGACGACGATGCTTCGGCACATCTTCACGGCGGCGGCGGTGCCGATGTTCCCCTCCACGACCTCACAGCGCATGCCGAACGGCGTCATGCGCTCTGCGAAGAGCGGCGCCGACGGTCCGCCAAGCAACATCGGCACACGATGACCGTACGGCAGCACCGGCGCCATCACCGCGACTTCGACGAAACGGGCGCTCGTGCCGCCGACTACACGTCCGATTTCCTGCTTGGTTGCCGGCGACACCGAATTCAGATCCGCGTAAAGGTGCCGCGGCTCGAGGGACGGCGCAATCGCAACCGCTGCGTCGAGCGCCGAACGCGACGTCACAGTCGAGAAGATGACGTCGGCCGAGGCGGCGAGCGTGGCTGGCGAGTCGAGGAGCGTCGTGCCGGTGCGTTGCGCGCGTTCGCGAATCACCGGCCCGAGCCGCGGATCCCTCGTTGCGACATCGAACGCGACGATGGCTTCGACGCCCGACGCAGCGAGGCCGCCGCCGAGCGTCGATCCAGCCTCGCCGAACCCGACAAAGCCGACGATCACGCGTCCTTCCAGACCTTGCGGGCGGTGTCGACGACCAGCCGCAGCTTGCGCCACTGATCGTCTTCAGTGACGAGGTTGCCTTCCATGGTCGACGCGAAGCCGCACTGCGGGCTGAGCGCGAGGTTGTCGAGCGGCATGTACCGGCTCGCCTCGTCGATGCGGCGAAGCAGGTGATCCTGCGGCTCGAGCTCGGGCAGCTTGCTGCTGATCAGGCCGAGCACGACCGATTTGGAGCGCGGCACGAACCGCAGCGGCTCGAACGTGCCGGCGCGCTCGGATTCGTATTCGAGCAGGAACAGATCGACGTTCAGTTGCGTGAACAGCTTCTCGGCGATCGGGTCGTAGCCGCCTTCGGCGTACCACTGACTGCGGTTGTTGCCGCGGCACAGATGGATCGCGATCGTAATGCCGTCGCGCTTCACGCCTTCGAGCGACGCGTTGTCGACGCGGATCGCTTCGTCGAGCGCCTTGTCGGGATCGACGCCCATCTCGTCCTGAATGTGCCGGCGCCACTTCGGATCGATGTAGTAGCTGTAGCGCGGCGCGTCGATCTGGATGTACTTGACGCCCTCCTGCGCGAGCGCCTGAATCTCGGCGCGCATGATCGGCACGATGTCCCACAGGAACTCCGAGTAGGTGGGATAGGCGCGCTCGCTGATCCCTTTCTTGTAGGCGATCGCCGGAAACTGGTTGGCGGTCGGCAGCGTCATCTTGATGTCGCCGGGCGCGTGCTTCTTCAGGAAGTCCAGCTCGTCTTTCGTGAGACGCTTGGTCTGCCGCAGCTTGCTGACCACGGCGCCGGCCGGCGCGCCGACGCCTTTCGCGACCGCGACCGACGGCGTACCGCCCTTCCACGCCCGGTCGACGTCCTGTTCGCGATCGAGGCCTTCGACCGATTCGTAGAAGTCGCCCATGAAGCTGCTGCGGCGCAGCTCGCCGTCGGTGAACACCTTGAATCCGATTTGCTTCTGGCGATCCAGCACGGCGAGGATGTGGCGATCCTCGATGGCATGGAGCTCGGTCGGCGCGAGGTCCGGGTTCTTGCGCGCGTCGAGCAGCTCCTTCGGACGCAGGAAGCTCCCGACCTGATCGGCGCGGTACTTTGTAGTCATCTGGTGATGCTCCCCAAGAGCTGCCGGAACCACGAAGACGCGCCCGCCTTCGCCGAAGGCTTCGGCGGGTCCGCCATAGCTCGCTTCGCGAGCGGAGGCGGAAAGCCACGAAGACACACGAAGACCGGAGAAGGCCGCGGCGCGACCGCCCGCGAAGCGGGCCGCGCAGACGAAAAAGCCCGAGCAAACACAAGCGCCTGACGACTCCCGCTTGCCTTTGCGCCGGCTTTTGCGTGCGACCGATGGCTGGCTACGCCAGCCGTCGGTCGCGCCGTTCCTCCGCGATCTCTGCGTTCTCCGCGGTTAAACGCCCTCGTCGACACTAGTGCTCCCTCCCCGACGCTGCCGCCGCGCTGCCGGCTTTGTGCGACATCGAGAAGATGACGTGGAGCGACATCAGCGCCTGCAGCGGATGCGCGCCGGCCTCGACCAGCGGGCCGACGTGTTCGCTCACCAGCCCACCCTTGCCGACCGAGATCAGCTCCTCGGCGGCGCGGCGCTGCTGCGGGTTCAACTCGTATTCCCTGGCGACGGCGTCGAGGTTGGCGATCACCCGCGATCGCAAGTCGCCGCTGTGCCGGACCTCGAACAGCAGGCGATTGAGGCCGTACGCTTCCGCAGGGGGATGCTTGTAGAACTGGAAGCCCTGGTTCTTGAACTTGAACCCGCCGTATTGCTCCATGGCCTTGGCCGCCGCGGTCTGCTTCGCCGCGGCCGGCAGAAACCGCATCATCGCCAGACCGTGGTGCCAGGTCGGGATGTAGTCGACGAGCACGCCCGGCTGCCGGCCGATCGCGCCGAACATCATCGCCCACGTCAGCAGCTCGGTGTTGCCGACTTCGTCGAGCTGCGTCCCGGTCATCTCGAGCAGCGCGTCGGTGTTGCCGGCCTCGAACTGCGCGACCAGCCATCGATCGAAATCGAATTCGGGCGAGAGGTACTTCGTCGTCCCCGGGAAGTGCGACATGCCGCCGCTCGCGATCAGGGCGACCCGCTCCTTGCGGCCGCGCACGATCCGCGCGATCGCGCCGCCGAGCGCCGCGCATCGCCTCGGCGTCGGCAGCGGCGGCACGTAGACGTTGGTGAAGAACGGAATCACCGGGATGTCGCGGCCGCCGATCACGTGCTCGAACGGCACCGCGAAGGCGTGACCTAGCTCGGCGTCCTCTGAGTAGGCGATGTCGAAGTCGTGCTCGACGACCAGCTTGTTGAGCAGGTCTTCGGCCATCTCGCGATGGACCGGGAGGTTGTAATCGCGCCCGGCGAAGGTCGCGATCGCGCGGCTGCCGGCGATGATCGCGAACGTCGGAATGCAGGTAACCGAGAAGGTTTCGACGTGATCGCTGCCGAGAAAGATGATCACGTCGGGCTTGGTCTCGTCGAGCACCTTGCCGAGCTCGGCCATCCCGGCCGCCGCCTGGTCGAGCTCCTCGGGTTTTTCATCCGGCGGCCGCGTGAACATGTACGGGGTATGACAGGTGCCGACGGCTGCGACTATTTCTCCCATCGCTGGTCTCCCTGGTCAGGCGGGTCTGGCACGTCTGGCGGGTCTGGCAGGTCGAACGGCCACATAGAATCACGTCACGGGTAAACCCAAGGGTTTAACCGGAGCATTCGAATGACCTGTTGTCCGACCCGCCCGAACTGCCCGACCCGCCTGACCTGCCCGACCTATTCCTCGTCGACGTAACGCACACCGAGATCGGCGAGCCGGCTGCGGAATCCGTAGAAGTCTAGACCGAGTTCGCCGTTGCGCAGACGCTCGCGCGTCTTCTCTTCCTTCGCAACGCGGTCGAGGCCGAGCCGCGCGATCTCTGCCGCCGCGTCCCGCGCGACAACGCAGACGCCGTCCGCGTCGCCCACGATGACGTCGCCGGGCCGGACCAGTGCGCCGGCGCAGACGACCGGCACGTTGACCGATCCCGGGGTCGCCTTGACCGTCCCCTGTGCGCTGATCGCCTTCGCCCACACCGGGAACTCCATGGCCGTGATGTCGCTGACGTCGCGCACGCCGGCATCGATTACCAGAGCGGCGACACCGCGGGCGCGCGACGAGACGGCGAGCAGTTCGCCGAACATCCCGTCGGTCGACTCGGATGTCGTGGTCACGACGAGCACGTCGCCGGCCTGGCAGAGCTCCAGCGCGGCGTGAATCATCAGGTTATCGCCAGGCTGCGACGACACGGTGACGGCCGGACCGGCGGCGCGCGCCGTGGCGTAGATCGGCCGCATGTACGGGCGCATCAGGCCGGTGCGCGCCTGCGCCTCGTGGACCGTCGCCACGCCGAGCTGCTGCAGCGTGCGCACTGCGCCGGCATCCGGCCGCGCGATCTTCCGAACGATGGTCGGCTTCATCGACGATCGCTCGGCTGCCGCGTACGCGCCTCCGGCGCTTCGGCGAGCCTCGCCGTAGCTCGCTCGTCTTCCGAGCGAGCAGAGGCGGGAAAGGCTCGCGCTCCACGAGAACTGTCGTCGCCTCGCGCTCCGTCGCGCGCCGAGTCTTCCGAGGCGCGCGAGTCTTCGACGCGAGCGGCGCCTTTCAGACACGCGCCAATCCGCGGATAGACCTTGCGCGCGTTGTCCTCGAAAATCTTGCGCCTGTCGGCGTCGGCGATCGACGTCAGCGCGTCGATGTAGCGCTTCGTATCGTCGAAGTAGTGGCCGGTTTCCGGATCGATGCCGCGCACGGCGCCGACCATCTCCGATCCGAACAGGATGTTGTCGACCGGCACGACCGTCGTGAGGAGGTCGATGCCCGGCTGGTGATAGACGCAGGTGTCGAAGAACACGTTGTCGCGAATCAGCTCGCCAAGCGGCGGGCGCTTGAGATCCTGCGCCAGGCCGCGGTAGCGCCCCCAGTGGTACGGGACCGCGCCGCCGCCGTGCGGGATGACGAAGCGCAGCGTCGGAAAGTCCTCGAAGAGATCCGCGGTCAGGAACTGCATGAACGCGGTGGTATCGGCGTTGAGATAGTGCGCGCCAGTGGCGTGGAAATTCGGATTGCACGACGAGCTGACGTGCACCATGGCCGGCACGTCGAGCTCCACCATCTTTTCGTAGAGTGGATACCACCAGCGATCGGTCAGCGGCGGCGAGGTCCAGTGGCCACCCGACGGATCGGGATTGAGGTTGCAGCCGATGAACCCGAGCTCGGTGACGCAGCGTTCGAGCTCCGGGATCGATCGCGCCGGCGGCACACCCGGCGATTGGGGCAGCTGGCAGACGCCGACGAAATTGGTTGGGTAGAGGGCGCAAACGCGCGCGATTAGATCGTTGCAGTGCTGCGACCAGTGGAGGCTGGTCGTCTCATCGCCGATGTGATGCGCCATCGCCGACGCGCGCGGCGAGAAGATGGTCACGTCGGTGCCGCGCGCGCGTTGCAGCTTCAGCTGCGCGTTCTCGAGGCTCTCGCGGATCTCGTCGTCGGCGATCGCGACAGTGCCTTTGCTGCGCGGGCCGCCGGACGGATCCTTCAGCGCGGCAAGCTGCGCGTCACGGTAGGCCTGCAGTGCCTTGGGCGCCGTCGTGTAGTGGCCGTGGCAGTCAATGATCATAGGCGGGCCTGATAAGGGCACTGGGCCCGTAGGTCGGGCAGGCCGGGTGGGTCAGGCAGGTCGGACGGCCACACAAATTCGTGGAATGGGTACACCCCAGCGGGTTTACCGATCACATTCCAACGACCCATTTTCCGACCCACCTGGCCCACGTGACCCACCGGACCTACCCGGCCTTCAGAGTCATGGCTCTATCGATCTGATCGAGCAGCGCCATCGTCGGCAGGCAGCTCGCGGCGCTCGATTCGGGCTCGCGGCCGTCGCGGATCGCGCTCGTGAACTCGACGTCCTGTCGATCGAACGCCGCGGTGCCGTCGAGCGGCACCTCCTTGCCGTCGCTGTCGGTCATCGAATCGCGATACACCTTGTAGGTCTCTTCCTCGCCGATGTAGCGATAGAAGCCGCCGAATGGCCCCTTGTTGTTGAACGACATGGCCATCGAGAAGAGCGGGCCCGTTCGCGACTTCATCGCCACCGTCATGTCCATCGGGATGCCGAGCGCCGGGTGATCCGGCCCTTTCTGGCCCCATGCCGCCCAGGCGACGTCGCCGAGGATCCACTGCGCGAGATCCACCGAGTGGCAGCCGTGATGCCACAGCAGGTTGTCCACCCACGACCGCGGCTGGCCGTGCATGTTGGTGTTCTCGCGGCGGAAGAAATACGTCTCGACCACCATGTGGTGCAGCCGGAACGTGCCCTCCTGAATCCGCTTGCGGATCTCGCGGTGCGGCGACGAGAAGCGGCGAGTGTGCGTCACCATGCAGATCCGGCCGGATCTTTTCGTCGCGTCGACGATCCGCTGCGCGTCGGGCAGGTTGAGGCTCATCGGAATCTCGACCTGGACGTGCTTGCCCTTGCCGAGCGCCATCACCGTCTGGTCGGCGTGCATCGCGCTCGGCGTCGTGAGGATCACCGCGTCGACGCCGGGACGATCGATCGCTTCTTCGAGGTTCGTCGAAGCGTGCGGGATGCCCCATTCCGCGGCGAATGCCGTGGCGCTGTCGCCAGTGCGGCCGTTCACCGACACGACCTCGACGCCGTCGATCTTGCGCAGCGCCTTCATGTGAATGACGGCCATTGCGCCGGTGCCGGCGAGGCAGATCTTCATGACCCGCGAATGATACTGCAATGACCATTCGCTACTCGTCGACGAGCCGCGCCGGATTGCTCACCGCCATCGTTCGTACCTCGTCGGCGGTGAACCCGGCGTCGAGCAGGCGCTGCGCGAAATTCGCGAAGCCGTCGGCCACCGGCGGGTTGATGGTCTGGCCGAGATCGGTCGAGATCACCGCGCGCGAGACACCCGCTTTCCGGATGTTTGCGAAGGCTGATTCCCACGGTGCCTTGTTGGTGTAGTAGGTCGTGAAGCAGTGCTCGATCATCGCGCCCAGGTCGGCCAATTCCTTTTGCTCGTCGCCGCTGAGGTTCTGCGACGGGAACTCGGCATGGGTGACGAGCACCTTTCTCAGGCCCATCGCCTTCGCCGCTCGCACGAGGGCAAAGATCTCCTTTCGCCCGAGATGGCCGGTCGCGAGAATCATGTTGTGCTTGCCGATTCGCTCGAGGCAGCGGCGCGCCGGTCCGGTCAACTCGCCGGACGCGTCGATCACCGATAGCGGCGGCGGCGAGATGCCTTCAGCTGCGAGCTCTCGCTGAATCTTTGCCCAGAACGGCAGCTTCTCGCTGCCGCCGTCGAGCCGGCCGGCCGTCTCGTTCTCGGCGTCGACGGTCGGCATCCACACGATCTTGCAGCCGGTGCGGCCGGCCAGCTCGACCGCCACTGGATTCAATCCTCCGACGCTGTGATTCAGCGTCACCGCACCGAACACGCGGCTGCCGGGGACCGCTTTGGTCACGACCTGCGCGCGCTCGCCGGTCTGGATGTAGTGGGACTTGAGGACGAACCCCTTCATCGCGTGGGCGAGAAATTCCTTCGCGCAGTCGATGTCATCGATTCGCCGGGCGATCACGTCGGGGCCGACGTGAATCTGTAAGTCGTATGCGCCTTCCAACGCTTTCCATGCGCGATCGGATGCGTGAATCGGAGCGGCAGTCGACGTCTCGGCCATGCGGCGTATTCTCCTCTACATCGGTCCACCGTAGCGCGAAGGCTTCAGCCGAGCGATCAGCGGACGCGGCGCGGCGTACGCTCGGCTAGAGCCTTCGCGCTACGTCGCTGTCTAGGCGCGCCACACGCGAGCGCCTTCGGATCGGAATGGTCCTTCGTACACATCGCCGCCGCCGCACCGATCCAGCGCGCCGCGCACGCGGTCGGCGAGCCGCACGCCGGCCGCCTCGCCCTCGACGATCCCGTACACCGCCGGGCCCCAGGAACTCTGGCCGACGCCGGCCGCTCCCCACTCACCCATCCGCCGCACAAGCTCCTCGCCCGGACCCGGCGCGAACGCACCGCCCTGCACGGCCGCGAACCAACGGCCGGTGATCGTTTGAATCGCCGTCAGCGCGCGGCCGAAGGTGGCGAGATCGCTATCGGCCAGCGCCGGGAGCAGCGCCATCAGGACCAGATGCGCCACGTGTTCGACCTCGCGATCCGGCGGCGGCGGCAAGGTCGCGAGTGCCTCGGCTTCGTCCGCGCCGCTGATCGCCGGAGGCCGCCGCGGCACGGCGACGATGCAGCGCCATTGCGGCGGAAAAGGCAGCCGGGCGATCAGCGGACCGATGCCGTCGCGATCGGCGCGGCGGCCGCCTTCGACGACCAGACCGCCGCCGGCGAACGTCCAGGTGCCAATCGCCGATCGCTGCGCGCGGCTGACGGCTATTGCCAGCCCCGCCGGCGTGGTCGCAACGCCATGCAGTTCGGCGAGCGCGCGGCCGACCGCGAGCGCGAGCTGCGTACCCGACCCGAGGCCAGCGTGCGCCGGGAGCGCACGATGCACGACCACCCGGGCGCCGCCGTCGAGATGATGGTGCGCGAGAAATGTGTGTGCAAATGCGGCGGCGCGATCCGCAGGCTCGCCCGCGACGGTCACCTCCGGTGCGGGCGACGCCGAGACGAGCAGCGTCGGCGACGGCGCTGCGGCACCGACACCGCCGAACCACCGTCCTTGCTCGCCGCGCAGATCGAGGACGCCGAAATGAAGGCGCGCCGCCGTTTCGACGAAGACTGCCGGCTCGCCCTTCATGGCGTAGCCGATGCCGACGGATGCGAGCGGATGTGATCGGCGAGAATGGCCATCGCTTCGCGCTCGCGTGGCCCGGCAGTCTTGTCGACGATGATCTGCAGTCGCGCCAGCTCGTTGTCGACGAACTCGCGCGCGAGCAGGTGCAGGCGCGTGGCGTAGATGGCCGTCTCGATCACTGCATGCGCGGCGCGGTTGAAGCCGACGAACTCGCGGTGGGCGCCGCGATGCACGACGCCGGCGTCAATCCGCGACCGCGGCGGGCTGCTGTCGATCGATCGCACCTCGAGCTCGCGCCACGTGCAGCAGTCGGCGAGCACGACGCCGCGGACGATCGCCGCCGGCACGGTTGGATACACCGGGTTGGCAATTGCCGCGCGCGCGAAGACGCGCACGTCGTCGGTGAGATTGATCACCGCCGCGCCGGTCGCCGTGACGTTCCGGTAGGTCGCCGTGTCGAGAAACGGCTTGAGCACGATCGTCTCGTCGCCCCACTCCACCCCCATCGGCGCGACGTTGACGGCGCCGTCCGCGGCGAGCGTGGTCACGATCGTCTCGACGATCATCGCGGCGGGGTTCTCGACGTCGACCGCTGGGTGAGCGTGAGGCGATCGTGGCGCGCTTGGTCGGCCGCGGTCAGATAGCCCCACGAGAGCGCGCCGTCCTGACGATAGGTCTTGCCGAGCGTCACGGCCAGGCCGGCGCGCGCCAGCTCGCGGCCCAGGTAGAACGCGTGCGTCGCTTCGCTGACCTCGAGCTGCGCGAACAGTTCATCGAGCCGCGACGGATCGCGCCAGCGGATGAACCGCTCGTTGTTCAGCACCGTGATGCCGTCGCGATCGGCGAAGATGCGGAAGTTCGGATCGGTGATCTGCGCCTGCAGCGCGCGGAGCTCCTCCTCGGTGAAGGTCAGGACCGCCGGATCCTTCACCGTCAGCAGCCGATCGTCGACGCCCTTCGGGATCGTGTGCCGGGTGACCGCGTAATGCATCAGCCGCCGCGCGATGTCGATCTCGCGCACTGCACCGCGCGTCCACGGGATCACTTCCGTCGTGAGCACGGAGCGGATGCCGAGCTCCTGGCAGATCGCGATCAGCAGAGCGTTGACTCCGGTCGAATCGGCGGCGGTGAGCTCGGTGAGATTGCCGATGCCCATCAGCATCGGCACGGTGGGAAAACGCCGCCTGGCGCCGGCATAGCGCTCGATCGATTGCGTGAAGCCGAAGCCGATCGGCTCCAGAATCGGATCGACCAGATACCCGACGCCCCACGTCTCCAGCTGCTCGACGATCGCGTCGAGGGTCTCGAGTCCGCCGCCAGGTTCGGGCACGACCACGACGCGCGCCGAGGTGCCGGCGAGATCCCTGGCGACGTCGAGGTTGGTGCCGTTGACGCTCAGCACGAGCTCTGCGCCGGCCGCCACAGCCGTGCGAATTTCGTCGCGATCGAAGCTGTCGACGCTGACCCGCATCCCGGCGCTGACGAGATCGCGGATGGTGTCGCCAAGTGCCGGAAACGGGACGCCCGGCGTGCAACCGATGTCGATCACGTCGGCGCCCGAGGCGCGCAGGTACTCAGCGGCCGAGCGCACCGCCTCGGGCGACAGGCGTGGAACGTTGTTGATTTCGGCGACGATCTCGATGTCCCAGGCGCCGTAGTCGCGCGCCGCGGCAACCCGACCGAAGTACGACGGAATCTCGTGAAGGTCTTTGGGCCCTTTCTCGACGGCCACGCCTATCCTGGCGGCGAGCGGACCGGTATCGCCCTCGCAGAGGCCGGGCAGCAGCACCAGATCGGTGCCAGGGGCGACGGTCAGGGTTCGTGCGATCCACTCGGTGGTCATCAGCGCGGCGACGGTGATGCCCATCACCGTGACGTCGCAGGCAAACTCCGGCTGCATGTCCGCAAGCACGTGCCGAAGCGACGGTTCGGCGAGCCGGCCGGTGACAAAGAGGACGCGGCGCCGCTCGACCGCGGGTTGGTCCACGCCGCCGCTCAACGTGGCTCGCCGCTGCGCACGAATTTGTTCGGCGTACCTGTCAGCGGACCGCCGCTCTCTGGTCGCCACAGCGCCACCTGCTCGATGCGAGCGGCGACCGCAAAATCTTTGTCGGTAATCCCGCCGGCGCTGTGCGTCGACAGCTTCACCGTGACTCTGCCCCACGTCACCGCAAGATCGGGATGGTGGTAGGCCGCTTCCGCGCAATAGCCGATCGCGCCGACCAGCATCAAGGTCGTCGGCCAGCCGTCGGTCTTGTAGACGCGGCGAATCCAGCCGTCCTCGAAATACCAACCGGGGAGTTCGCGGAGCCGCTCGGCGATCTCTGATTCGGAATAGGTGCGTTCCTTGTCTGCCATGCGAACCTCACATCCGCCTCACATCACGACGCCGCCGCCAACAAAGATCGTCTGTCCGGTCAGGAAGGCGGCCGCGGGCGACGCCAGGAACACCGCCGCGCCGGCGACGTCGTCGGGCGTGCCCCAGCGCTGGAGCGGCGTCGCGTCGACAACCGTGCGGCGCCAGCGCTCGTCGGCGGCTTCGCCGAACGATGTTTCGATGAAACCCGGCGCGAGGATGTTCACGCGCACGCGCGGCGCCACCGAGCGCGCGAGCGATTTGCTGAATGCGAGCACGCCGCCCTTCACCGCGGAGTACAACTCGGGGTTCTGACCGGCCATGCCGATCATGACCTGGTCCCAGCTCATGTTGATGATCACGCCGCCGTGTTCCTGGGCAGCGAGCAGTTCGGCGGCGTGCCAGGAGGCGATCATCGTACCGCGCAAATCGACGGCAATCAGCCGGTCGAGTTTCTCGAGGCGCGACAGCGACGCTGCATCACCGGTCAGGATGTCGGCACCGGCGTTGTTGATCCAGACATCGACGCGCCCGAGTGCGCGCCGCGCCGCGGCGGCGAGATCGGCGAGCGATGCCGCGCTCGCGAGGTCCAGATGGATCGCTGAGGTTCTGCGCCCGAGCGCGCCGATCGCACGCTGGACCTCTTCTGCACCGGCCGCGTTGACGCGATATGTGATCGCGACGTCGGCGCCGGCGCGCGCGGCGGCAATCGCAATCGCCCTGCCGATGCCGCTCGACCCGCCGGTGACCAGCACGGCGCGGCCGGCCAGCGCTCCAGCGACCATGGACCTGAGATGATACTGTAGCCACGGTGCAACTGCTGGTGAGCGTCCGCTGCGCGGCGGAAGCGGTGGCCGCGCTCGACGGCGGCGCCGACGTGATCGACGCCAAGGATCCGCAGAGCGGTGCGCTGGGCGCCGTAACGCTCGAGGCGCTCCGCGGCATCCACGCGGCGGTCGCGGGACGACGTTCTATCACGGCGGCAATCGGCGACGCGGCCGATGAAGCGATGGTCGAGCCAACAGCCCGCGCATTCGCCGCTGGCGGCGCCCGCGTCGTGAAAGTTGGATTCGCCGGAATCACGGCCGCGGCGCGCATCGAGTCACTCGCGGCGTCCGCGCAGCGCGGCGCTGTTGCCGGCGCCGCTTCCAGCGCGGTCGTCCTTGTCGCATACGCGGACGGTGATTCGCGCACGAACATCGTACCTGCGGCGCTGGTTGATATCGCCGCGCGCGTTGGCGTTCGTGGCGTGCTCCTCGACACGGCTGATAAACACGGTCTCGGGTTGACACGACTGCTCGACCGGCGCGCGCTCGCCGCGTGGGTCGACCGCGCGCACGCCCATGGTCTCGTCGTCGCGCTGGCCGGCAAGCTCGCGGCCGATGATCTGCCATTGGTCCGAGCCGCCGGCGCCGACATCGCCGGCGTGCGCGGCGCGGCGTGCGAAGGCGGACGGACGGGCCGCGTCTCGGCGGAGCGCGTTCGCGATCTTCGTGCCGTTCTCCAACGGATCGCGACGGCTTCAGCCGAGCGACCGACGCTCGCCTAAAGGCTTGGCGCTCCGTTCCGGAGAGCACGCCGCAACTCACCGAGCCGATCCGCTGGCACGATCGTCAGTTCGACGCCCATCGGCAGCGCATGCGCGAAGTACGCGTCGACGGCGCGCTCCGGTCGATCGACGCCTGGCGGTTTGACCAGGATCAGCTGCCGCGCGCCGAGCTGCCCGGCGATCCATGCCGCAATGCTGTCGCTCGTCACGTCCCACGAATGCGGAAGCGGATCCGCGGCGCGCAGCCATCGCGACGGCCTGAGGATTGGTACACCGCCGCGGCAGATCGCCGTGCCAATCTCGCGGGGATCTTCGACCAGCGACGCCCGAACCAGGCGCTCCGCGATCACCTCTGCGTACTGATCCATTGCGACGATCGCCATCCAGTGCGCCGCCGTGTCGGAGAGACCGATCTGCCGATCGACACCGCGCACCGCGTCGGCGAACGGCCCGCCGCCGGGCACGACCAGGAGCCTGCATGATCCGGCGGCGTCAGAAAGCGTCGCCAGCACGACATCGAACGCTCCCACATCGGCGAGGACTCTGCCGCCCACCTTGACCACCGCGTCGACGATCGGCAGCGCAGAGCGTTCCACCCCGCAACTATACGTTGCGGCACTGCGCGCCCGCGCCTATACTCCGCGCCATGCGCTGACGGGGAGGCTGTGGATGAAGCTCGTCGTCCGATCGTGGGTATTTGTCGCTGTGCTCTGCGTCGTCCCGATCGCGCTGCTGCAGGCCCAGCGCGCCGCTCAGAATGCGGTGGCCAACTACATCACCGGCGTCGTGCAAGGGACGCAGGGACCGGAAGCTGGCGTCTGGGTCATCGCCGAGACCAGGGATCTCCCGACCAACTTCATCAAGATCGTCGTTACCGACGATCGCGGCCGCTTCATGGTGCCGGATCTTCCGGGGGCGAACTACCGCGTCTGGGTACGAGGCTACGGGCTCGTCGATTCGACGCCCATCCAGTCGAAGCCGACGGCGACTGCCGTCACGTTGCGCGCGACCGCTGCGAAGACACCGCAGGAAGCGGCGAAAGTGTATCCCGGCAACTACTGGTTGTCGCTGCTCGAGCCGCCCGCGAAGACCGAATTTCCCGGCACAGGTGCGCAGGGCAACGGCCTCGGTCCGGCGATGCAGACGCAGAACCACTGGATCAACTCGCTGAAGTCCGACTGCAACTTCTGTCATCAGCTTGGCAACCAGCTGACGCGAACACTCGACGATGTGTTCGCGGCAAAGCCGGAGCTGAAGTCGCACGTCGACGCGTGGGAGTGGCGTCTCGGCACCGGCGTGCGCGGCAACTCGATGTACGGCGTGCTGACCAATCAGGGCAAAGAGCGATCGCTGAAGACCTACGCCGACTGGACCGAGCGCATCGCCAAAGGCGACGTGCCGCCGCAGCCGCCGCGGCCCAGGGGCGTCGAGCGCAACCTGGTCGTCACGCTGTGGGATGTCGGCGACGATCACTCGTTCATGCACGATGAGATTTCCACCGACCGGCGTCATCCCAACGTGAACGCGAACGGTCCGGTCTACGCCGTCTCGGCGGGTCACGGGCAACTGGTCGTGCTCAACACGAAGGACCACAGTACGTTCACGCTCGACATCCCCACCCGCGAGCCGAAAGACAAGGTGCCGTCGCGCTTTCCAGCGCCGAACCGTCCGTCGCTGCACTGGGGCAACGAGCACCTGTGGGGCAACCCGCCGTACGATCCTGCCGATCCGCACAACCCGATGTTCGACAGCAAAGGGCGGGTGTGGATGACATCGAAGATTCGCGGCAATCAGGATCCGGCGTGGTGCGGCGATCCGTCGAACCCGTATGCCGAGTGGTTCCCGCTCAGAGCGAGCGGCCGCCAGGCGTCGTTCTACGATCCCAAGACCGGCAAGTTCACGCTGATCGACACTTGCTTCGCCACGCACCACCTCCAGTTCGACAACGACGCCGACGAGACGCTGTACTTCAACGAGCTCACCGGCCCGGTATTCGGCTGGATCGACACGAAGGTCTACGACCAGACCCACGACGAGCAGAAGGCCGGCGGCTGGTGCGGCCAGGTGCTCGACACCAACGGCGACGGCAAGATCACCCGACCGTGGAACATGCCGGCGGGTCGCGGCGACTCGCAGTTGTATCAAGGCGACACCGCGACCGGCGGCGCCGGCGCACCGGGGCGCGGCGCGGGCGGTGCACGCGGCGGCGCGCCGGCGTTCGATCCGACGCTCGACACGATGGTGAGCTACGCGATGTATTCCGTGATTCCGAGCCCCGTCGACGACACGGTCTGGGGCGTCTCGGAGCGCTACCCCGGTTTCCTGATTCGCCTGCAGCGCGGCGACCGCTCGCCAGCGTCGTGCAAGACGCAGATCTTCAAGGTCCCGGAGCCAGGATTCGACCCGCGCGGCGTCGACATCGATAGCCATGGCGTGGTCTGGACGGCGCTGGCGGCAAGCAGCCACCTCGCCAGCTTCGACGTCCGCAAGTGCACCGACCTCAACGGCCCGGCGAAAATCGACGGCAGCCAGTGCCGGGAAGGCTGGACGCTCTATCAGACGAACGGCCCGAAGCTGAAAGGCACCGACGTCCCGTCGGACTTCCACTATTACAACTGGGTCGACCAGCACAACATCGCCGGCTTCGGTCCCGACACGCCGATTGCGACTGGTTCGAATTCCGACGCGCTGCTCGTCCTCAATCCGCAGACGAAAGAATGGACGACGCTGCGCGTCCCGTATCCGCTCGGCTTCTACTCGCGCGGGATGGATGGACGCATCGACGATCCCAATGGCGGATGGAAAGGACGCGCGCTGTATGCGAACTACGGCACGCACTTCGTCTGGCACATCGAAGGCGGCAAAGGTACCAAGGGGAAGATTGCAAAGTTTCAGCTCCGGCCGGACCCGCTGGCGCGTTGAAGAGGAGCCATCATGATCGCGCGATGCCTTGCAGCGATCGGCCTCGCCGCCGTGGCCGGTGCGCCGCCTGCGTGGACACCGCCACGAACGCCTGACGGTCATCCCGATCTCCAGGGCGTCTGGACCAACGCGACGATCACGCCGCTCGAACGGCCGCGCGAGCTCGGCGCCAAGGAATTCTTCACGCCGGAGGAAGCCGCTGAAGATCGGAAACGCGCGCTCGTCCCGCTGCCGACCGCGCAGCGCGGCGGCACCGAGGCGCACTACGAGTTCACGCAGTTCGGTCTGGATCGCAGTCAGGCGCAGATCGCGTTCAGCCTGCGGACGTCGATGATTGTCGGCCCCGAGGGGCGCGTCCCGCCGCTGACGCCCGAGGCGCAGCAACGAAACGCGGAACGGGCCGCGCGCAACAAAGGCCACGAGTTCGACGGCCCCGAGAATCGCGGCATCCAGGAGCGCTGCATCGTCTGGGGCAACGAAGGACCGCCGATGCTGCCGCCCGGGTACAACAGTTTTCTGCAGATCGTCCAGACGCCGGCCTACGTGATGATCGAGCAGGAGATGATTCACGACGGCCGAATCATCCCGCTCGACGGCCGGCCGCACCTGCCGCCGAGTATCCGGCGATGGCTCGGCGATTCACGCGGGCGCTGGGAGGGGGACACGCTGGTCGTCGACACCACCAACTTCACCGACCAGACCAACTTCAGGGGATCCCGCGAGAACCTCCACGTCGTGGAGCGATTGACGCGCGTCGACGACGACACGATCCGCTACGAATTCACCGTCGACGACCCGACGACGTGGACCGCGTCCTGGTCGGCGGAATTGCCGTTGGTCAAGGACAAAGGGCCGATCTACGAGTACGCGTGTCACGAGGCGAATTACGGCATGGCCAACAACCTGAAGGGCGCGCGTGCGAAAGAAAAGGCCGACGAGGGTGCGAAGAAAGACAACCAGCAGTAGGAGGGCTCCCGTGCTGAACAGAGTCGCGATCGGGCTCACCGCGGTCGCCGTGCTGCTGACAGCCGCTCCGGCGCCG
>Ga0075425_100002625_pt1 | contig 18027 bp, 12 predicted proteins | sample SoiMethybrSBSTD4_FD_75300 | JGI IMG/M metagenome (GOLD analysis project Ga0075425, IMG submission 75300) | Bulk soil microbial communities from a Populus tree surrounding site in Tennessee, USA - Soil MetaG P. TD hybrid SBSTD4 | ecosystem: Environmental > Terrestrial > Soil > Tree plantation... | reverse complement strand
TGGGTGCAGCACCGCGCGGGCGTACATCGGATGTTCTCGACGTCAACTGATATTAAAGATGCAGAAGGAAATCAGCTGGTGACCGCTTACACAGTTTTGCGTCCGGATGGAAACTGGTCGGTGATGCTGGTCAATCGAGACGAAAATAGAGCACACCAGGTCCGCGTTGGTTTTAGCGACATCGGGAATACATCATCATTTTCTGGCCCGGTCACGTTCGTTACATTTGGCAGCGAGCAGTATGTGTGGATCAACGATGGTCCGAACAGTCATCCGGACCCGGACAATCCGCCGGTTGCGACTATCGTCGACTCAAATTCTGACAGCGTTTTCACGTTGCCAAAAGCCTCCGTTTCAGTGTTGCGAGGGAAAGTTCCAGGTCTTGCAAAATAACGTGCACCGTTTGATGAAGAGAATTTTTCTGTGCAGTGCGCTACTTCTATTCTGGACGACGCTGCTCCCCGCTCAAACTTCGCCCGCGCGCGGAATTGCCATCACCATTGACGACCTGCCCGCCGCGAATGCCAGCATGCCGGGAAGCGACATCGTAGAGATGACGACCAAGCTTCTCGGGACATTACGCGACCAGAAAGTTCCGGCCGTCGGATTCGTCAATGAAAGAAAGCTGTACAAATTCGGCGAAGTGGATCAGCGAATCAAGGCCCTGAGTTTGTGGCCTGAAAACGGATTCGAACTCGGCAACCACACCTTCCACCATACGTCGCTCAACCGAGTCACGTTGCAGGAGTGGGAGGAAGAAGTTGTCCGGGGAGAGACCGTGACCTCAATGCTTCTGGCGCAGCACAACATGAAAATGCGCTACTTCCGACATCCCTATCTGGATACCGGCCGCGATCTTGAGACCCGCCGTCAAGCCGAAGCTTTTCTCGCAAGCCGCGGATATCGCATTGCGCCTGTGACCATGGACGCATGGGATTGGATGTACGCCGGGGTCTACGAAGATGCGCGCAAGCGCGGTGACACGGCCCTGCAGCAACAATTGGTCAGTTCGTATTTCTCGTATACCAGCCAGGTATTTGATTATTACGAAAAATTTTCGAAAACCCTGTTCGGCTACGAACCCAAACAGATTCTGTTACTGCACGGCAATTGGCTCGAGGCCGACCATATTGGCGAACTGCTCGATCTGCTTCGCAAACGTGGCTATCAGTTCGTCACTCTGCAGGACGCTTTGAGCGATGCAGCCTACAGTATGCCGGATGACTACATCGGAGAAGAAGGCACCAACTGGATTGACCATTGGGCAATCACCCGCGGTCAGCCGCCCCAGAATACTCCGCAGTTTCCGCAGTGGGTAATCGATCGCTCAAAGGCGCTGCCGCATCCGGTATCGCAGCCTTAGGAGTTGGGGGGGCATGCGCTTGGGTTTACCTTTTCGACCGCATTTTCCAAAGCATTTGCCGCAACATCCCAGACCAGAGCTTGGCGTCTTCCTCCATAAGATCGAGACGTCTCACGAGTCGTCGAATCTTTTGCTCGCCCACACTGGTACTCGTGTACCCGGCGCAGATCAAGGCGTCAGACCACAATTGGATTAGCCTATCCAAGCTGGCAGAAGTCGCAAGTCCACGCTTTTGATTTTTAGCTGTGATGTTTCCACTTCGCGCGAGCTCATAGAGACAAACAGCAACCGCCTGCCCTAGATTCATCGAGGGATGTTGTTCCTGAGTTGGCACTCGCGCCAGCCAATGGCAATAACTGAAGTCATGGTTCGAGAGCCCGCGTTTTTCTGATCCGAACATCAATGCGACGCGGCCCGAGCCAAGGTGTTTGCGAATAACTGACGCTCCCTGGCGAAGTGGCAACAACTTATGATCGAGTTTTCGGTTCCGAGCCGCCGTTGTTCCTACTACCAGAGAGCAGTCGGCAACGGCTTCGCGAACGCTTACGAACTGTTCGGCGGTCTTCAGCAACACGGTCGCGCCCACCGCAGATCGCGCCTCTTGGAATGCAATCGCAAACGGGTTCACCACGCGCAGACGGGAGAATCCAAAATTGCTCATCGCGCGTGCTGCAGCGCCGATGTTTAGAGGATTGCGAGTTGAGACCAGAACTACAATTAGGCGATCGCGGAACGTGCGGTCAATCTGCATACTGCATTTTTCGAGGAGAGCGCGTCGTCGGTCTCGCGGTTGTACATGATTACGAGAATAACTCAAAAGCCGCTGATTAGCGCGAGTTGCTATCCCTGTTCTTCGTGTCTTTGCTCTGCGGTGCAATCTGTTCGATGGGCAGCCTCTGCTGCTGACCGTAAGCATCGGCGTCAGACGTACCCGTTCGTGCCTGTAACCGGCGGAATTCGGCCCGCGCCTGAGCAGCTTCTTGCTTTCGGCCAAGCTTTGCATAAGTATTGCCGAGCGCAAAATAAACCTGCGGCTGATTCTGCATGCTCCGGCGAGCCTGCTCAAGTTCAGGTAGTGCGGCCGCGGCATTTTCAGTCTTCAGGTAACACTGTCCAAGCAAGAAATGGCCATACGGCGAACCCGGATTAATTGCGAGCGCCTTCTTAATGTACTCAATCGCCTGCGACGGGTCCTCATCCACGAGGATAGCCGCAATCTGCAGGAGAGCGACGAACTGCTCCGGGTTGATGTGTAATTCGGCTTGCAATTGCTCGATAGCCTCTTCGGGTTCCTCGCCTACCAGGAAAAGACCATACGCGAAGTGCAACCCGGGATAGTCGGGGTACTGCTGCAAGAGCGACAAGTACCTCTGTCGAGCTTCCTCCGGCTTTCTTTGAGTCGAGAGGATTTCTGCCTGGCCAATGCCGAGCATCACAGCAAGTCCAACCGTGTTTTCGGCTGGCGCAGCCGAAGGTTGCACCATCAGCAAGGACATTGCCAGGCCGAGCGCTACCTGGTCAGTTCGAACGTCGTCCTGAGCGAGATTGCGAAATGTCTTGAGCGCACTCCCATACAACTTCTTCCGGAGTTGGAGCACTCCCAGGTGATAGACCGCGACTTTACGCAGATCTTGGTTGTTCACCACGCCCAAACGTTCGGCAGCGAGAAGATTTTTGAGTGCCAGATTGTCCTCGCCCAACTCGAATTGGCATAGGCCGATCATGGCGTGCGCCGTGCCATTTGAAGGCTGTAATGTAAGCAATCGTTGAAAAGCGGATGCACTTTGGAGATACTGATCGCGGTCATACTCAATCGTTCCAAGCGACCACCATCCGTCAGCCCACCCTGGGCGTAGCCTTAACGCCTGCCCGTAAAGGCGTGCAGCTTCATTCAGGCGATTTTCGTGAGAGGCCGCCTCTGCGCGAGACCGTAATGCACTAAAGGTTGCTTGTGCCTGCTGTCCCGCCATGATGCTGGAGAAAATCAGTAGTGTCGCGAGAAGAGATAGTGCCTTACTGAAGAGTGCCACGATGATTGGTTTCCGGAAGTACATCTGAGGTCATGAACGGAACTGAAGGTTTTTCTTCCAGACCTTGGCTCAGGCACTCAAGACTCATCGACGTTGGGGCATTAGCTTCGCGAGACGTGAGAAGCTTGAAATTTTCACTTATTTTTTACATCGGCACTTGCCGCTACGGCTGCATCCTGTTTTTCGTTGAGGCCCTGCTGGAGCGCTGTCTCGCGATCGGCGTCCTCCTTGCGACCTACGTGTCTGTACGCAATCGCCAGTTGATAGTGTCCCGCTATGTCGTCGGGTATCGCGGCTGCGTACCGTTCGAGAGGAACAATCGCCTCGGTAAATCGGCGAGCAGAGTTTAACGCCATCCCAAGCCCAAGATACGCCGTCCACAGGCTGGGATCGAGTTTGATAGCGGAAGTAAACCGGGATATTGCTTCCTGCCATTGGCCGTCACGATGCGCGATCTCGCCGAGCCAAAATTCAGCAGACGCATTGGTGGAATCGATGGCAAGTTCCTGCTGAAACTCGTGCTTTGCATCCTCGGTGCTGTTGGGCAAGTTGGGTTGTGAAAGCGCCGCATGCCCCAACCGGAAGTGAATCCCGGGCAGGTCCGGGTTTTCTTCGAGTATTTGCCTATATATCGCGGCAGCTTCGGCCCACTTGTGCTGTGATTCCAAGCTTTCTGCTTGAAGCCGGCGAACCTGGTAAGAGCGCGGCGCAATTCGAGAAAGGTCGGAAGAAGCACTCTCTGCAATCTGCAGGAAAACCTGTGTGGTTAGGTACAACACTTCTGGGTCCTGCGGAAAGTCGTGTTTGAGGACCATAAGGGCGCTGACTGTAGCCTGACCATCCCTGCGTCGCATGGCACAGCGTGCGGTAGCCATCTCCACTTTGTATTTAATTTCCTTGCCGGCGTCGGCTGGGAGTTGCTTAAGGAGAGGTGTTGCCTCATCGCAAGATCCTTGCGCGGCAAGAGCCAAACCCCGCTGAAGGGCGGATGCGGAACCAGCCACGGTGGGAGCCTTGGAGCTTTGGGTCGTTGCTGCAACACTCAACAGCACGACGCAAAAAGGAAACTTGAGCGCTGCTATGCGGGCTGTGCCCAAGGTTGTCGTGGTGAACTCCTCGCGATATGGCTAAACAGTATAGCGTTTCGTCAACCGCCGTCTGGCAAAGGAAAGGGAGGCAATTGGCTGCCTCCCTCTTTCTGCGTCGAGTGAGCCCGGATTAGAAACTGAACCGCGCCTGCATTTCGATAACGCGCGAACCGAGGGCGCTGCCGGACTCACCGAAGTGTGCATCGTTGATTTCTGACATGATTCCATTGGACCACTCAGCGCCATTGCCGTTCAGATTGAGCTTGTTAAATAGGTTGAAGAAATTAGCGCGGATCTCCAGTCTTGCTTCCTCCCCGAGTATCTTGCTGTTCGGTAAGCCGAACGACTTGCTCAGGGTCGCGTCCACATCGAAGTAGCTCGGGCCACGGAAAGAGTTGCGGTCAATTCCGGGGCGAGTCGGAACTGGGCCGAACCCCTGCTGCCCGGCCGGACACGTAATTGGGTCGGGATTTGGAAAGAGGCAGGGGAATAGAGTTCCGCCGACCACCGTAGGAGGCGTAAAGAAACCCGATGCGTTCACACTCGCGTTGCTAGCGAACTTCGGGTGGAAACCACCGGCATAGGCGGCAGGCAGAAATTTGTTTGATCCAGCATCGCTCGACGAACCACCTGCGCCCGGCCCAAAGCTAAACACCGGATCAAGATTATTGTTTCCAAGGATCAGCGAATCATTGGCCCCTTGGAAGTTATATTGCGGTGTCCACGGGAATCCGCTGTGCGCGTTCAGGATTCCTGAAATGCTCCAGCCTCCGGCAACTTTCTCCGACCAGCTGTTGCCATGAAAGATGGTGGGTGTCCAGACGCCAAATACTTTGAATGCATGCTTAATGTCATAGTCCGCGGTACCGAAGCCGGTGGCGAGATCCCATTGATAAAATGGGCCCGCGTAAGCGTTCGAGCCTGGATCCTCGGTATGGCTCAAACGATATTGGGTTTCGAGTTGAAAGGATTGACCGAATGGATGTCTCGCCCCCAGGAGCAAGGCGTTGAACTTGGCATTGCCATTGTTGTCGTAGAGGGTGACACCGTGGACAACCGGCTGGAATGCAATACCGGCCACAGCACCTGGATCGTAAAGGTTGTAATGGGTCGTCAAATGGCGTGTTTGACTCCCTTGGTACCCTGCCGATGCCACCCATTTGTGCCCCAGATCGTATTCCGCACCAAGCGTGTAATGCATTGTGTACGTAGTAGGAACGTCAGCCCGCAGCGCGGTTAAGTCAGTGCAGCAGGTCGTAGGGAGGTTATCAGGCCCGAATGTGACGGTTGCTGCCGGATTAGGCGCATAGCCGTTCGGATTGTGAACGTCCGACGGGAATGTTCCAATGTAGGTCAGGTTACCTGCCGCCTTTGAGAAGGTCTGACCATTCTGGACGAACGGAGGATTAAACCGGGTGTCGAGAGTGTTGGATTGAACCAGTCCATTGTACGCGACACCAAAACCGCCGCGCAGAACTAGGCGATTCTCAAAATCGTGGCCCATTAGTCCTTGTGGACTCCAAGCGAAACCGAGCTGTGGTCCGAAGTTGGTTTTCGGGGCGTTGTATTCGGTACCTCCGGTGCGAATTCGCATTCCTGTGAATAAGCTCGAGCCGCTTCCAAACACAACATTGCCGAGTTTTCCGTCTTTCTCCGAGACGGCACCAAAGTACTCCCACCGCAGACCGGCCGTTACTGTCAGCGTGGGCCGGAGCTTGTAATTATCCTGGAAGAACAACCCAATGATGTTAGATCTGAGGTCCTTCCGAAGAGCGGATGGAACACCCGTTTGCGGATCAAATTGAGCGTTTTCAGTGACCGGGGCGTCATTCAGGAAATCCCAAATATTGTTGAACGTATATTGCGGACGGTCAGACCAGAAAGGAGCGTCGACCGAGAGCAGGCGAGTAAACTCCCCGCCCATCTTCATGGTGTGCGCGCCATGAATCTTGGTCAGCACATCCTTAACCGCGTATGTCCACTGGTCAAAGCCGTTGAAGGATCCTATGCCGAACTGTTTAACTGAGACACTACCTGCGGCGTTGAAACTGGCGATTGGCAATCCCCATGGCGCGTTGGGATTCTGATCCAGGTCTTTCTCCTGCCAACCGGCAGCATTGACGCGTGCTTCGTTGATCAAAGTGGAGCTGAAAGTATGATTCCACAGTAGCGTGGCCGCACGGTTTGTGTACGTGGTTGTGAACAAATTCATCAAGCGTACACCATCCCCGTTAATGAATTTGCTCGAGTTGGGCACGTAATACATGCTGAAAGCTATAAGATCTTTGCTGGTCGCATTGAAGTCCACGCGCCCGTTGTACTGCTTGTGGCTACTGTCACTAGGCGAGAGAATGTTGTTCAGGAAAACTACGTCGGCAACCCCGTCTAGGTTGTTGGCACCTCCCAAGCCGTCGCCGCCTGTTCCAGGATTCGCGCTCCCTGAATAAGCAGGATCGTTGGTGCCTATGGGTAATGTAAGCGGCCGCCCCAGATCGAGTCCTTGACCCGGAATCATATTGCAATTTGTCCCTTGGATCAGATTAACGCTGGCGCACGTCTGGTCCTGTTGGTTCCCACCATTGGGCTCGACTCCGGGGAAGGCAAAAAACGCTGCGGCGTTTGTTCCGGCGGCTCCCGACGATCGGAAAGAATCTGTCTCGTACCACGCGTTCTGGGATGTGTCCTTCGCCCGATTCGTAAGTGTTTCAAATGAAAAGAAGGCAAAGAGACGATTGCGCAAGATCGGGCCGCCCAACGTCCCGCCCCAATCGTTAAAACGATTGTTGTCTCTGACGTTGCCGCATGGAGAGATGCAGCCCGGGAGGTTGCTGTTGAAGCCGTTGTATTTGGTATAGGCATCCAGGCCGGGGCGATGCCACTTGAAGAACGCACTTCCATGGAAGTTATTGGTTCCGTTTTGCGAGATGATTTGAACCTGCGCGCCACGATAACGACCGTTCTCAGCGTCGTAGTTATCTGTGAGGACCTTTACTTCCTTGATGGAATCCTCGTTGGGCGTAATTACCGATGTGCCGCCCCAGGTAACACTAGTCGTGCCCACACCATCGATCTGGTAATTGTTTTCGCCAGTTCTCGCACCATTAGCCGTGATCTGGCCGCCATTTTCGATCTTGAAAACACCCTCCGTTGCGCCGGTGCCGCCGATGGTCGTGCCGGGTAAATTTGAAGTGCCGCCTCCCGAAGCTTGCGCTCCATCCCCAAAGGCACCCGGAGCAAGTTGCAATAGCTGGAAGGGATCACGCCCGACAGAAGGCAGGGTTTGAATCTCTTTTGCATCAACCGTGCCGCTGAGATTACTGGTTTCAGTGTCAATGAGCGGACTCGCATCCGTAACCGTCACCGACTCAGTCGCAGAACCAACCTCGAGCACAACGTTTACGGCATTAGCCTGTTCGGCAATAAGCCTTACGTTTTCTAGCACTTTCTGTTTGAAGCCCGACTTCTCAATTTTTATGGTGTAAAGGCTTGGTGGAAGCGCGTTGAAATTGTAAACGCCGCCCGCATTTGTCTGTGCCGTGCTGATTTGACCTGTTTCACGGTTGGTCAAAGTAATGGTCACGTCCGGGACCACGGCGCCTTGGGGGTCAGTTACAGTTCCCTGAATTGAGGCGCGGTATTGGGCCTGGGCTGAGGTTAGGAAAATCAGAGAGAACAGCGAAACGGCAAGCGCGTGTACTACCAAAGTGCGCGTCATAACGGCTCCTGGCGAACGTTCTTCCCACGACGGAAGGACTCTGCTAAATCGATTGCAAATCGATTTAGCTAGATTGCAGCGATGTGCTTATAGCAGAGGTAAATGACGACAGTCAACCTTTGCGGCCTTATATTACTTGCCATCGACAAATGCTTGTGCCAGACTTCGCTTCGTGGCAAGCGGCAAGAAAAAGAGCAAGCGGGCTCCGCCGGGACCTCGCTCAGATCACAAACCCATCAGCCAGAAGGAGTTGGCGGAACGGCTGGGATTTTCGCCGACGACGATCTCGCTGGTACTAAATCGTTGTGCTGCCGCAGACTCTATTCCTGAGCAGACTAAGGACCTGATCATCGAGGCGGCGCGGAAACTGAATTACCGCCCGAACCTGCTTGCGCGATCGTTGCGCACTCGTCGCACGTATACCGTCGGCGTGATCGTTCCCGAAGTGAGTGAAGGCTACACTGCGACCGTGCTCAGCGGGATCGAGGATGTTCTGCTGCAAGAGGGCTATTTCTTTTTTGTAACCAGTCACCGGCATCGAGCTGATTTGCTCGACCAATATCCAAAAACCTTTCTTGACCGCGGCGTCGACGGAATCATCGCCGTGGACACACCGTGGCACCATAAGCTCCCGGTTCCGGTGGTGACGGTTTCGGGGCACAACAAGGTTGAAGGGATCACCAACATTGTCGTGAATCACGCTCGAGCGTCGCTCCTGGCACTGGAACATCTGGTAAAACTCGGCCATCGCAAAATCGCGTTCATCAAAGGGCAGGACTTCAGCTCCGATACCGAGATCCGTTGGAAGTCGACGATGAACGCAGCGGCCAAACTCGGGGTTCCAGTCTCGGGGAAGCTGAGTGCGCAACTCGAAGAGGACTCGCCTTCACCGCAGGTGGGTTACAAGGTCATAAAGAAGATGATCAAGTCGGGGGAGCCATTCAGCGCGATTTTTGCTTTCAATGATGTGTCTGCGCTCGGGGCCATTCGCGCGCTTTTCGAGGCGGGGTTACAGGTACCCGAGGATGTTTCGGTTGTGGGATTCGACGACATTCAGAGCGCTGCGTTTCAACATCCGGGGCTCACGACGATTCGTCAACCGCTTCATGAAATGGGCAAGACGGCGGCAGAGACGGTGCTGCGGCGTATCAAGTCGGGACATGATCGAGTGCATGAAATTGTGGTCGAACCGGAGTTGATTGTGCGCGAGAGCACGGCAATTGCATCGCGCGAAGCGACACGGTCACGCGTTTTGCTTTCGAGAGCCTGAAATGCCACCCTCGGCCGAAGCGGTGCCAGTTCAGAATACGCATCGGCTTCCTACAGTATTAGCGCATGCAACGTTTGTTCCCACCGGCGCGATCACGGTCATGCTCGGCCCCCTCCTCCCCACACTCAGCGCGCACTGGGGCTTGAGCGATACGCGCGCGGGATATCTGATCACCGCGCAATTTGCCGGCGCTCTGGTGAGTACGCTGAGCACAAGCGCAATCCTGCCGCTCTGGGGATATCGCCGCACGATTGCTGCGGGTCAGACACTCATGGCGATCGGAGCGGCGGCATTGATGGTATCGAATTTTGCGGCAGGCATCATTTCAGTTGTTTGCTACGGTGCGGGAATCGGACTCACTATTCCCACAGTCAACCTGATGGTGGCACAGGCTGAGACCGAACACCGCTCGTCGGCGCTGAACCTGCTTAATTTTTCCTGGAGTGCCGGCGCGGTTGCATGTCCGATTGTCCTGGCTTCCCTGGGGCAAGCCAACATTCCGGTTTTCTTGCGCAGTGTAACGGTTGTATTGGTGTTTCTCGCCGTGGTCGTGTTGTTCTTTGGACCGAAGCAAGCGCAAGCGAATGGCGATCGAAATTCGACGGGAAGTGAATCGTGCCTTCATTATTTCGCGGACCTCACATTCATTGTGTTGAGCGCGATCTTCTTCCTGTATGTAGGCACTGAAAATGGGCTGAGTGCGTGGCTTGCGTCTTTTGCCAGGCGCGCAGGCTCAACTGCGAATACGGGATGGGCCGCTGTACCTTCCTATTTCTACGCCGCGCTGCTGCTGGGCCGGATATTGGCGCCAGTGAGCTTGGGGCGTTGGGGAGATCACGCACAATCAAGAGTGGGGCTGGGATTAGCGCTCCTCAGCATCGCGGGTTTGGTGTCATCGCACTCGGTCAGATCAATTGCGGTTTGGGCATTCTTCACAGGGCTGGGCTTTTCGAGCCTGTATCCCATTGCGATCGGATTCCTGCCGTCTGCCTTCGGCCCTGCCGCCTCAAGGGTGGGAGGGTGGATGTTCGCACTTTCTACTCTAGGAGGAGCCAGTGTTCCGTGGCTGGTCGGGTTCACTTCAACCCAATTGGGAAGCTTGCGAATTGCGTTAACGATTCCGTTCGTTGGCTGCGCACTGATGCTGCTGCTGTATTCCAGCCCACGCCTGAGGCCTGAGTCGTAGCGCCTTCCAGGGCTGCCAGCTTGCCTTTACTTTCCTTTGCTTTTCTATGGAAAGACAAGCAAAGTTTTTGATAGAGTTGCTGGGCAGTACGACTACCATAGCGTGAAGCTTTTCTCCCCAAAATTCCATCGAGCAGTTGCAGTCGCCGGGGTCGTGGCCGGTTTTCTGCCGTCGATGTTGCACGCGAAGGAGCTCTCGCCGGTTTTTTATCGTACGCAAAATTCGGACGAGTGGGTCGAACACACGATCCACATCCAGAGCCAATACGCCCGAGTGTTGTTGGTGGATTCTTCGGCAAACCCACCGCGAAAACTTCGCGTTGCGGCACTGAACTTGAACTCGCGGACGAGCGTGGACGGCCCGGCACGTGAGTATTCGGTGGCGGTGGTCTTCAAAACCTTGCAAGAGGCCGCTGATGCCGCGCAGGGCGGAGATCTGGTTGCGGTCATGCCGGGCCGCTACTCAGGATTTGTTCTGGAAGAAAAAGCCAGCGCCGGCGATGGCCGGTACATTCATTTCAAGGCGATTGGTGAGCCCGGCGATGTGGTGATCGATCAACCGTCGCGAGTCCCGGATTGGATAATTCTGCTGCGGGCGGCGCATCATGTCGTCATTCAAGGATTCAATATTGCCGGGCCGAATGTTGCCCGACAACCTCCGACTGGCCCGCGCGCCGGAATCATGCTCGATGGCGAGTTTCGAAATACCGGGAAACAAGTCCACCATGTCGTGATCGTGGGAAATTTTTCGCATAATCACCGCAAGTGGGGTCTTCACTCACGCGACACGCACACAGTGCTGATCCAGGACAACCTGTTCGCGTTTTCGGCGATGGAGCACTCGGCGTACGTAAGCGATGGGTCCGACAATTACGTGATTCGTCGCAACGTTTTCTTTGCAAGTGCCAGCGGCGGCCTGCAATGCAATCTTGATTCCTTAAGCTCTCTGCACGAATTGGTCGCGACGCCTGCGTTAAAAGATTATCCGCCGGAAGAACCCACAAGAAAATGGGCGGTGGGTCTGGTGCATCTTGCCGAGGAGAGACTTGGCGCGAATAACTTTCCCGATGGGCGAGGAACGAATTTCATCATTGAAGAGAACGTGATGAATGAGAACGGGAAAGTGGGCGGCGGATCGCTAAATCTCGCCGGGCTTCAGGATTCACTGATCCAGAACAATCTTATTTATGACAACCGCAATCACGGCATCGCGCAGTGGAATGATGCGAACCCGTACGACGAGGCCTATGCAGAGCCGGGGCCGATGTCGCCGGAACAGGTGAAGGGCCCAGACGACCTGCCTCTGTGGGGATGTAACCGCAACATCATTCGCAACAATACAGTACTGATGAATAATCACGGCCGCGCGGCGCTGCAGGCACGCAATGGCAGCTGGGGTGTCAAGCTGCGGAACAACATCTTTATTAATGATGAGCGGAGTTCCATCGAGATTTTCAATACGAGCATTTATCGCCTGGACGCGATGTACAACGTCGCAAACACAGTGGACTACAGCGACAACGCGGGGGACGATCACGTTGCTGCAATGCCCGACAGCATGAAGGTGCTCGCAACGCACTTACCGGACGGCCCGGACACGATCACGCGCATCACTCGAGATCGAGCGGCGAAGGAATTTGTTCGCTACGGCAGCGAGCCGTGGGTGATTGTTGAAGGGAAATGGTGGCGGCTGAATCCGAACCGTCCGGACTTCCGGCCGCGAGCGGATTCCAAAATGTTCGCTAATCACGGCGATCGCAAGGACGTGCCCGAGCATGATCTCTCTGGGCAAAAGCGAGCGGGAGCCTCGATTGGCGCCTATGCACCGGCTGAGGATGGCGACAAATGAAACGGCCGTTGATCGCGCTCTTATGCGGATGTCTGATATCGATCGCGAACCCGTCTGCATTGTCGGCCGATGTGCCACCACCTGAAGCGTTCCAAGTTCTACCGCCGCAATCGCAACAAGGGCCTGAAATCACTCCGTTCTTGAAATACCAAACCGAAATGGCGTGGCAGCAGGACGAGCGGCGTCGAAAAGCATGGGTGAAGATCGAGACGCAACAAGACCTGCTTCGAGTGCAACAGCAAATTCGTGAACATCTATTTGCAATGATCGGTGGGCTGCCGTCGGAGAAGACGCCGCTGCATGCGCGGACGACGGGCACGATTCAGATGGAAGGGTTTCACATCGAAAAGTTGATCTATGAAAGTCTGCCGCACGTCTATGTTACTGCGCTGGTTTACGTGCCGGAAGATGCCAGAAAGCGGCATCCTGGAGTGCTGGTTCCAAGCGGGCATTCTGCGAACGGCAAAGCCTACTACCAGGCGCTCTGCCAAAGGTTGGCGCAGAGGGGTTATGTTGTGATTTCGTGGGACCCGATCGGGCAGGGAGAGCGCAGCCAATTCTGGGATGCGAAGAACCACAAGAGTCGCTACAACTTGATTTGCGCGGAGCACGCGGTGCTCGGCAATCTGGCGTACCTGGCAGGGACCAATCTTGCGCGCTGGGAAATTTGGGACGGAATACGCGCGGTAGATTACCTGCTGACGCGCCCAGATGTCGATCCGGAGCGCATTAGCATCACGGGCACAAGTGGCGGAGGCTTTCAGGCGTCGCACATTGCTGCGCTTGATCCGCGGATCAAAGTTGCGGCGCCTTCTTGCTACATTACGGCACTACCGATGCGGATTTACAACCGGATTTTCAAAGATCCAGACAGCGATCCCGAGCAGGATTTATACGGGATGATTTCGAATGAAGTCGATCATCCGGGTCTGTTGCTGATGATGTATCCGCGGCCGGTGTTTGTGGCCGCAGCCGTGCTGGATTTCTTCCCGATTGAAGGCACACACAAAACCTTCGATGAGATCCAGAGACTTTACGCAAAATTTGGACATGCTGATCGCATTGCAACCCGCGAGGGATATCACGGACACCAGTTTTCAGACGAGAACCAGGAGGCGGCGATCGACTTCCTTGATCACTTCAACGGACTGCCGCGGCGCCACGGTCTCGCTCCGGTGACAATGTTGGACGATGCGACTGTACAGTGCACCCAAAGCGGCCAGATCATGCTGGACGATCCGGATGCGCGCTCGTTGATGGACGTGATTCGCGACTATTACATTCAGCGGAAGAATGATCATGCTCTGACCGTCAAGCAGCTTTACTTTTCGGAGCTGTATCCAGAAGTCAGGCAGTGGAAGGTGCTGAAGTACGATGGGGTGATGCCGGGCGATAAGGAAATCAGATGGGAGTTCATTGGATCATCGAAATTTGATGGCATCCTGATCGATCGTTATGTGCTGCACCACAGCCGATATCTGGAGATGCCGCTGGTGTGGATTCACAAAGCGGTCGCGAAACCCGCGCAGGTGATGATTTGGCTCGGAGAAAACGCCAAAGCCAGCGAAAAGGACTGGCCGGATCTCAAGCAGTACATTGATTCGGGAACCGACATTGTCTCGTTTGATGCGAGAGGCTTGGGAGAGACCCGAATGCCATACAAAGCGGTCTCATCGGATGACCCCACGTTGGCGCAAATGGATTTCGACCACGCCTATGTGAATCCGCTCTCCAGTGTGCTCGCCGATTACGTGTACAACTCAATCCTGACTGGCCGGCCATATTTCTGGCAGATGATTGAGGATGTGGAAGTCGCAACGCGCTTTGTGCGCCAAAAGACGCCGTTCTCTGGAGAGTTTTCGATCACGGGCAAGGACACCGGCTACACGTTCGCGAGCGCAGCCTCGGAAACATTGCCAAACATAAGACTTGTTTCATCACCCGGCGCTCAGCCACTGCACTGGTCGGAGCTTGTGGAGCAAAAGCGCGAACTGTGGCCTATCGAGGACCTGCTGCCGGGCGGGGCATACATTCATTGATGTTCGCTCGAAGCGCGAGCTTACCTTGCGTGCATCGCTGTGCGATGTTGGCGAAGGAATCCTTCGCGATGTGCAGCGTCGCGAAAAGCTTCTGTACCGCCAGCGCGAGTAACTGACAGCGCACCGGCCAGGTTACCCGAGGCAAGACAGGTTGGCACATCGGAGTCCCGCAGGTATTCGTGCAGGAAACCGGCATCGAAACTGTCGCCAGCGCCGACGGGATCAACAATATCAATCTTCAACGCGGGACTGGTCCATTGTTCGTCGCCCCGACGGGCCATTGCACCGTCTGCTCCGAGTTTGATAACGACAAGCTCAACGATTTCCGAAAGTTTTCTCGCGGCAGTTTGTACGTCCGCGGATTCGGTCAGGCGCATGGCCTCGCGCTCATTCGGCAAGAAGATGTCCACATAGCGGAGCGCCTCGCGAACACTACCTTCCCACCGATCGTCGGGATCGTCATTGCAATCAAGCGAAATCGTAAGACCTGCGCTCTTGAGTTCCTTGAATAGTTGCGGAACGTGGGGTTGCAAACCGCGCTGCAGATAGAAGGACGACAGATGAAAATGACGTGCTGACTTCAGGTATTCAAGATCGAGATCGGCAAAGCGCAAGTCGAAAATCGTCCCTGGATACGTCAGCATATTGCGCCAGTGGTCCCGCTGCATGATTACAGTCAGCCCGGTTTTTCGATTCGGCAAAACAGCGACTTTGCTCACCTCCACCCCGGCTGCAGTCAGGCGAGCAAGCGCCATTTCTCCCGATTGATCGTCGCCGATGCATGACACGAACCCCACGCGACTGCCAAGCGCGGCCAGATTGTGCGCAAGAATGGCGGACGAACTGCCGAGCGTCAGATTCACATCGCGCGCGAGCAATTCGCGTTCGCGTGGAATCTCTTCGGGAACGCCGTAAAGGATGAGATCGAGATTGAGTTCACCCGCGATGGTTACATCGAAGCAAGGCACGGTTTTCCCGGAAGCGGGCAGCTTCATTTCGCCACCAGGCGCAAAACTCCGAAACGTTCTGGTACGTGAAAAGTGTTGCTCATGACTGGTTGCCACATAACTTGTTTAGCATTTGCGCCCGAATCCTCGGTGCGATAGAAGTTTACGCGAAAGGTATTTCCGGCTTGAACTCGCCGTGAATCCAGCGCGCTGAACGGAATACGTATGGCCGCGTACCAGATATGCCTCTTCTCATTGATGCGCGCGGCGTGCTCGAAACCGGAATTCCACTTCCAACCCTCTTCATGGTGCGGCGTATGAAGGTTTATGTCGAGGTCAATCCATTCGTTCTGCGGCGAGATCTCGAACTCCTCGTAGCGGCTGATGTCCTGAAAATCTGAACCGATGAACACCTCGGCAACGTTCCAGTTCCATAACTCGTAGGTCTCGTGCGTTGAATCGGGGCTCGGCTTCAACGAGAGGCGTTGATATGGACAAACAAAAAGAAAATATATGTTGGTGTCGGTCCATCGGGAGCGTACTTCAGTTTGATAGGTCGGAAGTTCATTTCCCTGTGGATCCACTCGTGCGTAAACGGGGCGAGCATTCCGCCAAAAGGCGGAATTGGGATTCATCTCCAGAGCTGTGTCACGATTGGCTTTGACACTTTCGATGACGGTTTTCTGCTGTGCGTCGGCAAACGACATCAGAAGCAAGCAGCAAATCACGAATTTCATCTTGTCCCTCCCTGAACCGTGTCAAGACTGTGCGCTGGGCCGAGAGCTGACCAATGGCTTCGAAACCAGTTCGCAAAATGCGGAACCGCGATCTCCGCTACCTCGATCGAGGGGTGCCATTTCTTTTCCCACTCGAACGAGAGGAATCCGGAGTACCCGATAGTCTCCAGCACAGTCCGAATTTCACTCAGCGGCAGAGTGCCCTCGCCGGTTAGGACCGGAGTCCAACTGCCATTCTCGTTACGCAAATCTTTTATATGCACGTGGCGAATCCAGCGCTGAAGAGCGCGGCCGCTTTCGAGCGGGCGCTCGCTACGTTCAACGATTGCGCAAGCGGGATCCCAGATGATCTGAACCTCTGGACAATCGGACAGCACTGCTTGCACATCTGCCGCAGAGGCAAAATCGCCGTGGGTCTCAAGCCAGACTTCGACCGACGAGTCACGGCTCCTTTCTACAAGCAAATTCAGCGAATCGGAGATCCAGGTAACTGTTGCTTCGCGATCTGCTCCCGTCTGAATACGATCGCCGAACACGCGAATCGCAGGCGCGCCGAGTTTTGCGGCGAGTTCAGACATCCGCTCTCCTTCGGAAAGCCACTTCTCACGCTCGAGGGGATCCGGAGAATCAAAACGGCAACTGGTGTCGAGGCAAACAATCGCCAAGCCCGACTCTGAGATGAGACGCCTGGTGTAGTGCAGTTCCCTTCCCTGGAAAGCAGGCAGCTTCCAGAGAAAGTCTTCTCCTTCGAGAAAACGCAGTTCGAGGCCGTCGTAGCCGCTGCGCCCGGCAAGCTCAACGGCTTGCGGTAACGTCCAATTCGGACAAGCGAGAGTTGAAAGGCTGATCTTCATGAATGTGATTTTTGCACTACGTCATCCGCGAAAGCATCGCGGTGGTAACACGGTTCTTTACTGCCTCGCCACGAAAAAACCTTCCCAGGTCGTCAATCAAATCGTCGGCCATTTCGCGCCGAGCTTTGGATGTTCCGCCTCCAATGTGGGGTGTGACGATCGCACCGGGCAGGGTGCGAAGCGGGTGCGCCGGCGGAAGTGGCTCAACCGGATCGGTCACGTCGATGGCACAGCGCAGCCTTCCTTTGCGGACTTCTTTGGTGAGTGCTTCAAGATCGAGAAGGGCGCCGCGCCCAACGTTGATTACGGTCGCCCCATTCGGAAGCAGGGCTAGATTTCGGCGTTCGACAAGGCCACGAGTTTCGTCGGTCAGCGCGGCGGCCAAGACAAGAAGGTCACAAGCCTTCAGCAAAGGTTTCAGCTCGACAAATTCCACCGGGAAGTCTCTGCTTGCCTCGCGTGACGCGTACGGATCGTAAACTCGCCAATGAAGATCGAGTCCGCGAAGCATATCTACGATCCTTCGTCCGATTCTGCCAAAACCTATCATTCCCACCTCGCGTCCGGTGAGTGACTCAGGCGTGCCCCGAAGATGAGCGTCGTCATAAATCTTGTTATTGCGCTTCCGCATCTCTACTCGGTATCGGTCGATCCCACGCCCGCAATAGAGGACAAGCGCCGCAGCCAGTTCGGCTGTCGCTTCTGCCATCGGCTCTGGAGCTGTGGTGATCGTTAACTGCTCGAGTAGCGATCCCGTGAAGCGCTTCTTAACCTCACCTCCACAATGAGCCACGACCCGCAGCTTGGACGCAAGCTGTAAGAGTTCATCACCGAAGCAGGGGCTGTCCCAGGTAGTGATGAGGGCTTCGGCCTCTCGGAGTTGCTTCTTCATCGCCGAAGTCACCTCGCGTGAGCTGTTAACGGACCAGTCGAACGCGAGCGAGAGGGTT
>Ga0075425_100002624_pt1 | contig 18029 bp, 17 predicted proteins | sample SoiMethybrSBSTD4_FD_75300 | JGI IMG/M metagenome (GOLD analysis project Ga0075425, IMG submission 75300) | Bulk soil microbial communities from a Populus tree surrounding site in Tennessee, USA - Soil MetaG P. TD hybrid SBSTD4 | ecosystem: Environmental > Terrestrial > Soil > Tree plantation... | reverse complement strand
ACCGCGGTCATCGGCGAATTGATCCACGACCGCCTCGGCCTGCGCTACGACCCGTCGCAGCTCGATCAGATGGCGGATCGGCTCGCGCCGCTCGTGGTCGCGCGCGGGCTCGGTTCGTTCATGGACTATTACTACGCGCTGAAATACTCCGACGATCCCGCCGAGTGGGGGCGCGTCATGGATGCGCTGTCCGTGCCCGAGACGTACTTCTGGCGCGAAATCGATCAGCTGCGGGCGCTCGTCGAGCACGTCGTCCCCGGGATCGTCGACGAGTCGAAGGGGCGTCCGCTCCGCATCTGGAGCGTGCCGTGCGCGGGCGGCGAAGAGCCGCTCACGATTGCGATGCTCCTCGACGAGCGCGGCTGGTTCGGGCGCGCCCCGATTGAGATTGCGGCGAGCGACGCAAGCCCGGCGGCAGTCGGCAGGGCGAGAGCCGGCGCGTACGGTCCGCGCGCGTTCCGGAATCTGCCGCCGGATCTGAAAGAGCGGTACTTCACGCCGGACGGCGATCGCACGTGGAACGTTTCGCCCGCGCTTCATCGGCGCGTCTCGTTCGACGTCGTCAACCTCATGGACGGCGACGCCGTCGCCGCGCACGCCTGCGCGCCCGTCGTCGTCTGCCGGAACGTCTTCATTTATTTCTCGGAGCGCAGCATCCGCCGCGTGGTCGACACGTTCGCGCGGTCCATGCGCGATCCGGCGGTCCTGTGTCTCGGCGCGTCGGAATCGCTGCTCCGCCTGGCGACGCCGTTCGAGCTCCGGGAAATCGGCGGCGCGTTCATGTACGTGAAGGCCGGCGCGCCCGCGGGCGCCACCCTGGCCGTCGCCGTACGCGGTGAAAGGATCTGATGGATCGTGTTGTCCGGGTCGTCGTCGTCGACGATTCAGCCTATGTGCGCAAAGTGATGAAGGAAATGCTGTCGCGAAGCCCGTTCCTCGAGGTCGTCGGGACGGCGCGCGACGGCGCCGACGCCATCGACGCGGTCGAGCGGCTCAAGCCGGACGTGGTCACCTGCGACCTGATCATGCCGGGGACCGACGGCGTGGAGTTCATCCAGCAGCAGATGGCGCGGCAGCCCGTGCCGATCGTCATCGTCAGCATCGCGGCCGAGGCGAGCGAACGCGTGCTGACCGGGCTCGATGCCGGCGCGGTCGACTTCGTGCAGAAGCCGACGGCGCTCGCGACCGACAGGATGCTCGACATCGCGGACGATCTCGTCGCGAAGGTCAAAGCGGCGGCGGCGGCGCCGGTGGTACGGCTGAGGCCGGCTGCGGTCGCCGCCGCGGCGCCACTGCGGCGGACGTTCGCGAACCGCTATGATGTCGTGGTCATCGGCGTGTCGACCGGTGGTCCCCAGGGATTGAAAGCCGTCATCCCGCGGCTGCCTCCCGATTTTCCCGTGCCTGTGGCGATCGTCCTGCACATGCCCGTGGGGTATACCGAGGCGTATGCCAGGCGGCTCGACGAGGCCTCGGCGCTGACTGTCGTCGAGGCGGGCGAGGGTGATGAAGTCCGTCCCGGCGTCGTCTTTGTCGCGCCGGCGGGACGCCATCTCACGTTCCGGCGTGACGCGGCAGGCGTCGTGCGGACATGGCTGGATGTCAGCCCGCTCGACACGCCGCACAAGCCGTCGGTGGACGCGCTGTTCCAGTCCGCCGCCGAGGTGTACGGCGAGCGCGTGCTGGGCGTCGTGATGACGGGCATGGGCGACGACGGGCGCGCCGGCGCTGCGTGGATCAAGGCCCGCAACGGGTCGGTGCTGACCGAGTCGGAGGAAAGCTGCGTCGTGTACGGCATGCCGCGGTCGGTCGTCGAAGCCGGGTTGAGCGATGAGAGTGTTCCGCTCGAACGGCTCGCCGAAGCGATCGCGGAACGGATCTGAGCAAGATCGGAATGTGGAACATGAAAGCCAAAGTCCTTGTCGTCGATGATTCCGGTCTTGCGCGCCGGACGCTCCGCCAGATTCTCGAGTCGGCGGACTACGAAGTCGCGGAGGCGGAGGACGGCATCACCGCGCTCGAGCGCTATTTTCTCGAGAAGCCGAACGTCGTCATGCTCGATCTCGTGATGCGGGGCATGTACGGGCTCGACGTGCTGACGAAGTTGCGCGAGCTCGATCCGGCGGTCCGCGTCATCGTGGTGTCCGCGGACATTCAGACGTCCTCGCACGAGCTCGTCGAGCAGGCCGGCGGCGCGGCGTTCGTCAACAAGCCGTTCGATCGGAACGACATCCTGAGCGCCGTCGACGCCGCGCTGGCGGGAGGCGCCGCATGAAAGCCCTCACCGCGACCCAGAAGGACGCCCTCGTCGAGCTGCTGAACATCGCGTTCGGCCGAGCCGCGGCGTCGCTGTCGAAGCTGACGGGACACCGCGTGCAGCTCGAGGTGCCGCAGATCACGATGTGTCCGATCGAGGAGCTGACCGCCCATCTGCGTCCGATGGTGCAGACGGAGGTCGCCAGCGTCCATCAGATCTTCTCGGGATCGGTGGTCGGCGACGCCTTCATGATTCTCGACGGACGGAGCGCGGGCATCCTCAAGGAGCTGCTCACCAACGAGCCCGCGATGCCGCTGGAAATCGACGCCTCGGCGCGCGAGGTCGTCACCGAAGTCGGCAACATTCTGCTGAACGCCTGCCTGGGCACGTTCGGGAACGTGCTGAAGGTGCAGGTGTCGTTTTCCGTGCCGCATCTGACGCTCGAATCGCTCGAGGGCGTGGTGAACTCCGTGGCCGTCGGCCAGGAAGGGCTGCGCTACGCCCTGATCGTGCACGCCGCGTTCACGCTGCGCGGCAGCAACCTCACCGGCTACGTCGTCATCGTCCTGAGCGTCGCGTCGATTGATCGGCTCGTCCGCGCGGTCGATCAGTGGGAGAGCGCGCAGCACTGACGGCGATGGCGACCGGCCCGGTGTCCGACTCCGCACGACTGCAATCCGCTCTGGCGCGCTGGTTCGCGGAACTGACGCACCATGGAATCGTCGCGACCGATCGCGAGCTGCGCGTGATCGTGTGGAACCGCTGGATGGAGCTCCACGCGCGCCTGCCGGCGTCCGACGCGTTCGGCCGGCCGCTCATCGAGCTCTTCCCGGACCTCGCGGCGAGGGAGCTCGACCAGCGGTATCGGGAGGCGATCGAGCACGGCCGCGTCAGCACGGTGTCCTACGGGCTGCACCGGCACGTCTTCCCGCTGCCGCCAACGCATCCGGATCTGGACTTCGCCGAAATGCCGCAGAGCGGACGAATCGGTCCGCTCATGGACGGCGATGCGATCATCGGAACGGTCACGACCATCGAGGACGTCAGCGAACGCCTCGCGAGCGAAGCCCAGCTGCGCAAGCAGATCGAAGCGCAGCAGATCGCGCGCGCCGCCGCCGAGACGGCGCTTCGATCGAAAGACGAATTCCTGTCGACGCTGTCGCACGAGCTGCGCACGCCGCTCAACGCCGTGCTGGGGTGGACGCGGCTCCTCGTCGCGCGGCAGGACAACGACCCGGCGGTCGTCGCGCGCGCGCTTCAGGTGATCGAGCGGAACGCGACGGCACAGGCGTCGATGATCGACGACATCCTCGACGTCGCCCGGATTGTCGCCGGCAAGCTCCGGCTGGAAATGCAGCCGATCGACCTCCTTCAGGTCGTGCTGTCAGCGGTGGACGTCGTGACGCCCTCGGCCAAAGCGAGGCGGATCGCGATCCGGACGAGCCTCGATCCGAAGACGCCGCGCGTGCTCGGCGATCACGGCCGCCTGCAACAGGTCGTCTGGAACCTGCTGTCGAACGCGGTCAAGTTCACCGACCCGGGCGGCGCCATCGACATCACGCTGTGCGCGTCCGGCAAGCATGCGAGGCTGACGGTCGCCGACAACGGCCGCGGCATCAGCCCTGCGTTTCTCCCGTTCGTGTTCGATCGATTCCGGCAGAGCGATTCCTCGAGTGCCCGGCGGCAGGGAGGACTCGGCCTCGGCCTCGCGCTGGTGCACGATCTCATCGAACTGCACGGCGGAACGATTCGAGCCGAGAGCGCAGGCGAAAACAGGGGCGCGAAGTTCACGATCGATCTTCCGACGGTTATGTCGCCTGAGCAGCGGCGGAACCATGTCGTCGCCGACGCGCAATCGACGGACCTGCCGTCGCTCGCGGGCGTCCGGGTTCTGCTGGTCGACGACGAAGCCGACGCGCGCGAGCTGGCGGTCGAGACGCTCATGCGTTGCGGCGCAGACGTGGTCCCCGTCTCGTCGTCGGCCGCGGCGCTGCAGGCGCTTCGCGACGGCGGTCGGTTCGACGTTCTGGTGTCGGACATCGGCATGCCGAAGGAAGATGGATACGAGCTGATTCGCCGCGTCAGGGCGCTCGACCCGGCGCGCGGCGGCGTTCTGCCGGCCGTGGCCGTCACCGGCTACGCCAACGCCGACGATTGCAGCCGTGCGCTTGCCGCCGGTTACCACGTCCACGTCCCGAAGCCGATGGATCCCGCGGCGCTGGCGACCGCGGTCCGTCAGGCGATCGAGGGCCGTGGGGCAGAACGGGGAGAGTCGGGCCGCAAATGATTGATTCGAAAAGAGCGGGAGACGGGGATCGAACCCGCGACATCAGGCTTGGGAAGCCTGCGTTCTACCGCTGAACTACTCCCGCGTTCGGACGGCTTTCGACTCTATCACACACCGCAGGTGTGATTCGGGATTGAGGATTGGGGTCGTGAATCTCCCAATCACTTCCGTATGAGCGCAAGCACCTCGTCGCGCTTCGCGGCCATCTTCTCCCGCTCGGTCGCCTCGAGATTCAGGCGGAGCAGCGGCTCCGTGTTCGACGCCCGCACGTTGAAGTGCCAGTCGGCGTATTCCACTGACAATCCATCGAGCTTGTATTGCCTGCCGTCCGCGTACTTCGCGGCAATCTGATCCAGCTTCGCCGGCACCTCGGACATGCTTTTGAGCTTCGTGTTGATCTCGCCCGAGATGAAGTATTTCGCGTCGAGCGGTTTCACGAGCTCGTGCAGGCTCTGTCCCTTCTTCGACATCAGCTCCAGCATCAGGAGCGCCGGGATGAAGCCGTTGTCCGCATAGAAATTGTCGCGGAAGTAGTAGTGGCCCGTCACCTCGCCGCCGAAGATGGCGTTCGTCTCGCGCATGCGGCGCTTGAAGAAAGCGTGGCCGACACGGTTCATCAGCGCCTCGCTGCCGTACTTCGCCGCGGTGTCCTTGACGGCGTAGCTCGCGCGCAGATCGTAGATGATCTTCGATCCGGGATGCTTCAGCAGAAACGCTTCGGACAGGAGCGCGGTGATGAAATCGCCCGAGATGAATTCGCCCGTGCCGTCGACGAAGAAGCAGCGGTCGGCGTCGCCGTCCCAGGCGATGCCGATGTCCGGCTTGTCCTTCTTCACGCGGTCGACCAGGTCCCTGCGATTCTCCTCGATCAGCGGATTCGCTTCATGATTGGGGAAGCGGCCGTCGATGTCGAAGCAGAGCCGCGTCGTTCTGCAGGGGAGCCGCTCGAACAGCCTGGGCGCGACAAGGCCGCCCATGCCGCTGCCGGCGTCGAGGACGCAGGCGAACGGTTTCACGACCTTCGGGTCGATGAAGCCCATCACGTGATCGACGTACGCCGCGAGGGTGTCCTTCGTCGTCACGCTTCCGCGTTTGCCGCCGGAGGAGGGAATCGCGTCGCCCTGGATCATCTCGCGGATTTCCTTGAGCCCTTCCTCGCCGCTCAGCGGGAACGCCGCCCTGCGCACCATCTTGAGGCCGTTGTACTGCTTCGGATTGTGCGACGCGGTGACCATGACGCCGCCGTCGAGCTCGTCTTTGGCGACGGCGAAGTACATCATGTCGGTCGCCGTCATGCCGTAGTCGACGACGTCGCAGCCCTGCGACGTCGCGCCGTCGATGAACGCCGCCGCGAGCGCCGGAGACGACAGCCGCATGTCGCGGCAGACGGCGATCCGCGCCGCTTTCAGATAGACGACGAACGCCGCGCCGATCGCGCGCGCGGCATCTTCATCGACTTCGGCGGGGTGGACGCCTCGAACGTCGTAGGCTTTGAAGATCTCGGGATTTATCTGCATATCGCTTTACGTACGGAAACGCAGAATCCGCAGAATGTCTTCTTGTTCCAACCTGGTTCTGCGTGTTCTGCGGTTTCTGCGTCGATCGTCGTCCATCACAGCTTGCTGTAGTCGGTGACGACGCTTTTATCGCCGAGCACGACGGCGTCGTCGATCGTGGCGTTGCGGCCGATGTGGCAGTGGCGGCCGAGAATCGCGCGGCGGACGATGGCATCCTGGCTGATGCGGCTGTTGGCCCAGATGATCGTGTTCTCGAGCTGCGCCTGTTCCTCGATGTGGCACTGCTTGCCCACGACGCTGTAAGGGCCGACCTGCGCGCCCGGCTTGACGACCGAACCGGCGTCGATGAAGCAGGGGCCGTTGACGGTCGCGCCGTCCTCGACGCGCGCCTCGGGCGAGATCCACGTCTGCGAGCCGTTGGCGAACATCGGTCCTTTGCGGCCGTTTCGCGTGCCCTGGAGGCAATGACAGCGGCCGTCCATGATGTCCTTGTGGACCTGCATGTACTTTTCGGGCGTCCCGATGTCGATCCAGTAGCCGCGGTAGACGTACGCGACGAACGTCTCCTTGCGCTCGATCAGCGACGGGAAGAAGCTGCGCTCGATTGACCACGCCGTATCCTTCGGAATCCGATCGAAGGTATCCGGCTCGAGGATGTAGATGCCCGCGTTGATCGTGTCGCAGGTGATCTCTTCGGGCTTCGGCTTCTCCAGGAACCGCGTGATGTTGCCGTCGGCGTCGGTTTCGACGAGTCCGTACGCCGAAGGGTTGCTGACCGGCGTCAGCACGATCGTCGCCTTGGCCTTGCGCTCGCGGTGGAGCGCGACGACCGCGCGGAGATCGATTTCTGTCAGGACGTCGCCGTTAAAGACAACGACAGATTCCCGTAAAGATTCTCCGGCGTAGCGGACCGCTCCCGCGGTCCCCAGCGGCGCCGGTTCGACGACGTACTTGATCGCCAGCCCCGATTCGCTGCCATCGCCGAAGATTTCCTCGATTCGACGCGGCTGGTAATTGAGGCTGAGGATGACTTCGTCGATCTCCGGCACCTGCTTCAGCAGGTCGAGCTGATAGTGGAGAAAGGGCCGGTCGAAGATGGGAACGATCGGTTTCGGTGTGTGAATCGTCAGCGGACGGAGCCGCGTGCCCTTGCCCCCCGCGAGCAGAATCGCCTTCATGCCAACCGCCAATGTTATCATTGGATATAGCCGGAGAATGAATCTTCCGAACGCGCTCACCGTCTCGCGCATCTGCCTCGTGCCGCTGCTCGTGACGGTGCTGCTGACGAAGTTCGAGGGGCGCCAGATCGCAGGCATCCCGGTGGAGCTCGTCGCAGCCGCGATCTTCGGCCTCGCCTCGCTCACTGACTGGGCGGACGGCTATCTGGCGCGGCGCCGCAAGCAGGTGACGCCGCTGGGGCAGGTGATCGATCCGCTCGCGGACAAGCTCCTGACGTCCGCGGCGTTCATCTCCCTCGTGCAGATGGAGCTGGCTCCTGCCTGGATGGTCGCCGTGATCATCGGCCGCGAGTTCGCCGTCACGGCGCTCCGCAGCCTCACCTATGCCCGCGGCGTGGCGATTCCGGCGTCCTGGCTCGGCAAGGTGAAGATGATCGGACAGGTCGTCGCGATCCTCGCGCTGATCCTCTCGCAGGGTCAGCAGCCGCAGCTGCTGCTGATCGGCCACGCGGCGCTGTGGCTCGTCGTCGTGATGGCGCTCGTGTCGGCCGCGGATTACTTCCGCCGGTTCAATTTCTTCTACGTTCCGCGCGGGTCTTCAGAAAAGAGCAGCCCGGGCGAGCCCGGCAGCGTCGTCAAGCTCGATCGGAAAGCTGGGTAGTCGACCCGCGTTATTTTCGAGGCGCGACGTAGTCGCGCGCCACAATCGCGTCGCGCGCGCGGACGATACGGGCGAGCGACTGCGACTTGCCGACTTCGACGACGACGAGCTCGCCGATCGCGGCGAGCGGCATTCCGGCCGACGCGACGTCGCGATACACGGCAAAGCGCGCACCCGATGTGACGCCATGCTCGGTGCCCCGGTCGATGCGGACGTATTCGCCCGGCGCGGACGTCGTGTGATCCTCCGGACCCGAGACGATGTGGCCCATCGAGGCGAAGTCGGGATTGCCCGTCGACTCTTCGCGATCCATGCCCGCCGGCACACTCGGTTCCTTGTACGGCTCCAGGTAATCGCCATGGAAGAAGACGCCGCAGGCGTGGATGACTTGCGCGATCGACGTCCGCTCATTCGCCGCGACAATGCGAATCCAGCCTGCCGTGCGGATCGACGGCGTCGACGGCGCGCCGATGTACTCCATGTGCCAGAGGCGCACCATTCCGCGGACGAAGTACTCCTGGCCGATCTGGACGCCGGCCGCGGTGCCGCCGTCGATGACGAGCAGGTCGCGGTTGTCGTAGGCGGTGCGCGCCGCCGTGTCCTGAGCGCCGATCACGTGCAGCGCATGCGGCTTCGAGGAGTCGTCGCTGATGACCGCGGCGCCGCACGAGATCGACGTTGCCATCGGCGTTGAGGCAGACGCCACCGAGCCCGGCTGTGCGGACGCGACGCCCGCGCCGAGCGCAAGAGACCCCGTCGCCGCTGCCACGATCCCGAGGAAAGCACTCGCTCGCACTGCAACCTCCTATTTGTTCTGCGTCTGCGCCTTGAGTTCGGCGATCTTCTTCTGCGCGGGAACCAGGTACTCGCTCTTTTCGAATTCCTCGACGAGCCGTTCGAGGAGCGGCAGCGCAAGCGCCTGCTGCTGCGTCTTCATGTACGAATCCGCCAGGTAGTAATAAACGGCGTCGCGTCCGCTGAACGCGGGATCCTGCGCGAGGACGTCCTTGAAGCGCACGATCGCGCCTGGATACCACTTCGCGCGGTAGTAGTAGAAGCCGACGAGATAATCGGCCGTGTCGAGCCGGTCCTTGACCTCGCGCAGCTTCGTCCGCACCTCCGGCATCAGCCGGCTGTCCGGATAGCGATCGACGAACGCCTGGAACTCGCGGATGGCGTCGCGTGTCTCGGACTGGTCGCGCTGCGGCGCGCGCATCGTCTTGTAATGGCAGATCCCGAGCTTGTACTGCGCGTAGTCGGCGCGCGGGTTGGTCGGATAGAAGGCGAGGAATTCCTTGAACTCGTTGATCGCGAGGACGAGCGCTTCCGCCGTGCCCTCGCCGAGATAGGTATCGCCGATTCCGAGCTTGGAGTCGGGGCGATACGGGCTCTGCGTGTAGGTTTCGGTCACCTGCTTGAAGTACTCGCGCGCGGTCAGCCACTTCTTCTTGTTGAGCGCCTCGGTGCCCTTGTCGAACAGGAACTTGTCGGGCTCCGTCGTGCCGGTAGGCACGGTGCCGCGGCTGCCGCTGGCGCACCCCGAGGCGGCGGCGACGCCGGCGGCGAGCAGGGCAGCGCGCGCGGTGCGGCGGAGGCGAATCAGCGCAGGACGGCGGTCAGCCATTGATACTCGGCGGCGAGCCCGCGTTCGAGGTCCACGGACGGCGTGAAGCGAAGGTCCATCCGCGCGCGCGACGTGTCGGCAAACGTGTGCCGCATATCGCCCTTCTGCGCCGAATCGACGGTAATGGGAGGACGACGGCCCGCGACGCGGCCGATCATGTCGATCACGCCATTGATCGAGACGCGCGATCCGCCTCCCACATTGTATACACGCCCCGCTACGCCGTGCTCGGCCGCGGCGATCGTCGCGCAGACGGCGTCGGACACGAACGTGAAGTCGCGCGTCTGCTCGCCGTCGCCGTACAGCGTGATCGGTTCGTTCAGAATCGTTGCGCGCAGAAAGCGGTGGAAGCCCATGTCCGGACGCTGACGCGGTCCGTACACCGTGAAGTAGCGGAGCGACACCGCCGGCACGCCGTGATTCGAGCAGTACAGGTTGCACAGATGTTCGGCCGCCAGCTTGGTCACCCCGTAGGGGGAGACGGGCTGAGGCATCGCATCTTCTTTCATCGGCATCTCGACGCTGTCGCCGTAGACCGAGGAGCTCGAGGCGTAGACGAATTTCCGTAGCGAGTTGGTCCCCTGGCCGCCGAACGGAACGCACGCCTCCAGAAGGACTTGCGACGCCTCGACGTTGTTCGTCGTGTAGATCGCGAAATCGGCGCCCCAGCTCTTGCGCACGCCAGCCTGTGCAGCCAGGTGAAACACGTGCGAGCGGTCGGCCAGCAGGCTGCGCAGATCGGCATCCTGGATGCGACGCTCGACGAAACGGAAGCGCGGGTTCGCGAGAAGCGCGCCGAGGTTCCGCTCCTTCATCGGCCGGGGGTAGAAGTCGGTGAAGGAGTCGATGCCGACGACCTCATGTCCATGCTCGAGGAGTTTTTCCGACAGCGTCGATCCGATGAAGCCGGCGCAGCCGGTGACGAGGGCCTTCATGACGCGCGGTCCATCAATGACTTGACGCTCTCGGGCAGCCGGCGCGGCTTACCGTTCATGTCGAGCGCCGCATGGACGGTGTGGCCGGTTGCGAGCGTCGCGTTGTCCTTCGGCCGCACGAGCTCGTAACTGAATTTCACCCGCACCGGCGACACAATCGATCCCGTCGTCCTCACCTCGAGCTCGTCGTCGTACTTCGCCGCCTGGCGGTATTCGCAATGCGACTCGATGACAGGCAGCTGCAGGCCGTCCCGTTCCATGTCGCGGTAGCTGCCGCCGGCGGAACGGAGAAGATCGGTGCGGCCGACCTCGAACCAGACGTAGTAATTCGCGTAATACACGACGCCCATTTGATCGGTTTCGGCGTAGCGGACGCGGATGCGCGACACGACCGGAGCTGCGCTCATCGTGCGGGAGCCGCGAGCGCCCGGTGAGCGTTCTCCGCCGCCGCCTTCAGTTCGCGGACGGCACGCTCGGGATCCGGTGCGTGGAAAACCGCCGAGCCCGCGACGATCATCTGCGCCCCGGCAGCGACGACGCGCGCGACGTTCCCGAGGTCGACGCCCCCGTCGATCTCGACTGGCGCCCGGTTGCCGGCGTTGTCCAGAAGCGTACGCACCTCACGGACCTTTGACTCGCTGCGCGGGATAAAAGTCTGGCCTCCAAAGCCCGGATTCACCGACATCACCAGGACGAAATCGACGTCGGCGGCTATTTCGGAGATCGCATTGACCGGCGTCGCAGGGTTCAGCACCACTCCGGCCTTCACGCCCAGATTCCTTATGGCGTGAACGGTGCGGTGCAGATGCGGGAGCACCTCGACGTGGACGGAGATCATCGACGCACCGGCCTTCGCGAAGGCGTCGATGTAGCGATCGGGTTCCTCGATCATCAAGTGGCAATCCAGCGGGACTTTGGCGACTTTGCGGATCGACTCGACGACCGGGGGGCCGATCGTGATGTTGGGAACGAAGTGGCCGTCCATCACGTCGACGTGAATCAGGTCCGCGCCGCCGCGCTCGACGGCGGCAATCGCGTCCCCCAGCGCGGCGAAGTTCGCGGACAGGATCGATGGCGCGATCTGGACACTCATGCCCGATGTTCTGCGTGTACTGCAGTTTCTGCGTTGAATGTCGTCGTCACCGGCTGACCTCGAGCGAAATCGGCTCGCCTGGCGCGATCTGAAATCCCGCCTGCGGGCTCTGGCGGATCACGATGCCGGCGGCGACGCCGGGATAGCCTTGGGACCCGACAACGGCGACGCGGAAGCCGTGGTTGCGGAGGACGTCGGTCGCGCGGTCCGCGTTGACGCCGATGAGATCCGGCATCACGTACGTGGCGCCGCTCTCGCCGCGATTGACGAGCAGCGCGACCTCTCCGGACGCGCTCCGTTCGGGCGGCGTCTGCGCGACGACGACATCGGCCGGCATGTCGTTGGAGCGGATTTCCGACGTGGCGGTCAGCAGCAGGCCGTCCTGCTGGATGCGAAGGTGGGCGGCGCGCTCCGTCTCGCCGATGAGTTTGGGCACTGTCGCCGCGCGCGAGCCCGCGCTCAGCCAGAGTCGCACGCTCCGCTGCGTGCGCGAACCGGTGCCCGGGGGCGGTTCCTGCGCAACGACACGGCCGGCCGGAACTCTGGCGTCGGGGCGCCGCGATTCATCGATCTTGATCGCCAGGTCGACGTTGTTCGCCATCGCGGTCGCTTCGTTCGTCGTCCGTCCCCGGAAATCGGGCACCTGGACGTCGCGCGTCCGCAGGGCGATGCGCATCGCGCCCGCCGCGAAGATGACGTAAGTCAGACCGAGTGCCAGGACGAGCAGCAACACCTTGCCTGCCGTCCAGACTCGCGTTTTCAAGGCCATGGGGCAACGGGAATCGTACTACAGATGCAGGGCGGCCCTTCAGCGGCGCCGACGCGGGCGCGCCTGGAAGGCCTGCTCTAGATTCGAACGAACGCTGCCGCGAAGAAGGCTTCGAGCTGATGCCGATGCGGCTCGGTACGCAGATGGCCGCGCCGGTCGACGAGGTCCACGGCGAGAGCGGGCGCGACCACACGGAGATCAACGCCGGCGAACGCCGGTGTCGTGCGGAGAAACGCGTCGGCGATCGCTTCGTTCTCTTCCGGTTCGCTCGAACATGTCGCGTACAACAGACGGCCGCCCGGAGCAACGGCATCGGCGGCGCGCTGAAGCATCGTCAGCTCGGCGGCGGCGAGCGATGCCAGGTCCTGTTCCCGCCGACGCCAGCGGATGTCGGGATCGCGTCGCAGCGTGCCTGCGCCGGAACACGGCGCGTCGACGACGACGAGATCGAACGGCCGCGTGAACGGCAGCGGCCGCAGCAGGTCCGTCCGTACGAGATGAACATTCCCGCCTGTCGCGGCGATCGTCTGCCGCAGCAAGTCCATACGCCGCGCTCGCACGTCGCAGGCGACGAGCACGCCGCCCTCGGCTTCAGGGCTTCGGCGGACGGTGCCTTCGTGCTCCGCAGCCCGGCGAGCGAGTCTCATGTCGGCGGCCATTGCGGACGTCTTGCCGCCGGGCGAGGCGCAGGCGTCGAGCACGCGCATGCCGGGCTGCGCGTTCGCGGCAACGGCGACGAGTTGCGACGCTTCGTCCTGCACGACGAAGAGCCCGCTCTCGATGCCCGGAGTGCGAAGCGGCAGACCGTCGACGACGATCAGCGCATCGGGAGCGTAACGTGCCGGGCGTACGTGTACGTCGTCGGCTGCGAGCCGCTCGACGAGCTGCTGCGGCGTCGTGCGCAGACGATTCGCCCGCAGCGTCAGCGGCGCGGGCGTGTTGTTGAACACGCACCACGCCTCGGCGTCGCCGAAGCCGAATCGGTCGTACCAGCGCTCGACGAGCCAGCGGGGATGGGACAGCGTGATGCTCAGGTAGTCCAGAGCCGCTTCGCGCGAGTCGTCGGACGCCTTTCCGCCGGGTGCCGCCGGGCGCGGCGGCAGCGGCAGCGATGCTCGCCTGCGTGAGACGGTCCGCAGCATGGCGTTGACGAACCCGGACGCGCTCTTCTTGCCCGCGCGCTTCGCGAGGTCGACCGCATCGTCCACGACCGCCGATGCGGGAACGCGGGTGAGGTGCAGAAGCTGGTACGCGCTCAGGCGCAGAATCTCGAGGATTTCCGGGTCGAGGCGATCGAGGCGTCGCTTCGAGAATGCGACGATCAGATGGTCGATCGCCGCGCGCCATCGCTGGACGCCGACCGCGATGTCCGTCACCAGAGCGCGATCGCGATCGTCGGTCAGCCGGCCGCGTGCGGTCGCGACGGCCGTCGGCAGGTCGGCGCCGCCGGCCGACACGGCTCGGAGCGCCTGATAGGCGGCGACGCGCGCCGGCGCGATCATGACGCCGACAGATGGTCGCCGACCGCGAGCCGATGGCCCGCCAGAAAGTCGCGCACGGCCATCGGCCGTTTGCCTTCGGCCTGGATTTCGAGCAGCCGCAGCGCGCCGAATCCGGTCGCGACAACCAGACGGTCGCCCGTCGATTCCACGATCGTGCCCGGCGATGCGTCGGCGGTGACGGCGGTTGCTGACGAGCGCAGGAGGATCAGCCGCGCGCCGTTGTGGAACGTAAAGGCATGCGGCCACGGCCGCAGTCCGCGAATCTGGTTGTGGATGTGCGCCGCGAATCTCGTCCAGTCGACGACGCCGTCGTCCTTCGTCAGGCGCGGCGCGTACGTGGCCTGGGATTCGTCCTGCGTTTCTTCGCGCCAGATACCGTCGGCGATGGCGTCGATCGTTCCGGCGAGCAGACGCGCGCCGATGGCAGCAAGATCGGCCTCGACGACGTCGCTCGTCTCGTCCGGTCCTATCGGCCGCACGACGCGCGCGAGCATCGGACCCGCATCGAGCGCCTTGACGACGCGCATGATCGTGACGCCCGTTTCCGTGTCGCCTGCGACGACGGCGCGATGGACCGGCGCCGCGCCGCGGTATTTCGGCAGCAGGGAGGCGTGGACGTTGATGAGCCCGAGCCGCGGAATCGCGAGAACGGCGTCGGTGAGGATCTTGCCGTATGCGACGACGACGCCGAGGTCGGCGTTCAGCGCGCGCAGGCGATCGAGAAAATCGGGATCGCCGAGCTTCTCCGGCTGCAGCACCGGGATGCCGGCCTCGACCGCGCGGGCCTTGACCGGCGCGTCCGAGACTCTCTGGCCGCGTCCGCGGGGCCGGTCGGCGCGCGTGACGGCGCCGGCGATTCGATGACGCGAGTGGCGCAAGGCGTCGAAGGTGGGCACGGCGAACTGCGGCGTGCCGAAGAAGACGATGCGCACCGATTCGTTCACCACTTCCCCGCGCGCGACAGCTTGCGAATTCTGCTGACAATCAGGTCGCGCTTGATGCCGCGGAGGCGATCGACGAAGAGCGTGCCGTCGAGATGGTCCATCTCGTGCTGGAACGCGCGCGCCAGCAGCCCGGTGCCTTCGCGCCTCTGCTCGTTCCCCTCGCGATCGAGCCCTTTGACGACAACACGCGACGGGCGCACGACGGTCGCGTTGAAACCGGGCAGGCTCAGACAGCCTTCCTCCTCGAGTTGCGTCCCTTCGCGTTCGACGATCTCGGGGTTGATCATCACCATGAGGCCACTGGCCTCGCGGCCGACCGACAGGTCGATGACGAAGATCCGCAGCGGCACGCCGACCTGCGTCGCCGCGAGCCCGACGCCCGGCGCTGCATACATCGTTTCGATCAGGTCGCCGATCAGCGTGTCGATCTCCGGAGTCAGGGCGCCGACAGCGTTCGCGGGCTCGTGGAGCGTCGTGTCGCCGTACTTGAGGATCGGGCGGATCATGCGCTACGGACGATCAACGCGGAACGCGCAGAATACGGAGACTTCAACCCCGGCGATCCTACTTTACAGCCGGAGTTGTTGCGGATACGACCGCACTTGAGCGAAATGGACACAATTGAACCGGGAGATCAGGCGAAAAAAAGACTATCTCCGAAAGCGCTGTGCGACACGCTCCTTGAACGCCTTCCAGTTCGCGACGAGCTCGTCGAGCGAATCGCCGCCGAATTTCTCCATCGCCGCGTCCGCGAGGACGATCGCCACCATGGCTTCGCCGACGACTGCGGCCGCCGGCACCGCGCAGACGTCGCTGCGCTCCACGGTCGCGGGACTCTCCTGCATCGTCGCGAGATCGACCGAGCGGAGCGGTTTCATCAACGTCGAAATCGGCTTCATGTACGCGCTGATCCGGAGATCCTCGCCGTTGGTGACGCCGCCCTCGAGTCCGCCGGCGTTGTTGGTCGGGCGCGCGACGGCCATCACGGACGAACCGGCGCCCGTCCGCGGCACGATTTCATCGTGGACGCGCGAGCCCGGAATCGTCGACACACCCGCACCCAGTCCGATGCCGACGGCTTTGATCGCGGGGATCGACATCAGCGCCTGCGCCAGCCGGCCGTCGAGCTTGCGATCCCAGTGTGCATAGCTGCCCAGGCCCGGCGGAACGCCGTGCGCGATGACCTCGAAGCTGCCGCCCACGGTGTCGCCGGCGTCGCGGGCGCGATCGATCTCTGCGATCATCCGCTGCTCGAGGCTGCGATCCACGCAGTGCAGCGGGGAGTCGGCCGGGATGGCGCGAACGTCGGCGAAGGGGGAGGCGAGAGGGCTCGGTACGACTGCGCTTCCGATTCCCGTCACGTGGCTGGCGATGTCGACGCCCAGATGACACAGGAGCTGGCGCGCAATCGCCCCAATCGCCACCCGCGCGGCGGTCTCACGCGCGCTCGCGCGCTCGAGCACGTTCCGCATGTCCTCGTGGCCGTACTTCACGAAGCCGGCGAGGTCCGCGTGTCCCGGCCGCGGGCGCGTGACTGCGGGCCGCTCCGTTCCCGTGGCGCCGGCCGGCATGTCGGCCTCGACGTGCATGGTGCGCTGCCAGTTCTCCCAGTCTTTGTTGGGAATCACGAGCGCGATGGGTCCGCCCGTCGTGCGTCCGTGCCGGATCCCGCTCTGCGCGGCGGCACGGTCCGACTCGATCGCCATCCGCCGGCCGCGTCCGTAGCCGGTCTGGCGCCGACGGAGGTCGGCGGTCACCGCGTCGAAATCGACAGCCAGCCCCGCTGGCAGGCCTTCGACGATCGCGACGAGCGACGGCCCGTGCGATTCGCCAGCGGTCAAAAATCGCAGCATTTCGCCTTTGATTCTATCCGAACTTTTTCCCGGTTCCTGACCGCGCCGCGCGCGTTTCCCAATGATCTGCGCCGGACGTCCGCTTGCAGCGTCGCTCCCGTCACATCGGCGGAGGACGCGATGCAGCTCTTTGCAGATCGTTTCGCGATGCACGAGAACGGCGCGGCGATTGATCTGGCGACCGGACGGAGAGTCGAGCTTCGGCGATTCGACGACGCCGGCGGCGTCGACCCATCCGATCAGATCCGGTGGTCGCAGCGCTGCGATAACTGGCTTGGCATCCACCATCGATCAGTCGCCAGGTTGATCGATTACGGGCTCGTCGTCGGGAACGGCCGGTTCGAAGCGTGGGACTGTGGATCGGCGTGGGACGGCAGTGCAGATGAGGCCGCGCGCACGCGGAGGCTGGCCGCACAGTTCCTCGCGGCGGCCGGTGTGATGGCCGGCGTCGCGATGACGATCCATGTCCGGGACGGCGTCGCCGTCGCCGTTCCCGGCGTCGAGAGCGGGCACGACGCCACCTGCGAGAACGAGGCGGGGACGCCGATCGCCGTCCGCGGGCTGAAACATATTGCGCGGGGAGCGGTCACGGCGCTCTCGGAGCTGTTCGACGACCCCGGCGATGGCCGCGGGCCGATAGCGTCCTTATGGGGCGAGCCCGGATCAGGCACGCGCGTGGTCGTGCAGGAACTGACGCGCGCGGCGAGGTTGAAGGGATTCGTCCCGGTCGCGTCGCGCATCCTCGGAACACCCTACGCTTCGCTGTGGCACGGGCGCGCGCTGTTCATCGTTCACGACGAGCGTCGCTGTGACAGATCGCCCTGGCGGGGCGTGCTCCGCTCGACCCTGGACACGCCGCTCGCGCACGTGGTGCTGCTGGTCGGCCGCCACGAGGATCGAGCGGTGGAGGGCATCGGGCTGCCGGCCGTCAGCGTCGATGAACTGGTTGCCGCGCTTCTGCCGTCGAAGCTGACCCCTCGGTTCGAGGACCGGGTCCGACGCGCCGCCGTCGAGTCGCTGGGACGCCCGGGCCGTTTCGCCAGGCTTCTGTGGCCCGACTGGATCGGCGAACGGAACGAGCGTCGTCAACGCGGACCCCGGGCGGCCGAGCAGGCGGCATCGTACGGCGTCGACGAGCGCGAACAGCCGCCGGCGCTCGCTGCCGAAAGCGCGCCAACGGCGTCGTGGGCGTTTCCCGGCGAACTGGCCACGCTGCGGAGTCGCGTGACCGCCGCCCGGGCGGACCTGGCTGCGGGCCGCCATGCCCCTGCGCTTCGCGCGCTGCGTCAGGCGGCGGCCGCATTTGCGCGCCGGGACGCGTGGGGCGACGCCGCAACGGCGGGGCTGACCGCCGCAGGCGCGCTGCTCGCCCGGGGACGCGTTCGCGAGGCGCTGTCGATGCTGGAGGA
>Ga0075425_100002623_pt1 | contig 18035 bp, 15 predicted proteins | sample SoiMethybrSBSTD4_FD_75300 | JGI IMG/M metagenome (GOLD analysis project Ga0075425, IMG submission 75300) | Bulk soil microbial communities from a Populus tree surrounding site in Tennessee, USA - Soil MetaG P. TD hybrid SBSTD4 | ecosystem: Environmental > Terrestrial > Soil > Tree plantation... | reverse complement strand
TGGACGAAAGCATTGGAATTCATGCCGACCGCGCGCGTGGACCTCTGTTGCAGGCCGTGGCTAACGGAGTCTGCCTCAACATTCTTGGATTGGTGGCGCTTGATTCTTTCCGCAGGAGAACACTTCGAAAATTCTGGGCGCTCCTCCTCTTCATCAGCGTGCCGATTGCGCTGCTTGCGACCAGAACCCGCGCCGTATGGCTCTCGGCTGGCCTCTCAGTTCTGTTCATCGCGTTTTTCGGACATGATCGCAGACTGCGCAAGCCCGCACTGGCCCTGTGCGCTCTTGCAGCTGTCGCCTCCTGTGCGCTGTTCTACGACGCCGGTGCACGCGAACTGAGCGACCGGTTGCTTGACCGTTCGCCGGTGGAGTTCCGGCTGGAGATGTACCGAGCCGGTTGGCAAATGTTTGCCGAGAAACCGTTGGCCGGCTGGGGAAGCGAAGGGAGTGTACAACCTGAGATTGAGAGACGAATCAGTTCGTTTCATCCAGAACGCTATTTGTTCCACAACACTTACCTGGAGCTGGCGGTCGAGCGCGGAATCCTGGGTATTGGGTTGTACGCCTGGCTGATGGTGTGTCTATTCAGGCTTTCGAAGACCGGGGCTGGAGATTCAACTTCTGCCGGTCACTTTCTCGACGGAGGATTTCGGCGCATCTGGCCTGTCATTCTCGCTGCCTATCTGCTGAATGCCAGTGCAGTGGTGATGAACTATCAGTTCGTGAACGGATATTTATTTACGCTGGCGGGAATCTTATCGGCGCAGAAGTTCGCGATGAAGCAAACGGCTGATCCGATTGCGAGATAAGCCCATGGCGATTGCATATTTATCGAACTCCTTTCCGGAAGCCACGGAGCCGTATGTCTGGGAGGAGATCTCCGAGTTAAGGCGAAGGAAGCAGCGTGTCTTGCCATGCAGCATCAAGCGGCCGTGTAGCGAAGCGAACACCGAAGCTGCATTACATGCGCTCTACGTATTTCCACTCAGCCCGAAGCTATGCCTCGCCGCTAGCTGGGTTTGTGTCCAGCGCTGGAGAAAGATTGCAGATTTTTTGATCCGAGCGATTAGTGGACAAGAGCCGGTGCAGCGACGAGTTCGAACAGTCATTCACACGTGGCTGGGCGCTTATCTTGCCGCGATGCTTCGCGACCGTGGGATCAAACACATTCACGTTCACCACGGATACTTCTCGTCGTGGATAGGCATGGTCGCAGCCAAGATTCTCGGAGCCGGTTTCAGCATGACGCTACACGGGTCTGACTTGCTCGTCCGCGCTGATTATCTCGATATCAAGTTGAAGCTCTGCAAATTCTGTGTGACGATTTCGGAGTTCAATCGGGGCTACATACTTCGAAATTATCCAGAAGTCGATGACCGCAAAATACTTGTGCACCGGGTTGGGATCGATGTCCCAGCATGGCGCAGCACACTTCGGCTGCCTTCGAAGAATGGAGTCGAAATCCTGAGCGTGGGCCGTCTGCACGCGATAAAGAATCATCAATTTCTGATACTGGCCTGCCGCATATTGAAATCCAGTGATATGAAGTTCCGCTGCCGGATCGCAGGCGATGGGGACGAACGATTAAGCCTGCAGCAACTGATCTCTGCACTTGGGCTAGAGCAGGAGGTCGAACTGCTCGGACACGTTCCCCGCGAACAACTGCCCGCGCTTTATGCTCGCGCCGATGTTGTCGTTCTAACCAGCCGGAGTGAGGGAGTTCCCGTCGCATTGATGGAAGCGATGGCGACGGGAGCCCTCGTACTGGCGCCGGATATCACCGGCATTCCGGAATTGATCGCAAACGGCAAGTCGGGCTTTCTATATCGCCACAACTCGATGGACGACTTCCTGCAAAAACTCCGCTTTGCTCTGCGCTCACGAGATTCGCTGGATGGGATTCGGCGGGCGGGGCGGTCGAGGGTGGAGCGGGCATTCAGCAGTTCCCAAAATGTAAGAGACTTTGCCGCCAGTTTCCTGCAACGCATCAACGCGGCTGGATCGCAAGGACTTGTTCTAGCCGAAAGAGATGCGGATGAAAATCCTATATTGCAACAAATACAACTTCCGGTTTAGCGGGACCGAAAACTATCTATTCGACACCATGGACCTGATGCGCGCACGAGGGCACCAGGCCGCTTTGTTCTCGATGCGCGATTCGCGTGGCGAGCCCACCCCATATGATCGGTACTTCGCTTCACAGGTGGACTTTAAGCTGGGCGGACTTGCCGCGCGGACGCAACGGGTGGGGCGCGCGATTTACTCGTTCCATACACGCCGGCAGATTCGGAAGATGATCGAAGACTTCCGTCCGGATGTGGCGCACGTCCGCAATATTTACCACCACCTCTCGACTTCGATTCTGTGGGAATTGAAGGCCCAGAACGTGCCAGTGATCTACCACCTGAATGACATGAAGCTGGTGTGCCCTACCTACAACATGGTTGGAGCTTCAGGTCAGGCGTGCGAGAGATGCAAAGGAGGCAACTTCTGGCAAGTGATCGCGGAGGGCTGCTATGCCGGAGGCCGCGGCGCTGCCACGGTGCTGGCATTTGAAGCTTACCTTCATCGCTGGCTGAAAACGTATGAGAAATGCGTGGACCTGTTTCTCGCCCCGAGCGAATTTGTGAAACAGACACTGATTGAAAATGGCTGGGATGGCGCACAGATCCGAGTGCTGCCACACTTTCAGCAATTGCCCGCAGAGGTTTCACCACATCCCGGGCCGGATGCCCCTATTTTGTATTTTGGGCGTCTTTCGCCTGAAAAGGGCGTGAGTGATCTGGTCTCGGCTATGGTGCTGTTTCCGGACCTTCGGTTACTAATCGCCGGGGAAGGGCCTCTACGTGCGGCACTGGAGAAATCAGTATCCGATCGCGGCCTCGGGAATGTCACTTTTGTTGGACATACACAAGGAGCGGATCTGAACAAGCTCATTGCCGGATCTCAGTTCACGATTTTTCCCTCGCACGCTTACGAAACGCTGGGCAAAAGCATTCTCGAGTCGTACGCGCAGGCGCGCACAGTTGTTGCATCCGACCTCGGCTCCCGGCGTGAACTGGTCGAAGAAAGAAAAACCGGCCTGCTGTACCAGGTGGGGAACATAACCCAGCTTTCGGACGCCATTCGACTTCTCTGCGAACGGCCGGAGTTGACGCGCGTGATGGGAGAGGCCGGGCGCGAATTCGTTCGGCAACAGCACTCTCCGGAGCAACACCTCCTCGCCCTGACTGAAATCTACGAACGGCTTGCGAATGCCCGCACGGGTGAACATCAGATAAGATCGAACACTTCCGCTGCAATAGGCATCAGACCGAGCAGTCCATCTTCACCTCTGAGGATTGCATACATCGGCGGTCGCGGCGTAATCGGAAAATACAGCGGCATCGAGACCTATTACGAAGAGACTGGCAAACGTCTCGCAAGGCGAGGCCACCAAGTTACTGTCTACTGTCGCAGACACTTCACGCCTGCAGGTCGAAACCACAACGGAATGCGCATCGTGCGTCTGCCGACGATCCGCTCAAAGCACCTGGAGACGCTGGTCCACACACTACTGAGTACGATACACGCGTGTTTCAGCGGCCATGATGTGGTCCATTATCAAGCACTAGGACCTTCATTATTTTCGTTCGTCCCACGTCTATTTGGAAAAAAGACAATCGTTACCGTGCAGGGTCTCGACTGGCAGCGAAAAAAATGGTCATGGTTTGCGCGTTCAGTGCTGAAGAAGGGTGAGTGGTCCGCTAGCCGCATGCCGAACCAGACTGTCCTGGTCTCAAACACGTTGCAGGAAAGGTTTCAGTCAAAGTACCGGCGCCAGTATGTGTATATCCCCAACGGGACCGAACTGCGCGAGCGGAAACTCGGGCCACATCTCGAGCAATTGGGACTTACTTCGAATCAATTTGTCTTGTTTCTTGGGAGATTTTCGCCGGAAAAAAACTGCGATCTGCTAATTGACGCCTTTGAACAAATTCACACGCCGATGAAACTAGTGCTCGCCGGGGGTTCCGCTTACACGGACGAATACACTGCGCGCCTGCAGAGCCGCGAGAATGACAGGGTCAAGATTCTGCAGTGGCTTTCCGGAGATGCGTTGCACGAAGTACTTACAAACGCGGCTTTGTTCGTCCTGCCATCGGACTTGGAAGGGCTGTCGCTTTCGCTGCTGGAGGCCATGGGTGCGGGCATATGCGTGCTCGCAAGTGACAATCCGGAAAACCGCGAAGCCATCGCTGACTGCGGATTTACTTTCAAGGCCGGAGACGTAGATGACCTCGCACGCATGCTTGGCGTGTTGTGCGACAGTCCCGAGTTGCGAGAGGAAAACGGGCAAAAGGGACGGCTGCGGGTGAAGGAGCACTACTTATGGGACGACGTGATCATGAAGATTGAGGCCGCTTACGATGAGCTGTTTACCAGCCCTAAAGCATCGCGCAACCATGCTGCTGCCACGAAAAGTGCGTAACAGACTCGCTGCGGCTTCACATCTAGACTCACTCGGTCAACTCGATCCGGTTGCCAAACGGATCGTGAAGATGGCATCGCCGAACGCCGGGGATATCGTCAGGCTCAGTCACTTCAGTCCCTGCTTTCTGCAGGCGTTGCAGCATAGAAGCATAGTCAGTACACTGCAGCGCCGGATGCGCTTTCCGGGCGGGACGGAAATCTGCTTCGACCCCCAGATGAATTTGCACTTCGCCACTTTCAAACCAGCATCCGCCGCGTTTGGCCAGTGCTGCCGGCTTGGGGACTTCCTTCATTCCGAGCAGGCCGGAATAGAAGTCACGAGCGCGGGCCTCCGAGCCAGCGGGCATAGCCAGCTGAACGTGGTCAATCGCAATAAACGGAACGGTTGATTGCAGGCCCGGAGTTGAAGTCTTCGCCGACGATGTCATGCGGTTGCAGGCGAGGCCCTACTTCTTATTTTCTTTTTTTGCTGTCGGCGGCACAAGGCCGTTTAACCGGAGATACATTGCCGCCATGCCGTAGTGATCGGCCCAACTGGCCCCCAAACCAACCAGCGCCCAGGCACGAGCACGCGGCTTGCCGTCAAACCACTTGATGTCGTCGCCCATCTTCGAATCGTCGGCCTTGGCCAGCGCGGTGTGGCAAAACTCAAACGAGGATTTGACCGCCGCGACCAGCTTTTCCTTGCCTTCCGTTCCTTTGAGTTCTTCCGTCTTGGGCTCCGGCACCGCGCCTGCATTCGAGCAGAAGTAATAATTGGCTTCCGCGATGTGCGCGGCCAAATGCCCGAAAGTCATCTGATCGGGGGTGGGTTTGTAGTCGAACTTGTCGCTCGGCATTTCCTCAAACGCCGCCACTGTGCTGGATTCGCGGCCGTTAAGCATCTGGCGCAAAACATCGGAAACAGGAGATTTCGACTGCTGGGCTAGAGCTGCAGCAGAGAGAAGAACCACCATCAGGACGCCACGTTTCATAGAGCCTCCGCTTCGGAGAAAGAAGGATAAACTGCGGCGGTGCAACAAGTCCACTGGCTCGGGTGAGTTCCGGTTCCAGAGTTCAGCCAAGTTTTCGCAGCAAGCTTATCCAGGTGACGAGACCGGTTGCACGGGCCGCCTGCGCAAGGAATTCAGCAACTGTGACTTTGTTAACCACAATCCCACGACCAGCGTGACAATCCATACGAGCGTAGCCAGCGCGAGCGCCTTTATGTCGGCTACCCGGCTGCCATCTACTGCGACCAGCTTTGCGACCTGCAAGCCAAGGAATCCGGCGAGAATAGCGATAAGCAAAGCCTTGCCGATTTCCTTCCAGGCCAGGTCTCGTGCAGAAACCAAGCCGCGCTGGTGCAGCAGGAAAGCAATTGCCAGGCAATTAGCGGCGATTCCGAAATCAGACGCTACGACCAACCCGACGGTTGAAAAGCGGCTGAACAGCGCCGCATAGATTGGTAGAGAAGCCAGTGTAATGACAGTGCTTGCGAGCATGGGCGTAAGGGTGTTCCCCGCCGCATAGAATGCGCGTGCGTACAAGCCCTGAGCTGACCAGAACGCAAGTGAGAGTGAGAACCAGAAAAAATAAACCGCGGTGGTTTGTGAATCGGAGAAATGCAAATGCCCGCGGCGGTATACCAGATCGATCAGCGGCAAGGCTGCTGTCATCATGAAACTGGAAACCAACAGCGCGGCGCTCACAATTCGGTAGATGGACGCGTTTACGGTTTGCGCAAACTCTGGCATGCGCTTCTCGCCGAACAGGCGGGCAAAAAACGGCAGTGAAGCCTGGCTGACGGCCTGTCCAAGAACAGCAATTGGGACCTGGAAGAGTCGCTTAGCGTAATTGAGGCGGGTAATGTCGCCAACCGCCCCGGAAGCAAAATAGCGCAGGATCCAATCATCCGCACTGACCAGAGAGACTCCCAGCATGAGCGGAATGGACAGCCGCACCCATTCGCGAAATGCCGGGTTTCTCACATCGAAGGAAAGTTTGTATCCAACGCCCACCCGGGCTGCGCCGAGGGCGTTGATCAGAAAAATTCCGACGAATGCGCCCGCCACTGCGCCGTAGGCCAGAGAGGAAATTCCGAGCTTCCGGGAAAACAGGATTCCGCCAACAATGATGCCTGCGTTGTAGAAGAGTGGGCCGATGGCAGGCAGCAGAAACATTCTGCGCGACATCAGGACTGCAGATACCACGCCACCGACATAAAAGAACAGCTGCGCGGGAAGAAGAATTCGCGTGAGGTGGACGCATAACGCAAATTGCTCCGGAGTGAACTTGCTGAACATGAGGTGGTTGAGCTGAGAAGCGAAAATTTCAGCCAGGATGACTCCGGCTCCCAGCACGGCAGTCATGATGGTGATGACCGCGGAAAAGGTGCGGCGCGCCTCGTCCTCTCTTTTTTCGGCTAGAAAACGCGTATAGATCGAAACAAAAGTGATGGAAGCGGTCCCGCCAGCGACCAAATAATTGAGCCAATCTGGGATCGTGAACCCGGCGTTGTAGGCGTCTGTGACTGGCGTCGCTCCGAACGCCCAGGCGATGTACATCTCGCGCACGAAGCCTACCAGTCGGGAGAGCATGATGGTGGTAATCAGCAGCAGGGTTGCAGAGAAGGCGGTGTGTTGGCGCGAGGGATGAAACAGCTCCAGGACACGCCTAAACAGGGGGCGGGGGCGGGAATTGAGAGCCTCAGAGGGAGACTGCATTAAGCGCGATTCTACACGGAACCAATGCACCTTCCGGTGCCCGAAACGGCACACGTGCGGCAACTCTTTTTTGACAGAACGAATCAATAGACCGGATAATCCCAACCGTGTCGGGTCAGGCAACTGCACAGAATTCGGCGGGTTCCGCCTTATTGCGGCGTTCGTTCCGCAAAATCTTCCCTCCTGCCGTGCGCGGCCAGGGCGCTTACCTGTGGGATGCGCAAGGAAAACAGTACCTCGACTTTTCCGGATCAGCGGCGGTCAACTTTATAGGCCATGGAGTGGCTGAAATTGTGGAGGCCATGACCGAGCAGGCCCGGTCGCTCGAGTTTGTTCACGGCACTCAGTTCACGACGCCGATTGCCGAACAATATGCCGGTGAATTGCTGGCGTTCGCCGGCGAGCATTTTCGCGGCGGAGCAGTTTACTTCTGCAGTGGCGGATCTGAGGCAATTGAGACCGCTCTGAAGCTGGCCCGGCAGTATCAGGTGGAAGTTGGGAATTTTGGGCGCTCGCAGATCATCAGCCGGGAGCAGAGTTATCACGGGGCCACCCTGGGAGCGGTCGCGGTTTCGAGGAACAAGCGGCGGCGAGAGATTTATCGCCCCATGGTGCGGGAGTTCAGCACCGTGAGCACACCGTATTGCTATCGCTGTAATTACGATTGCACCGACGGGTGTTTCAATTGCGGCCAGGAATACGCTGTGGAGGTGGAGGCGGCGATCGCGGCAGCGGGTAGCAAGGTCGCGGCTGTGATTCTGGAGCCGGTGAGCGGGGCGACGCTTGGGGCAGTAGTGCCTCCGCGCGGATATTTGGAGAAAGTTGCGGAAGTCTGCCGTAGGCACGAAGTCTTGATGATCGCTGATGAGGTCATGAGTGGCGTGGGGCGTACTGGCCGGAACTTCGCGGTGGACCACTGGGCGGTTGCGCCGGATATTCTCGTCACGGCCAAGGGGCTCTCCAGTGGATACGCGCCGCTGGGCGCGGTGATCGTCTCACGAAACGTGATCGAAGCCATCTCCTCGGGCAGTGGCTCGTTCATCCATGGCTTTACTTACAGTTCGCATCCCATTTCGCTCGCAGCCGGCCGAGCGGTACTAGGCTACGTGGAAAGAAATAAGCTGGTGGAAGCTGCTGACTCGGAACGTCCTGCCGCGATTGCTTCAAAGCTTAAAGAATGTCTTGCGGGGCTCAGCAGCTTGAAAGTTGTCGGGGATGTGCGAGGCATCGGTCTGCTCTGGGCGGTTGAGTTTGTGTCAGATAAAACAAGAAAGACGCCCTTCCTTTTCGAAAAGAACTTCAGCGGGCGGGTGGCGCAGGCGGCGACCGAGCGCGGGTTGCTGGTTTATCCGGTTCAGGGCTGCGCCGACGGCGATTGCGGCGACCACATTCTGATTGCTCCCCCGGCGGTCATCAGCGAAGAACAAATCGGCTGGGCCTGCGAGCAACTGGCAGCCGCTATCGGCGAAGCTTCTGCATCACAGTAAACCGTACTCGGAAAACCAACACAAACTATTGCCCGGATTTTAGCTTGTTTTCGCTTCAAAGGACTTGTCTGCAAGGTTCTATAGGTTTCAATCACTTACGTCTTGATAAGTAATTGAGTTGCTGTTTATAGCCGGTGCATTGCTTCTGCTACCGCACAAAACGCAATATGCCATCTATGGAGGAGAAAAGATGGCAAGCGGACGTCTCTCTAGCCAAGAACTACCCTTCCGTCAGGCTCACAGACTGCAGGACAGCTTGGTCGCGCGATTAGAAAAACTCCTGCTGGTCTGGATGGCCGAGCGCACCCCATGCTGGGTCAATCCCGACCACCTGACATTGCTTGGATTCACCGCGCAGTTGCTGACCGGTGTCAGCTATGGGCTGGCCCGATCAAACAAGGTCTGGCTGCTCGCAGGCATTGGCTTCCTGGCGTTGAACTGGCTGGGCGACAGCATGGACGGGACTTTGGCCCGGGTGCGCCAGCAGCAACGACCAAGGTACGGGTTCTACGTAGACCATATTCTCGACAGCATCGGCGCTGTCGCGCTCATGGGAGGGCTGGCCCTCTCAGGGTTCATGCATCCATGGATCGCGATTGGCCTGCTGGTCTTCTTCCTGCTGCTTTCCATCCAGTCCTATCTTGCGACCTACACCCTGGGTGAGTTCCGGATGTCGTTCTGGAGTTTCGGGCCGACGGAACTTCGACTCCTGCTCGCGGCAGGAAATCTCGCGGTACTGCGGTGGCCACTGGTTTGGCACGAGCGTTTCCGGCTATTTGACGTCGGCGGGGCAGCCGGCATTGCGGGGATGGCTGCCATGCTCGTCTTCTTCACTGTCCGAAACACCATCCGTCTTTATAACGAGGAGCGAATCCAATGAACGCCCGTAGGCAAGGGCTGGTGCGCTGGATGAAATTCAATGCCGTCGGGGCGATCGGGATTTGTGTGCAGCTGGGAGTGCTGGCTGGGCTGCAATCCGGGTTGGGGATGAATTACCTGCTTGCAACCGCACTGGCAGTGGAGACCGCAGTTCTGCACAATTTTTTCTGGCACGAGCGCTTCACCTGGGCTGACCGGCGGCTGGGCGCAACCGCGCGCCGATTGTGGAAGTTCAATTTCACCACCGGAGTTTTTTCTTTAGCGGGAAATGTAATCTTAACCAAGCTGCTGGTTGATGCCGGAGCCGGCTATCTTGCGGCGAATGCATCGGCAATCGTCCTGTGCTCGATCGTTAATTTCTTCGTAAACGATCGGGTCGTCTTCATCGCGCCGAAATAACGATAGAGGACTATTAAGGCTAAAATAGGTTTCCGAACTTCCGAATCCGAGTCATCCCAACATCCGTGCTGGCTGCACTCACAAGAGGCGTCTCTTCCCAAATCAATGCGTGTGAGTTGTCGTTCATCCAGCGAGAGCCGATCCAGTTTGAACGTGCGGTGGAGCAGCACCGGAATTACCAGGAGTTGCTGCGATCGCTTGGTGTTGCTGTTACTGAGATTCCTACGCAGGATGACTGCCCGGATTGCTGTTTCCTCGAGGACACTGCGATAGTCCTGGATGAGTTCGCGATCATAACCCGTCCCGGAAGCACTGCCAGGCGACATGAAGTTGACGGGGTAGTTCCGAGCGTTTCCAGCCATCGCAAGCAAATCTTCCGAATCGAAGCTCCCGCAACCCTCGAAGGCGGGGACGTGTTGCGCGTCGGTCGCGGGCTATTCGTCGGCCTTACCCGGCGCACGAACCGGGAGGGCATTGAAGCTCTGCGAAAGTTGGTTTGGCGGTTCGGATATTCACTCCGCGCGGTGGATGTGCCCGGCGCTCTGCACCTGAAGAGCGTATGCACAGCGGTTGACGATCACACCCTGTTACTGGATCCATCGCGGGTTGATCGAGGAGCATTTTCGAACTTCGATGTCATAGAAGTGCCTGCAGAGGAGTGGATGGCAGCAAACGTTTTGCTGGTCGATGGCACAGTTTGCATGCATAGCGGTTTTCCAAAAAGCAGGAAACTTCTCGAACATCGCGGTTACCAGGTTCGTACCGTGGATATTTCCGAGTTCTTGAAAGCTGAGGCCGGACTTACCTGCATGAGCCTGCTTTTCAGAGAAACCGCGCAACCGTAAGCGCCGAAGCAAGCCTTCCGCTTATGGTGCTGCGAGCGGTTCGCGAGTTCCTCTCCATCGGTAAATCGCAATCCCCACAAGATTTGCTCCCAGGATGACAGCTGTAGTCTTGACCGAGTATTTCCAGTTGCTCTGCACGTCAATGATTGGGAAGACTGAAAGCACAATGTAGAGTACGGTCATTGCAAGACCGGACAGGGCGCCGATACGCAGCCACGCTGGAACATGGATGCCTAATTTTTTTCCCGCAAGCAAAGGGATGGCAAACAGGGCCAGGTACGCGGTCGCGTAAAAAGCGAAGGCCCATACCAGCAGCAGCTCAAAAGCCTCCTGTTCCGCGACACCAGTCAGAGCGGCAATGCTCGCGACCATCGCGATAGCACCGGCGAAGGCGATGGAATTGACCGGCGTTTTGTGTTTCGGATGCAGGCGCGTGAACCACTCTGGAAGCAAGTGGTCCCAGCCCGCCACCATCGGCAAGCGGGAGCATCCATTGAAATTAATATTGAAGGTCGCAAGATAATTCACCAGCAGCATCAGGATGGAAAGCGGCACGATAGTTTTGGCTAGTCCGAAGGAATGGAAGCTGCGGCTTAGCGCCTGGGGAATAGTGGCGACGACATCAACCGCTTCGGGAGTCGAGAAGTAAAGCACGGCACTCGTCCCCAGAACGTAAACCAGAACGATCACCGGCGAAGTGAGAATCACGGAGCGCGGCAGGTTGCGCTCTGGACTTCGGCACTCGGCGGCGAAGATCGCGATGTATTCAAACCCGCACAGCGCGCCGAAAGTCATTTTGCTGAACACACTCAATGTGAAAACCGAAAGTGGCGGAATGACCAGACGTAACGGATTGAATCGCGCAGCCGGACCGTGCGCCTGAAGCAGCGGCGTCATAACCAGCGAGGCCAGGACAATCAGGGTGAAAACTGCGCCGGCGTTTGTGACCCATTTGGCGATGGCAAATCCAGCGCGGGCGAGAAGGACCATCGTCAAGATCAGCACGCAGGAGACAACCAACGCCAGCCATTTGCTCGTCACCATCCAGGCGGCGTTTGGTCCAACGGCATAGGCCACAAAACTGGTGGTTATCAGCCCTGCCAAGGCCATGTAGATAACGGCGTAGAGCCAGAGATTCCAGGCGACCAGAAATCCGATTGCATCGCCAAAGGCCAGACGAGCCCACTCATAGAGGCCACCCTCGAGCGGCATCCTGCGATTCAACTGCGCGACTACGAAAGACAAAGGAACGAAGAACAACGCGACCGCCAACATCCAAAGCACGACGTGAGAAGGGCCAGCCTTTGCGGCGGTGCCAAAAAATTCGGGGACGACAATGTAAAGCAGCTGCGCCAGCACCAGATCGCGGAGTCCAAGTTCCCGCCGCAGAGAACCGGCACCGGGTTGCAGCGGGGCTGCAGCGACGGCAATTGCGTTGCTGGAATTCTCCGTCAAAGGAAGAACGCAAGGGTAATGTGCGGGCGGGCTTTCGTCTACTGGCAGGCTACTTCAAAGAAGATGACGCAGCGGAGGGCAGCAAAGCAGCTTCCCGCGCCTCGCGTGCTGCCTCGATCAGCTTCCAGTCGCTATTGACCTGAAGCAGCGAGGTCCTGGCCGGCTTGGCTGGTTTTAATTCCTGCTGCATGCGCGCGAGAACTAGATCTTCAATCAGTTCAGGAGGAGCAGAGAGACGCAGGGTATTGCTGCGGCAGATACCGAGCTGTACCGGTTCGCCGCCAATCTGCATTTTGATGAATGGCTTACCAGCGGCATCAAATTCAGGTACCCCGGTGGACTCGACGCTTCTTCGCCAATCTGGCCGGTCGTGCGACTCGCTGTTAGCTCTTGTCGCCCGGAGCACAATCGACTCGTAAGATCTGCGCTCCGCGTTGGTAAGCGGCGGCTGCAGATTGTGAGTAGGGTCTGGCGAGTTGGGATCAAAGATTAAAGCGCCTTTCGCCGGATTGAATCGCCATCCCGCCCAGTAAGCCGCTTCGACGGTGCCGACGACAACCGGATGAAACAGCAGAACCGGAGTCACGTACTTCTTGGCCAGCACAAGCGATTCAATGACTCCGTGCACCGGCTTGCTGCGCTTGAGCCCGGGCACCTGCGGAATGATGAAGGTGGTCAGTTGCACCTCAGGATGGTGCTTGCTGAAATGCGCCAGCGATTTCGCGGCCTGCTTGGGGGTCGTAATCCCGAGGTCGCCAATGATGCTGCGATGAATTGCATGCGGATAATAAAAGTTGATGATCTGTTTCGCGAAGTCAGCGCAGTTGCGGCTCAGCAACTTGTACGACTCGGAGTTTGGCGCGGAGTTTAGCAATCGAATTAATGCATCGTCCTGCTCGGGCCGGGTTGCGATACGAAAGCCGTAAGTGGTGCGGTCATAGGCTGATCCGGCGAGCTGATACGAGGCCCCGCCTCCGATGTCTATGCTCCTGAGATATTCAGTGCGCAGAAATGCGATGAGCCTGGGATCAGCATAGAGTGGAATATCTTGCGGATTATTGACCGCGTACAAATAGGGGATCAGCGGGACTGCAATCCAATCGCGTCCGTTGACGCCGTGATACCGACTGACGACCGCTCCTTGCTCACCGGGTTGGCAGCGGCGAAGCAAGGTAGGCGTTTCCGCACAAATGCGAGACAGATAAACCGCCGAATGCCCGGTGCCGGCGAAAGTGCCGTCATAACTGTAGGGTTCTTCAAGCAGCAGAGTAGCTTGCGCGCGCAACTGGGGCGGTGTCCCGGCGACGATCGCCGCCAGACAGAAAGCAAACAACTTACAGTGCTTCGTCAACCCGCGCATACGTATCCTTGATGTTAGCTAACCCAACTCTGGATGGATTGTTCCGGAAGCGCTGCAGTTAGTTGGACTTTGGTAACAGGGGAAAGCTCGCTACGAGGGATGGCATCGCGGAGTGAAAAGAGGATTATCGGCTGGTTACGACAATTTACTGCCGCCACATCGCTTGGAGAAAGGCGCGATGCGTGAGTCCACTTGCCTACTCTTTTCCGTTCCTTATAAGGCAAGTCAGGCGGGGCTCAGCCAAGACACCAACATTCATCCTTTCCGGGTGTACAATCCACGGCAGCATCAATGCTCACCACGCCGAACTCCTGAAAGAAAGTTGTTTTGGGACGTAGATTATGCCGATATTTCCGTTACTTTCGCGGTGTTCGGGCCGCTTATTGGTTCTGAGTCTGCTTGTTTGTGGCGCCACAGCTAGAGCGACAACGGATTTTCCAGCAATCCTGGCGAATAGCAATCAAATACCGGCCGGGCGACTCGAAAATGGCGTTCTCACCATCCGGATCGAAGCGGCAATGGGGAACTGGTATCCGGAGGAGGGCGATGGACCTGCATTTCAATCTGCCGCATTCCGTGAAGCCGGTGGCAAGCTCTCGACACCGGGGCCGTTCATCCGGGTGCCAGAGGGAACTAGCATCCACGCATCTATTCGCAATTTACTCGATCAGCCGCTCACCATACACGGGTTGCATACGCGCCCAAACAATCGGCAAGAAGTGCTCATCATTCCTCCCGGTGAAACACGGGAGGTTGTTTTTCAGGCCGGCGTTCCCGGCACGTATCTGTACTGGGCAAGTCGAACCGGCTCGGACGGCCTGCTACATCGCCCCACTGACGATGACCAACTGAATGGCGCCTTCGTGGTCGATTCCAAGGGCAAAGAGGTCGACACCAACGAAGAACGCACGCTTGTGATCAGCCAATACATTGTGGTTTACGATGAGCAGTCGAAGCCGCCAAAGTTCTACGACATACTTGGTTTCAACGGTCTTTCCTGGCCGCACTCTGAACGCCTGACGTATCGCGTCGGCCAGACCGTGCACTGGCGTGTGATCAATGCTACTCGTGTCATCCATCCCATGCACCTTCACGGCTTCTACTTCCGCGTGGACAGTGTTGGCGACGGCGAGGCCGACACCATCTACAAGGACGACGAACGGCGAATGGCTGTTACTGAATTGCTGCGTCCCGGCCACACCTTCTCACTGACCTGGACTCCAGAACGGGCCGGCAACTGGGTATTCCACTGTCATGTGCTGCGGCATATCTCGCCCGAGAATCGATTTTGGCAGCCAGCTGCAAACGATCATCAGCACAACTCTGCCGACCACGCACGTCAAGGAATGGCGGGCCTCGTTATGGGAATTACCGTGCTGCCCCCGGAGACGTCCATTACCCAAAAGCCAAAGACCGCATCACCAACCCGCAAACTGGATCTGGTGGCGAGCGAACTGCCGCGATTTTTCGGGATTGATCCGGGAATGGCCTTTTCAGTCCCAAACACTGCGGACGCGAAACCAACCATTCCCGGACCTCCACTGGTGCTCACTCAGGGGCAGCCTTCCGAGATCCGGGTGGTGAATCATCTTTCCGAAGCGTTGGCGGTTCATTGGCACGGAATCGAGTTAGAGAGCTACTACGATGGGGTACCGGGCGTGAGTGGTTCAGGTACGCATCTGATGCCGCCGATTCCGCCCGGGGAATCTTTCGTGGCCCAATTCACGCCGCCGCGGGCGGGCACCTTCATTTATCACACGCATATCGACGACCTCAAACAGCTGAGTTCGGGCTTATATGGACCGCTGATCGTATTGCCGCCCGGCGAAAAGTTCGATCCTGAAACCGAACGCGTGCTGGTGCTGAGCAAGGCTGGTCCGGGCGACACGCCGGTTTGGCTGAATGGTAGCGAGTCTCCCAAGCTTGGCAAATTCCGGTTGGGACAGACATACCGGTTGCGGATCATCAACATCTTGCCGGATAACCCGCCGATGGAGATCAGACTGGAAACGGCGGGTGTGCCGGTGAAATGGCGTCCCCTGGCGAAAGATGGTGCCGATCTTCCCCTGGGACATCGTGCCCTCTGCACTGCGCAGCAAACGCTTTCCATAGGAGAAACGTACGATTTCGAGTTTCGACCCGAAGCCGCTGGGCAATTAACACTTTATGCGACGCGTCCAGCGGTTGTCTTTCCGCCGGAGATAACGCCGTCGCACAGGCCGGTCGAGCTGCGTGGGGCAACAACAATCAGCGCCAACGTTGTGGTGACAGAGTAAATCCACGCCTCTCGCGGAGAGTAGCATTAGACGGCTGTGCAGCCCGAATGGATGTCGATAAATCCTGTAGCACTCATCGCCGATCTCGGACGAGTAAGAGGCGCAAGCTTGTGCTGTCCCGCAGGCAAGTCCTCGGATCGACCACTTTTTCACACCAAACTGGTCTTCGGTAATCGGCAAATCGCGCGACTGAGCGAGCACACTTGCATCTGAAAGTTGTGCTGGTGAAATCTCCCCCGAGGTAATGTCTATGATCGCGGAACCATGCTCGGATTCAAGTCTAGTTTTGCATTCGCAACTTGTTTTGCCGATCTCGAAAGCGTCGATTCCTATTCTTGTGCCTGAGAATTATGAAACTCTTTGGAATCGGGTGCATCGCATTTGCGACAGGTACATGCCATCGCATCGTTCGATTCGTGTACTCGAACAATCCGGCGGTTACCAACGTAACCTGAATCTACATCGTTCGAGGGATTGTCAAGAATCGACGTAAAAGCAAAAGATGGGAGAGTCTCCTCAGAAAAGAGATCCCAAACCCTTCTGTTCGCCGTCCAGTGTTCGTCTCAGGCTGGGCGGCGTCTTTTTGTCAGAACTGCTGCTTGAATTCGCCGAAACGCGAGTGTCGACGTGATCGCCAGCTACTCCCAGGGGAACCGAGGCCAGGACCAACAGAGAGAAGCGCTCGGGGGCGGGATAGTATCGGGAGGTCGATGAGCGTAATCGTCCGTTTGCGACAGTTTGGGCCCGGATGTCCGCCATTCGTTGCGTCTCCAGGGCTGAATGGAGCACAATGTGCGAAATGCGAGAACCGCAAGGCTTCAATCGCGGATCATTAACACCAAGGCTGAACATTCAGAAGCACCGACAACTCCGATATGAAGATTGCTCCTCGCGCTCTGATCATCCTCGCCGTGCTCTCTGCATTTTCCACGGCTCAGTCTGGTCACCCACCAAAGAAACACCTCCTTGTCATCGGTGAAGAAAAAGGATACCGGCACGAGTCCGTGTCCCATGCCATGGCGACCATCGAGCGACTGGGGCGGGAAACCGGGCTTTGGGACACCACACTCCGCACCGACACCGAGGTACTAACGAAGAAGAAGCTGGAATACAACGCAAAGAACTTGAACGACTTCGACGCTGTGCTTTTCTTTACCGGGGGCGACCTCGAAATGAGTGCCCAACAAAAGGCCGACTTCCTGTCGTTCATCCACGAGGAGGGCAAGGGATTCATTGGCGTTCACAGCGCTGCCATCACTTTCGTGGACTGGCCCGAATTTGTGGAGATGGTTGGCGGGACTTACGACGAGCACCCGTGGACCACTTTCTATGCGCCCATTCTCGTGGAGGACCCGGGCTTTCCGGGCATGCAACAATTCCCGCGTTCTTTTACGTTGCGCGACGAAATTTACCAGATGAAAAACTACTCACGCGATAAGGTGCGAGTGCTGATGCGGCTCGATGTTAGCAAGCTCGACACGAAGAACAAGAATGTCCACCGCACCGACGGCGATTTTGCCGTGACTTGGGCAAAGATGTACGGCAAAGGGCGCGTCTACTACACGACACTAGGGCACGTGGAAGCGACCTGGGACAAACCGGAGTTCCAACAAATGATTACCGAGGCTATCAAATGGGCGATGGGGTTGGAAGATGCAGAACTGACATCCCGTCCGCTGCCCGCAAACTAGCCTGGCGAAAAAGCAAGACAGCGAGGGATCATTGATTCGGGAAAATGCGATCACAAGAAGAAGTTTTGTGAAGACAGCGGCCGGCGGCTTGGCTGCAACCGCACTTCCCTTGCACGCCGCGACGAAGCAGACATAAACCAGCCCGACCGCGAGCGGCGCGATGACTCTCGTGCGAACCACCTCCCAGTGAACAGTTCGGATTGAGAGGCGTCATGAAAGTAGTTGTTGTAACATCCCTGATTACACTCATCATCCGGTCAATGAGTATAACGCTGATTACGAAAACCATTTATTTGAGGATATGTAGCCTATGACAGACTGGTTCGCACGCCCCGTCCTGCACGTAACCGATGTTGAGGCCTCGCTCCGCTTTTACGTTAACCGGCTTGGCTTCAGTAGCCCCTGGCGCTACGACGATGACGGCAAAGTGTACGTCGCACAGGTCGACCGGCAGGGCTGCGCGCT